>Ga0063456_1002083_pt1 | contig 9789 bp, 7 predicted proteins | sample AraplaMF_Cvi_mMF_FD_56228 | JGI IMG/M metagenome (GOLD analysis project Ga0063456, IMG submission 56228) | Arabidopsis root microbial communities from the University of North Carolina, USA - plate scrape MF_Cvi_mMF version 2 (version 2) | ecosystem: Host-associated > Plants > Roots > Endosphere ... | reverse complement strand
CATCGTTGTTACATTGCCCGGGCGAGGCTGCGACGCGCGTCAGGAGCCATATATCCCCGGGGCCTTATCGATCCTTTAGGGAACTGTCCCTGGCCGGGCCCGTGGGCCCGGACATATGGTGCCCACCTACTTTCGTAGGGAACTCCGGGATCGAGTGCTTCAACGGCGTACGCGGCTTCGCACTTTTGTTTGCTTGGTTTGTACTTGTTGAAACGACTGCGGCCACTTCAACAGGTGTCATGCCCCGGCTTGACCGGGGCATCCAGTACGCCGCGGCCTTCGTGTGATCATCACCGCCTCTGGAATACTGGATCACCCGCTTTCTCGGGTGATGACGTGGGGGACCAAAGCGCATGTCCGCTTCGAAAGCCGAACTCCGTGCCAAAGCCCTCGCGGCGCGCGACGCACTGAGCGAGAAGAAGCGCGCCGCCGCCGCCGCAAAGCTCGCGAAGCGCGGGCTGCCGTTCGATCTGCTGCCCGGCAGCATCGTCTCCGGCTATTCGCCGATCCGCAGCGAGATCGATCCGATGCCGCTGCTCGCGAGGCTCGCCGAGGAGGGGGCCAGGCTGGCGCTGCCTTGCGTCACCGCGCGCGGCCAGTCGCTGGTCTTCCGCATCTTCCATCCGAACGACCGTCTGATGCTCGGCCCGCTCGGCATTCCCGAGCCGTCGCCGGCCGCCGCCGAAGTCATCCCCGACATCATGCTGACGCCGCTCGCCGCGTTCGACCGTCTCGGCCATCGCATCGGCTATGGTGCGGGGCACTACGACCACACCTTCGCGCATTTGCGCAAAGCCAAGCACATCGTCGGCATCGGGCTTGCGTTTGCAGCGCAGGAGATCAAGGCGGTTCCGGCACTATCCCACGACGTCGCGCTGGATTATGTGCTAACGGAATCGGACGTATTTGATTTCCGGAGTTCTGAAGTTGCGCATTCTGTTCGTGGGTGATGTGGTCGGCCGCAGCGGCCGCAACGCCATCGCCGAATATCTGCCCGGCATGGTCAAGGACTGGTCGCTCGATCTCGTCGTCGTCAACGGCGAGAACTCGGCCGGTGGTTTCGGCATCACGGAAGCGATCTACCAGGAATTTCTCGACGCCGGCGCCGACGCGGTGACGCTCGGCAATCATTCCTGGGACCAGCGCGAGGCGCTCGTCTTCATCGAGCGCGCCGATCGCCTGGTGCGTCCCGCCAACTATCCGCGCGGCACGCCCGGCCGCGGTGCGGCCTTGGTCGAGACCAAGAACGGCAAGCACGCCCTCGTCGTCAACGCGCTGGGCCGCGTCTTCATGACCCCGTTCGACGATCCCTTTGCAGCGCTCGAGCGCGAGTTAGAGGCCTGTCCGCTCGGCGTCGCTGCGGATGCCATCGTCGTCGATTTCCATTGCGAGGCGAGCAGCGAGAAGCAGGGCATCGGCTTCTTCTGCGACGGCCGCGCCAGCCTCGTCGTCGGCACCCACACGCATGTGCCGACCGCCGATCATCAGATCCTCTCGGGCGGCACCGCCTACATGACCGACGCCGGCATGACCGGCGATTACGATTCCATCATCGGCATGCAGAAGGAAGAACCGCTGCGCCGGTTCACGTCGGGGATTCCGTCGGGACGCTTCGAGCCGGCGGCCGGCGTGGCGACTCTCAGCGGTGTTGCCGTGGAGACGGATGACGCGACGGGCCTCGCACTGAAGATTGCGCCGGTGCGTGCAGGCGGAAGGCTTGAGCCGGCGACGCCGAAATTCTGGTTGAGCTGAACGGCGGCGCGCCACCCCCTCGGTGTCATCCCCGCGAAGGCGGAGTGTAGGGCACAGCTCCCACTCCGAGCCTTCGTCAAATTACTCCCTGTGGGTATGGGTCCCGGATCTGCGCTTCGCTTGTCCGGGACGACAGCTGAGATTGACGCGCGCAACCTTGTGCCAATCTCACGTGACCGCGCCCCGTGCCGCAACCGGCCATATCGCCTCCACACGCGCCTCCGGCGTATTGAAGCCGCGCACGCCGACATACCAGTCGTAGAGATTGACGGTCGGGTCGCAATGTCCGGGGATCAGCGTCACCTTCTCGCCGATCGCCAGCCGAGACGATGCACTGTCGAAGTCGAGCAGGCCATGCTCGTCGGAGGGCCGATGATAGCGCAGGTCGGGCCGGCCCAGCACGGCCGGGAATCCGCTGTCGTTCGACAGGGCCTTATGGCCGGCATCGATGACCGCGCGTTCGCCGGCGCCGGTGCTCATCACGGTGGCGAGCACGAACAGCGCATGCTCGAACGCCTTGGCATTGCGCGCCCCGTCGGCGACGTTCTTGGCGTAGTCGGCATCCATGAAGATGTAGGAGCCCGCCTGCAATTCGTTCCAGATGCCGCTCGCGCCTTCGAGTTCGAACGTCCCGGTTCCCGCACCTCCGATCGTCCGGCACTGGAAGCCCGCCTCTTTGAGGACGCGCAGCGTCTCCGTCGTCGCGTTCGCGGCACTGGTGATGGCAGCGCGCCGCTCCTCCGGCGTGCGCAAATGCTGGGCGGAGCCGTGATAGGCCTGCAAACCGCCGAACGACAGGAAGCGCGACCCCGCCACCTGCCGCGCCAGGTCGGCTGCCGCCGGCCCCGGCCTGACGCCGCAGCGACCGGCACCGACGTCGATTTCGACCAGCACTTCGATGTGCGATCCTGCCCGTTCCGCAGCTTGCGCCAGTTGCCCGACCACGCTCGCATCGTCGACGCAAACGCTGATGCGCGCGTGGCGTGCCAGCGCCGCGAGGCGCTCCAGCTTCCGCAAGCCCACCACCTCGTTGCTGACGAGCACGTCGCTCACCCCGCCAGCTACCAGGATCTCGGCCTCGGCGACCTTTTGGCAGCACATGCCGACTGCACCGCGCGCGATCTGCTTGGCCGCGATGATCGGCGACTTGTGGGTCTTCGCATGCGGGCGCAACCGAACGCCGAGCTTCCCGACCGCTGTCGCCATCGTGTCGAGATTGCGCTCGAAGGCGTCGAGGTCGATGATCAGCGCCGGTGTATCGATCTCGGATAGCGGCGCACCGATTTGGGCGGGTGGAAGGGACATCGCAAGCCAGCTGATTGTGTTCGGGTCCGCGCCCCGAATGTGCGGCGGCCTTTCTACGGCAGCATGGGCCGCCGCACCAGTGCGGTGCGCCGCTTGGCGCCCGGCCGCGACTGCCATTCTAGACAGGCGGGTTGGCAGCGCCCGGGCGGAGAGCGGCGCGAGCATCGATCTCCCGCAGCCGCCCCTGAGCATCACTCCGCGGTCTGCTCCCGCAACTCCGCCACATCCTTCGCCGTCAGCTTCGACCCCTTCGTGCCGAACCGCGCCGTCACGTAATTCGCCACCGCCGCGATCTCGTCATCGCTATACGCGTTCCCGAACGCCGGCATCGAGAGCGCGCCGTCGGGCGTATGCCGCTTCGTCCCCGAGATCACGATCTGCGCGACGTTGGTCGCCGCGGGATCGTTCACCGCCCAGGTGCCGGTCAGCGTCGCCATCGGCGAGACCGGGCTCTCGCCGCTCCAGCCGTGGCAGCTGGCGCAGGCGCCGGCGAACAGCTGCTTGCCGCGGGCATCCGCCGTGACGCCGTCCTTGTGGGAGGCCGGCGCGACCGGCGCCGTGGTGGCGGGCAGGTCAGGCGAGGCGACCGGCGGCACGCTGCGCAAATACGCAACGATGCTGCTGATGTCTTCGGGCGCGAACTGGCTGAAACTGTGGTCGACGGCTTCACCCATCGGGCCCGAGGCCGAGCCGTGGCCCGGCGCGTGGCCGAGCGACAGATACGAGGTCAGGTCTGCATCGCTCCAGTTGCCGAGGCCCGTCGCCTTGTCGGAGGAAATATTGAAGGCGCGCCAGCCGGCCGTGATCGCGCCTGCGAATTTCTTGCGGTTGTCCAGCGCGAAGCCCAGATTGCGCGGCGTGTGGCACTCGCCGCAATGCGCCAGCGCCTCCGCAAGATACGCACCACGATTCCATTCCGGGCTCTTCGAGGTGTCGGGCCTGTAGCGCGTGTCCGGATTGAACACGGCCGACCAGAAGATCATCGCCCAGCGCTGGTTGAATGGGAACGACAGCGTGTTGTCAGGTGCTTTCGCGCGCACCGCCGGCTGGCTGAACAGATAGGCCTTCACCGCCAGCACGTCCTCGTCGGTCATGAACGTGTAGGAGGTGTAGGGCATTGCCGGATAGAGCCGGGCGCCGTCACGGCGCTTGCCGTGCTGGACGGCGTTCAGAAAATCCTGGTCGCTGTAATTGCCGATACCGGTCTCCTTGTCCGGTGTGATGTTGGTCGAATACAGCGTGCCGAACGGCAGTTTGAAGCCGAGACCGCCGGAATAGTCCTTCTCGCCGGGCTTGGTGTGGCAGACCATGCAGTCGGCCGCCTTGGCCAGATATTCGCCGCGCTCGACCAGGCTCGCCTTCTCCAGCTTGGCCGGCACGCCGGTCGGCTTGCCGGCGCGGTAATCGGCTAGCGCCACCTTGGGGCCGCCGGCGAAGTCGATCGGGCCGGGCCCGCGGATGATCCAGATGCCGAGCCCCGCCACGACGACGGCGATCACGACCAGGCTTGTGAGGATACGCATCTTGCCGCTCATGCCTTCTTCCCCGCAGCCAGCAGTTTCCGATCGATCGGCAGGCGCCGCAGCGCCACGCCGGTGGCGGCATAGATCGCGTTGCGCAGCGCCGGCGGTCCGGCATTGACGCCGGCCTCGCCGATGCCGCCGGGCGCCTCGCCGCTCTTGACGACGATGACCTCGATCTTCGGCGTCTCGTTGATGCGCATCATGCGGTAGTCGTGGAAGTTCGACTGCTGCACGCGGCCCTTGTCGATGGTGATCTCGCCATACAGCGCAGCGGTGAGGCCGAAGATCAGTCCGCCCTCGATCTGCGCCTTCACCGTATCGGGGTTGACCGCGATGCCGGTGTCGACCACCGAGGTGACGCGGCGAAGCACGATCTCGCCGATGTCGTCGATCTCCGCCTCGACCACGGTCGCGAGATAGCTTGCGAACGACGGCTGCACGCAGACGCCGCGGCCGACGCGCGGCGGCAGCTTCTGGCCCCAGCCGGATTTTTCGGCGACGAGGTTCAGCACCGCCAGCGCGCGCGGGTTCTTGGTCAGATTGGCGCGACGAAATTCCACCGGGTCCTTGCCGGCCTTGCGCGCGAGCTCGTCCATCGCGCATTCGAACGCGAACACGTTGTTGTTCGGGCCGACGCCGCGCCAGAAACCGGTCGGCACGGCCGGCGGTTCGGCGCGGACATATTCGACGTGAAAATTGGGGAAGTCGTAAGGCATGTCCGCGGCGGCATCGACCGCGTCGATATCGACGCCCTTCTGGAATGCCGGCGGCAGCCAGCGTGCAATCACGGCTGCGCCGGCGATCTTGTATTTCCAGGCCGACACCTTGCCGTCGACCAATGTCGCGGTGACCTGGTCGCGATAGACCGGGCGATAGACGTCGTGCTGGATGTCCTCTTCGCGGGTCCATATCACCTTGACGGGATAATCGACCTGCTTGGCGATCTTGACCGCCGCAACCACCATGTCCGGCTCGAGCTTGCGACCGAAGCCGCCGCCGAGCAGGTGCTGGTTGACGATGACCTTGTCGACGGGAACGCCGGCGGCCTTCGCGGCTTCGGACTGCACGCGGGTCATGATCTGCGTGCCGGTCCAGATCTCGCAGGCATCCGGCCTGACGTGGACCGTGGCGTTGATTGGCTCCATTGAAGCATGCGCGAGGAACGGCAACTCGTAACTGGCCTCGAATTTGTCACCGCTCGAAAGCCCCTTGGCGATGTCGCCGGTGGATTTCGCGACCGCGCCATCCTTCTCGCTGGCCCTGCGCAAATCGTCCCAGATGTCCCTGGTGGAGATCTTGGCGTTCGGCCCTTCGTTCCACTCGATCTTGAGCGCTTCGAGGCCTTTCTTCGCCGCCCACATGTGATCGCCGATCACCGCGACGGCGTCGTCGAGCACGACGACCTTGCGCACGCCCGCGACCTTCAGCGCGGCGCTGTCGTCGACCTTGCCGACCTTGCCGCCGAAAACAGGGCAATTGGCGATCGCTGCGATCTTCATGCCGGGCAGGATCGCATCGATGCCGTAGAGCGCCTTGCCGTTGACCTTGTCAGGCGTGTCGAGCCGCTTCAGCGGCTGGCCGATGAGGACAAAATCCTTGGGGTCCTTGACCGCGACGTCCTTCGGCGGCGTCTGGCCCTGCGCGGCCAGCGCCAGCGCGCCATAGCCGAGCTTGCGGCCGCTCGCGGCATGCGCGACCTCGCCTTTCGACGTCGTGCAGCTCGCGGGCTCGACGCCCCATTGGCTGGCCGCGGCCTGCACCAGCATCGCCCGTGCGCTGGCGCCGGCAGTGCGCAGCGGCTTCCACCAGGCGCGAATCGACGTCGAGCCGCCTGTCGCCTGCAGGCCGAACACGGGGTTGGCGTAGAGCTTGTCGTCGGGTGGCGCGTGCTGCACGTCGACCTTTGCCCAGTCGGCATCGAGCTCTTCGGCCAGGATCATCGCAATCGAGGTATAGACGCCCTGGCCCATCTCGACCTGCGGCATCATCAGGATGGTGCGGCCGGTCTCGTCGATGCGGATGAAGGCGTTGGGCGCGAACTTGCCGTCGGTTGCATCACGCTGAACCGGCTCGTTGCCGGCAGCGCGCAGCGGCAGGTGGAAGGCGAGCAGAAAGCCGGTGGCTAGACCGCCGGTCAGAAGCGTGCGGCGGGAGACGTTGTTGGGTGCATTCATGGCGGACCTCACGATTGCCGGCCGTTGGCCGCGTGCTTGATGGCCTCGCGGATGCGGACATAGGTGCCGCAGCGGCAGATGTTGCCCGCCATCGCGGCGTCGATGTCGGCATCGTCAGGATTGGGCGTTGCCGCCAGCAGGGCCGCCGCCGACATGATCTGGCCGGACTGGCAATAGCCGCACTGGATCACCTCGGCTTCTAACCAGGCCTTCTGCACCTTCGCGCCCGCCGGCGTGTTGCCGACGGCTTCGATGGTGGTGACGGCGCGATTGGCGACCGCGCTCACCGGCAGCACGCAGGAGCGCACCGCCTTGCCGTCGACATGCACGGTGCAGGCGCCGCATTGCGCGATGCCGCAGCCGAACTTCGTGCCGGTCATTCCGAGGATGTCGCGCAGCACCCACAGCAAGGGCATGTCCGGTGGCGCGTCGAACGATTTCGTTTCGCCGTTGATGGTGAGAGTTGTTGCCATATGCATCCCCTTGCTCGACGAGCGCTTGCGGCGATCAGGTCGGCGAAATTTTCGCGCGACCATAATCATAATGATGCGAAACGAAGAAGCGTCGAAATTTCTGGCGATGCATATTTGCGCGAACAGCGCGTCACGCCATGACGTTCACGAATTTGTGCGGCGATCGCTGCGAGCGTTTTGGGCTAATTGATATGATAAGCGTCATTTTTTGACGTTTTTTCATCGCATGCGCCGCTGGTCGCCGCAGACGATCGTGCGAACGCGCAAAATCATGCGATGACGAAACTCGTGCGATTGTGGAAGTCAGGCAGCGGCGAGGCGATTGTCCGTTGGCTTGCTCCGCCTCTCCCGCTTGCGGGAGAGGCCGACGCACTCGCAGAGCGCGGCGGGTGAGGGCTCTCACCGCGCAGGGACATCATCCGCCATTTCAACGATCCCGACGCGGAGATACCCCCACCCCAGCCCTCCCCCGCAAGCGGGAGAGGGAGCACCGTGCGGATGCCGCCGCGTCGTGCACGAGCAGTTGCACACTCAGCTCGGGTGAGGAGACCGCACCAAATTTCGGAATAATAGCATTCTACGCCTGTTTTGCCCGACGGGTCAAACCGCGTCGCGGCCTGCCGGCGTAAGTCGTTGATTCCCCACGCCCCGGCTACTGTGCATGGGGTTGTTTTCAATTTTTTGATTGAAGGGCCGCAGGAGCGGCCGTCAGCTCTGCCGGAAACCCATCCGGAAGGCGCCCCAGTGCTTGCCGCGGATCACGATCGGCGAGGACAGGTCCTTCATCAGCACGAACTGCCCGCCGCCCATGTCGCGGCGATAGGTTTGCAGCAGGAACGGTTTTGTGTTGGCCGCGACCTTCTTCACCGCGCGATCGGTGAACAGGCGGCGGTTGCGGCAATTGGCGTTATTCCAGACCGGGTCCTTGCCCTGCGGCAGGCGGTAGTTCGGATTGTGGGTCGGCAGGTACCCGCCTTTGGCCCAGGCCACGCAGAACACGATGCGGGGATCCGACTTCTGGATCGGGTCCTGGATGGCGGGCAGCACGCGGTCGGTGAAGTCGACGTAATTGGTGTTGAACTGCTTGGGATCGGTGCCGGGGATCTCGCGGTAGTTCTCGTCCATGAGCTGGTCGAGCGTGATCTCGCCGCGGCCGATGGCGGCCTCGAACTCGTCCGAGATCCGCTTGGCGGTCTCGACGACGACCCGGATCAGCGGCGCATCGGACGTCTCGACGCCGCTGTCGGCGATCATTGCGATCAGGCCTTCGGAGGTGTCGAGCAGCTTCGTCACGCGCTGGTCGGCGTTCTTCAGATCGCGCGAGGACAGGTCGACACCCTTGGCGAGCTCGTTGAGCTCGCTGATGACGGTGTCGCAATGTCCGAGATTGGAGGTCGCGGCACGCGCGACGCTGTCGATCTCCGCCTCCACCGAGGCAAAGCCCTGCTGGACCCGCGAGATGATGCCGGAGATCGCTTGCGCGCCTTCGCCGGCCGTCTTGGCGCGCTGCGAGGCGTCGCTGCTCTCGCCGATCAGGCCTTCGATCTGGCCGTCGAGATCGCGCACGGTGTCGGAGATCTGATGCGTGGCCTGGCGGGTCGCTTCCGCGAGGTTCTTCACCTCGCTCGCCACCACCGCAAAACCGCGGCCGGCGTTGCCGGCGCGCGCGGCTTCGATGGTTGCGTTCAGCGCGAGCAGATTGGTCTGCTTCGCGATCGCCTCGATCGAGCCGGAGACCTTCGCCACCTGCGCCAGCGCCGAGCCGACGGCGGACAGGCGCGCCTCGATCCGCTCCACGGCCGCGACGAGCTCGGAGATGTGGCTGACGGCGGTATCGACCGCGCTGCGCGACTGCGCGATCTCGCCGACCGCGGCCGACGTGGTCGTCTGCACCGCCTGCGATGCGTTGGCGATGTCGTGGTTGGCCGAGACCATGGTCTCGGCCGTCCTCTGGAGATGATGGAACCGTTCGGACTGGTTGGCGACGCGGTTGGCGACTTCCTGGACGTTGCCGGCGATGTCGGCGAGCTCCACGCCAAGTCCGCCGATGCGGTCGGCGAGCTGGTCGATCAGACGCTCGGCCATCGTCCGGTTCGATCCGGTATCCAATACTGCAAGTTGCGCGAGGGACATGTTACGGGCTTCCTCCAGTCGGGACCGTTGATCGGTTCACCGCGGCATTCCCATTCCAGTTTCGACCTTAGAGGATGATTCGCGACCGGCGTCTTGCCTGAGCGTGCACTAGAGTTTGTAGGCGGTGCGAAATCCGCCCCAGTGCCGGCCCTGGACACGGATCGGGACGTCGATCTCCCGCATCATGACGGTGTTGCCGTTGCCCATGTCGCGCGCATAGCTCTGGACCAGGTACGAGCGCAAGTTGTGCGCGGCGGCAAGCCCCGCCGGATCGTTGAAGATTCGCCGGTTGCGGCTATTGGCGGTGTTCCAGGCGACATCGCCCGGACGCTGCGGATGCGAATAGATCTTGTTGTGCACGGGCAGGAAGCCGTTGCGGTCGACCATGGCGCAGAACGCCATGCGCGGGTCCTTAACCAGAAAGGCCTC
>Ga0063456_1002081_pt1 | contig 9798 bp, 9 predicted proteins | sample AraplaMF_Cvi_mMF_FD_56228 | JGI IMG/M metagenome (GOLD analysis project Ga0063456, IMG submission 56228) | Arabidopsis root microbial communities from the University of North Carolina, USA - plate scrape MF_Cvi_mMF version 2 (version 2) | ecosystem: Host-associated > Plants > Roots > Endosphere ... | reverse complement strand
TTGAACACCGCTTCATCCGTCTTGTTGGCGCTGACGAAGGTCTCCAGGCGGCTCGCAGTGCGCGACACGTTCAGTTCTTCCGCATTGGCCGGCACATTGGCTGCCATCTCCGCCTCGGAACCGCGCCAGCGCTTCATCTCGCCGTTGACCTTCCAACTGGCCATCACCGACTGGCTCACCAGCGCGATCTTGTAGGTGCCCGGCTTGGCCATCTTCACGTCAAAGGTAGAACGCAGGCGGCCGGTCAGCGCGTTCTGCATGTCGACCTTGGCGCCATCCGGGCCGGTAATCGAAATGCCATCGAGCTTCAGGGGCTGGTGGTCTATATCGAACAGGCCTTCGGAAATCGCGGCGTCCACGGTCACCCAGGGCTCCTTGGAGTCGACCAGCGATGACGAAGGCAGCAGCCATGGCTTGTGCGCCTGGGCGCTGAAGGCTGCGCCGGCCAGTGCCAGCGCGATCAGGGTTTTGCTCAACTTCATGGCGGGTCCTTATGGTTTGACTTGCACGGTCACTTCACCCAGTTCTTCCTTGCCCTTGGCAGAGAAGGACTGCGCCGATTTCGGTGGCCAGGCCACCGGCACCTTCACCAGCTCGCGGCCGCCCGCTTCGCGCGCTGCTTCCACCACCAGCTGGTAATTGCCGGCAGGGAGCTTGTTCAGCGCATCTTTCGCTACCGGGAAGCCCAGGGAAACTTCGCCCGGTGCGCGGGTGGCGCCGCTCACGCCGTCCATCGGCATCTCCACGTCGCGCCCCGCCTTGCGCCACCACTGACGCATATCCTTCAGCCACTTGGTGCCGGCGTTGTCCTTCTTCTTCACGTCATACAGCACGGCCAGGTTGGCCACCACCTTCTGGTCGGCATTCTCCAGCCAGGCCGCCACATAGGGGCGATGGTATTCAGCCACGTTCAATTGCGGAATATCGAATTTCAGCGTCAGGTCGGCCGCCATCGCGGACGCGCTCACCAGCGGCAAGCCGACGGCGATGGAATAACGAAGTTTCATACACAAGTCCTTAATGAATGTAGAGCAAAGCGATAACACATGGAATAACGACACCCAGGCCCACCATCGGCCAGGTGAACGGCCGCTTGGCCGCATGGAATTTCAGGATCAGCAGGCCGGTAATGCAGAACACCAGGCAGGCCGCCGCAAAGAGATCGATGAACCAGTTCCAGGCCGCGCCCGTGTTGCGGCCTTTGTGCACGTCGTTGAGCCAGGAGATCCAGCCGCGGTCAGTGTTCTCGAATTCCGCCGCGCCGTCCTCCAGGCCGATGCGCACCCAGGCATCGCCGCCCGCTTTCGGCAGCGGCAGGTAGACCTCGTCGACCGACCATTCAGCCTCGCGCCCGCCGGCCTTGAGCGACCAGGTATCGCGCAGCCAGCGCTCGCCCGCCTCCGGCAGCGGCGCTTTNTCGCCGTCGTGCTTTTCGGCGAAGGCGTGCAGTTCGCCCACCAGGGCTTCCGGCGCCGTCGCCTGCTTGCGCACGACCGANGGCTTGGCCTCGATCTGGCTGGCATGGTTCAAAGTGATNCCGGTAATAGCGAACAGGAACATGCCGAGCAGGCACATGGCCGAACTGACCCAATGCCATTCGTGCAGCAGCTTAAGCCAGACGGCACGTTTGGCCTGGCGCATTGCCTCGTTTTCTGGACTGCTCAAGTGGTTACTTTCCATAAGTGAATACCGGATGATAATGCACCAGACTTGCTAATGCAATTGAGAATCGTTATCATTTACATTGCTTTACATACCCGCAACAGCCAGCCACCCTCCAGTTTGATGGATGCAGCCAGCCGTAAAACATCAACTGCATCAAATCTGGAGAGAATTTTGACCATCCGTAGCCGTAAGCACACGCTGGCCGCCCAGCCGCTGCTGAACCAATCCCTGCTCGCCATGGCCGCCATCGGCCTGCCTTTGTCCGTNCAGGCCCAGGCGCAAGAAAAGACCATGGCCGAAGTCAAGGTCGAAGCCGCCGCCGACGTCGCCTACAAGGCTGACCGCGCTTCTTCGCCGAAACTGACTGCCCCGCTGGTGGACACCCCGCAAACCATTACCGTCATCAAGAAGGAATTGCTGCAAGAGCAAGGCGCTGCNTCCGTGATGGAAGCCCTCCAGAACACGCCGGGCATCACCCTGCAACTGGGCGAAAACGGCAACACCAGTGCCGGCGATACCTTCCAGATGCGCGGCTTCTCGGCCCAGNCCTCGATCTTCGTCGACGGCATCCGCGACCTGGGCGCCGTCTCGCGCGACGCCTTCAACCTGGAACAGGTGGAAGTGGTGAAGGGCCCGGCGGGCGCCGACATCGGCCGCGGCGCTGCCGCCGGCTATATCAACCTGGTCTCCAAGACGCCGGTACGCGAGGATGCCGTTNCCGGCACNGTCGCCNTCACCCAGGGCGGCGTCAAGCGCCTGACCGCCGACGTGCAGCGCGCCTTCGGCAGCAGCGGNGCCTTCCGCCTGAACCTGATGGGTTCCGACGGCTCGCAAAAAGGCAGCCGCGCACTGGACCGTGAAAGCCACGGCATCGCGCCTTCCGTCGCCTGGGGCCTGGGCACGCCAACCCGCCTCTACCTGTACTCGCAGCACATCCGCCAGGACAACGTACCTGACGGCGCCATCCCGAGCGTGGGCATGGCCGGCTTCTACAATGGCACCTATCCATGGCTGGCGAAAGCGCAACGCGTCGACCGCAACAACTGGTACGGCCTGGACGGCGACTATGAGGATGTGAAGGCCGACATGGTCACCGCCAAAATCGAACACGACCTGGCGCCGAAGACCAAGCTGACCAACACCACCCGCTATGGCAAATCCAAAATGGACCGCATCCTGAGCGGTGTGAACGCCATTACGGCGCTGGATCCGGCCAACCCGGCCAGCTGGACCGTCGCGCGCACGCGCCAGAGCGTGCTGCAGGAAAACCGTATCCTGGCCAACACCACCAACATCGTGTCGGAGTTCGAGGCCTTCGGCGTGCAGCACACCATCTCGACCGGCCTCGAGCTGCTGAACGAAGAACAGTTCACCCCGACCCGCGTCGGCCTCGGCACCGCCAGCGCTGCCAACCTGTACAACCCGAACCCGAAAGATCCGCTGACCGGCTTCGCTCCTTATCTGAACGGCGCCTTCAGCAAAGGCGAAACCACCACCGTCGGCGCCTACCTGTTCGACACCATCAAGCTGAACGAACAATGGCTGGTGAACGCAGGCCTGCGCTACGAGCGCTACGACACGGAGACCAATAGCGCCACCGTGACCGCGCCAAGCACCGTGCCGGTCGCCGCCCACCTGGAGAAGTCCGGCAACCTGAGCAGCTACAAGACCGGCCTGGTCTACAAGCCAACNGCCGATGGCAGCATCTACCTGGCCTATGCCAACTCGAAGACCCCGCCGGGCAGCGCCAACCTTTCGCTGGCGGCCCAGGGCACCAGCGCCAACATCAACAGCGCTGCCCTGAAGCCGCAAACCACGACCAACGTGGAACTGGGCACCAAGTGGGACGTGATCCAGAAGCANCTGGCCCTGACCGCCGCCCTCTATCGCACCACCAACAAGGATGAAATCCCGGTCAAGATCGATGAAGTGACCAACACCTGGGGCCAGTTGGGCAAGCGCCAGGTGCAAGGCGTGGAGCTTGGCGCCGTCGGCCAGGTTACCAAGGCCTGGAGCGTGATCGCCGGCGTCGCTTTCATGGACACCGAGATCAAGGAAAGCAATACCGGCGCCGGCAACAATGGCCTGGGCGCGGCAACCCGCTGGTCGCCGAAAAAGACCGCTACCCTGTGGACCAACTACAAGCTGAACGACAAGCTGAGCTTGGGCGGCGGCGCGCGCTACACCGGTACCCAGTACCGCCTGGTCGATCCGACCGGCGACGCGGCCAAGACCAATATGCCGTCGATGCCGTCCTATACCGTGGTCGATGCCATGGCGGCCTACCAGTTGTCGAAGAACGTTTCGCTGCAGCTGAACGTGTACAACGTGTTCGACAAGTTCTACCTCTCCAGCCTGAACAACGGCGGCTCACGCTTCGTGATCGGTGCCCCGCGTATTGCCAAGGCAACCGCATCCTTCCAGTTCTAAGGATCGTGGCAAAAAGAAAGGCGGGCTCGCAGCCCGCCTTTTTTTATTCAAACGCCGGAACTTGCATCCGGCCCTGGCGCACCGCCTTCGGTCCCAAGCCACTGCCGCCCTGCCGCGAACCGCTCTCCGTAGCGCTTTGCCGGTTGCCCGGCAAAGGTCGGTCGGCGCGGCGGATCTGCCCTTCCGGAACGTCGGCGTTGGCTATTTCCGGATGCTCTGTATCGACCAGCACAAAGTTTTGCTGGTTCTCCGTGTCCTTACTGGGTTTGTCAGGCCTTCCCATGCTGGCCTCCTTACTTCAATGGAACTCAATACTTGTCGCCACCTTGCTTGTTGCCCTGGTAGTCCTGCTGGAAGTCCTTGCCGGCTTCCTGCTGGCCCTGGGGTTGCTGCTCGGTACGGCTGGCGTTGCCACGCGAACCGCTCTGGCGGTTGCCATCGTTCTTGTGGCTCATGCTGCCGGCGCGGCGTGCTTCCTCGGAAGTGAATTCGTGTGCCGTGCCCTTCTGGTGGGCTGCGCGGCCGCCTTCGGAAGCAATTTCCCTCTGGCGCTGTGGGTCCATGGAGGCAAAGCCACGTGCACTTTGCTTGCTGCCGGCAGGACTGTCCTGCCGGTTGCCGCGTTTGTCGCCTGGATTGTTCGAAGCCATGATTCGTCCCCCTGCTTGGTTCGGTGGAAAAGACCCCCGCCCCTTACCGTAGGCGCGGGAGAACTCATGTTAGTGCAAGCACTGTACAGGTAATATAGGACGTTCAGCGCGACAAATGTAGGATATCGCCTACCTTTTTTCAATTGGGAAAACCATATCATCGGCCGCCACGTACACCCTGTCCGTGGCTTCTGGAATTAAAGAGTGCCCGCCAGTAAAGGCGCCAAAGGCTGGCAAGATGGCGCGGGTAGTGCCAAGCAGAAAGCAAGGCAGCCGCAGCGACTCGCGCGTAGTGCGTAGGTGAAACACGGGATGCACATGGCCAGCAATGACATAGCCTTCGCAATCCACGTCGGGATGGTGGCACAGGGCGAAAGGGCCACTGGCATGCGGCTCGTCGGCCATCGTCACGTCCAGCAGCGTGGACGGGTCGCCTGCGTGCCAGTCATGGTTGCCNCGCACCAGCAGCAACTCCAGTTCGCGATGCCGTCTGCGCCAATCTAGCATTGCCTGCAATGTTGCCGGCGCCTGCGCGGCCTTCGCGTGCAGGAAGTCTCCAAGAAAAACGATGCGTTGCGTGTCGTGCGTCGTTAACAACGTTTCGAGCGCTGCAAGGTTCGCGCTGGTGGTGCCGCGCGGCACAGGCACACCCAGTGCACGGAAGCTGGCGGCTTTGCCGAAGTGGATGTCGGCGACCATCAAAGTCCTGGCAGCGGGCCAGTACATGGCCTTCTGCGGCAACAGCAGCACGCGCTCGCCCGCGAGTTCGGTGGCGATAGCGTTCACGGTCCGGCCGCCTTTTCAAGTTCTCGCAACATGCGCGCTACACGGTCCGACAGCCTTTCGGTTGTCAGCTTCTCGCGGAAGCGTTCCACCATCAAGGCGAAGCCGAACGGCGTGGCGCGGCGCACTTCATGGAAGCTGGGCCGGCGCCGCTGCAGCTCCTGCAGCGTGGTGCGCAAACGCCCCAGCTCAAGCTCCTGCTCGAGCACTTCGCGCTGCGCCTGTGTCAGCAGAAGGTTGCCCGCATCGTGCTTGCGAAAGACTTCAAAAAACAAAGACGAAGAGGCCTGCAACTGGCGGTTGCTTTTCGGCTGTCCCGGATAGCCCTGGAAGATTAAGCCGGCAATGCGTGCAATCTCGCGGAAGCGCCGCTGCGACAGCTCGCTGGCATTCAGGCTGGCCAGCACGTCTTCCAGCAAATGATCGGTAGTGAATGCTCCACCCTCGTCCAAGGCCTCGCGCCAGGGCAGCGCTTCCGGCGCCAGCAATTCGAAGCCGTAGTCGTTAACGGCTATCGAGAACGTGGCCGGCCGCGCGCGTGCAATGCGATAGGCCAGCAAGGAGGCCAGCCCGATGTGCACCGACCGCCCCGCGAAGGGGTAGACGAACAGGTGATGCCCTTCCCTGCTTTCCATCGCCTCGATCACGGTGGTATGCGGCGTAGGGAGCGCCGACCAGCGCTGCTGGATCTCGAGTAGCGGCTTGATGGCCTGCATTTCCGGGCCGTCGTAGCGGCCTTCGGTGGCGCGGCGCAACTGCTCCAGGGCGGCGTGCGCCAACTCGGACGACAAGGGCATCTTGCCGCCCTGCCAGCGCGGCACCGCGCCCTTGGCGCCGGTCGCACGCCGCACGAAGGCAGTCATCTCATGCATGCGCACGAATTCGAGAATGCGGCCGCCGAACAGGAAATGGTCGCCTTTGGCCAGGCGCGCGATAAAGCCTTCCTCCACGCTGCCAAGCGCGGAGCCGTTCATGTACTTCACCTGCACCGTCGCTTCCGAAACAATGGTGCCGATGCCCATCCGGTGGCGTCGCGCGATGGCTGCATCGGGCACGCGATAAATGCCCTCTTCGTCCGGCAGCACGCGGCGGTATTCCGGATAGGCGGACAGGCTTTGCCCGCCGCGCGCCACGAAGTCCAGGGCCCATTGCCATTCGTCCTGGCTCAGCGCGCGGTAAGACCAGGCCGTGCGTACCTCGGCCAGCAGTTCATCNCTGCGGAAACCGCCACCCAGCGCCACCGTGACAAGGTGCTGAACCAGCACATCCAGCGGCTTTTCCGGCGGCGGCCGCGGTTCGATCCGGCGTTCGCGCACCGCCTCGATGGCGCCCGCCGCCTCCAGCAGCTCCAGGCTATGCGTCGGTACCAGCGTCGCGCGCGATGTGCGGCCCGGTGCGTGCCCCGAGCGTCCGGCACGCTGCAGCAGGCGCGCGATGCCTTTGGCGCTGCCGATCTGCAGCACCCGCTCAACCGGCAGGAAATCCACGCCAAGATCGAGGCTCGAGGTACACACCACGGCTTTCAGCATGCCCTGCTTGAGGCCCTGCTCTACCCACTCGCGCACTTCCTTGTCGAGCGAACCGTGGTGCAGTGCGAGGACGCCCGCCCATTCGGGTCTCGCATCCAGCAAGTTCTGGTACCACAATTCAGCCTGGGAGCGGGTGTTACAGAACACCAGGGTGCTGGCGTGCTGCGCGATCTCGCTGGCCACCGGTTCCAGCATCTGCAGGCCCAGGTGGCCGGCCCAGGGAAAGCGCGATGGATGATCCGGGACCAGGGTGTCGACCAGCAGCTCCTTGCGCAAGTGGCCTTCAACGATGGTTCCATCCGGCGCAAGCACGTCGCGCGCCTGCTGCAGGTTGCCAAGGGTGGCCGACAGGCCCCACACCATCAAGCCAGGCTGCCAGTTGCGCAACCGTGCCAGGGCAAGCTGGGTTTGCACGCCGCGCTTGTTGCCCATCAGTTCATGCCATTCGTCGACCACCAGCATGTCCAGTTGCGCAAACAGTTCCCTTGCCTCCGCGCGGCTAAGCAGGACCGTGAGGCTTTCCGGCGTCGTCACCAATGCATGCGGCAAGCTGCGCGCTTGCCTGGCCCGCGTGCCGCTATCGGTGTCGCCGGTGCGCGATTCGACCTGCCAGGCGGGCAACAAGTCGGCGGCAGAGGACTGCAGGGCGCGCAGGGTGTCCGCTGCGAGAGCACGCATCGGCGTGACCCACAGCACGCGCAAGCCCGGCTTGCGGCTGGCCTGCGCGCGCTGCAAAGCGGCGAGCCAAACAGCCAGCGTCTTGCCGGCGCCGGTGGTCGCATGCAGCAGGCCGGATGTCCCGTGGCAGGCCGCATCCCAGACTTCGCGCTGGAAGGGAAATATCGACCAGCCGCGCGCGGTGAACCAGGCCTCCACGGCTTCGCGGGAAGGCCCGGCAGGCGAGCCGGCGGCAGGCGGCCGCGCAGGCAGGGCTGCCTCGCCGGGCGGCACCGGCGGCTGGCGGGACGGCAAGGGCCGCGGACGGGGAAAGGCAGGACTCATGGCGGCGCCTGCGCCAGCAAGCCGCGCAAGGTGTCGAGCGTATCGGCATCTTCAACCGCCTTGTCGTCGCGCCGCCGCAGGATGCGCGGGAAACGCACCGCAATGCCCGACTTATGGCGCGGCGACAGTGCTATTCCTTCGAAGCCAATTTCGAACACCATGGTCGGCTTCACGCTACGCACCGGCCCGAAGCGCTCGATGGTGGTGCGGCGCACCGCGTTATCGACCTGCGCTATTTCGGCATCGGTCAGGCCGGAGTAAGCCTTGGCAAACGGCACCAGCTTGCGCTCGCCTTCCGCATCACTATCCCATACCGCAAACGTGTAATCGGTGTACAGCGAGGCGCGGCGGCCATGCCCTGCCTGCGCATAGACCAGTACCGCGTCGACGCTGAAAGGGTCGATCTTCCACTTCCACCAGGTGCCCACGTCCTTGGTACGGCCAACGCCATACTGGGCATCTTTCGCTTTCAGCATCATCCCTTCCACGCCTCGCGCCCGCGACTCGGTACGGACCAGCGCCAGCTGCGCCCAGTCTTCCGCCAGCACCAGCGGGGACAAGCGTAGCTGCGGCTGCGCCGCCTGGTCCACCAGTTGCTCCAGCAAACGCGGCGCTCGTGCTGCGGCAACTGGCGCACGTCGACGCCATCGAGCTCCAGCAAGTCATACGCCACCAGCACCGCCGGCAATTCGGCCAGCAGTTTCGCGCTTAGCAACTTGCGCCCGATGCGCTTTTGCAGCGCCGCGAACGGCGCCGGTGCATCGCCGTGTGGCCAGACCAGGATCTCGCCATCAATCACCGTTCCCTGCGGCAGGCGGATGGACATCAGTTCCGGGAAACGTTCGGTAATCAGGTCTTCGCCGCGCGACCACAGGAAACTCAGCCCGCCGCGTGACACCAGTTGCGCGCGCATGCCGTCGTATTTCCACTCGACCTGCCAGGCCGCCAGGTCGCCCAGCGTAGCGGGATCGGCCTGCAAGGCATGTGCCAGGAAAAAGGGATACGGCTGGCCGCCCCGCTCCGCATGCTCGGTCGCCGACGGCGCCGCAATCAGCTGCAGGAAGCCTTGCGCGGTCGGCTGCACCCTGCCATCGGTCCAGCCCATCAGCCGCTGTGCCACCAGCTTGCTGTCCACCGCTGCGATGGCGCTGAGTGCACGGGTGACCAGCAATCGGGAAACACCGACGCGGAAGCCGCCACCGATCAGTTTCACCAGCAAGAACCGTTCGCTTGTCTCCAGCTCGTCCCAGTAACGGAACAGGGCCGCCCGTACCTCGTCCGGCGCAGCGCCGCGCAAAGGTGCAATGCGCTGTTCGATCCACTCCGCCAGGCCGACATCGCTCTCCTGCTTCGGCGCCGGCAGGATATGCGCAATCGTCTCGGCCAGGTCGCCCACCGCGTTGTAGCATTCATCGAACAGCCATTCATCCAGCCCCGCATATTCCGTCGCATACTGGCGCAGCAGCTTGACCGGTACCGCTTGCCGCGGCTTGCCGCCGGCCAGGAAATACACGGCCCACGCCGCATTCTCCGGCGCCGCCTTGCTGAAATAGGCTTGCAGCGCATCCAGCTTGCGCTTGGTGGACGTGGTCTCGTCCAGCTCCGCAAACAGGCGGGAAAACTCACGCATCGCCTGCCTCCCCTGCCTCCTCGTCGCCGTATTCGGTGTCGAAGCCTTTGGCGTCATAGCCGTTCTGGCACAGCCAGCGCACCATGACCGGAATCGAGCCGTGCGTCAC
>Ga0063456_1002070_pt1 | contig 9823 bp, 7 predicted proteins | sample AraplaMF_Cvi_mMF_FD_56228 | JGI IMG/M metagenome (GOLD analysis project Ga0063456, IMG submission 56228) | Arabidopsis root microbial communities from the University of North Carolina, USA - plate scrape MF_Cvi_mMF version 2 (version 2) | ecosystem: Host-associated > Plants > Roots > Endosphere ... | reverse complement strand
TCGCCGATCTTCAAGAGCCTGACCGCCGACGAATTGCGCAAGCTCAACGCCAAGATCCAGGTCGACGGCGAGCCGGCAAAGTCCGTCGCCGAAGCCTATCTCAAGGAAAAAGGCTTCCTGAAATAGTCATCGCTCGCTCCGCCCGACTTTCGGGCGGAGCCTCCCTTTGCTGATAGGATTGAGCGGACAGGTTGGCAGACAGGGTTGAATTGATGGAAGAAACCTCAGCGGTCCGCAGGCTGGACCGGCTCGGCGTGGTTCTGGTGGCCGGCGGCATTGCGGCGACGGCNCTGATGCCCTTCATCTATGTGAAGGCCAACCGTATCGCCGCCGGCAAGCCGATGCTGCTCACGCAGCTTCTTCCCCAGCCTTCCGTCATCATCCTGACCGNGCTTCTCCTTCTCACCGCTTTCGCCGCGCTGCTGCTCACCAACGCNCTTGCCCGGCTTANGGTCGCNACGCTCTGCCTTGCGGCGCTGATCGTTGCGATCGGCCTCGTCTCGGCNGCGGCGACGCCGCCCGGCAGCACGGTGGCGCGGATGACGCCCGGCGGCGGTTTCTGGGNGCTGTTTGCCGTGATCGGGCTCGTGATATCAGATGCGCTTGTCAAAATCCGGCTGGCGCCGTGGATGCGGGTCGCAGCCCTTGCGGCCTATACGGCGCTGCTGTTCCTCTCGCTCACGTCAGGCCTGCTCGACAGCCTTTCGATCATGAAGGAATTTTCCACACGGGCTGCGCAATTCGAGACCGAGGCGATTTCGCATCTGCTGCTGGCCTTCGGCTCGCTCGCCATCGCCATCATTCTCGGCCTGCCGCTCGGCATCCTCTGCTTCTGGGTGCCGAAGCTGCGGGCCATCGTGCTGCAGGGGCTGAGCCTCATCCAGACGATCCCGAGTCTGGCNCTCTTCGGCCTGCTGATGCTGCCGCTCGGCTATCTCGCCACCCATGTGCCGCTGGCCGCTGCCATCGGCATCCGCGGCATCGGCACGGCGCCGGCATTGATCGCACTGGTGCTCTATTCGCTGCTGCCGATCGTCGCCAACACCGTCGTCGGCCTNCAGGGCGTCGACCCCGCGGTGCGCGACGCGGCCGCCGGCATGGGACTGACGCGCTTGCAGATCCTGACCCGCATCGACATGCCGCTCGCCTTCCCCGTCATCCTCACCGGCATCCGCATCGTGCTGGTGCAGGCGATCGGCATGGTGACGATCGCCGCNCTGATCGGCGGCGGCGGCTTCGGCATCTTCATCTTCCAGGGGCTCGGCCAGACGGCCATGGACCTCGTCCTGCTCGGCGCCGTGCCGACCGTCTTCTTCGCCTTCTCATCGGCCGTCATCCTCGATGCGGTCATCGACAGNATCCNGGGATCCGCCGCATGAGCATGATCGAGATCAGGAACGTCACCAAGCGCTACGGCACGGCCACCGTCGTCGACNANGTCTCGATGANCGTCGAGAAGGGTGAGATCACCGTCATCGTCGGCACNTCGGGCTCGGGCAAATCGACGCTGATGCGGATGATCAACCGGTTGGTGCCGATCACCGAAGGTCAGATCTTCGTCGGCGGGCAGAATGTCATGGACGTTGAGGTGACCGAGCTGCGCCGCAAGATCGGCTATGCCATCCAGGGCCACGGCCTGTTTCCGCACCGCACCGTGGCGCAGAATATCGCCACCGTCCCGCAGCTTCTCGATTGGGATTCCGCCCGCATCGCCAAACGGGTCGAGGAACTGCTCGGGCTTTTCAACCTCGATCCGGCGACCTTTGCCGACAAATACCCGCACCAGCTTTCCGGCGGCCAGCAGCAGCGTGTNGGCGTCGCCCGGGCGCTGGCGGCCGAGCCGGAACTGCTGTTGATGGACGAACCCTTCGGGGCGCTCGACCCNGTCATCCGCGGCAAGGCGCAGGACGATCTGCTGGCGATCCAGAAGCAGTTCGGCACGACGATCATTCTCGTCACCCACGACATGGACGAGGCCTTCCATCTCGGCAACCAGATCGCTGTCATGAGCCAGGGCCGATTGCTGCAATGCTCNACNCCGGAAAAGATCCTCACCGAACCGGCCGACCCCTTCGTGCAGCAATTGACCGGCACCTCCGACCGGGCGCTGAAGCTGATGTCGCTGCTGCCGCTGAAGGAAAGCATGGCGCCGGCGAAAAGCGGTCTCGCCTATGCNCTGCCGCAGTCGCTCAGCCTGCGCGATGCGCTGGCCGAAATGATCTGGCAGGGGGTCGACGAGGCGGCCGTTGAAAACGGCGAGAAGGCGGCTGTCGGGTCGATCTCGATGAGCCGGCTTCTCGAACTGGGCCGCAAGGCATGAAACTCCTCGTCGCCAATCTCTTCCGCCTGGCGGCGCTCGCCCTGCTGTTGATCCTGCTGTTCAGGACGGAGTGGCTTTCCTTCCTGCTCACGCCGTTGACCAACAACAATGCGCCCGCCGTCTATACGCAGAACAGCCTTGCCTCGCTGGCCGTCGGCCATCTGCAACTGGTGATCGGCTCGATTGTCTGCAGCGCCGTGCTTGCCGTTGTCGGCGGCATTTTCGTGACGCGGGAAAGCGGGGCTGACTTCCTGCCGCTGTCGCGCGCCATCGCCAATGCGGGGCAGACCTTTCCGCCGGTCGCGGTGCTGGCGCTCGCCGTTCCCGCCACCGGCTTCGGCGCCATGCCGACGCTGATCGCGCTCTTTCTCTACGGCCTGCTGCCGATCTTCGAAAACACCGTCGCCGGCTTGAAACAGGTTTCGCCGCAGGTGCTCGATGCCGCCGACGGCATGGGTATGAACGGCACGCAGCGGCTGTTTCGCGTCGAGCTGCCGCTTGCCCTGCCGCTGATCCTCGAAGGGCTGAAGGTGGCGACCGTCATCAATATCGGCACGGCGACGATCGGCTCGACGGTTGCGGCAAAGGGTCTCGGCGAGGTGATCATCGCCGGGCTGATTTCCGACAATACCGCCTTCATTCTGCAGGGCGGCCTGATCGTCGGCCTGATGGCGGTGCTGATCTATGACGCCATGGGCCTGGTCGAAGCGGCGATCACCCGAAGAATCGGCTTGCGCCCGGCGTAAAAGGACGGGTACCAAGTGCCACAGCGTCCTTTGCGCGTCTGAAAAGACGCGCGGCGCCGTCGTGGAATGGGAGGCAGAATTGGCGAAGATGATCCACTCGATGATCCGCGTTCTCGACGAGGCGCGCTCGGTCGACTTCTACGGCAAGGCCTTCGGCCTTTCGGTCGCCGACCGCGTCGATTTCGAAACCTTCACGCTGATCTATCTGAGCAATGCCGAGACCGGCTTCGAGCTGGAGCTGACCGTCAACAAGGGCCGGACCGCGCCNTANGAGCTCGGCAATGCCTATGGTCATCTCGCCGTCTCGGTCGAAGAGGTGNCGGTCGAACGCAAGCGGCTGTCGAAGCTCGGGCTTCATCCCGGCGAACTGGTGGAGCTCAACCGCGACGGCAAGCTCTTCGGCCTGTTCTTCTTCATCAGCGATCCCGACGGCTACAAGATCGAAGTGCTGCAGCGCCACGGCCGGTTTCTCTGACGCTTCTTGCGGCGACATAGTTCTACTCCACACCTAATCCCACAGCTTCGAGCGGCATGAATCAGGAGCCCGCCCATGATCGAGAAAACCGCGCTCAATTCCGGCTGGACGCTTACCTGTAACGATACAGGAAGATCCGGCCTNCCGGCCGCGATACCCGCANCGGTGCCGGGCTGCGTGCATCTCGACCTGCTCGCCAACCGGCTGATCCCCGATCCCTATATCGACGTCAACGAGATCACCAATGACTGGATCGGCAAAACCGACTGGACCTATCGCTGCAGCTTCGAGGCAATGCCTGATGATGGCAGGGTATGGGAACTCGTCTTCGACGGGCTCGATACGATCGCGGTGATATCCCACAACGGCCAAGAGATCGGCCGCACCTTCAACATGCACCGCACCTATCGCTTCGATGTGTCGGAGCTGCTGAAGGCCGGGAGCAACGAACTCACGGTCACCTTCCGCTCGGCCTACGCCTATGGCGCGCAGATGGAGAGGCATTACGGCTACCGCCCCAACAACTATCCGGGACCCGGCAATCTGATGCGCAAGATGGCCTGCAATTTCGGCTGGGACTGGGGACCGACGCTGGTGACGGCAGGTCTCTGGAAGCCGGTGCGGCTGGAAGGCTGGGATCGGGCGCGGCTTGCCGAAACGCGCGTATCGGCAACGCTTGCCGGCGGCGATGGGTTGGTCAAGGTCCATGCGAAGCTGGCGCGGCATGGCGACAAGGCGCCGTGCAAGCTCGTCGCCGCAATCGGCGGCGTGACCCAGACGGTGGCNATCGATGCTGACGAAGACGAGAGCGCCTTCGAGCTTNCNCTNCCCTCGCCGCAGCTGTGGTGGCCGCATCATCTCGGCGCGCAACCGCTCTATCCGATGACGCTGAGGCTGGTCGACGAGGCCAGCGGCGATCTGCTCGACAGCTTTGAACGCGAACTCGGCTTCCGCTCGCTGCGGCTCGACACCGCGGCCGACGAACACGGCTCGGCCTTCACCTTCGTCATCAACGACGTGCCGCTGTTCATCTGCGGGGCGAACTGGATTCCGGACGATTGTTTCCCCGCGCGGGTGACGGCCGAGCGTTATGCCGCGCGGATCGAGGAGGCAAAGGCCGCCAACATCCATCTGCTGCGCGTCTGGGGCGGCGGCATCTTCGAGGCCGACGAATTCTATCAGGCCTGCGACCGTATGGGCATGCTGGCCTGGCAGGATTTCCTCTTTGCCTGCGCCGCCTATCCGGAAGAGGAGCCGCTCAGAAGCGAGATCGAGGCGGAGGTGCGCGACAATGTCGTGCGGCTGATGCCGCATGCCTCGCTGGTCCTCTGGAACGGCAATAACGAGAATATCTGGGGCTTCGACGAATGGGGCTGGCGGCCGATCATCAAGGCGGGCGAGAGCTGGGGGCTCGGCTATTATCTCGACCTGCTGCCGAAACTCTGCCGCGAACTCGATCCCGACCGGCCCTATTATCCCGGCAGCCCCTATTCCGGCTCGATGGAGATCGAACCCAATGCCGACGGCCATGGCTGCAAACATATCTGGGACGTGTGGAACGATGTCGGCTACGAGGTCTACCGCAATTACATCCCGCGTTTCTGCTCCGAATTCGGCTGGCAGGCGCCGGCCGCCTGGGCGACGATCGAAGAAAGCGTGCACGACCAGCCGCTGACGCCGCAATCGAACGGCGTCTTCCACCATCAAAAGGCGACCGAGGGCAATGACAAGCTGATCCGCGGCCTTGCCGGCCATCTGCCGGAGCCGCAGACGATGGACGACTGGCATTTCGCCACCCAGCTCAACCAGGCGCGCGCCATCCGCTTCGGCGTCGAGCACATGCGCTCGCACCGGAATGTCTGCAAGGGTGCAGTGGTCTGGCAGTTCAACGATTGCTGGCCGGTGACCTCATGGGCGGCGCTCGATTCGGCCGGCCGCCGCAAGCCGCTCTGGTATGCGCTGAAGGCAGCNTATGATCCGCGCCTGCTGACGATCCAGCCGCGCGGCGNCGGNCTTGCGGCGGTGGCGGTCAACGAACGCACCCTGTTCTGGCGGGCGAANATCAGCGGCAAACGCCTGAAGCTCGATGGCACCGTGCTTGCCGAATTCGAATTCTGGCGNCTGCTCTGCGACCGCTTCGAGGCCAGGGAATTTCCGNTGCCCGAGGATATCGTCACTCCCGGCTTACCGAAGGACGAGCTCATCGTCGTGCAGATGCTGGACAGGCGCGCCTTCCATTATTTCGTCGAGGATATCGAGCTTGCCTTGCCGGCACCGCGGCTGGCGGTCGATGTCACCAGCATTGAGGGCGGGTATCAGGTCAAGGTGACGGCGCAAAATTTCCTCAAGGATGTCTGCCTGATGGCGGATCGGCTGGATCCGGATGCCGTCGTCGATTCGATGCTGGTGACGCTGTTGCCGGGCGAGAGCCATGTCTTTGCGGTCAAGACGGCGAAGGCGATCAGGGCGGAGGATATTGTCATCGGCACCGTGCTGCGATCGGCCAATGATCTTGTTGTCGGTTCGCGCTAGCTGCCCTTCACCTCCCCTTCGCCCCGTTTACGGGGAGAAGGTAGCGGCAGCCGGATGAGGGGCTGCCGAGCCACGACATTTGTCACCAAACACCAAAAAGGCCCCGCATGCCGCGGGGCCCTTCCAGCTCGGCCTATCGGACGACGTTACATCCAGTAGGGCGGCACGCCGTAGTAATCATAGACCCGGCGGCCATTATCGTTGTACCAGGTGTCGTCATCGTCCGAATAGCTCGGGGCGNCTTCGATCTGCTCCTTGGTCAGGTCGATGCGATAGCCGTCCAGNTGGGTGTCGTAGTTCAGCTTTTCCCAGGGAAGCGGATAGTGATCGTGGCCGATGCCCAGGAAGCCGCCGAANCTCAGCACGGCATAGGCGACGCGGCCGTCGAGTTTTCCGATNATCAGGCGTTCGATCGAGCCGATATGCCTGCCATCCGAACCATAAACACGGGTGCCTTCGACACGGTCGCTGGCGATCATCGCATGCGTGCCCTCGACGTTCGGGTCGCGGCGGGTGGCGTCAGTATCCTGGTTCAACATTGTGCACCTCCTTTTGGTGTTTCCTCATAGTGAGTCTGCAGCATCAACGTCATGGCCGACTCAAAGTTCCCCAGCCTTCCCACGATCCGGCGATGGCCGAATGTTGACGTTTACGTCAAGGTTAGTATAGCTTCATTCGGCTTGAACCGTTCAGGCAATGGCATAAGCTGCCGGACTGGAAGACGGAGGATCTTTCCGGTCAATATGGGCCAGACGATTGCTGGCTCAGCGGCGGCCGCAAGGGAGAGAGGATACGATGAACAGCATTTCCGTCCATCCGAACGGAGCCAAACCCGACAAGCCCTGGCTTGCCAGCTATCCCGATGTCGTTCCGGCCGAACTCCCACCTCTGGAATATGCCTCGCTTGCCGAAATGCTGGAAAAATCCTGCGCTCGTTACGCCGACCGGACGGTGTTTTCCAGCATGGGCAAGGCGATGCGCTATCGTGAACTGGAGAGCAAGACGCGCAAACTCGCCGCCTGGCTGCAGAGCATCGGCCTCGAGAAGGGCGATCGCGTCGCCGTGATGATGCCGAACGTGCTGCAGAACCCGATCGCCACCTACGCCATCCTGCGCGCCGGCCTCGTCGTGGTGAACGTCAACCCGCTCTATACGCCGCGCGAACTCGAACATCAGCTGCGGGATTCCGGCGCCAAGGCGATCTTCGTGCTGGAGAATTTCGCCCGCACGGTGGAGCAGGTGCTCAACAAGACGGATCTGCGCCATGTCGTCGTCACCTCGCTCGGCGAAATGCTGGGACCCAAGGGGCTGATCGTCAATTTCGTCGTGCGCAAGGTGAAGAAGCTCGTTCCCTCCTGGTCGATCCCGCAGCACAAGAGCTTCGGCCAGGTGCTGCGCGAAGGGGCGGGAAAGAAGCTTGCGCCGGTGACGCTTGCCGGCGGCGATATCGCCTTCCTGCAATATACCGGCGGCACGACGGGCGTTGCCAAGGGCGCGGTGCTGACGCATGCGAACCTGCTCGCCAACAAGCAGCAGCTGTCACTCTGGCTCCGCTCGGCCTTCGAGCGCAAGAAGCAGCCGGAGGTGCTGAATTTCCTCTGCGCCCTGCCGCTCTACCATATCTTTGCGCTGACGGTGAATTCGCTGATGGGCATGTCGCTCGGCGCCCACAATATCCTGATCGCCAATCCGCGCGACATTCCCGGTCTCGTCAAGGAATTCGGCAAATCCGACGTGCATATCTTCCCCGGCCTCAACACGCTGTTCAATGCGCTGATGAACAATGCCGATTTCGCCAAGCTCGACTTCTCCCCGCTGATCATGTCGCTCGGCGGCGGCATGGCCGTCCAGCGGCCGGTCGCCGACCGCTGGCTCAAGATGACGGGCACGCCGGTGACGGAGGGCTACGGCCTTTCCGAAACCTCGCCNGTCGCCACCGCCAACCGTTTCGATTCGGCCGAGTTCACCGGTACGATCGGCCTGCCGCTGCCCTCCACCGACCTCGANATNCGCGACGAGGAAGGCAATTCGTTACCGCTNGGCCAGGTCGGCGAGATCTGCATCCGCGGGCCGCAGGTGATGGCCNGCTACTGGCAGAAGCCGGAGGAGACGGCGCGGGTGATGACCGATGACGGCTATTTCCGCTCGGGCGACATGGGTTTCATGGACGAACGCGGCTATACCAAGATCGTCGACCGCAAGAAGGACATGATCCTGGTCTCCGGCTTCAATGTCTATCCGAACGAGATCGAGGAGGTCGCCGCCATGCATGCCGGCATTCTCGAGGCCGCGGCCATCGGCGTGCCGGACGGACATTCGGGCGAGGCGGTCAAACTCTTCGTCGTCAGGAAGGATCCGAACCTGACCGAGGCNGAGGTGAAAGCCCATTGCANCGCCAATCTCACCAACTACAAACGGCCNCGCTTCATCGAGTTCCGCACCGAACTGCCGAAGTCGCCGGTTGGCAAGATCCTGCGCAAGGACCTGCGCGGCTGAATTTGACGAATTCAAAGTGTTACAACGTCCTNTGCACGTCTTTCGGACGCGCGGCGCTCTAATGAAATTGAGGNCCATCCGCTCGCCGCGGGTGGCTTTTTTCTATTTCGGCAGGTGGCTGAACTTGATTTGCGGGTGATAAAGCGAATAGTTTCCGCAACCCTTTCCGCCTCCAAAGGAGCCTCCCATGAACGCCATCGTCGAACAGCTGAAAAGCACCGCTGATGCCACCAAGGCGACCGATATCCGTGCCGCCTTCGCCGCCGATCAGCAGCGCTTTTCGCGTTTTTCCGTTTCGCTTGACGACCTCCTGATGGATTTTTCCAAGACGGCGGTGAATGACGATATCCTCAAGCTGCTGGTGAAGCTTGCCGAAGACGGCGGCGTCGAGAAGAAGCGCGAGGAAATGTTCTCNGGCAAGGCGATCAATTTCACCGAGGACCGCGCCGTTCTGCACACCGCGCTGCGCAACCGCTCCAACACGCCGGTTCTGGTCGACGGCAAGGACGTCATGCCCGACGTCAATGCCGTGCTTGCCGCCATGGGCAAGTTCGCCGACGAGATCCGCTCCGGCGCGCTGAAGGGCGCCACCGGCAAGGCGATCACCGACGTCATCAATATCGGCATCGGCGGCTCGGACCTCGGCCCTGTGATGGCGACGCTGGCGCTTGCCCCCTTTCATGACGGCCCGCGCGCGCATTTCGTCTCCAACATCGACGGCGCCCATATCGCCGATATCCTGAAGCTGGTGCAGCCGGAAACGACGCTGTTCATCGTCGCTTCGAAGACCTTCACCACCGTCGAGACGATGACCAATGCGCAGACGGCGCGCAATTTCATCGCCAAGGCGCTCGGCGAAGCGGCCGTGCAGCACCATTTCGCCGCCGTGTCGACGGCGCTCGACAAGGTTGCCGCCTTCGGCATCGACAGCGCCCGCGTCTTCGGCTTCTGGGACTGGGTCGGCGGCCGCTACTCCATCTGGTCGGCGATCGGCCTGCCGCTGATGATCGCCGTCGGGCCGGAGAATTTCGGCAAATTCCTCGATGGCGCCCATGCCGTCGACAATCACTTCCGTAAGGCGCCGATTACCGAAAACCTGCCGATGCTGCTCGGCCTGATCGGCTTCTACCACCGCAATGTGCTGGGCTACCCCACCCGCGCCATCCTGCCCTACGACCAGCGCCTGTCGCGCTTCCCGGCCTATCTGCAGCAGCTCGACATGGAATCGAACGGCAAGGGCGTCACCATCGACGG
>Ga0063456_1002069_pt1 | contig 9824 bp, 10 predicted proteins | sample AraplaMF_Cvi_mMF_FD_56228 | JGI IMG/M metagenome (GOLD analysis project Ga0063456, IMG submission 56228) | Arabidopsis root microbial communities from the University of North Carolina, USA - plate scrape MF_Cvi_mMF version 2 (version 2) | ecosystem: Host-associated > Plants > Roots > Endosphere ... | reverse complement strand
ATTGCGCTGCCGCACGAACTCGGCCGCTATAGGGGTAAAGCGGACATTGCGTTCGTCGCATCACGTCGCTGGGTTTATGGGTCCACGGCCTAGGTACCTTATCTCTGCAGCCATCCTGTGGTACGTTCTGCAACGATCGCGGGGTTCAGTTCGTCTTATGCGGATCAGCGCCGAGGGCAAGATCGGGATCGCGTTGGCTCTTGTGGGCCTGGCAGGCGCAGGGGCCGTCATGGTCGAGCCCACCCAGATGTGGATCGGCTGGAGTCTTGTTGGAAGCGGAATTGCGGGCGGGTTGGCGCTCGCGAGGCTCACGATCAAAGAGATATTGCCGATGGACTGATGTGCGCAAGCGGCTTTCATTTTGACGAGGACCGGCCCGGCCCGATGGCACTAGCGGCCGAGCTCGGCCTGCGGTGAGCCCCCGAAAACGACGCGCAATTGCGCTCCGTGCTGTCTGACAATCTCGGAATCGCGTGTTACGAGCTCGGTCAGTATCCCAAGGCCTTGGCGGCATATCGCGAGGCTTTGTACTATCAGACTGAGGCGGGCGGAGACCCGGAGAATGTAGCGACCACCCTGATGAACTTGGCCGTTCTCGAAACCGACGCATATACGGGACGCGGGAAGCTGGGCAATCCCGAGCTGGACACGATAAGGAAAGCTGCCTTGTTGCGAGCCCAAGATTACAATGAACAGGCGATGCGCATTGCGAAAGCCGCAAAGATCAAACATAAGCTGATCTCGATCTATTATCAGTACGCACTCACGCTATCCGAGCTTGGCGATGGCGACAGGGCACTGTCCCTTGTAGAGAAAGCAATTCGAATGCTGCGCTTGCGTGGCGACGCGGGCCGTCTTGCCGCCGCTTGCAATAATAGAGGCGTTATTCAGCAGGGGCTGGTCGCCAACTCAGGACGGGCGCTCGCGTCTTACGAGACCGCCCTCGCCTACGCCGCTGAAGCGAACGAACACGGCATTCTCAAAACGGTTCTTTCAAACTATATGCCAGCGCTTGAGCAGGCTGGAGACGGCACGAAAGCAGAGGCTATCAGGAGGCGGTTTTCCAACCTTTCAGGCGGCTAGGCAGCCACGTAATCGAAGGTCGCCAACCCTATCGTACTACGTTTCAGCTCTTGTTGCGTAAGGATGGTCATGGACAGTCTCCTGTTTGGTTTGATGAGACTCTGGTCTACGAAACCCACGAGCAAACCTCGATCGGAAGGATCGGCGTTAGGATGCTCGCTCAGTCACGCCTCGATCTGATGCGAGCGCGCAATCGGCCCGCGATCAGTATGCTTGGAGCCATCAATGACCTGCGCTACCGTTAGCAACTGGAGGATCGCATGTAGAGTTCCTCCTCAAGATCAAAGGCATTGGGTAGAGATGATCGCCTTTGGATCGGCCTCCCATCATTGCCGTATGTGAAGCCGCTCGCGCGGCTTCGTCGTGAGCAGGGGCTTGCAAACTATGCAAGTAATCCGCGGCGCTGGGCATGAGCGGCAGCCACGAAGATGGCCCGGCTGTCGTTCTGCAAACACCTTGATCCACGAAACGATATAGGAGGCGTGATCATCGCGAGTATCCGGCGTTAGATCGAGGTCGGCACAGAGGAAGGCTGCGCCAAGCTCAGCAACCAGCTCCTCCGCCGCGTATCCGGCATCACCGAAGCGCTTGCGTCCAAGGTCGCGATCAAGGCGCGATGGGTGGCGGGTCCAGTGGGTGTTATGTCGATATCGGCATAAGACGCATTATGCCGTAAGTCTGATTATGTCGCATGGCCGCGTTGCCGGCAGTTGCGCCTGAACTTGGCCATGCGGCGGTTCGGCATAATCAGAGCGCTTCGAGGAAGCAGCTCGTCGCTGGGACGATAGGGTACCGTTGACGAGTTCGCGAACACGCCGGAACGGCCGCTCGTAGAGCTGAGACAGGACGCGCGCTATCTCCGGACCATGCGCTTGCGGATCAGCTTCCGCCACATCCCCCTCCGATTTCCTGACGACGATGCCCTCAAGCGCTCCCGAATTATAGACGAACGCTGACGTTTCGCGCCAAAGGTCGATCAGCGCCGGCGGCCTGCGCGGTGCCAGTAGAACACGGTCAGAACGACCGGCGACGAAAGTGCGAGCCAGGACAACCCGTCCCAAATTCCGTCGCCAACGAGCGCCAGCCCCAACCCCACGCCGCAAATCCCACTGATCACGAGCGGCCAACAGAAGACATCCCAGGCACTTCTGTACGGCCGAGACTGGCTGCGAATGGAAGCGCGCATCGAATTAGACTCGGTCCGTCGCGGTCTGCGGCGGCTCGGCAGGTCTGCGACGCACGAAGGTCGATCTCCGCCTTGCCGACCAGAGATAGATTCCGCTGACGAGAACAATGATCGTGATGACGTCCAGGAGCGCCCAGACGATTTTCAGCGGAAGCCCGCCATAGTCGCCGAAATGCAGCGGTCGCGACACCTGAAGCGCCTTCAGATACCAGGGCACCTCAGGCGCCACGATCGCTTTGCCATCGTTGGCGTCGACCAGCATCGGCTGAAGCATGCGCGCCGTGAATGGCGTCGCGCCCTTGGTCCAGACGACGAGGTGCTGCGGGCTGCCGAAGCGCGCCGATGTCGGCATCGTCACCGAGGTGACCAGCCGGTCGGGGAATCTCGCGCCGACGCGTTCGACAGCGGCCTGGACCGACGGGATCGCAGCCACGGGCTTGCCCAGATGAGGCGCCAGCAATACCGGAATCAGCTGAGCGCGCCACAGATCGAAGAGCGGCGTAGCCAGCGTGTTGATCATCCCGGTGAGCCCCACCACCATCATCCACGTCACGGTGACGATGCCGAGGAGATTATGGGTATCGAGCCATTTGACGCGTGGCGACGACCGCCGCCGGATCGTGCCGAAATCCAGCCGCCGCATGAATGGCCAGTAGACCACGACGCCAGATATAATGGACACGGCGAACACGAGACCCATCGCGCCGAGAAACAATTCGCCGGCCAGGCCCGCAAACATATCCTTGTGAATCCGCAACACGATGTCCATGACGCCTTGATGCGGGGCCTCCTCCCCGAGCACGTCGGCTGTGCGCGCATCGAGGGTCAAACGATGGAAGTTGCCCGGGGCCGGAACCGCTGTCGGAGAAACCGCAACCGTCACGAGCGCCTCCGTCTGCTTCAGGTTCAAAAACAGGATGTACTGACCGGGAAAGCGCGCCTGGGCCGCCGCGATCATCCGGTCGAGCGAGAGGCGCGCCGTATCTGCCGACATGACGGGGGCGGTAATCTCATCCTCAAGCAGATCGTCGATCTCGTCGTGGAAGACCAGCGGCAGCCCCGTCACGCACAGCATGAGCAGGAACAGCATGCACACCAGCGACGTCCAGGTGTGGATGCGCGACCATAGCCGGATCGTGCGTGCTTGGACCACGACGACTACCAGCGATAGCTGACCGTGCCCGTGATCGTGCGCGGGCTGGTGTACTGGCAGCCGCCACCCGTCGTGCAAGCGAGGGTGACGCGGTCGGCGATGTTCTTCACGTTCAACGCCAGGTTCACACCTTTCGGCTGGCGATAATGCAGACCGGCGTCGAACACGACGTAGCCCTCGTTGACGATGGTGTTGGTGGTATCGGCAAAGGTCGGCCCGTTGTAACGGACGCCGCCGCCGAGACCCCAGCCGTCCCAGCTGCCGCCCTGGACCGTGTAGTCGATATAGGCCGACGCGAGCTGGCGCGCCACCAGCGTCGGTACCTTGCCCAGGTCAGCGGCGGTGGTGGTTTGCGTCACCTTCACATCCTGGTTGGTGTAGGTTGCCACGAGGTTCAACCCCGGCATGATCTGCGCTAGCGTCTCGAACTCGACGCCGCGTGAATTCACCTCGCCGAGCTGAACGGAGCTACTCAGATGGGCTGGATCGGTCGTGAGCGAATTCTGTCGTGTCAGATCAAAAAGCGCCACGGTCATCAGCAAGGTCCGCGACGGCTGATACTTCACCCCGATCTCGTGCTGCTGAGCCGTCGTCGGCTTGAACGGGCTTCCGAAGAAATCGAAGCCCGGCGTCGGCAGGAACGACTCCGAGTAGCTGTAGTAGGGCGCCACTCCGGAATCGAACACGTACGAGACCGCGCCTCGCTTAGTGAAAGCCGTGTCCTTCGTTTCGGTCGTCTTGTTGGACACCAGAGCGTAGGCGTTCTGCTCGGCGACATCGTAGCGGCCACCCAATGTCAAGATCCAGTTCTGGATCTTCATTTGATCCTGGATGTAGACGCCGACCTGATCGATCGATTCGTTGGCCGATGGAGTGGTGAGCGTCGTCGGCATGGCGACGGCTTGGTCGTAAACCGGATTGACCTTGCTGAGGGACGGTGCAGCTCCGCCATACGTCCTGTCAGCCATATTGAACGTCAGATAGTCGATGCCGGAGACCACAGTATGCTGAAGCGGCCCCATGCTTAACTTGCTGATCAGGTGGTTGTCCGTCGACAGCGAGTCGGTCTGCTCCAGCGTGCGCACCGAGCGCCGTGGAAAAACCGTGGTCGTATCGACCGGAGTTCCAACGAATGTCAGGTAGCGATAGTCGAGCTCGCTGTGACCGTAGCGGGCCTTCGATTCGAAGATCAGATTGTTGCTGAAGCGATGCTCGAACTGGTAGCCGACACGCTCTTGCTCCTGGTCGAACTTGTTATAGCTGGGATCGCCGAGGAAAAGCGGCAGCGCCGTGACATTGGTGATCTTCCCACCTGCCAGATGGAGCGTCGACAAAGGGAACGCATTGCCGGTCACGTCGTGGGTGTAGTCGGCCAGAATGGTCAGCGTCGTGTCGTTCGTCGGCTTCCAGGTCACGGCCGGCGCGATATAGGTCCGGTTGTCCTTCACGAAGTTGGAGAAGTTCGCGATCTGCGCATCGGAATCGCGGAACACGCCGGTCAGGCGATAGAGCAGCGTCCCGTCCTTGGTCGCGGGACCGCCGAAATCGAATGCGCCTTGATAGCGATCGTAATTGCCGAACTGCCCGACGATCTCGCCGAAGGCCTTGTCGGTCGGCCGTTTGCTGATGACGTCGACGAGACCACCCGGCGCGCCCTGCCCGTACATGACCGAGCTCGGTCCCTTGATGACGTCGATGCGTTCGAAACCGTAGGGCTCGTTGCGGAACAGCGACAGGAAGTTGGGATCGCCAACCTCGCGGAGGCCGTCGCGATAGGCGCCGTAGCCATTGTTGTCGAAGCCGCGGATGAAGACGTTGTCGAAGCGCGGGTCCTTGCCACCTGGCTGAACGGCGAGACCTGCGACATACTGCAAGCCTTCGACCAGTGTCGTGACGGAGCGGGCGTCGAGCTGATCGCGGCTGACGACGGAGACGGATTGAGGCGTCTCGAGGATCGGCGTGTCAGACTTCATCGCCGCCGAGCTGACGACGGGGACAAAGCCCCTCACCGGATCGGTGCCGCGCTCGGCTGTAGCGGCTGCCGGCTGCGGCGGCGCCTGTCGCGCCGCGCCGGAGCGAGTGCGTCGAGCACCGGCGGATCGTGAGTTGCGCGCCGCTGTGACCTGACGCTTTCTTGGGCCGCTTTGCTCGACCACGACGGGCGGAAGGCTCGTTACTCCGCTTGCGCTCTGGGCTTGCGCGATACCACTGAAAGCAACAGCCGGGGGAATTACGAGAAGACCACACAGCGACGACGCTCGCACGCGCTTTACTGCGCGTGCGTCAAACAGAAATTCCAGCATTCCCAGTCCCCGATTTACGGGGCGAACATGCAGAGACTCCCAGTGCAGAATCAAAGCTTTTTGGATTCTTGTTTCCTGGAATCAATATAGATTGGATGGGCTCTAAAAAATCGGTGTCATTGCTTTGCAGATAGCTTCTGTTGGCTGCAGGAATTCCCAATGCTTACGCAGTCGGTCTTCGTGCACGTCACTCGCAGCGCGCGACCTCATCACCCGCTGATATCCTTCCGCACGTGGAACAACTCAGATCTATATCAACGCCGACATGCGGTTGAAGGAAAAGGCACTCTCGCAGGTCGGCCGCGCGCTATCATCCCAGCGACGACCCGCCTTCCTCGAAGCCTTCTGATTATGCCGAACCGCCGCATGGCCAAGACCAGGCGTAACTGCCGGCAAACGCGGCCATGCGGCATAATCAGACTTACCGCATAATGCGTCGTCTCGTACGCAAGGGTCGCATAGTAGCTTTCGGCATCGCGGAAGCTCTCAAACGGCGGCATCTGCACGAAGTCCTGCGTGATATTGTAATAAGCCATGTTGCCGCCGTGCCGGATGGTGGCGCAGGTCGCGGCAAAGAACGCTTCGGCCTTCCCGATCCGCTCCATGGCATCAACGCTTGCGGACGTCGGCTTTCAATTCGCAAGCCTGCCGATAGGTCATCCAGATGGGTGCGGCGTATCCTTTTTCCATGGCGGCTGACCACAACATCAGAACATTGATGCCGTTATAGGGAATGCCGTTCGCGCTGAGAGGCCGGGTGATGCGTCCCATGGTGTGCTCGGCATTCCATGGCTTGCTCCATGGCCGGACGCCTTTCTCAAGTTCGGCCACGATCTGGTTGGTGATCTTCTGATAGAGGGTCAGCTTTCATCTTCCTTGTCCTAGTTTGCCGGTTGCGCATGCAACCGGAACTAGGCCCGCGCCAATGAGCGGGGCTTGGCCGTCACGGGCCAGAAAGCGAGCGGGGCTGGTGCGGGCCGGAGGTGAGCAAAGCGAGCCGACTACACGGCGCGCCGCTTTCCGCCCCACGCTCTTCGTGGGGCTTGGCCTTGACGGCCTGGGGGCCGCAGGCCCCGGACATGGTGAGCCAGCCGCTCGTCTTCATAACATTATTTTCTGTAAATTCGAATCCGCTGTTGTGTTTGCGACCGCACAACTCCGGCTTGATCCCAAAGCGCTTGACTAAGTTGTGAGGCCGAAGAGTAAATTGAGTAAGCTGCTCAAGAACCCCAAGCCACTCGGGTGGCGCCTGTTCTTGCAGCGGAAATTGAATAGCGCGACGACATACAGGGGGTTTTCTGCAAGCCAGTTTCACAAACGAATTTCGCGACGTTGATTTTTATTATGGGCACGCTCAGGCTGTTCTTGTACTCTTCCTCCAGTAGCATCTAGAGCGAAAATGTGGATGGGAGGAGCACATGCAGAAGCGGCGTCGTTTCAAACAGCAGAAGACATTGCAAGAGCGGCTCGCAGCCTGGTCCAAGAGCGTTCTTGAACAGGCCGCTAAACTTCCGCCAGGACCGGAAAAGGATGCACTCATCAAGAAGGCCCGTCAGGCCGATGTAGCGTCGCATCTGGAGGACTGGGCGCACTCGCCGGGACTTCAGTCGCCGACGTAGCAAAAATTCTGCCAGAAATGTTTGGCGCGGCATGACATGTCCCGTTTGCTCCAAGCCCATGACGCGCTCCGGTAAGATGTTCGGCTGCGAGCCATGTCGTGATTTTGTGATTGTGCTCTCGCCGAGCTACAGGCTCCCGGTGCCGGTGCGACGGACATGATGAGATTCGTCTCAAAATGCCTTCGCGGCATCTTTCGTCGGAAGACGAAGCGAGCGTCTTTTCGCAGGATCTTCTCTTGCCGTTGAGCGGCTTACTCACGTTGACCCTAGCCTGCTCAGGCAAACTTCCAATAATCACCATTACGTAAGTTAGACCGCTGGAAACGCAATCATCCTCAGGACCAGCCGCGCCGTCCATCCGTCCAGTTCGTCAGCGGCAAGTTCAGTAATCCGCAAGTCGATGGCTGCGCGAAAATCGCCGTCACCCAAGAACTACGCCGCGGACAGGCCGGCCCACGCCAATATCCAGAGCAAAAGCCGTTGCCGCTCCAGATTAGCCGCTCGGGTCACCACATGGAGACGGTGCGCGAATCGACCGGGCTCCGTGCAACGGGCTGGGCCAGATCAGTGAGATCCGGGTTGGTAAAGATGTTGGCGAAGTCGAAGCTGCGCTCGCCCAGGAGCCGCTTAGGATCAATGGCGAGCCAGCCCCGTTCTCCGAAGCAGCGTCTTTCGCGGCGTAGCACGATCGTCCCTCTCGTTTCGCAGACGATGAAGAGTAGCAGAGAAGGTTGCCGCGCGCGGTCGGTAGAATCTGGTTTTCCACGGTGCTGAATGGTCCCGGCTGCAGCGGCGCTTTGACTGAGCCGTGAGTAAAATTACTCGCTCTTACGTTGATGTCGCCCACAACACACGACATAGGAGAACGCGACTCAGCAAGCTAACGAACTTACCAGACCGATCCGCTGTCGCGCTGACCGCCCGCGCCTCGCCAGTCGCTGCAAACCGGTCGATCGATGTGACGGGTCGATCACCGTCGACGACCGCTGGTGTGCTTTCTTCAGGAGTGCAGAGGAGGCTGATTGAGGAGCTGAGAGATCGCGGTGACAACCTGGGCTGGCGCAAAGGGCTTTGTCAAAAGTATGCTGTTCGGGACGCCTTGGGACGGCCATTGATCAGCAGCCCCTCCGCTCATATAAATGACGGGCATATCTGGATTGATTTCTCTGGCCCGCCTGGCGACATCCCAACCCGTCAGTTGGCCCGCCAAATTTATGTCCGTCAGAAGGGCCCGGTGTTTGCCTGCTTGGCGTTGAAGAAGCGCAATTGCCTCTTCTCCCGACGCCGTAATCTCGGTCTCAAAGCCGCCCTCAGTCAGGGACTCATTTACTAATTCTTGGACGAGAAATTCATCCTCGACGACGAGGATCAGCAAAACCTGGTCGTCCATGCCCCACATCTCCAGCCCGCGCCAATGCGGGCGGATTGTTTAAGATCAAAAGTGCACAAAAGTTCCCTTGATGGATCATCGGTGCGGACAAGCGCCGTGCGCGCCCTTCAAGGGGGCGCCATCTCGATGGGAGCGGCTCTCCGAGAACAGAAACGTTCGATTTGAAAAACGTGGGGATGGAAAAAGGAACAGGATGAGAACCCGTCGTGCGGACATTCCTGAGGTAATCGGCGCTTTCGTTCACATGCAGCTTTCGTCTGGAATATAAAAACGAATCGCTCGGACAAGAGCGGTCACCGCCGCCAAGCCATAAAAATCATTCAAGCAACGAGACATCCACGGTCTTATCAGCTTGGGAAAGAACGGACCAGGTGGGCAGCGATGTAGAGAATGTAACTTAGCGAGCAGGCGATCCAGACGAAGACTGCGATGAGCATCCAGTCGCCCTTTTTGTTCATTTTTGGATCGACTTCATGGGATATTGCCTAGCACTCCCGAGCGGCTCTGTGCCACCGGCGGCACGTGGCTTCTCGCCCGCTGTCCCGTCAAAGGGTCTGTAGGTCAGCTAACGTCAGCATGCGGCATTCCAAATGAAAGAGATAGCCAACTTTGGTGCCTTCCGTTGCGGGCGGACCGGTGACAGCCGAGCTCCTTTATGCGGCAACATCCTTCGGCAATTTCGAATAGGGGAGTGCACCGATGAGCCTGTCGTTCGACTTGCCGAAGTGCGGCGCAAGGCTGGAACTCATGGCTGTTGCTATGACTTATCCCGGTCCCAAGGTTGAAACCATCGTTGCTTGATGTAGTCTGCCGGTGACATGCGGGCCTGGTGATGTTCACCTGCCCGTCGCTCCTGCTCAGAGACCCTATGAATCTTAGCGATCGCTTGGAAGCTTCAGCAAGCGATGACGGTCGTTACCGTCTCCTTGTCGACGCCATTACCGACTACGCAATCTACATGCTCGATGCGAAGGGCATCGTATCCAGTTGGAATCCCGGTGCCGCGCGGTTCAAGGGTTACGAGGCTAACGAGATAATCGGCCGCCACTTTTCAGATTTCTACACGGAGGAAGAGCGAAACGCTGGCATC
>Ga0063456_1002053_pt1 | contig 9879 bp, 9 predicted proteins | sample AraplaMF_Cvi_mMF_FD_56228 | JGI IMG/M metagenome (GOLD analysis project Ga0063456, IMG submission 56228) | Arabidopsis root microbial communities from the University of North Carolina, USA - plate scrape MF_Cvi_mMF version 2 (version 2) | ecosystem: Host-associated > Plants > Roots > Endosphere ... | reverse complement strand
GTTCAAGGGAGTATCGATCGATGCCGTTTTTGGATTGATGGGGACGCAGGTCAGGGGAACGAAAGTGAAAGACTCGAGATGCGAACCACAAACTCGTCATTGCGAGGAGCTCTTGCGACCAAGCAATCGAGAGTCTTCCCGCGGAAAGATACTGGATTGCTTCGTTGCGCTCGCAATGACGGTGGAGAGAGGCTCGCCCTTGCGGCTACTGCCGCACACTCGGCAATAGCTGCGGCAGAAGCCCGCGCGTGACGCCTGGCGGCCCGGCGTCCAACCCGAGCACCGCACTCGCGGCCGGCAGTGCTGCATCCGCCATCGCGGCGTGGCCTTCCGCGCTCGGATGCACGGCACCGCCATACACGGCGGAGAGCACGCCCCAGGTCGCATCATGAATGTCGGTCGGCTGGCTCGCGGCCGGCAAGCCTTGCGGATAGGTCATCGCGGCGAAGTAACTGTCATTGGCATCGCGGATCCAGCGCGCGCGGGGCAAATAGGCGCGATACTCGGAGGCGCCACGCCCGCACAGCATCGGCTGGCTCGCCGCGCTGACGATGTCCGGATTGAAGCTCTGGCCGTTCTCGGCAAAGCAGGTGCGGTCGAATTCGGGATCGTTACCCGAATGCGCGCAGAAGCCGTGATCGGCGAACGCAGCCTGATGCGAATCCACGAAGGTCATGCGGTCGGCTTCGGGATCGCGGCACAGTGCGCCGCGGGTGCAGGTGGCGAGACCCTTCAGCTGTGGCAGGAATTCGGTGTCGACGAAGGTCGAGACGCGGGCGAGCCGCTGCGGGTCGGCGTTGAATGACGGATGGATGTCGAAGCCGGCGCGGCCGCCGCGGCAGGGCACGCCGCCGTCGGCGAGCGCGGGGTTGGCGTAGGAGACGTAGACCACATGCGAGAGGTCGCCGCCGACCAGTGGCTTCAATGCCTCGCGCAGCTTGACGAAATTCTGCGGCAGCTCGCGCGCCAGCGCATCGCGGGAATCGTCCACGCTCGCCATCACGCCGGAGCGACGGAACAGCGCGCGCTCGGTCGCGGTGTCGACGATGACGTCGGCGACGAGGCCGGAGAAGTAGATGTCGTTGGCGCCGACCGAGAGCAGCACGAGGTCGAGCGTGCGGTCGGGCTGGCGCTTCTTTGCGGCGGTGAGTGCCTCGCGCAGCTCGGCGACCTGTGCATTGATGCTGGTGTTGCAGACGCCGGTCTTGCCTGGCGGACATTCGCGGGCGCGCTGCGAGCCCAGCAGCCCGTCGCCGATGCTGGCGCCGGTGCAGGCGAGCGGCAGGAAGGTCACCGCGACGTGGGTGTAGCGCACCGCGAGCGCAAGCGCGGTGCGGGCCTGGTAGCTGTAGAGCGAGCGGTGGCAGGGCGAGTTGAACCAGAGTGCGCTGTAGTGCTGCCAGTTGGCGAGCGTATCCGGCGCCTCGCAGGCGCGACCGCCCTTGTAGCCGGCCCGGCTCGGCCGGTAATACTGCCCGCCGGCGGCGGTGCCGAGATAGGAGCGGAAGCAGAAGCCTTCGTCCGACAGCGCCAGCGGCCGGTCCGGATTGCCTTCGCCGGAGGCGATGCTGTCCCCCAGGCCGGCCACGAAGATGTCGCGGACCTGGATCTCGGTCTGGACGCGCTGGGTCGGATCGGAGCCGGAGGAGACGTCGACGCTCGCGACCGTCTGCTTGCCGTAGCGGACGCGCAAATTGATCGGCTCGGCGCAGTCGAAGGTCGAAGTCTGCGGCCCGTCGCCATCGTCGAACGACCAGGCGCAGGTGGCCCCGACCGGCACCGCGCCGGTCAGGCGCACCGTGACCGGGTGGTCGATCGGGGTGATGTAGTTCTCTTTGACGTTATCGCGGGTGCAGGGCTGGTTGACCCGACCCTGGAGGTCGATGCAGAGCCGGTTGACCATGTTGCGGGCCCAGCCGCGGCCCTCGCTCTGGAGCTCCAACGACTGCTCGGCGGCGAGAATGCTGCGGTTACGGGCGTTCTCGACATGGAGCAGGAAGTCGCGCTCCTCGCGGAACAGGCGGAAGCGGTTGCGCACTTCCCAGGAAATCTGCATGGCGCCGGCGTCCTGCGCGGCTGCGCGCTCGGACGGCAAGACAGTCGAAATCCCGGCAAGCAGCAGGGCGCCCGCGACAAAGGTGCGAAGAGATGATCGGATCATGGCCTGCGTGTTCAACGGCAAAGTTGAGGCGGAAATAAGAGAGCATCGCTCCTCCGCCCGCAACCTTTGTCTCGCCGCTATTACCGCTTGCTGGCCTGCCGAAGCGCCCGCTCGCGCTCCATCGCTGCCACCTGCTTGGGCAGGTTGGCCTGGGCGCAGGCCTCGGCCAGCCGCCGCCGCTCCTGCCAGGGTTCGACCACGTTCATCCAGAGCTCGCGGGTGCCCATGATGGAGATGGCGAGGCCGAACGGGATGACGAAATAGAGGATGCGGAAGACCAGCAGGGTCGCCAGCAGCTGCTCGCGGCCGAATTCCGGGAGTGCCACCAGCATCGCGGCGTCGAACACGCCGATCGAGCCGGGGGCATGGCTGGCGAAGCCCAGCAGCGTCGCCAGGATGAACACCACGGAGAGCGACAGGAAGTCGATCTGCGGATTGGCCGGTATCAGGAGGTACATCGCCAGCGCACAGAAGCCGAGATCGACCACGCCGATCAGGATCTGCACCAGCGTCAGCGGCGCTGACGGCAGCACCACCTTCCAGCCCTTCTGGCCGAGCTCGCGGCGCTTCTCGCCCATGCAGAGCCAGACCAGATATGCCCCGATCGAGGCGAGGCCGCCGAACGCGATCAGCCGGTTAATCGACGAGGGCAGCTGGTCCATGTAGGAGGCCGCATCCGGATGGATGGCCATGCCGATCGAGAGCACGAAGATGTTACCGAGCCAGAAGGTCAGGCCGGAGAGGAAGCAGATCTTGGCGACGTCGATCGCGTTCAGCCCATAGTCCGAATAGATCCGGAAGCGGATCGCGCCGCCCGTGAACACCGTTGCGCCGATGTTGTGGCCGATCGAATAGGACGTGAAGCTCGACAGCGCCGCGATGCGATAGGGCACGTGCTTCTTGCCGATCGTTCGCAGTGCAAAAAAGTCGTAGAAGGTCAGCGTACAGAACGCGAAGAACACGCACATGGCTGCCAGGCCGATATTGCCACGCGGGATATCCGCCAGCCCGGTGAGGATGGCGTTCCTGTCGATCCCGTGGAGGGTTCGCACGAGCGTGGTGACCGCGAAGGCAATGATAAAGACGCTCGCGGCAACACCGAGCCGTCGCCAGCCGATCCATCTCTTGAAGCCGCGTTTCAGCGCGGGCAGCAATCCGTGCATTCATCCTCCCGGCGGGGGGCAAGACCGACCGGGCCAGACATTGGCCGGTCGGTTGCGATCAGTGCCCGAAATGGGCATCGATCGCTAGGCATGATGTAGCTCATTTAAGGCAAAAACAGCGGCTTGTGCAGCCCTTGACAACGATAGGTTCTGCGCCAGAGCCGCTACTTTTGTCATATGCGGTTCACATCGGACGCGCGTTAAGCATATGAGTCGCAAGTCCGGTCCGGATCGCGCGTTCGTTCGGTGACATCGTTTCAGATCCGCCCATCGCCGACATTGTTCCAGCGCAAAGCGCTCCGGGCTTTTTTGGAACGTCGACGCCGTGGGCTCGTTAGCGCCCCATCAGCAACCGAACATGGCGGAATGAGCGGCTTTTCGTGCAAGCCGGTGCCTCCGTGTTCCCGAAACCCCGAGAGGATCGGAACGATGGGACTGTTCACAAAAGACATCAAGACCATGAACGACCTGTTCGTGCACCAGCTTCAGGACATCTACTATGCCGAGCAGCAGCTCACCAAGGCGCTGCCGAAAATGGCAGATAAGGCCACCGATCCGCAGCTGAAGCAGGGCTTTTTGACGCACCTCGAAGAAACCAAGCAGCACGTCAAGCGGCTCGAGGAAGTCTTCAAGATGCACGGGGCGCAGGTGAAGGCGGTCGACTGCCCGGCGATCGACGGCATCATCGAGGAAGCCGACGAGACCGCAGGCGAGGTTGCCGACAAGGCCGTGCTCGACGCCGCGCTGATCAATGCGGCGCAGGCCGCCGAGCATTACGAGATCGTCCGCTACGGCAGCCTGATCGCCTGGGCCAAGCAGCTCGGCCGTAGCGATTGCGCCGCTGTGCTGGCCAAGACGCTCGAGGAAGAGAAGGCGACCGACAAGAAACTGACGACGCTTGCCGAGAGCAAGGTCAATCTGCGCGCCGCCAGCTAAGCTGCCGGCCTTGTGCAGGCGCGCCGCGCGGTCACCGCGCGGCGTTCTGCTTTTTGAGGGCATCGCGGCGACCATGGCTGGCATCGACTGCGTGCAGTGATAGATCATTCCGGCGCGACAACGCTTCGATCGAGACCGAAGCGTTGTACCGCAACGGATGCCTTGTGACGGCGTTCACCCGGAAAGATCGAGGTGAACCCATGTGCGCCAAAGCCACCCCCAGACCTTTGGATCTGTCCTTCACAGCCGAATGGAACGCGTCTGCGCAATCAGGGCCGCGCGGCTCCCGATTTGCCAATGGCCTGACGCTTGCCGCCATGAGCCTTGGCTATGGCGTGGTGCAGCTCGACGTCACCATCGTCAACACGGCGCTCGATGCGATGGGCAAGACGCTCGGTGGCGGCGTCGCCGAGCTGCAATGGGTCGTTAGTGCCTACACCATCGCCTTTGCCGCCTTCATTCTGACAGCGGGCGCGCTCGGCGACCGCATCGGTGCCAAGCGCATCTTCATGGCCGGCTTCGCCATCTTCACCGCGGCGTCGCTCGCCTGCGCGCTGTCGCCCAATGCGATCGTGTTGATCGGCTCCCGGCTGATCCAGGGATTGGCGGCGGCGATTTTGGTGCCGAACTCGCTCGCGCTCCTGAGCCATGCCTATACCGATGACCGGGAGCGTGGCCGCGCCGTTGCGGTCTGGGCTGCCGGCGCGAGCCTCGCGCTCGCCGCCGGCCCGTTCGTCGGCGGTGCACTGATCACGCTGGTCGGCTGGCGCGCGATCTTCCTGGTCAATCTGCCGATCGGGCTCACCGGCCTCTGGCTGAGCTGGCGCTATGCGACCGAGACCACGCGCGCGCCGTCGCGTGAAATCGATCTGCCCGGCCAACTTGCCGCAATCGGCGCGCTGGGCGCGCTCGCCGGCGCGATCATCGAAGGCGGTGCGCTCGGCTGGGATCATCTCGCCGTGCTCTCGGCCTTTGCCTCGGCCGCCGTGCTGGCCGTGCTCTTCGTCTGGCGGGAAAGTCGCGCGGCCCAGCCGATGCTGCCCTTGTCCCTGTTCCGTCACCGGCTGTTTACCCTGACGGCGATCGTCGGCCTGCTCGTGAACACCGCCATCTACGGCCTCATCTTCGTGCTCAGCCTGTATTTCCAGCGGATCAACGGACTGTCGGCCTGGTGGACCGGGCTCGCCTTCGTGCCGATGATGGGCGTGGTGCTGCCGGTCAACCTGCTCGCGCCGCGTCTCGCCGAACGCATCGGCGCGTGCCCGACCATCGTGGTCGGAGCCTGCGTGTCGGCGCTCGGCTGTCTCGGCCTGCTCTGGATCGAGGCTGACACGCGCTATTGGACGATCTGCGCGCAGATGATCGCGATCAGTGGTGGACTTGGGCTCTTGGTGCCGCCGCTGACCTCGACCCTGCTCGGCAGCGTCGAGAAGCAGCGCTCCGGCATCGCCGCGGGCGTGCTGAATGCGACGCGGCAGACCGGCAGCGTGCTTGGCGTCGCGCTGTTCGGCTCGCTGGTGGCTACGGACGGTGCGTTCTTGACGGGACTGCATCTGACGCTGGTCGTATCCGCAGCCGTGTTGCTGCTCGCTGCCGCCGTGATCGGGATTGGCGCGCCTGCGCGCTGATGCCGTGAGCCAGCGCGCCCGTCTTCGGTTTGCCCGTGCAGCGGCACATAGCCGGTTATCGACCGTCCAATGATCGGCTCGAGCGCGTGGGGCTAGCCGCGGCGCAGCGCGAAATGCGCGCCGCAGAACGCCATCACGGCGCCAAGGCAAAGCGCGGCGAGGGCCGCGAGCATGCCGGAGATGGTCGGGACCGCGCTCGGCGCTGCGGCCACCTGGCCTGCGCCTGCGAGCAGGAGCACGCCGACCGCGATCAGGAACTGCCGCATGCGGTGCGGGATCTGGCCGTCGGCGGCGCTTTGCATCAGGGTCGCCGTGAGATAGCCGCCTGAGAATCCGACGGTCGCAATCAGCCACCAGGCGATCGCCGCGCCCGCGGGCATGAACTCGTGGGTGTCGGAGCGCCACAGGCCGCCGAGGTCGAGCCCGTAGCGCGCGCCCAGCATGTGCACCGCGAGTGCGAGCAGCACGCCGGAGATCATTGCGGCCCCGAGAATCAGGCGGCGCGGAAAAAAGGTCGTCTCAGCCATGCCTCGCTTGTAGGATGGGCGAGGGCGATCGCGCAAGGCGATTGCGGACGGGATCGATTGTGAAGATGCAGGTTTCGGAAGCTGCGGGCGCGAGCTACGCCTACAAGGCGTCGCTGATCCGCTCGGCGCATCGCTTCGAGCTGACGGACGAGGGCCTGTCCTGGCACATCGCGGGGCGGTCGGGCTTGTGGCGCTATGACGAGATCAGTGCTGTCAGGTTGTCGTTCCGTCCGGTGTCGATGCAGCAGCACCGCTTTCGCGCCGATGTCAGCCATTCCGGTGGTGGCCGCATCAGGATCCTGTCGACGAGCTGGCAGACCGCAGCGCTGATGGCGCCGCAGGACAACGGCTTTCGCGCCTTCATCGTCGAATTGCATGCGCGGATGGCAAACGCCGGCAGCCGTGCGGTGCTGACCGCAGGCCTCGGCCGCAACACCTATGCGGCGGTGCTGTTCTTCCTGGCGGTGCTGACGGTGGCGATGACGGGCCTGCTGATCCGCGCGCTCATGATCGGCGAATTCGCCGGCGCGCTGTTCATCCTCGGCTTTGCCGCGCTGTTCGCCTGGCAGGTCGGCGGCTTCGTCCGCCGCAACCAGCCGCAGAGCTACAGCTTTGACCAGGTGCCGAAGGCCTTGTTGCCCTAGCTGCAACCGGCCGCAATCAAACGTGACTTCGCTGTCCGGCACCTGTGTCGCATCGTGCGGCCATGCATCACACGACGCGGCCGCTCAACGCGGATGAGATCGCCGAGATCAACCGCACCCATCTGATCGACACGCCGCTCCGCCCGGCCGACCTGCTGTTTGTGTTCGGCACCCGCGAGGACGAGGCCTTGCGCGCCGATACGGCCGCCAGGCTGTGGCGCGAGGGCCTGTTCCGCTGGTCGATTGTCAGCGGCGGTGTCACGCCCGGCTCGGAGCAATCCGAGTGCACCGTCATCAAGGCTGCAATGGTCGCAGCGGGCATTCCGGCGGACAGAATCCTCGAGGAGCATCGTGCGATGAATACCGGCGAGAACGTGATCTTCTCACTGCCGGTCATCGATGCGGCGCTTGGACTGCAAAACATCCGGCGCGTGATCTGCCTCGGCAATACCTGGACCGCCCGGCGCTACCCGATGACGCTGCACCGGCACTGGCCTGAGGTCGAGAAGATGCTGCTCACCGTCGACAGCCTTGCAACGCCGCGCGCGCTCTGGCACACCGATGCGGAATTTCGCCGTCGCGTCCTGCACGAATGGGACAAGATCGAGCCGTACAAGGCGAGGGGCTTCATCGCGGAATGGCCCGAGCGTTGACGGAGGCTCCGGGCTTTTCATTTGACGCGTTTTCTTGACGCGAACCGGTATCCACTTCGCTCGAAAACGCTCTGCTACTCCGTCGAGTCGAAATCCTCTTCCTTGGTGCCGAGCAGCGAGACGAGCGTGCGCAGGCCGGAATCGAGCTGCTCGAAAGTGGGCGGGGCGAGCGCGAGCCGCACCGCATTCGGCGCGTGACCGTGGGCGACCGCGAAGGTCGAGGACGGCGTCAGCGCGATGCCGCGCCGGGCGGCGGCGGCGACGAAGGTCTGCGAGCGCCAGTGCGGCGGCAGCGTCAGCCAGAGGTGATAGGAGCGCGGGTCGGCGGCAAGCTGGTAGCCGGTGAGCAGCCTTGCCGCGGTCTGCTGGCGGCGCGCGGCGTCGATGCGTTTGAGCCGCGTCAATTCGGCGACGGTGCCGTCGGCCATCAGCCGCTGCCCGGATGCGAGCGCGTGGCCGGAGGCGATCCAGCCGCCGGTGCGCACCGCGCTCATCACGCTCTCGCGCAGATGCGGCGGCGCGACGAGGATGCCGAGCGCAAGGCCCGGCGCGACCTTCTTCGAGAGGCTGTCGAGCACGATGCAGCGATCCGGCCCGAGGGCCGCCAGCGGCGTGTCGTCGGCGAGGAAGCCGTAGACGGCATCCTCGATGATGGTGAGGTCGAGCTTTTCGGCCACGCGCATGATGTCGGCGCGCCGCGTCGCGTTCATGGTGACGCCGAGCGGATTCTGGATGATGGGCTGGAGATACAGCGCCGACAGATGCGCCTCGCGATGCGCCTTCTGGATCGCATCAGGCCGCGCACCGAATTCATCCATCGGGATCGGCACCAGCGTGATGCCGAGCCGCGCCGCGATGCTCTTGACGTAAGGATAGGTCAGCGCCTCGACGCCGCAGCGTCCGCCCGTTGGCACAAGCGCAGCGAGCGCGGCCGCCAGCGATTGCTTGCCGTTGGCGGTGAACACGATCTGCTCGGCCTGCGGCGTAAAATCCTTGCGCGCGAGATAGGCGGCGGCCGCATTGCGCGCGCTCTTGGTGCCGGTGCTGGTCGAGACCCGCAGAGCCGATTCGAGCGCGTCGACGCGCTCGAGCCCGGCGAGGCTCTTGGCGATCATCGCCCATTGCTGCGGCAATAACGGATAATTGACCTCGAAATCGATCCGCGCATCGCGCGGCTCGCTGAGTGCCTCGACCTCGCGCCTGATGTCGCCGGAGATGAAGGTGCCGCGGCCGACCTCGCCGACGACGAGGCCGCGGCGGAGCAATTCCGTATAAACCCGGCTCGCGGTCGAGACCGCAATGCCACGGTCATAGGCAAAATTGCGCTGCGGCGGCAGCCGGTCGCCGGGCCTTAACGTGCCGTTAGAGATATCCGAGGCAATGGCATCGGCAAGCTTCACGTACTCGAACTTGGACATTATTGCACCGAGAGCAATGTTTCACTTGCTCCGAGTAGTGTACTGGAGCATTTAAGTTCCATCAAGGTCCGCGATTGAGCCGAGGTGAGCGAGAGCAATCCGACGGCAAATGAGGTGCAGGCGCTTCCAGCGCTCGCGCCAACGGCATGCGCTTCGCCGCGTGGACCACAGGCCGGAGAAGAAACATGACCACCATCTCGCAAACTGCCGGGCGGAGTTTACGCCCATCCTCGTCGAGCGGATTTTTTGGCACGCTCATCACTGCCGCCTATGCGCTGTTCGACCGCCTGGAGCGCCGCTCCGCCGTCAAGACGCTGAACGAGCTCGACGACCGCGCCCTGCGCGACATCGGGATCAATCGCAGCCAGATCGAGGATGCGGTGTACGGCCAGTTCAAGGCCGAGCTGACGCGGTATCTCTAAGCTTGCTCTGTGTCCCGGACGCGCTGCAGCGTGAAACGCTGCTGCGCAGAGCCGGGACCCAGCAGGCCGCTGCACTCGCCGACGCATGGGCCCCGGCTCTGCAGCGCACCGTCGAAGAGACGCTGCGCTGCGTCCGGGGCACGAGACCTGAGTTTTCGCGCACACCTGTTTCAACATCGTCATTGCGAGCGCAGCGAAGCAATCCAGAGTCTTTCCGCGGTGGGATTCTGAGCCTCCCCTTAATCGGTGGACACCTATAGCTTAGAGAGCGAGAGGTGTCAGATGACGAAGCGGCGACGACGATCCTATTCGGACGAGTACAAGCGG
>Ga0063456_1002050_pt1 | contig 9883 bp, 10 predicted proteins | sample AraplaMF_Cvi_mMF_FD_56228 | JGI IMG/M metagenome (GOLD analysis project Ga0063456, IMG submission 56228) | Arabidopsis root microbial communities from the University of North Carolina, USA - plate scrape MF_Cvi_mMF version 2 (version 2) | ecosystem: Host-associated > Plants > Roots > Endosphere ... | reverse complement strand
AAAATCGATTGTGCGATGATAGCGATAACTTTATCCTGTGTTGAATTGCCCAACTCGGAAGCTTTGTGAAAGCGGAGACCAGTGAAGAACGAGGATGTGCCGAAAGACAAGCGTCTCAAGCCGGGAGAGGCTCAAAAGCTGACGATGGCGGAGGTCGCCAAATATGTCGGCGTCTCCGCCATGACCGTTTCGCGTGCCTTTCGCCAGGATGCGAGTGTTTCCGAGGAGACCCGCAAGCGCATCATGGAAGCCGTCGATGCGCTGGGCTACGTGCTCGATCTGTCGGCCGGCAGCCTGTCGTCGCGGCGCAGCGGCTTCATCGCCGCCCTGGTGCCGTCGATCAACAATTCGAATTTTTCCGACACCGCACGCGGCATTACCGATGCGCTGGAAAATACCGGCCTTCAGCTTCTTCTCGGCTATACCGACTATTCGGCGGAGAAAGAAGAAGAGCTGATCGANGCGATGCTGCGCCGCCGCCCGGAAGGCATCATCCTGACCGGTGGTTCGCACACGGCGCGCGCACGGCGGATGCTCGCAAAAGCCGGCATTCCCGTTGTCGAGACGTGGGAACTTCCGGAAGATCCGATCAATCAGGTCGTCGGCTTCTCCAACAGCGAGGCGATGTCCTTGCTGGTGCGGACGCTTGCCGGCCAGGGATATCGGAAGTTCGGTTATATCGGCGGAACGACGGCGCGCGATACGCGCGGCAGCCAGCGGCGCAGCGGTTTCCAGAAGACGGTTGAAGAACTCGGCCTCGGACCGGGACGGATGATTTCCTTCGGCGTTCCGCCCATCACCATGGAACAGGGNGGCCAGGCAATCGTCAGCCTGCTGGAGCGCTGGCCGGACACGGAAGTGGTTCTCTGCGTTTCCGACCTCTCCGCCTTCGGCGCCATCATGGAATGCACGCGCAGGGGAATGAAGGTTCCTCGGGACATCGCCGTTGCCGGTTTCGGCGATTATGAGATCTCCTCCATCTGTCATCCGCGCATCACCACCATCAATGTGGACTGTTATGGCATCGGTCGCCAGGCGGCCGGTCGCCTGCTGCACGCCCTGCAAAGTGGCGAGGCGACCGGCGATGAGATCACATTGACCGGCTATAGGGTTGTCCTGCGCGAAAGCACGGACAGGAACGGCACGCCGACAGCTTGAGCACCACAACGCCGCGCNTCTTTCAGATGCGCGGCGTCGCAACAGTTTGAATTTTTGAACATCTATTTCTGAATCGATTCCGATTTAAGGAATGATCCAGCAGGTTCAGAAGGCGATCTGGACTTTCATCGACTTGCTGCGATCGCCGGCCAATTCGAANGCGGCGACGGCCTCGTCGATTCCGAAGACACCTGTCAGCAGCGGCTTCAGATCGACGCGACGCGCGTTGATCAGTTCGACGGCGAGCGCAAATTCCTCGTGAAAACGGAATGTCCCGCGCATCTCGATCTCTTTCGCAACGATCATGTTCTGCGGAATCGAGACATCGCCGCCAAGGCCGAGCTGAACGAGAACGGCGCGGGGCCTGAGCGTCTCCAGGCCCGCGCGCACCGCCCGTTCATTGCCTGACGCCTCGAACATGACGTCGAAATATCCCTTGTCGGCGCTATAAGCGGCGAGGTCGGCGGCATGCGTGGCAACGTTGATCGTTCTGTCGGCGCCGCTGGTGCGGGCAATCGCCAGAACGCTGTCGGTCACGTCGGTCGCGACGATCTCGCGGGCGCCGAGAACGCGGGCTGCAACGATCGCCAGCATGCCGATGGGGCCGCAGCCGGTGACGAGCACCCGTTTGCCCAGCAGCGATCCGGCGCGGTTTGCCGCATGCAGCGTCACGGCAAAGGGTTCGGCAAAGGCGGCCTCGTGGATGGAAATGCCATCGGCGACCTTGTGGCATTGCCAACGTTCCGCCACCAGCCGCTGGCGAAAGCCGCCCTGAATATGCGGCATCGGCATGGCACTGCCGTAAAACCGCATGTTGAGGCAGTGNTTCTGCTGTCCCTTCAGGCAATATTGGCAATGGTTGCACGGNCGGCTCGGCGAAACCGCAACGCGGTCTCCGACGGCAAGGTCGGCGACGCCGGCGCCCAGCGCCTTGACCGTGCCGGCGATCTCATGGCCGAGGATCATCGGTTCGCGCAGGCGNACGGTGCCGAAACCGCCATGATTGTAATAATGCAGGTCGGAACCGCAGATACCGCCNGCTTCGATGGCNATCTCCACCTGCCCGNCGCCCGCAACCTCCGGCTCGCGCTCCTCGATCCTCAGATCCTTGGCGGCATGGATGACGATGGCTTTCATATCGGGACCCTCACACGACGGGAGTTGGAAGCGGGTTGCCGGCAAAATGCGCGGCGAGATTGTCTCTGACCAACTGGCCCATGGCCTTACGCGTCTCGACGGTACCCGAGCCATGATGGGGCTGCAACACCACGTTTGGGAGCGTCAGGAAACGCGCGTCGATCTTCGGTTCGTTCAGGAAGACATCAAGGCCGGCGGCCTTGATCGTGCCATCCCGAAGGGCTGCGATCAGCGCCTCTTCGTCGACGGTCGTTCCGCGCGAAACATTGATCAACATGCCGTTGGGACCGAGCGCTTTGAGNACATCGGCGTTGATGATCTTCATGGTCGCCTGCCCGCCGGGGACGATGACGATCAGAAAATCGGCCCAATCGGCAAGTGCGACCAAGTCCGGCTGGTAGGCATAGGCAACATCCTTGTGCTCGTTGCGGGCGAAGTAGGAGATCTCACANCCGAAAGCGGCGGCCCGCTTGGCNATCGCCTTGCCGATCCGCCCCATGCCGGCGACCCCGACTTTCTTGCCGGAGACCCTCGTCACCAGCGGCATNGCGACGCTGCCCCACTGGCCGGAGCGGACGAGAACGTCGGCCTGCGGGATCTGCCTTGCCGTGGCAATCAGCAGTCCGATGGCGATATCGGCAACATCTTCGGTCAGCACGTCAGGCGTGTTGGTGACGCGAATGCCGTTGGCGCGGGCATAGGACAGGTCGATAGCGTCGGTGCCGACGCCATAACAGGAGACGATCTCCAGCTTCGGCAATTGCGCCATCAGCTCTGCGGACGCGCCGAGTTCGCCGCGCGTCGCTATGGCGCGGATATCCTTGCCGACTCTTGCAATCAGTTCCTGCCGGTCGGTTGCTTCCCACAGGCGATGGATGCGGTAGTTCGCCTCCAGATCCACCATGTCCCATTCCGGATAAGCTCCGGCCATCAAGATTTCNATCTCAGGCATTCCGTTTCCATCCCGCATTTTGACAGTTGATTATGTTATCGATAACATATAATTCGAAAAAGGGATGTCAAGTGAGTTTCACCGCCAGCGGCAGCGTCAGCCGTCGCCCGCGGCGAGACCGGAGGAGTTATGAGATGAAGAACTTGTTTGATCTTACCGGACGCCTTGCCCTGATCACCGGCTCGAGCCAGGGGATCGGTTATGCCCTGGCCGAAGGGCTGGCGCAGCATGGCGCCGAGGTCATCATCAACGGCCGCACGCCCGAAAGCGTCAAACGCGCGGTCGCGAGCCTCAAGGATCAAGGCCTGTCGGCCCATGCGGCGATCTTCGACGTCACCAGCAAGGACGCCGCCAAAGAAGGCATAGATGCGATCGAAGCCGATATCGGGCCGCTCGACATCCTGATCAACAATGCCGGCATGCAGTTTCGCACGCCGCTGGAAGACTTCCCGGCGGACAAATGGGAGCTGCTGCTGACCACCAATATTTCGAGCGTGTTTTACGTCGGCCAGGCGGCGGCCAAACCCATGATCGCCCGCGGCCAGGGCAAGATCATCAACATTGCCTCCGTGCAAAGCGAACTGGCGCGCCCCGGCATTGCTCCCTACACGGCGACCAAGGGCGCGGTGCGCAATCTGACCCGCGGCATGTGCGCCGACTGGGCCAAGTACGGCCTGCAGATCAACGCGATTGCGCCGGGNTATTTCAAGACGCCGCTCAACCAGGCGCTCGTCGACAATCCGGAATTCTCTTCATGGCTCGAGAAGCGGACGCCGGCCGGACGATGGGGCAATGTCGAGGAACTGGTCGGCGCTGCCGTCTTCCTCTCGGGCCGCGGCTCGTCCTTCATCAACGGGCACACGCTTTATGTCGACGGCGGCATCACGACCTGCCTCTGATAGAGACGGGACGATGAAGCGCGNGAAAATGGCACCGCCTCTGGCCGTTGTCGTCATGGGCGTCAGCGGCTGCGGCAAATCCTCGGTCGGAGAACGCATTGCTGCCCAAAACGGCATGGCGTTTCTAGAGGGCGACCAGCTCCACCCGCCTCAAAACGTCGAGAAGATGGCGCAGGGCATACCGCTGACCGACGACGACCGCCTGCCCTGGCTCGACCGGATCGGCGCGNAAATCAGCACCGCGCTGGACGCATCGCAAGGATTGGTGATTTCCTGNTCGGCGTTGAAGAGAAGCTATCGGGACAGGTTGCGGCAGGCGGCGGGCGGGCGCCTGGCCTTTGTTTTCCTGGAGGGGTCCCGCGATCTGCTGCTGTCGCGGATGCAGGCGCGTCAGGGCCATTTCATGCCGGCGTCCCTCCTCGACAGCCAGTTGCAGACGCTGGAGCCGCCGGCCGGTGAGCCTGGTGTGGTGACGGTGGCGATCGATAATGCCTTGGATGATATTGTAGCGCTGGCTTGCAAGGGATTGAGCGGCATGGCCGTCAAGGGAGGAGATTAGCATGCAGGATGATCACAGGGCAGATGTCGCCGTCATCGGCGCCGGCATCATGGGAACGGCAATCGTCAGCCGATTGATCGAAACCGGGCACAAGGTCTCGGTCTTCGACCTGGACGCCGAAAAAGTCGCGGCTTTGCAGGCCAAGGGTGCCTATGCGGCAGGCTCCGTGGAGGATGCGGTCTCACGGTCGGCGTTTTGTGTGCTCAGCCTCAATCACGCAAATATCGTCCGGGCCGTCGTCTTCGGCGAAAAAGGTGTTTCGGCGGCTGCCAATGCCGACAAGGTGCTGATCGACATGTCCTCGATCGACCCGGCCGAAACGGCCGACATGGCGACNCGGTTGCGCCGGGAAACCGGCATGGCATGGGTGGATTGCCCATTGTCCGGCGGCGTGCCGGGTGCGCTGAGCGGACGCCTGACGATCATGGCCGGCGGCAGCCCCGAGGATTTCGAGCGGGCGCGCGTGGTGATGCGGCATCTTGCCGCCAATTACACGCTGATGGGCGCATCGGGCGCCGGGCAGACCACGAAGCTGATCAATCAGCTGTTTTGCGCCGTTCTGTTCCAGGCCGTCGCCGAGGCGGTCAAGCTCGCTGAAGCCGGCGGCGTCGATCCGGCTGCCATTCCGGCAGCCCTTGCCGGCGGCAGGGCGGATAGTCGCATATTGCAGGAATTCATGGCGAAATTCGCCGCCCGGGATTTCTCGCCGACAGGCAGGATAGACAATATGTTGAAGGACTTGGATTCGCTTCAGGCCTTTGCGCTGAAGACGAAGACGCCATTGCCGATGACCGGCGCGGTGGTCGAGATCCACCGCCTGCTCTGCTCTGCCGGCCTCGGGCCGAAGGACTCGGCCGAGATGATGCGGCTTCTCGACGGATTTCAGGCCGGCTGACGTCAATTCCTCGAGAAATTCGCGATCGTCATCTTTCCGCTTGACCATCCGTAAATGTTATCGATAACATACAGTCAATGACAACTGCAGCTTTGGGAGGAGCCACAGTGGAAGCCAAGAGACTGCTGGAGTTCCAGTCGATCACCAAGAGCTTCGGCGGCACGCAGGCGCTGCGGGACGTCTCGATCGACCTGCGCGAGGGCGAAATCCTCGCGCTGCTGGGAGAAAACGGCGCCGGCAAATCGACGCTCATCAAGACACTTGCGGGCATCTACAAGCCTGATAGCGGCGACATCCTGTTTCGCGGCCAGAGCTATCATCACCGCCCTCCGAAGCCGAACGAGCGGCAGCCGGTTGCCTTCATCCACCAGGATCTCGGTCTGATCGAGTGGATGACGGTCGGCGAGAACATGGGCCTGTCGCAGGGCTTCTCGATGCGTCGCGGCCTGATCGATTGGAACAGGACGCAGGCGCGTGCCAAGGAAGCCTTGAAACTGGTCGGCTGCGATTTTGATCCCACCACGCGGGTCTCGGCGCTGTCGCGCACCGAAAAATCACTTGTCGCCATTGCCCGTGCGCTTGCCGTCGAAGCCGACGTTCTGGTGCTCGACGAGCCGACGGCGAGCCTTCCNGCCGATGAAGTCGATCGGCTGTTCAATGCGATCCGCCCGCTGAAGGACCGCGGCGTCGGCATGATCTACGTCTCNCACAGGCTCGACGAGATTTTCCGCATCGCCGATCGGGTCGCCGTTCTGCGCGACGGCTGCATGGTGGGACAGAAGCCCGTCAGCGAGACGACACCCGACGANCTGGTGACGATGATCATCGGCCGCAGCGGCGACAGCCTCTTTTCCAAGACGGAGATCAGGCCCGGCAAGGCAATCGTCGAGGTTCGCGATCTCGTTTGCGCCGGCACGAGCCCGATATCCTTCGAAATTCGCGAGGGCGAGCTTCTGGGCCTGGCTGGATTGCGTGGCGCCGGTCAGGAACGGATCGGCCGCGCGCTGTTCGGCTGCGAGCCCTTCAACGGCTCGGTTCTGCTGCATGGCGAGGCCCCNGACCTTTCGAGCCCGCTGCGGGCCATGGCNTCGGGCATCGGTTTGATTGCCCGTGACCGGACGGAAGAATCCGTGGCGCTGTCGCTTTCCATTCGGGAAAATACCTATCTCAATCCGGGCGCCGTCGGACGTGGGCTTTTGTCCTTCCTGTCGCCGCGCGGCGAGGCCGATCTTGCCCATAAGATCGGCCATTCCGTCGGCCTGCGGCCGAACGACCCGGATNTGCCGGTGGAGGCCCTGTCGGGCGGCAANCAGCAGAAGGTNGTCGTCGGCCGCTGGCTGGCGACCGGCCGCAAGCTGCTGATTGCCGAAGATCCGACNGCCGGCGTCGACATCGGCGCGCGTGCGGAGATCTACCGTCTGATCACNCAGGCACTCGAGGCCGGTCTCGCGGTTGTCGTGGTGTCGACGGATTTCGAGGAAATCGCCCATATCTGCCACCGCGCGCTGGTCTTCTCGCGCGGCAAAATCGTCAGTGAACTGATTGGAAGCGCCCTGACGACGGAGGCGGTCATCACAGCCGCATCCGCATCGGAAGCCGCTTGAGCCATCGGGAGAACAGCCATGCAATCCATTGAATCCACGGCGTTGGAGCCGACCAAGAGCGAAATGGCCGGCCTGTCCACAGGCCAGAAGATCGGACGCCTGATCCCGGTTTACGGGCTGGTGATCCTGACCGTCGGCCTGATCGTGATCTTCTCGATCCTGCTGCCCGATACGTTCCCGACCGTGTTGAANATCCGCTCGATCGTNTCCGACAAGGCAATCATTGCGCTTCTGTCGCTCGCCGCGATGATCCCGATGGCGTCGGGCCGCATCGATCTCACNGTCGGTTATGGCATCGTGCTCTGGCACATTCTCGCCATCAGCCTGCAGACGGCCTACGGCCTGCCCTGGCCGGTCGCAGTCCTCATCGTTCTCGCACTCGGCGTCTTCACCGGCTTCATAAACGGCCTGCTGGTGGAGGTCGCGAAGATCGACAGCTTCATCGCGACGCTCGGCACAGGAACGGTTCTTTACGCGCTTGCCCTCTGGCACACCGGTGGGCGACAGGTGGTCGGCGTCCTGCCGGAAGGTTTCTATGCGCTGAACGGCACCATGCTGTTCGGCCTGCCGATCACCGGCTTCTACGTGCTGCTGATCGCCATCTGCATGTGGATCGTGCTCGAATACCTGCCGATCGGCCGGTATCTCTACGCCATCGGCGCCAATCCGAAGGCCGCCGCCCTCAATGGCATTCCGGTCCGCAAATTCGTGATCGGCGCCTTCGTCACCTCGGGGCTGCTGGCGGCCCTGACCGGGGTCCTNCTCGCCTCGAAGCTGCGGATCGGCCAGGCAAGCGTCGGCCTCGAATATCTGCTGCCGGCGCTTGTTGGCGCATTTCTCGGATCGACGACGATCAAGCCCGGACGGGTGAACGTCTGGGGCACCTTGATCGGCGTCATCATCCTGGCGGTCGGAATTTCCGGAATTCAGCAATTCGGCGGGTCGTTCTTCGTCGAACCGCTGTTCAACGGCGTCACCCTGCTGATTGCCATCGGCATAGCAGGTTACGCCCAGCGCAAACGCGGAGCTGTGAGGAGGATCACACCCGCATCCAAATGAGGATGCCGGCTCATGTCGGCATTTCACAACAAACAAAATGGAGGAGTGAACATGAAGCGCAGAATGTTATTGCAGGCAACGGTCGCAACCGTCGCCGTTATGCTGAGCATCCCGGCATTGGCCGATTCCATGGCCGACGCCAAGGCCGTGGTCGACAAGTATGCTTCCAAGGTGAGCGCCTGGGATGGNCCGACGAGCGGCCCCAAGGGCGCGACCGGAAAGAACATCGTCATTCTTGCCGCCGATATGAAGAACGGCGGCATCCTCGGCGTGGTCAATGGCGTTCAGGAAGCGGCAGGCGCGCTGGGCTGGACAGTGAAGGCGCTCGACGGCGCCGGTTCGATCGGCGGGCGGACCGCCGCCTTCGGCCAGGCCATGGCGCTGAAGCCGGATGGTATCATCATCAACGGCTTCGACGCGGTCGAGCAGAAGCCGGCGATGGAAGCGGCCAAGGCTGCCGGCATTCCGATGGTTTCCTGGCATGCGGCGTCGGCTGTCGGTCCGGTTCCCGAAGTCGGTGTCTTCGCAAACGTCACCACCGATGCGATGGAAGTGTCGAAGTCCGCGGCGGATTGGGCCTTTGCCGATGCCGGCGGCAAGCCCGGCGTCATCATCTTCACCGACTCCACCTATGCGATCGCGATCGCCAAGGCCGATCGCATGAAGAAGGAGATCGAGGATCTCGGCGGCACGGTGCTCGAATATGTCGACACGCCGATTGCCGAAACCTCTCAGCGCATGCCGCAGCTCACCACCTCGCTTCTGCAGAAATATGGCGCGAAGTGGACGCATTCCCTGGCGATCAACGACCTCTACTACGACTTCATGGGACCTTCGCTCGCCTCGGCCGGTATTGCAGGCGACGGAAAACCGGTGAACGTCGCCGCCGGCGACGGTTCGGAGAGCGCCTATCAGCGGATCCGCGCCAAGCAGTTCCAGGCCGTCACGGTCGCCGAGCCGCTCAACCTTCAGGGCTGGCAACTCGTCGACGAATTGAACCGCGCCTTTGCCGGCGCTCCCTGGTCGGGCTACGTCTCGCCGCTGCATGTGGTAACGAGCGCAAACGTCGAGTTTGACGGCGGACCGAAGAACAGCTTCGATCCCGACAACGGTTACCGCGATCAATACAAGAAAATCTGGGGCAAATAAGCCTTTCAGTCAGGGCGTATCGACCGATACGCCCTGATANTCCGACAACACACCACCATCGATCCAGCTCCGGCGAGTTTTGGAAAAGAGACCCNATGATCATTCGTTATGCTTTGTTTGAAGGCGAAATCCATCCCGGCAGAGAAGCGGAATTCCGCGCATTCGTGCGGCAGCGGCTCGTCCCTCTCTGGACGAAGTTTCCGGGCGCCGAGGAAATCCGGGTNCTGGACGGAATGGAACGAGACGAAGGCGCCCCGATCTATGCCATGGCGCTCGCCATTCGNTATCCCGATATGGATGCGGTGAAGGCGGCACTGCTTTCCGATGTGCGGTCCGAGAGCCGCGAAGTNACNGGCGAACTCCTGCAACTCTTCACCGGCAAGGTGCATCACCACGTATTCTCGGCCAACGAATACGCACCGGCCTGACATCAGGCGAGTTTGACGTCGACGCCGGTTCGGGCGAAGGTCG
>Ga0063456_1002022_pt1 | contig 9995 bp, 10 predicted proteins | sample AraplaMF_Cvi_mMF_FD_56228 | JGI IMG/M metagenome (GOLD analysis project Ga0063456, IMG submission 56228) | Arabidopsis root microbial communities from the University of North Carolina, USA - plate scrape MF_Cvi_mMF version 2 (version 2) | ecosystem: Host-associated > Plants > Roots > Endosphere ... | reverse complement strand
CAAGGCGTGATCGACGGCAAGATGACGCTGGGCGACCTGGTGCTGGTGAATGCCTTCATGATCCAGCTCTACATCCCGCTCAACTTCCTCGGCGTGATCTACCGCGAGATCAAGCAAAGCCTGGCCGATATGGAGCGCCTCTTCTCGCTGCTGAACGAGAACCGCGAAGTGGACGACGCCGGNCACGCCAAGCCGCTGCAGCCGCAGGGCGCCGAAGTGCGCTTCAACCATGTGGACTTCAGCTACGACCCGAAGCGCCAGATCCTGTTCGACGTCGACTTCACCATCCCGGCCGGCACCACGACGGCGGTGGTGGGCCACAGCGGCTCGGGCAAGTCGACGCTATCGCGCCTCTTGTACCGCTTCTATGAAGTCAATAGCGGCAGCATCACCATCGACGGCCAGGACCTGCGCGACATCACGCAGCACTCGTTGCGTCATGCGATCGGCATCGTGCCGCAGGATACGGTGCTGTTCAACGACACCATCGAATACAACATCGCCTACGGCCGGCCCGGCGCCAGCAAGGACGAGATCATCGCCGCGGCACGCGCGGCATCGATCCACGACTTCATCGCCAGCCTGCCGGACGGCTACGACACCATGGTCGGCGAGCGTGGCCTCAAGCTGTCCGGCGGCGAGAAGCAGCGCGTGGCGATTGCCCGCACGCTGTTGAAGGATCCCGCCATCCTGATCTTCGATGAGGCGACCTCCGCGCTGGACTCCAGGGCCGAACAGGCGATCCAGGCGCAGTTGAAGGAGATCGCGAAGAGCCGCACGACGATGGTAATTGCCCACCGCCTGTCGACCATCGCCGACGCCCAGCAGATCCTGGTGCTCGATCACGGTAAGATTGTGGAGCGCGGCACGCACGCGGCGCTATTGGCGCGCGAAGGCCTTTACGCTCAGATGTGGGAGCGCCAGCAAGCGCGCGGCGAGCAGGAACAGCCTTCGCCGGCCAGCGGCGAATTGGTCAACTGACAGGAGGACGGGGATGGCGGTGAAGAAGGTTTTGGCAGTAGCCCTTGCGGCAATTGGTGTCCTGGCTGTTGCGGTTGGCGTCAACACGGCGCGCAGCGGCAGCAAGCAACTGGCGGTGGAGAAAGCGCCCGCCCTGGCGATTGACGAAGCCGCAGCGGCGCAGCGCCTGGGCGAAGCACTGCGCTTCGTCACCATTTCCGACTACAAGGATGCCGACGCCAACGCCGCCGAATTCGACAAGCTGCACGCCCACCTGCAAGCCAGCTTCCCCCGCCTGCACGCCGCGCTGAAGCGCGAGAATGTCAACGGCAAGGCGCTGCTCTACACCTGGCAGGGCAGCGATGCCAAGGCCGCGCCGGTGATGTGGATGGCGCACCAGGACGTGGTGCCGATCGCGCCCGGCACCGAAAAGAATTGGGCGCAGCAGCCCTTCGCCGGCGTGGTGCATGACGGCTATATCTGGGGCCGCGGCTCGTGGGACGACAAGGGCAATCTCTACGCGCAGATGGAGGCCATCGAGATGCTGCTGGCCGCCGGCTTCCAGCCGCGCCGCACCGTCTACCTGGCCTACGGCGCCGACGAGGAAGTCGGCGGCAAGCGCGGNGCGGCGAAGATTGCCGAATTGCTCAAGTCGCGCGGCGTCAAGCTCGATTACGTGCTGGATGAAGGGCTGATGATCGTGCACGGCATGGTGCCCGGCCTGCAGCCAGGCGCCGCCATGGTTGGCGTGGCGGAAAAGGGTTATGCCAGCTACAAGCTGGAACTGGAGACCGCGCCGGGCCATTCCTCGATGCCGCCGCAGGACACCGCCATCGGCATGATGAGCAAGGCCCTGGTCGCGCTGGAGGCGAACCCGATGCCGGTGCGCATGGCGGGCTTGCCGCAGCAAAGCTTCGAAATGATGGCGCCGGAGATGAGCGGCATGAACCGCGTCGCGCTGTCGAACTTCTGGCTGTTCAAGCCGATGCTGGAACGGATGCTGGCCAAGGCGCCGAGCACGAATGCCCTGATACGCACCACCACCGCGCTGACCATCGTCAACGCCGGCGTGAAGGACAACGTCTTGCCGGGCACCGCCAGCGCCACTGTCAATTTCCGCCTGCTGCCTGGCGATACGCTGGCCGGCGTGGAGCAGCATATGCACCAGGTGATCGGCAACGACAAGGTCCGCATTACCGCGGACGGCGACTTCAATACCGAAGCCTCGCGCGTGGCACGCCAGGACGGCGCCGCCTTTACGGCGGTGAACCGCACCATCCGACAGGTCTTCCCGGATGTCGTCGTCGCGCCCGGCCTGATGATCGGCGCCACCGACTCGCGCTACTTCGATGGGATGAGCGACAGCGTATTGAAATTCGGCCCCGTGCGCGCCCAGCCGGAAGACCTGCCGCGCTTCCACGGCACCAATGAGCGCATGTCGGTGAAAGGCTATGCGGACATGATCCGTTTCTACCACCAGCTTTTGAAAAACAGCGCCTAGCGTTTCATTAATAGGCTGATGAAAGTAACGATCATCGCTGAATTGCTAAGGAAAATGACGACGAGCATACCGAAGAGCCACCGGAACTGCTCCTCATGCCGCTTTTGCGTGAAGTCGTTTCGATTGATGATGTGAATCGTAAGCCTTTGTTCAGCAGCCTGGATTTCGTTGCGGACGCGTAACTCCGACTGGGCAACGCTGTTGTCAATGTATTGCTTCAAGGAGACGAACTCGTGATGCTGCAAATCCACTTTCTTCTCCAGTACAGTGACCCTGGATTCCAGATCGTCACCTGATGGTTTCGGAGCAGGTGCGTTCATTTTAGGCTCCTTTGGCGTGGGGTGACTGCTTTGATCACGCTGTTGACCAGGAGTTCCCGCAAGCGAAAAAAAATGCCGCCCAGGTGGGCGGCATTTTCATTGGGGCGCTTTGCCTTAAGGCAGCGGGCGGTCGGACAGTTCGCGGTCGTCGGTCGAGACCAGCTCGCCTTCCCACTTCGCGACAACCGCGGTGGCGATGGAGTTGCCGACCACGTTGGTGGCGGAACGCGCCATGTCGAGGAAGTGGTCGATGCCCAGCAGCAGGACCAGGCCGGCTTCAGGGATCTTGAACTGCGACAGGGTCGCGGCGATCACCACCAGCGAGGCGCGCGGCACGCCGGCCATGCCCTTGGAGGTCAGCATCAGCACGGCCATCATGGTGATCTGGGTGCCCAAGTCCATATTGATGCCGTAAGCCTGCGCGATGAAGACCGTCGCGAAGGTGCAGTACATCATCGAGCCATCCAGGTTGAAGGAGTAGCCGATTGGCAGCACGAACGCTGCGATGCGGTTACGCACGCCAAAGCGCTCCAGGCCTTCCAGGGTTTTCGGGAAAGCGGCTTCGGAGGAAGCGGTGGAGAAGGCCAGCAGGGTTGGCTCTTTGACTTCCGAAATCAGCTTCAGCACGCGCTTGCCCAGGAACAGGAAGCCGGCGAAGATCAGGATTGCCCACAGCACGCCGATGGACAGGTAGAACTCGGCCATGAACACGCCGTAGGTTTGCAGCACGCCCACGCCGCTCTTGGCGATCGTGCCGGCAACGGCCGCGAACACGGCGAACGGTGCGAACTGCATCACGTAGCCGGTGACCTTCAGCATGATGTGCGCGATGCCGTCGACGGCGTCGATCAGCGGCTCGGCTTTCTTGCCGACAGCCGCCGCCGCGGTGCCGAAGAACAGCGAGAACACCACGATCTGCAGGATCTCGTTCTTGGCCATGCCGTCGATGATCGACGATGGTACCAGGTGGGTGATGAACTCTTTCAGCGACAGGCTGGAGGTCTGCAGCGAAGCGGCAGCGGCGGCGCCGTCAGCCGGGATGTGGCCCAGCAGCGCATCGCCTGGACGGAACAGGTTCACCATGATCAGGCCCAGTGTCAGCGACAGCACGGACGCGATGAAGAACCAGCCCAGGGTCTTGATACCGACGCGGCCAACCTCCCTGGTGTCGCCCATTTTCGCGATGCCGACCATCAGGGTCGAGAACACCAGCGGCGCAATGATCATCTTGATCAGGCGCAGGAACAGGGTGGTGATGAGGGTCATGTAGTCCGCAAAGCTGGTCGCTTGTGGCGCCGGTTGCGAGACATTGATGGCGTAGCCGGTGAGGATACCCAACGCCAGGCCGACGAGGATATAAGTGGTCAGGCGGTTTTTGTTGGCCATAAGCAAGATTCCTGAAGTAGGGCGGATTTGCCGTTAGAATGAATAGCTATTTGATGAGCTATTAAGCAAGTCCCGAAGTATCCTTGCGGTTCTAGGCCACTGTCAAGCAAGAATAAAACTACAGAAACCCGAAAAAGATGATCGCAATTAAAGACTTAAGTAAGTGGTTTGGCAACTTCCAGGTGCTCACGGAGTGCAGCACCGAGGTGGCCAAAGGCGACGTCATGGTGATCTGTGGACCGTCCGGCTCGGGCAAATCGACGCTGATCAAGACAGTCAACGGACTGGAACCGTTCCAGAAGGGNGAAATTATTGTCGATGGAACATCAGTCGGCGCCAAAGGCACCGATTTATCGGCCTTGCGGGCCCGGATCGGCATGGTTTTCCAGAACTTCGAGCTGTTTCCCCACCTGTCGGTGCGCGAAAACCTNACCCTGGGCCAGGTCAAGGTGCTGGGACGCTCGCAGGACGAGGCCAATGACAAGGGCCTGAAGTACCTCGACCGCGTGGGCCTGCTGGCGCACCAGGACAAATTCCCGAACCAGCTTTCCGGCGGCCAGCAGCAGCGCGTGGCCATCGCCCGCGCCCTGGCAATGGACCCGATTGCCATGCTGTTCGACGAGCCCACCTCCGCCCTCGACCCGGAAATGATCAATGAAGTGCTGGACGTTATGGTTGGGCTGGCACAGGACGGCATGACCATGATGGTGGTCACGCACGAAATGGGCTTCGCCCGCAAGGTGGCCAACCGCGTGGTCTTCATGGACAAAGGCCGCATCCTGGAAGACTGCAGCAAGGATGAATTCTTCGGCGCGCCCCGTTCCGAGCGCGCACGGGACTTTTTAGCGCGTATCATTCACTGACAGGGCGGGTCGTCGTCCCCGCCAGCGGAGGACACCATGACCTTTCTGCGCCTGCTTCCCCTTTTCTTGTTGGCCGCCGCGGCCAGCGCCCAGGAGCCCACCGGGACCCTCGCCAAGATCAAACGCACCGGCCAGGTGGTGTTGGGCGTGCGCGACGGCTCCATTCCTTTCTCTTATCTCGATGACAAGCAGCAGTACCAGGGCTATTCGGTAGACCTGTGCCTGAAAGTTGTCGAGCACCTGAAAACGCAGCTCGCCATGCCGGGGCTGAAAGTGGCCTACAACCCGGTCACCTCCGCCAACCGCATCCCGCTGATGGCCAACGGCACCATCGACCTGGAATGCGGATCCACTACCAATAATACGGAGCGCCAGCAGCAGGTGGCGTTCGCGCCGACCATGTTCGTGATTTCCAGCCGCCTGCTGGCCAAGAAGTCGGCCAACATCCAGACGCTGGATGACATGAAGGGCAGGGTGCTGGTGGCCACCGCCGGCACCACCACGCTGAAGCAGATGACCATCCTGAATAATGAGCGCAAGCTTGGCATGAAAATCCTGATCGGCAAGGACCACCCTGAGTCCTTCCTGATGCTGGAAACCGGGCGTGCCGAGGCGGAGGCCAATGACGACATCCTGCTGGCGGCGCAGGTGGCGACGTCCAAGGCGCCGGTTGATTTCGCCGTCAGCAAGGAGGCGATGTCGGTGGAGCCCTATGGCATCATGATGCGCAAGAACGATATGCCGTTCAAGAAGTCGGTCGACGAGGCGCTGCGCAAGGTCTACCAGTCCGACGAGATCCAGCGCATCTACAAGAAGTGGTTCATGAGCCCGATCCCGCCGCGCGGCGTGAACCTGAACTTCCCCATGCCGGCCACGCTGAAGGCGGTGCTGGCCAAACCGACCGATTCGCCGGATCCCGCTGCCTACAGATAGCATGCATTACAACTGGAACTGGCACATCTTCTGGGAACTGTCCCCGGACGGTGTNCACAGTTATTGGGATACGCTCTGGTCCGGCCTGGCGTGGACGCTGGCGACCTCGCTGGCCGGCTGGGTGATCGCGCTGGCGCTGGGCGTCGCCGTCGGCACCCTGCGCACAGCNCCCAATCGCTGGCTGCGCCGCTTTGCCATCTGCTGGGTCGAAGTGTTCCGCAATATCCCGCTGCTGGTGCAGATGTTCCTGTGGTTCTTCGTACTGCCCGAACTGCTGCCGCACGCGGCGGGCGCCTGGCTGAAGTCTTTGCCCAATGCGCCTTTCGTGACGGCCGTGCTGTGCCTGGGCTTCTTCACGTCCGCACGGGTTGCGGTGCAGGTGGCAGCCGGCATCAATGCGCTGGCAGGCGGCCAACGCCTGGCGGCGCTGGCACTGGGACTGTCGCGCGTGCAGGCCTATGAATACGTGCTGCTGCCGCTTGGCTTGCGCATCGTTCTGCCGCCTCTGGCCAGCGAATTCCTCAACATCATCAAGAACAGCTCCGTTGCGCTCACCATCGGCTTGATGGAGCTGACTGCCAGCGCCCGCTCGATGCAGGAATTCTCTTTCCAGTTTTTCGAGGCGTTTGCTGCCGCCACCATGATCTACGTGATCGCCAACATCATCGTCGTCGCCGGCATGACCGTGCTCGAACGGCACCTTGCGCTGCCAGGCACGCTCGGCGGCGAAGCGCGGAGGGCCGCGTGATGTTTTCGAACTTCGACTTCAGCGTGATCGCTAATTCATGGGTCTACCTGTTCCAGGTCGGCATGGTGTTCACGCTCAAGCTGACGGTGCTGGCCATGCTGGGCGGCGTGGCGCTGGGCACTTTGCTGGCGATGGCGCGCCTGTCGTCGTTGCGCGTGTTGTCGCTGGCTGCGGCGGGCTATGTGAACCTGGTCCGCGCCGTGCCGCTGGTGCTGGTGATCTTCTGGTTCTACTTCCTGGTGCCTTACATCGCCGCCTGGCTGATCGGCGCCGCCGAGCCCGTCAAAGTCGGTACCTTCCTTTCAGCACTGGTCACTTTCACGCTGTTCCAGGCCGCCTACTACTGCGAGATCATGCGCGGCGGCATACAGGCGATTCCGAGGGCAAGTTCAGGCGGCGCTGGCGCTGGGCATGAACTACTGGCAGACCATGTCGAAGATTGTGCTGCCCCAGGCTTTCCGCAATATGCTGCCGGTGCTGCTGACGCAGACGATCGTCCTGTTCCAGGATGTGTCGCTGGTCTATGTACTCTCCATCCCGGACTTCGTCGGCGCGGCCAGCAAGATCGCCCAGCGCGACGGACGATTGGTCGAGATGTACCTGTTTGTGGCGCTGGTGTATTTCATCCTGTGCACACTCTTGTCCTGGTTGGTTCGCAGAATGCAGCGGCGTATCGCCATCATCCAGTGACGTGCGCGGTCTGTCTGTGGCAGGTGCTGAAAGCCCTGATTTTGGTGCTGAAAACTGCTGAAAATGGCTTGCCCAGCACGCTTGAATCGGCAATTTCAGCACCTCCCACAGACAGAGTGCACAGGCGAACCCGAAAGCCTTGCCGGGCTTGGCCTTTCGCAATGTTTCGGCATGTAGCGGAGGTGTACCGCTTTGTTTTCCCGCCTGGTGTGTGCGCAACCCGGTGTGTACCATGTGGTGCATGAAGACGACTAAACTTTCGGTTGGCGCCTTGCTGGTGCTGGGGGCGTTCGGTAGCGCGCAAGCTGCGGGACGTGTGGTGGCAGATGTGGCGCTGACGCAGGCGACGATTGTCGATGTCGCATCCGGAAAACTGGTGTCAGGCAAGGCCGTGCTGCTGAAGGGAGGCGACATCATCGCCGTTGTCGACAACGCAAAGTTGAAAGACTATTCATCCTAAGCGCACCGTCAAGCTGCCAGGCAAGTACCTGATGCCCGGCCTGTGGGACACCCATGTGCACTTCGGCGGCGGTCCCGCCCTGGTCGAAGAGAACAAGCAACTGCTCGGCCTTTACCTCGCTCACGGCATCACGACTGTGCGCGATTGCGCCGGCGACCTGTCCGACACGGTGCTTGACTGGCGTGACATGATCAACCAGGGCAAGCTGGCGGGCCCGACCATCCTCGCTTCCGGGCCGAAGCTGGAAGGCTACAAGCCGCTGTGGAAAGGCACCATTGAAGTCGGCACGCCGGAGGAAGTCAGCAAGGCGCTGGACTACCTGCAGTCGCGCAGCGTGGATTTTGTGAAGATCACCGAGAACACCATGAAGCCGGAGATTTTCCTGGAAGCGGTGCGCCAGGCCAGGGCGCGCGGCATGCAGACTTCCGGCCACTTGCCGGTGCAACTGACGCTGGACCAGGTCATGCAGGCAGGCCTGGGCAGCATCGAACACCAGTCCTATGCCTTGCGCGGCGCTACCCCGCGTGAAGCGGAACTGACCGCCCAGGTGGCGGCGGGCAAGCTCACCGGCCGCGAGGCGATGCGGGCCAGCCTGGAAAGCTTTGACGAGGCGACCGCGCGCGCCACCTTCCGCCGCATGGCGGCAGCCGGCATGTCGATCACCCCAACCCTGGTGGGCTCGCAAGTTACCGCCTACCTGGACCAGGACGACCACGCCAACGATCCCTACCTGAAATACATCGGCAAGGGCCTGCGCAAGACTTACGAATGGCGCGTGCAACGGGCGGCCAAGGACGATGCGGCTGCCATCGCCTACCGCCATGCCTCGTATGAGAAGGCGGCTTCGCTGCTGCCGCTATTGCAGCAGGAAGGCGTCAACATCATCGCCGGCACCGATGCAGGCTTCCTGAATTCCTTCGACTATCCTGGCCAGGGCCTGCACGACGAGCTGGGAATCTTCGTCAAGTACGGCCTGACGCCGCAGCAGGCGCTGCAAGCGTCGGTCATCAACGGTCCGCGCTTCCTCGGCAAGCAGGAGCGCTACGGCGCTGTCGCCAAAGGCAAGGCAGCCGACCTGCTGGTGCTGGACGCCAATCCGCTGCAGGACATCGCCAACACCCGCAAGGTGCGCATGGTGGTCAGCCACGGCAAGGTGTTCGACCGCAGCCAGCTGGACGCAATGCTGGAAGCCGCGCGCCGCTATGCGGAAGAACATCCGGCGCCGCCTGACGCTTAAGCTGCGCCGCGCCGGGCTTTCTCGATCCTGGCGATGTCGATCTTCTTCATGTCCATCATCGCATCGAAAGCCCGTTTGGCTGCCGCGCGGTCAGGATCGGAAATCGCCTCCATCAGGACGCGCGGCGTGATCTGCCAGGACAGGCCCCAGCGGTCCTTGCACCAGCCGCATTCGCTCTCCTGGCCGCCGTTGCTGACGATGGCGTTCCATAAGCGGTCGGTTTCCGCCTGGTCGTCGGTCGCGATCTGGAATGAGAACGCTTCGCTGTGCTTGAAAAGGGGGCCGCCGTTCAGGCCGATGCAGGGGATGCCAGCGACCGTGAATTCGACCACCAGGACATCGCCAAGCTTGCCGTCGGGGTAATCCCCTGGCGCGCGGTTGATTGCGCCGACTGAGCTGTCGGGGAAGGTTTTTGCGTAGAAGGTGGCGGCTTCCAGCGCGTCGCCGTCATACCAAAGACAGACTGTGTTCTTGCTAGCCATCGCTTGCCTCCTCAATGGATTGCGGGGGAAGCGCCAATATCGCACATTCTCGCGGCCCATGCGGTACAGCAGGTAAAATGGCGGGATTCGTATATTGAAAGCCAGCAGCCATGAGTGACTTCGAGATCCCGCACAGCATCACCATTACCCGCCCAGACGACTGGCACCTTCACCTGCGTGACGGCGCTACCATGGCCAGCGTCCTGCCGGACACCGCGCGCCAGTTCGGCCGCGCAATCGTGATGCCAAATTTGAAACCTCCTGTCACCACCGTGGCGCAGGCCGCCGCCTACCGCGACCGCATCCTGGCAGCCCTGCCGCAAGGCATGGACTTCGAGCCGCTGATGACGCTTTACCTGACCGACAACACCTCGCCGGACGAAATCATCCGCGCCGCGGACAGCGGTTTCGTGCA
>Ga0063456_1002020_pt1 | contig 10000 bp, 9 predicted proteins | sample AraplaMF_Cvi_mMF_FD_56228 | JGI IMG/M metagenome (GOLD analysis project Ga0063456, IMG submission 56228) | Arabidopsis root microbial communities from the University of North Carolina, USA - plate scrape MF_Cvi_mMF version 2 (version 2) | ecosystem: Host-associated > Plants > Roots > Endosphere ... | reverse complement strand
GTTGCGGCAAACAGCGACAGCCATTTCGGAAAGAGCTCAGGCGTCAGGTTTGCAACACCTGTATGCGCCTGCACCGGCTTGCCGCCATAGGCGCCGCTGCGGAAGGCGACGGCCGACCAGAAGCTCTTCATCTTCGCCATATGCTGCGGCCAGCGGCCGGATAGCCTGGCGTCGAACACCGGGCCGAGATCGGGATGCGCCAGCACGCGGGCGTAGAAAGTCTCGACCAGCCTGTCGATGAAGGCCTCGTCGACGCCCATTTCCCGCATTTCGGCCTCCGCCCTTTCGCGGATCGCCGCGATATGGGCGGGGCGGCCCTGAATGTCATTGTCCATTCGAAAACCCCGGCGCCGCGTGATGCGGCAGCCCTCATATAGGTGTTTATCGCAACGAGCCAAAGTCGTCCGTGCCCGCTTGCGGCAATCTGTCAGCATCCTTTCCCACGCCCTTGACCGTCATCGCCTGCTTCTTTAGATTTAGAATAATTCTAAATTTTGGAGAAAGTCATGCTGGCGCGATTTTTCAGATCCTCGAAACGATCTTTCGAATCACTGTCCGAGCAGGAGATCCTTGCCCTCGGGATTGCCTCCGAGGAAGACGATGCCCGCATCTATCTCGCCTATGCCGACAGGCTGCGCCGCGAATTTCCGGCTTCGGCCAAAGTCTTCGAGGATATGGCCGAGGTCGAGGATACGCATCGCAAGTCGCTGATCGAAATCCATCGCCAGCGTTTCGGCGAGCGCATTCCGCTGATCCGGCGCGAACATGTGCAGGGCTTCTACGAGCGCAAGCCCGACTGGCTCCGGGCAAATCTTTCGCTGGACGCGATGCGGCAGGAATCCGAGGCGATGGAGGAGCAGGCCTATCGTTTCTATGTCGAGGCGGCAAAGCGGACCTCGGACGCCTCGACGCGTGAGCTTCTCGGCGATCTCGCCCTTGCCGAACAGGGGCATGAAGATATCGCCCGCATGCTGGGCGACAAACATACGCCTGAAGACGTCAAGCGCGGCGAGGACGAGACNGTGCATCGGCAATTCGTGCTGACCTATGTGCAGCCGGGTCTTGCCGGGTTGATGGATGGTTCGGTCTCGACGCTGGCGCCGATCTTCGCCGCCGCCTTNGCCACGCAGGATACCTGGCAGACCTTTCTCGTCGGCCTGTCGGCCTCCGTCGGCGCCGGTATCTCGATGGGCTTCACCGAAGCCGCCCATGACGACGGCAAGATTTCCGGCAGAGGCTCGCCGGTCAAACGCGGCCTTGCCTGTGGCATCATGACCGCGCTCGGCGGCCTCGGCCACGCGCTGCCCTATCTGATCCCGCATTTCTGGACGGCGACGATCACCGCCGCCATCATCGTCTTCTTCGAACTCTGGGCCATCGCCTTCATCCAGAACCGCTACATGGAAACCCCCTTCCTGCGCGCCGCCTTCCAGGTGGTGCTCGGCGGCGGTTTAGTGCTCGGCGCGGGGATATTGATTGGCAACGGGTGAGTTGCGATCGGCGAAGCCGAGCAATCGATTCAGCGAATCGATCGCAGCGACGAACGCCCTGAGCCCAAAGCGAAGGGCCGGGAGACGGTGTGGCATCCCAAACCAACAAAACGAAAAAGGCCGGCAAACCGCCGGCCTTTCCATATTCTCTGTTGACCCTTAGCGCAGCGCGCCGACCAGAACGTCGCGGCCGTTCTCGATGGTGACCCAGCGGCCGGAATTGTAGCTCGACTGGCGCTTGACGAAGGAATAGGGCGTGCCGAACCACGGCTTGACTTCGGAGGCGAGGTTGTCGAGCACGAAATCGCCCTCGGCGGTGCGCAGCGTCAGCACGGCATGGCCCTCACCATCCGGCTTGCGCACGACGGTCATCAGCAGGTCGGCGGCTGAAAAGCCGCGCTGGATCAGCATGCGACGCTTCAGCAGCGCGAAATCCTCGCAGTCGCCGGCGGTGGTCGGATAGGCCCAGACTTCGTCCTTGCCGTAGATTTCCTTGTCGGTCATCGGCGTGATCGTGCGGTTTACCGTGGCGTTGACCGAACGCACCAGCGACCACTTTGCCGGGGTCATTTCAACCGGGCCGGCGTTGCGGTTTGCGCCGCATTCATTGCGGTGGATCTGACAGAAATCATAGTGCCCGATGGGCTGTGAAGTGGCATTGCCCGTTACCATTGAAGCATTTCTGCTTGGGGCCGGTATGGCGGCCGTTGCCATCGCAAATACGGCCATCATGGCCACAAAGACACCCTTGATCCGCACGCCCGCTCTTTCCTTGCATCGCCCCTTATTTATTAACAAAGTGTTAATGGAGAGGGCCGGAAAGAGTCAATCGTTACTTATTGGGAGGACCTTGCGACCCGCCGACATGGTTAAAATGCAACGGGTTGGGAACCTGCATCAGGCGAATTTATACGCCGATGCCCTTCAGGCGGGCATCTGCCTATTTGTTGATGAACGGATGATGCCTTTGACGGCGCTCAAGAGAAGCGCGATATCGCCGGGGCGCGACAGGCGGTGGTCGCCGTCGCGGATGAAGGTCAGCACCACGTCGTCGGCGGGAAGGTGTTCGACCAGTTTCATCGCATGTGCATGCGGCACGTCNGGGTCCTTCATGCCCTGGAGGATGTGCACCGGGCAGCCTGTCTCGATGATGCCNTCGAGCACCCGGTTTGCGCGGCCGTCCTCGATCAGCGCCCTGNTATAGATATTCGGNTCCGGGCTGTATGGCGAACGCTCTTCGAAATAACCGCGCTCGGCTAGCGACTTGCGCTCCTTGGCCTTGAGGTTCGGTTCGATCAGCTCGGAGGTGAAATCGGGTGCGGGTGCGATCAGCACCATGCCTGCAAGCTTTGGGCCGCCTTGCCGCGCAAGCTCCTGCGCCAGCCTGAGCGCGATCCAGCCGCCCATCGAGGAGCCGACGAGGATCACCCGATCGGGGGCGATATGGTGGATGACGGCAAGCGCCTCCTCCAGCCAGCGCGAGATCGTGCCGTCGCCGAAGCTGCCGCCGGAAAGTCCGTGGCCGGAATAGTCGAGGCGGATGCAGGCGACGCCCAGTTCCGCCGCCAGCCCGTCGAGTTCCACCGCCTTGGTGCCGCTCATGTCGGAGCGGTAGCCGGACAGCCAGACGAGCGTCGGCGCGCCATTGCCGGCCTGCGCCGGGCGGACGATCATGGCGATCTCACGCGCTGCTTCGCCCTCGCCGACCGTCAAGAACTGCGGCTGGGCATCGGGCATCTGATCGGACATCGGCGAAACTCCTATTGTTTTGGCCTATAAAACAGATTCTTGGCAGGCTGACAGCGGGTGATTTTTCCGCTAAAGGATGATATTGACTCCGTTGCAGCGATGACGCGACACGTTTGTGCACCCTGATTGGGAGCGCGATGCTGCAACGTTCCGAAACAACGCGAGGAGAATACGACCATTCGCAGACCTTTTAAAACCGACGCGCCCGTGAAGGACGGACCGCGCTCGAACCGTGAAATCCGCATTCCCAAAGTTCAGCTGATCGCGGCTGACGGACAGAATATGGGCGTCGTGCCTACCGACCAGGCCTTGAAGATGGCGGAAGAAGCCGGCCTCGATCTCGTCGAAATTTCCCCCAATGCCGAACCGCCGGTGTGCAAGATCCTCGATCTGGGCAAGCTGAAATATGCCAACCAGAAGAAGGCTGCCGAGGCGCGCAAGAAGCAGAAGATCGTCGAAGTCAAAGAAATCAAGATGCGCCCGAACATCGACACCCATGATTATGAGGTGAAGATGAAGGCGATGGGTCGCTTCTTCGATGAAGGCGACAAGGTCAAGGTGACGCTGAAGTTCCGCGGCCGTGAAATGGCCCACCAGGAACTCGGCATGAAGCTTCTGCAGCAGGTCAAGGCCGATACGATCGAGTTCGCCAAGGTCGAAGCCGAGCCCAAACTCGAAGGCCGTCAGATGATGATGGTGCTGGCGCCGAAGTAAGCGCCAGGCACTTTTTCGCCCAAGGCCGTCCGCAAGGGCGGCTTTTGCGCTTTCTGCCCTTATTGCTTCAAGAAGGGTGTTTTCGGAGGTTGCGAAGATTCCTCCGCGGCCCCGTTGCACTTTCAGGACGCTGCGGTTATAAGCGCGCGTCCGAACTGACCGGCAGGGCATGCCGTGGCAGTTTCGAATGCTTGCGGAACGGTTCGTCGCCGATGCCGCGGATCAACAACAAACGCTCCCGCACCTTGTTGCGACGGCCGGAGAACCGGACTTCGCGAGAAGGGCTTTTTTGATAAAGCGCGCAGGGAGGACAGAAGGAGTAGCAAAATGCCCAAGATGAAGACGAAGTCCTCTGCCAAAAAGCGGTTCAAGATCACCGCAACCGGCAAGGTTAAGGCTGCCGCTGCCGGCAAGCGCCATGGCATGATCAAGCGTACCAACAAGTTCATTCGCGATGCACGTGGCACCATGGTTCTCGCAGAACCGGATGGCCGCAAGGTTATCAAGAATTACCTGCCGAACGGTCTCTGAGACTCGTCCGCGAACGCTAGATTTAAGGAGATCATGATATGGCACGTGTAAAAAGAGGCGTCACCTCTCACGCCAAGCACAAGAAGGTTCTGAAGGCCGCAAAGGGCTTTTACGGCCGCCGCAAGAACACCATCCGTACCGCCAAGGCCGCTGTCGACCGTTCGAAGCAGTACGCCTACCGCGACCGCAAGGTCAACAAGCGCAACTTCCGTGCGCTTTGGATCCAGCGCATCAACGCNGCTGTGCGCGAATTCGGCCTGACCTACGGCCGCTTCATCGACGGCCTGAACAAGGCTGGCATCGAAGTCGACCGCAAGGTTCTCTCCGACATGGCGATCCACGAGCCGGAAGCATTCGGCGCGTTGGTCAACGCTGCCAAGAAGGCTCTTGAGTATCTCAAGGAAGCCGGCACGGCGAACGAGTTTGAAGGCGCGGTCAAGTAACCAGCGCTTCCCAAGCTTTGAATTTTTGATTTTGGGAAACCCGCGCTGGTTTGGGCTAGCGCGGGTTTTTCTTTCTTTATATTCCTGGCGCCGGCCGGCGCCGCCTGCCTCCCGATCGCCCGCCTGATACTGGACGGAAAGAAGTGACAATGTCAGATATCGACCAGCTCAACGCATCGCTGCTCGCCGAAATCGCNGCCGCCAATGACGAGACGGCNCTCGAAGCCGTGCGCGTTTCCGCCCTCGGCAAGAAGGGCTCGATCTCCGAACTCCTGAAGACGCTCGGCGCCATGACGCCGGAAGAGCGCCAGACCAAGGGCGCGGCGATCAACGTTCTGAAGAATGCGGTGACCGAGGCGCTCGCCGCCCGCAAGACNACGCTCAAGCAAGCGGCGATCAATGCCCGGCTGAAGGCCGAGACGGTCGACGTCAGCCTGCCGGTGCGCTCTTCGCCGGCCGAACGCGGCCGCATCCATCCGATCAGCCAGATCGTCGACGAGATCACCGCGATTTTCGCCGACATGGGCTTCTCGATCGCCGAAGGTCCCGACATCGAGACCGATTATTACAATTTTACCGCGCTGAATTTTCCCGAAGGCCATCCGGCCCGCGAGATGCACGACACCTTCTTCTTCAACCCGGATGAGAATGGCGAGCGCAAGGTGCTGCGCACCCATACCTCGCCGGTGCAGGTGCGCACCATGGAGACGCAGAAGCCGCCGATCCGCATCATCATTCCTGGCAAGACCTATCGCCAGGACAGCGATGCCACGCATTCGCCGATGTTCCATCAGGTCGAGGGCCTGGTCATCGACAAGAAGGCCAATGTCGCCAATATCCGCTGGGTGCTCGAGGAATTCTGCAAGACCTTCTTCGAGGTCGACAGCGTGACGATGCGTTTCCGCCCGTCCTTCTTCCCGTTCACCGAGCCATCCTTNGAGGTGGATATCCAGTGCGACCGTTCCGGCCCGATCGTCAAATTCGGCGAAGGCACCGACTGGATGGAGATCCTCGGCTGCGGCATGGTTCACCCGAACGTGCTGCGTTACGGCGGCCTCGATCCGGACGAATATCAGGGTTTTGCCTGGGGCATGGGCCTCGATCGCATCGCCATGCTGAAATACGGCATGCCCGACCTGCGCGACTTCTTCAACGCCGACGTCCGCTGGATGACGCATTACGGCTTCCGCCCGCTCGACATGCCGACGCTGTTCGGCGGCCTCAGCGCTTGAACGGAGAATTGGGACGATGAAATTCACGCTCTCCTGGCTGAAAGAGCATCTGGAAACGGATGCCGGCCTCGATGAAATCTGCACGCGCCTCACCGAAATCGGGCTGGAGGTCGAGGATGTCGACGACAAGGCGGCNTTCAAGCCCTTCGTCATCGCCAGAGTTGTCTCGGCGGAAAAACATCCGCAGGCCGATCGCCTGAAGGTGCTNATGGTCGACACCGGTTCCGGCGCGCCGGTGCAGGTCGTCTGCGGCGCGCCGAATGCGCGCGCCGGTCTCCTCGGCGCCTTCGCAGCACCCGGAACCTATGTTCCCGGCATCGATGTGACGCTCGCCGTCGGCAATATCCGCGGCGTCGAAAGCCGTGGCATGATGTGCTCCGAAAAGGAACTGCAGATTTCCGACAGTCACGATGGCATCATCGATCTGCCCGAGGATGCGCCGGTCGGTCAGAGCTATGCGGCTTATGCCCATCTCGACGATCCGGTCATCGAGATCAACCTGACGCCCAACCGGCCGGATTGCACCTCGATCCACGGCATCGCCCGCGATCTNGCCGCTTCCGGCCTNGGCACGTTGAAGACGCGGCCCGCACCGTCCTTCGCCGTCGAAGGCGAGACGCCGGTGAAGCTGACGCTCGATCTCGACGATCNCAAGCTTTGCCCGGGCTTTGCGCTGCGCCTGGTGCGNGGCGTCAGGAATGGCCCNAGCCCGCGCTGGATGCAGCAGCGGNTGATNGCCATCGGGCTGCGGCCGATCAACGCGCTTGTTGATGTCACCAATTACATGACCTTCGATCAGGGCCGGCCGATCCACGTCTTCGATGCCGCCAAGATCAACGGCAACCTGACCGTCCGCCGCGCNGNCGANGGCGAGACGGTGCTGGCGCTCGACCAGCGCGAATACAAGCTCTCGCCGAACAACGTCGTCATCTCCGATGACGATGGCATCGAATCGATCGGCGGCATCATGGGTGGTGAACATTCCGGCTGCGACGAAAACACCGTCGACGTGCTGATCGAATCCGCCCTCTGGGACCCGATGAACATCGCCAAATCAGGCCGCAGCCTCGGCATCATCACCGATGCCCGCTACCGCTTCGAACGCGGCGTCGATCCGGAATATATGGTCCCCGGTCTCGAACGCACGACGGAATTGGTCCTGGAGCTGTGCGGCGGCACGGCTGCCAAGGCCGAGGTCGTCGGCTACGAGGGTTACCAGCCGAAGATCGTCGATTTCCCCTATTCCGAGGTCAAGCGCCTGACGGGCCTCGACGTTTCGAATGACGAAAGCGACACGATCCTCACCCGTCTTGGTTTCAAGGTTCTTGGGAATAGCGATATCGGCTCTTCGTCTGTCCGAGTCGCCGTTCCGTCCTGGCGTCCCGATGTCGACGGCAAGGCCGATCTCGTCGAGGAGGTCATGCGCATTCACGGCGTCGACAATATCAAGCCGGCGCCGCTCGAAAGCCATGCGGCCGTCAACGGCAAGATCCTGACGACGCTGCAGATCCGCACTCGCCTCGCCAAGCGGGCGCTGGCGGCGCGCGGCATGCTCGAAGCCGTCACCTGGTCCTTCATTCCGGAAGACCAGGCCAAGCTGTTCGGCGGCGGTTCGCCTGCCCTCAAGCTTGCCAACCCGATCGCTGCCGAAATGTCGGATATGCGTCCCTCGCTGCTGCCGGGCCTCTTGACCGCTGCCCAGCGCAATGCCGACAAGGGTTATGCCGACGTCGCCCTGTTCGAGGTCTCCGGCACGTATGAGAACGACAGGCCGGACGGCCAGCGCCGGGTGGCCGGCGGCATCCGCCGCGGCACGGCCTCGCTTGCCGGCGCAGGCCGCGCCTGGTCGAACGCCGCCAAGGGCGGCGGCAAGCCGGTCGACGTCTTCGACGCCAAGGCCGACGCGCTCGCCGTCATCGAAGCCTGCGGCCTGCCGATGGGCAATATCCAGATCGAGCAGGGCGGGCCGGAATGGTATCATCCGGGCCGCTCCGGCACGATCAAGATGGGGCCGAAGGTCGTGCTCGGCTATTTCGGCGAATTCCATCCGCTGACGCTGGAAGCGCTCGATGTCTCCGGCGCGCTCTGCGGCTTCGAAGTCTATGTCGACGCCATGCCGGACGCCAAGCGCAAGGCGACGCGCACCAAGCCGGCGCTCGAACTGTCGCCCTTCCAGGTGGTGCGGCGCGACTTCGCCTTCGTCGTCGACAAGACTGTTGAAGCCGGCGCCATCGTCAAGGCGGCCACCGGCGCCGACCGCAAGCTGGTGACCGGCGTCAATGTCTTCGACATTTTCGAGGGCGCATCGGTCGGCGACGGCAAGAAGTCGGTGGCGATCGAGGTTCAGATCCAGCCGGTCGAGCGCACGCTGACGGATGAGGATTTCGAGGCGCTGACGCAGAAGATCGTCGCCAGCGTCACGAAATTCACCGGCGGCGTNCTCAGAAGCTGAGCTTTACAGCCTTCGACAAAAGACAATGGACCGGTCGCGATAGCGGCCGGTCTTTTCANAGATGCAGATGGAAGAGTTTGCTGACGATCATCCAGCGGCCGTCGATCTTCAGCAGCGAGAGATAGTCGGTAAAGCGCATTCCGGCGAAATCGTCGGTCACCTTGACGCTTGCCGCATCGCCTTCGACATCGACGCTCTGGATATCCATGTAGGGCTGCGTGCCGGGCGGCGCCGGCTCCTCCGCCAGGATCGCAGCGATGAACTCGTCCCGCGTCAGCCATTCGACGGCATTCTCATAATGACCGATGATCGCGCTTTGCGGATGAAAGGCCTTTTTCAANGCTGCCTCATTGGCGAAGGCCATGCCTTCGACATAGAGATGAACCGTCTGTTCGACTGCCTGCCTGTCCGACATGTTTTCATCCCGTTCTCCGAGATGGCGTTAGATAGTTTCGCCANTCCCGAAGACAAGCCCGGCCGGTTGCATCAGGCCGGGCTTGCCCGCTCACAGGTTNGTCATCGCAAGCGAGGCGTCCGAATAACGTTTGCCGGCAACCTGCCCGGCCGGGATGATCTCTTCAAGCCGCGCAAGTTCCGCCGGGCTGAGCACGATATCGGCGGCCGCGGCGTTCTGTTCGAGATGGTGAAGCTTGCGGGCGCCGGGGATCGGCACGATGTCGTCGCCCCGGCTCAACACCCAGGCCAGCGCCAGTTGCGCCGCCGTCACGCCCTTTTCGCCGGCAAGCCGCTCGAGTGTTGCGACGAGGGCGGCATTGGCGTCGAAATTTTCCGCCTGGAAGCGCGGCACCTGGCGGCGGAAATCGTCGGCGTCGAGATCCTCCGCCTTGCGGATCGCCCCGGTCAGGAAGCCGCGGCCAAGCGGGCTGTAGGGCACGAAGCCGATGCCGAGTTCGCGGCATGTCGCAAGCACCTCCTCTTCGGGATCGCGGGTCCAGAGCGAATATTCGCTCTGGAGGGCTGCGATCGGATGGACCGCATGGGCGCGGCGGATGGTGGCACTGCCGGCTTCCGAAAGCCCGAGGGCGCGGACCTTGCCTTCCCTGACCAGTTCCGCCATGGCGCCGACGGTCTCCTCGATCGGCACGTTGGGGTCGACCCGGTGCTGGTAGAGGAGGTCGATGGTCTCGATGCCGAGGCGTTTCAGCGAGGCCTCGGCGACATCACGCACATGCTCGGGGCGGCTGTCGACGCCGGTGATGGCGGCGGTGCCCGGCTTGCTGGCATCGATCTTGAAGCCGAATTTGGTGGCGATCACCACGCGGTCGCGGAACGGCTTCAGCGCTTTGCCGAGAAGAACCTCGTTGGTAAAGGGGCCGTAGACCTCGGCGGTGTCGAAGAAGGTGACGCCGAGATCGATGGCGCGATGCA
>Ga0063456_1002017_pt1 | contig 10003 bp, 7 predicted proteins | sample AraplaMF_Cvi_mMF_FD_56228 | JGI IMG/M metagenome (GOLD analysis project Ga0063456, IMG submission 56228) | Arabidopsis root microbial communities from the University of North Carolina, USA - plate scrape MF_Cvi_mMF version 2 (version 2) | ecosystem: Host-associated > Plants > Roots > Endosphere ... | reverse complement strand
GCCTGTTCTTTCAGCAGCTCGAGCCAATGATCGACGCCCACTGCTTCGTGACGGAACTGCCAGGCCGACTTGTTCACGCAGACTTTGAATTCGTTGCCGAAGCTGGCCGCCAGGGCTGCAGCTTCCTGGAAGACCCATTCGCCGATGGCGGCGATGATGCCGGTATTTTCAGCAACGCCTATGAATTCGGCCGGCTTGAGCAAGCCTCGCTGTGGATGCTCCCAGCGAATCAGCGCTTCGGCCATTTCTACTTTGTCTGTTGCCAGGTTACGGATTGGCTGGAAGAGCAGTCGCAATTCCCTGTTTTTCAATGCGTTACGCAGCTCGTTTGCGAGCTCGATGCGCATCTGGCTGGCTTCCTGCATGAAGGGCGCGAAGTAGTTGAAGCGGTTGCGGCCCTGCTGTTTGGCGAGATACATGGCCTGGTCAGCGTTTTTGATGAGCACTTCCGCATCGTCGCCGTCGTCAGGGAATAGCGAAATGCCCACGCTGCCGGAAATATGGGCGATTTCGTGCTTGAGCTGGAACGGCCTGGCCAGGCTTTGCAGGATTTCCTGCACGATCCGGACCACGTCGCCGGGTTCTTTGAGTTCGCTGAGGATGACCGTAAATTCATCGCCTCCAAGACGGGCCACGGTATCGGTATTGCGCACGCATTGGAGCAGGCGCTCTGCCACTTGTTTAAGCAGGATGTCGCCAAAGTCGTGGCCAAGCGTATCGTTGACGGCTTTGAATCCATCCAGGTCGATGAAGATCAGCGCCATGGGCAATTGGTCGCGGGCTGCTTTTTTGATCTCCTGGCGCAGGCGGTCATTGAACATGCGCCGGTTGGGCAAGCCGGTAAGGGTGTCGAAGTTGGCTTGCTTCCAGATCGCTTCTTCAGTCGCCTTCTTCTTCGTGATATCGGTGAACAGGGCGACGTGGCGCAGCGCATTACCCTTGTTATCGAAGACGGTATTGAAGCGCAGCGAGACCAGGTAATGGTCGCCGTTCTTGTGCTGGTGCCAGATTTCGCCTTCCCAGTAGCCGGTATGGGTAATGGTTTGGCGCATACGGCTGTAGAACTTGATGTCCTGGTGGCTTGAAGTGAGTTCGTAAGCCAGGTGGCCAATGACTTCTTCAGGTGCATAACCGCTGATCTGGGAGAAAGCAGGGTTCACGGACAGGATGCGGCCCTCTGCATCGGTCACCATCATGCCTTCGCTGGCATTTTCGTACATCAGCGTGGCAAGTTTGCTGGATTCTTCGTGGCGCTTACGCTCGCTGATGTCTTCTGCCATGACGAACAGGCCGATTACTTTTCCATGTTCATCGCGATCGGGCACGTAAGTGATGGCATCGCAGCATTCCTGGTTTATCCGCTTCATCCCGCGTTCGAAATGGACGGTTTCGCCGGCAAACGCGCGTTCCAGGTGAGGCTTTGTTTCCGCGTACAGGTCTGGAGGCAGTACTTGCTGGATGTTTTCTCCACTGCCGTAAGTTTCAGCAAAGCGGCGATTCTTGAACGAGTAATGCTCGTCGCGATCCATGTAAGCAATCACGATCGGCAGGTTGTCGGCTATCAGGCGCAGGCGCTGCTCGCTGCTGGCCAGCTTCTTTTCGGTCTGTGTCGACGTTGCATAGAGGGCGCGATAGCGATTTTCGCGATCTTCTGCAGCGGAAAAGGAGCGCAGGGCATAAATGATCGCGGCAACGATCAGCGTGAAAATCAGGAAAAGCGCCATGCTGGCAATAAGCAATTGGCGTTGCGAGATCAGCGCCAGGCCGACGTTGGAACTGCCGACAGTAACCACCAAGGGCAGGTTTGGCAGTTTGCGGTAGCTGGCGATGCGTGATTTTTTGTCGATAGGACTTACTGTTTCGATGGTGCCTATCGGGTTGCTGCCGAAGGCGTGATAGACGTTTGAGTCGCGTATGTCGCGGTTGAAGGTTTGTTCGAAGAGCGGAGCACGAGCAACTATATGGCCATTGATGTGGAACAGGGTGACGGTGACGTCTTCGCTGAGACGGGAATTTTCAAAGGTTTCGGCGAGTCTGCTGGCATCAATCGGAGCCACTATCACACCCAGGAATTTGCCTTCAGCGTCTTCAACCCGGCGACTGAGGAAGAACAGTCGCGAATTTGAGATCCGGCCACGGGTTGGTTCCCCGACAAAGAGACCGGTTCCTGGCTTGAGCTGGGCCTGGAAGTAATCGCGGTCTGCATAGTTGATGCCCCTGACGGGAATGTCACGCGAACTTGCAGTGGCAAAGCCGTTTGGATCGATAAAAGTAATCCAGAAACTGTTGCCGAAAGAAGCTCCACGCGAGGAAAGCAGGCCGTCGATGGTCTGTGGGGTGTAGGGAGCGACCTTGATTGCACTGGCAAAACCGAGCAATGCGATGTCGGAGAGCTCGATTGTGCTTAGAACCTGGGCTTCGATGGCCCTTGCGTAGTGTTGGGTTTGCTGGCGAATAGCCTGTTCGCGATCGCTGGCAGATGACGCGAGCTGCCAGGCGACGACTGCCGTGGCGAGCAATGCGAGCATCGTCATGGTGACGAGCAATCGCCTGCGAAAGCGTCGATAGGCGTCGGTAGTCGACAAGAGCCCCTCCAGGCGAATTGCATGGAACAACTTGCTTGTTCAGTATAGGTGGAGAGTTTTGTTTACGTTAGATTAGTGTGTATACAAAGTAGTAATGGTTGTTAACAACCCCGACTTTCTGTGGATAAGTGCAGCTTGCGGAGAAAAATCAGGGGTTTACGAGCTGTATAAGCAGGCGCGTAAACCTTGCGTGAGTTGCGAACTGTTTTTGGACAATTTTGGGCGATTTTCGGGAAGTCTTGTTTACTCACAAACGATGCCTGTGGATATTCATAGCGTTATCCACAGCTTCGGACCAGGAGAAAGCTTGGAATCTGCGGGCCAGTTTGACTACATCATCGTGGGCGGAGGGACGGCGGGCTGTGTGCTTGCGAATCGCCTGACGCAAAATCCAAAAAACCAAGTGCTGCTAATCGAGGCGGGAGGAAAAGACGATTACGTCTGGATCCATATCCCGGTCGGTTACCTTCATTGCATCAATAATCCGCGCACGGACTGGCTGTTTCGCACGGAGCCGGACGTGGGCCTGGGCGGCCGCAGCCTGATTTACCCGCGCGGCAAGGTCCTCGGCGGCAGTTCTTCGATCAACGGCATGATTTACATGCGCGGCCAGGCCAATGACTACGATCAATGGGCCGAGATGTGTGGCGATCCAGGCTGGCGCTGGTCGGAAGTTTTGCCGCTGTTCCGTAAGAGTGAAGACCATCATGGCGGCGCTTCGGACTTCCACGGCGCCGGCGGCGAATGGCGTGTGGAAAAGCAGCGCCTGCGTTGGGATATTCTCGACGCGTTCCGTGATGCAGCGGAGCAGACAGGCATCCCGAAGATCGAAGATTTCAACCGCGGCGATAATTTCGGCTGCTCTTATTTCGAAGTGAACCAGAAGCGCGGCATCCGCTGGAATACGGCAAAAGCTTTTTTGCGTGCCGCGACCGGGCGCCCCAACCTGACGCTGATGACGGGCTGCCACGTTGAAAAACTGGTGCTGGAGGAGGGCGTCTGCAAAGGCGTCATTTTCACCGGCGGCGGTACGCGCTGGAACGCGGAGGCGCGCGAGACCCTGTTGGCAGCTGGCGCAATCGGCACGCCGCAGATTCTTCAGCTATCCGGCATTGGCCCGGCGGAAGTGCTGGCGCAAGCAGGCGTGGAGCCGGTGCGTGATTTGCCCGGCGTTGGAGCCAACCTGCAGGATCACCTGCAACTGCGCATGGTGTTCAAAGTCCAGGGTGCGCGGACCTTGAATACGCTGGCTTCAAGCTGGTTGGGCAAGGCACGCATTGGGCTTGAATATGCTTTGTTCCAGAGCGGGCCGATGTCGATGGCGCCTTCGCAAATGGGCGCGTTTGCACGATCAGGCCCGGAGCAAGCCACGCCGAACCTGGAATACCACGTGCAGCCGCTGTCGCTGGAGCGCTTTGGCGAACCGCTGCACGACTTCCCTGCTTTCACGGCCAGCGTTTGCAACCTGCGTCCGACCTCGCGCGGCCATGTGCGCATCGCTTCGGCCGACTCATACGCGCCGCCGAAAATTACGCCGATGTACCTGAGCACCGACGAAGACCGGCGCGTCGCCGCGGCCGCGCTGAACCTCACGCGCAAGATCGTTTCGGCGCCGGCGCTGGCGAAATACAGGCCGGAAGAATGCAAACCCGGTGTGCATTTTCGCACTGACGAGGAGTTGGCCGAAGCAGCGGGGTCCATCGGCACCACGATTTTCCACCCGGTCGGCACCTGCAAAATGGGCCACGCGGACGAAGTTTCGGCCGTGGTTGACAGCGAATTGCGGGTTCGCGGCGTTCGCGGATTGCGCATCGCGGACGCTTCCGTGATGCCCACCATTACTTCCGGTAACACGAATTCCCCGGTAATCATGATTGCGGAAAAGGCAGCGCTTTTGTGTATGATCTAGCAAAACCGGGGAGACACAATGTCCGACTTCATCTTGGAAACAAAGAGTTTGACCAAGGAGTTCAAGGGATTCACCGCTGTCGCCAACGTGGACCTGCAAGTCCGGCGTGGGCATATCCACGCCTTGATCGGCCCGAACGGCGCCGGNAAGACAACCTGNTTTAACCTGCTGACCAAATTCCTGGTGCCGACTTCGGGCCAGATCCTCTTTAACGGCAAGGACATTACCTCGCACAAGCCGGCTCAGATCGCGCGCATGGGCGTGATTCGTTCTTTCCAGATTTCCGCTGTCTTCCCGCACCTGACTGTNCTCGAAAANGTGCGCATTGGCTTGCAGCGCAAGCTCGGCACGACCTTCCATTTCTGGCGCAGCGAACGCACGCTGGATCAACTCAATGGCCGCGCGATGGAATTGCTGGCCGAGGTTGACCTGGAATCGTTCGCCGATACGCCGACGGTCGATATGCCTTATGGCCGTAAGCGCGCTTTGGAGATCGCCACCACGTTGGCGATGGAGCCTGAACTGATGCTGCTCGACGAGCCGACGCAAGGCATGGGCCACGAAGACGTGCATCGCGTGACGGAGTTGATCAAGAAGGTTTCCGCTGGCCGCACCATCCTCATGGTTGAACACAATATGAGCGTGGTGTCCGGCATTTGCGACCGTATCTCCGTGCTGCAGCGCGGCGCAGTGCTGGCGGAAGGTCCGTATGAAGAAGTGTCGAAGAACCCGCAAGTGATGGAAGCTTATATGGGAACCGAAGCATGACGGCCGCGCTGGAGATCAACCAGCTACAGGCCTGGTACGGCGAGTCGCACATCCTGCATGACGTGAACCTGAATGTGAACCACGGCGAAGTGGTGACGCTGCTTGGCCGTAACGGCGCCGGCCGCACCACCACACTGCGCGCCATCATGGGCCTTACCGGGATGCGCAAAGGTTCCATCCGCATCAACGGCCAGGAAGCGATCGGTTTGTCCACGCACAAAATTGCCCACTTGGGAGTGGGCTATTGTCCCGAAGAACGCGGGATTTTTTCTTCGCTCACCACCGAAGAGAACCTGCTGCTGCCGCCGGCGTTGAAAACCGGGCAGGGCATGGCGGTCGAAGAGATCTACGAAATGTTCCCTAACCTGAAGGAGCGCCGCACCAGCCAGGGCACGCGCCTGTCCGGCGGCGAACAGCAGATGCTGGCGGTGGCGCGCATCCTGCGCACTGGCGCGCGCCTGCTGCTGCTGGATGAAATCTCCGAAGGGCTGGCGCCCGTGATTGTACAAGGGCTGGCGCGCATGATCCGCACGCTGAAAGCCAAGGGATACACGATTGTGATGGTCGAACAGAATTTCCGGTTCGCGGCGCCGCTGGCGGATCGGTTTTACGTCATGGAACACGGTCGGATTGTTGAGAGTTTTGCGTCATCGGAATTGGATGCCCGCATGCCGGTATTGACCGAGCTGCTGGGCGTTTGAATATCAAAACTGAAAAAACGGAGACACTATGAAACGCAACGCCATTGCCTTTGCAGCAGCTCTTTGCGCCTTCGGTAGCGCGCACGCCCAGATTTCCGGCGATACGATCAAGATCGGCTTCATCACCGATATGTCGGGCGTCTATTCAGACATCGACGGGCAGGGCGGCGCCGAAGCGATCAAGATGGCGATTGCCGATGCGGGCGGCGCGATCAACGGCAAGAAGATCGAGTTCGTTTTTGCAGATCACCAGAACAAGGCGGATATCGCTGCGTCGAAAGCGCGTGAATGGTTCGACCAGCAGGGCGTGGACATGCTGGTTGGCGGCACCAATTCCGGCGCGAACCTGGCGATGGCCAAAGTCGCCGCAGACAAGAAGAAGGTCTTCATGGTGATTGGGGCCGGCTCGTCGCGCCTGACCAATGAAGAGTGCACGCCCTACACCGTGCACTACGCCTACGACACGGTAGCGCTGGCGCGCGGTACCGGCAGCACCATGGTCAAGCAGGGCGGCAAGAACTGGTACTTCCTGACCGCCGACTACGCCTTCGGCCATTCGCTGGAAAAGGACACGACCGAGGTGGTCAACAAGTCCGGCGGCAAAGTGATTGGCAATGTGCGCCACCCCTTCCCTGGCACCGATTTTTCGTCCTTCCTGATGCAGGCTTCGTCCTCCGGCGCGCAGGTGCTTGGCCTGGCGAACGCCGGCGGCGACTTTATCAATTCGGTGAAAGCGTCCAATGAATTCGGCGTGTCGAAAAAGATGAAGATGGCCGGCCTGCTGGTGTTCATCAACGACATCCATTCGCTCGGCCTGAACGCCACAGCAGGCATGTACCTGACCGACGGCTGGTACTGGGACATGAACGACGCCACGCGCGCGTGGTCCAAGCGCTACTTCGCGAAGATGAAGAAAGAGCCGTCGATGCTGCAGGCCGGCGACTATTCCGCCGCGTCGCAATACCTGGCTGCGGTGAAGGCCGTTGGCACTGACGATGCAGACAAAGTGATGGCGAAGCTGAAATCCACCACGATCAAGGATGTCTTCACCAGCAACGGTGTGATCCGCCCCGACGGCCGCATGGTGCACGACATGTACCTGATGGAAGTGAAGAAGCAATCGGAGTCCAAGTATCCGTGGGATTACTACAAGGTCGTGGCCACGATTCCGGGCGACCAGGCCTACATGTCCAAGGCCGAATCCAAGTGCAGCCTGTGGAAGTAAGCTAGATGGAGATCTTCGGCCGCCCGCTACCGATGATGATGTCCCAGCTGTTGCTGGGGCTCGTCAACGGCTCTTTTTACGCCATGCTGTCCCTCGGCCTTGCCGTGATTTTCGGGCTGCTGAATGTAATCAATTTTGCGCACGGCGCCATGTACATGATGGGCGCCTTCCTCGCGTGGATAGGCATGACCTACTTTGGCATGAGCTATTGGAGCGTGCTGGTATTGGCGCCGTTGATTGTGGGCGTGTTGGGCGTGGTGATCGAAAGGACCATGCTGCGCCGACTGTACAAGCTTGATCACCTTTATGGACTGCTGCTTACGTTCGGCCTCACCCTGCTGATCGAAGGTGGTTTCCGCTCGTTCTACGGGGTCTCCGGGCAGCCGTTCGAAACTCCCGAGGCCCTGCAAGGGGCAACGGACCTCGGCTTCATGGTGATGCCGAATTACCGCGCATGGGTAGTGCTGGCATCGTTGGTGGTTTGCCTGGCCACGTGGTTCGTGATCGAAAAGACCAAACTGGGTGCCTACCTGCGTGCCGGCACCGAGAATCCGAAGCTGGTGGAAGCGTTCGGGATCAACGTCCCGCTGATGGTGACCCTGACTTACGGCTTTGGCGTCGCTTTGGCGGGCTTTGCAGGCGTTCTGGCGGCTCCAATCCAACAAGTGACACCCTTGATGGGGTCGAACCTGATAATCGTCGTATTCGCCGTTGTAGTGATCGGGGGCATGGGCTCGATTCTTGGGTCCATTGTGACCGGCCTTGGGCTCGGCGTGATCGAAGGACTGACGAAAGTGTTCTACCCCGAATTTGCCAACACCGTCGTGTTTTTGGTGATGGTCATCATCCTATTGCTGCGCCCCGCCGGCCTGTTTGGCAAGGAACGATAATGAATAAGAAGCTGGGCTACTCCATCGCATTGGTGCTGGCGCTGGGCGNGCCGTTTGTCGGCTATCCCGTGCTGCTGATGAAGCTCTTGTGCTTCGCACTGTTTGCCTGCGCGTTCAACCTGCTGATTGGATTTACCGGTTTGCTCTCGTTTGGCCACGCAGCGTTCTTTGGTGCGGCGGGCTACTTCGCCGGCAACGCCTTGAAGAACTGGGGGCTGCCGTTTGAACTGNGCTTGCTGGTTGGCGTGTTATCGGGCGCGCTGATTGGATTGGTGATGGGCGGCTTGGCGATTCGTCGCCAAGGGATTTACTTCTCGATGATTACGCTGGCGCTGGCGCAGATGGTGTATTTCGCGGCGCTGCGCTTTACTGATTTCACCGGAGGCGAGGATGGCTTGCAGGGNATCCCGCGCGGTAAGCTGCTTGGTTTGCTGGACTTGGGCAACGACCTCACGATGTACTACGTGGTGCTGGGGATTTTCATCGGCGGTTTCGCGCTGATCATGCGGACGGTGCATTCGCCGTTTGGCCAGGTCCTGAAAGCGATCAAGGAAAACGAACCGCGAGCAATCTCGCTTGGCTATGACGTGGACAAGTACAAGCTCGCGGCGTTCGTGCTTTCAGGTTCGCTGGCTGCATTGGCTGGTGCGACCAAATCGATCGTGCTTGGTTTTGAAACGCTGACGGATGTGCACTGGGCGATGTCAGGCCTCGTGATCCTGATGACGCTGGTGGGCGGCATGGGGACGCTGGTCGGCCCGATCATCGGCGCGATCCTGATCATCGCGCTGGAAAACAAGCTTGGCGACTTCGGCACCATGATGGCCGGCGCCACAGGCATCGAATGGTTCTCCACACTCGGCGAAGCAGTCAGCCTGGTAATCGGCTTCATCTTCGTCGCCTGCGTACTGTTGTTCCGCAAAGGAATTGTCGGCGAAATCATCGCCTGGCAAACCCGCCGCAGCCTAACGGCCGAGCCCGTGTCAACCTTGGGGTCAGGCTCTTTGGTTGACACGAACTGAGCCTTCGATCTCTGGGAATGTGATGATCGCGCGGCTGATTGTCCGAGGACATACCTCAAAGAATTCTCCTATCTGTTGACGGGTATATGCGGTCGATTGAAATGCACGAGCAATAGCCTCAGTCCGATTTGGGTATTTGTCGGCATATTCTTGCAGTGATAGGGCGCCCTCTTTTTTCGGGTTTGGCGTCTGTCCATGAAATTGCAGAGGGTTCGGCATACCTATGCCTGCCATCACAAAGGCTTGGTATCGTGCTATTTGTTCCTTTGCGGAGGTACTTCCAAACTGTGCCAGGATCCATTTGGTATCGAGCCAGCTTGGTGCTGTCTCCGGTGCAAGCATGTAGCGATGGTTACTCCATGGCCAGTCTGCGGGATTTGAAGTGAGTTTTGCACGCACAGGATAGAGGCTGAGATATCGAGAAACGGCGAGGAGTTGCTGATCGAACTTTATGAGTACAGCGTGAAATCGTCCCTGGATTACATGGCCAGAGGTGCCATGTCGTTTATTGAAGTGTTGGAAATACCTCGCATTCAGGCTATGCATGGCAGCAGAGAGATTGGCGTTTGGGGTCTCGATGAGTAGGTGATAGTGGTAGGGCATTAGGCAGTATCCATACACCTTGATGGAGTGCTTCTCGACTGTTTCAGCGAGTATGTCGATCCAAATATGAAAATCGCGTTGGTCCAGGAAGATGTTGGCGCGCCGATTTCCACGCGACGTTACGTGATACAGGGCACCTGGAAACTCGATTCTTGGAGGGCGGCTCATGTCCCAAGCTTAGCTGTAGCGACCGATGCCATTTTGATTAGGCGCATGGAATTGGTTCAGGTCGTGTCAACCAAAGAGCCTGACCCCAAGGTTGACACGGGCTGGGCTATAGCGCCAGTTTGTACAGTGCGT
>Ga0063456_1002014_pt1 | contig 10012 bp, 10 predicted proteins | sample AraplaMF_Cvi_mMF_FD_56228 | JGI IMG/M metagenome (GOLD analysis project Ga0063456, IMG submission 56228) | Arabidopsis root microbial communities from the University of North Carolina, USA - plate scrape MF_Cvi_mMF version 2 (version 2) | ecosystem: Host-associated > Plants > Roots > Endosphere ... | reverse complement strand
GCCACCCGCTGGCTGATGCCGCGCCTGAAGGGCTTCGCGGCGCTGCAGCCCGACGTGGTGGTGCACATCGAGACGCGCACCCGCCCCTTTCTCTTCGCCGACGCGGAGTTCGACGCCGCGCTCTACGCCGGCACGCCCGCGCAAGTCGAGAACTGGGCCGGCACGCGCGCGCTGCTGCTGATGCACGAGGACGTGGTGCCGGTGTGCAGCCCCGCCCTTCTTCCGCGCGGCAAGGCCGTGACGCCCGCCGCCATCGCCAGGATGCCGCTGCTGCAGCAGAGCACGCGTCCCGACGGCTGGCGCCAGTGGTTCGACGCGCAGCAGATCGACGCGCCCAACGCACGCGGCGGCCCGCGCTACGAGCTGTTCTCCATCCTCGCCGCTGCCGCGTCGCACGGGCTCGGCGTGGCGCTGATGCCGACCATGCTGGTGGCCGACGAGCTCGCGCGCGGCGAACTGGTGGTGGCCTGCGCGCGGCCGCTCTCGGGCGAGCGCAACTACTACCTCGTGACGCCCGAACGGGCCGACCAGCGGCCGTTGTTGAGGTTCTTCAGCGAGTGGCTGCTGGAGCAGGCGCGGGCCGCCGCTAGCGCAGCGTGATCCCGAGCGAATCGAAGGGCGCGTCGAATTCGGCGCGCCACGACTGGCCGGGCTCCAGCGGCCAGGCGTCAGTCCATGTGCCGGTGGTGACCACGTCGCCGGGCATCAAGGCCGGTGCGCCGGCGCAGCGCTGCAGCTCATGGTTGAAGTGGTGCAAGGCATGCAGCGGGCCGTCGAGCACGTTGGCACCCTTGCCTTCCTCGACGAGTTCATCGCCGCGACGGAGCCTCACGCGCGTGCGGCCGAGCAGTTCGTCGAGCGCATGGGCGCTGGTGGCGAAGTGGCCGACGGGCGTTTCGCGCCCGATCAGCAGGCGCGCATGCAGGCCGCCGTCGGCCACGGTGCCAGCGGCGCTGAATTTCCAGCCGGGCAGGTGCGACTGCACGATCTCGAAACCCGGCGCGAGCCACGCGATGCAGCCGAAGAGGTCTTCCAGCGTGGCGTCGCGCGGCGGGGTGGCGGCCATGCCGAACACGATCTCCGGTTCGAGGCGCGGCTGGCACAGCCTGTCGAGGCTCACTTCGCCGGTGCCGCCGCTGCTGCGCGTGAGCGTGGTGTTCCACACGGTGCCCCAGATGGGCGCGTAGACCTCGTAGCGGGGCCAGATCGTGCGGTTGGTGAAGCCGATCTTGTAGCCCACTGCGCGTTCGCCGCGAGCGGCGCGAAGCGCGCGCAGGGCCAGCGCCTGCTGGTAGGCGGCGTCCANGTCGGCGGCGATCGGGAGCGGNNGATCGGCGGGCCACAGCAGGCCCTGNTCGTAGTGGTCGAGAACGGCCTGGGGCGTCATGGCGCCAGNCCTTCCGTCAGCGCTTCGGGGGCCGGGAGCCTTCCCGGGCATAGGCTTCGATGAGCGCCGGGAAGGCGTCCATCTCGGGCAGGGCGCCGAAGCTGTGCTTCGCGGGCGTATTCGCCCAGGGCAGCTTCTCGTCGGTCCAGGTCTCGACGAAGGGCTCGACCCATGCGTGGCTGTCGAGCATCGACGGCCGGAGGTTGACGAACTGGTCGAGGCCTTCGGCGCGCGTGAACATCCAGCTCTTGCAGTGCGGGCAGAAGTAGTGATGCGAATCGGCGCCGTGCAGCCCGCCGATGACGGGCTCGCCCGACACCACCTCGAAGCCCTGCGTGGGAATGGCGATGGANAGCGAGAAGGCGCTCGCGCTCATGGTCTGGCAGCCGGTGCAGTGGCAAGCCATCGACAGCAGCGGCGGCGCGCTGATGCGCAGGCGCACNCGGCCGCAGCGGCAGCCGCCGGTCCAGGGAAGTTGCCAGTCGCCGGCTNGATCGGGGGATGGATTCGAGGTGCTCACAAAGNTCTCCGGTCAGGTTGTCGATGTGGTCGCCGGCGCTGCCGATGCCGCGCTGTTCTTCTTCGGCGGCGAAGCGCGCNGCGGCCTGAACGGCCCCGTGACCTTCTCCAGCCACGGGTCGCAGACGGCGCGCANCTGCGGGTCGACGTCGAACTGCGGGTCGCGCGCGTCGAACAGCACCGACTTCTTCGCCTGCGCGCGCACCAGCGAGAAGGCGTCCTTTTCCGAGCGGCTGTTGTCGAACATGAGCGTCATGTTCGCGATCTGCGCCGCGTGGCCGACCGCCGCCTGCGTGCGGGGAAAGCGCTCGATGAGCTTCCTGCGGTCCACGTCGTGGCCGCCCTGCTGCCTGCGCGTGCTCACGCGGAAGACCGACATGTCCACCGACACCAGCCCCACGAAGAGCAGCACGACGAAGTAGCCGGCTTCCTGCATCGCGCGGATGTCGTCGGCCTTCGACTCGTGGCCGCCGCCGGGCAGCGGCTTCCAGTGCGAGAAGACGGTCTCGAAGGCGAAGGGCATGCGCTGGTCCATCACCAGGCTCTTGAAGGCGCGCACACCCTTCTGCGAAAGGATCTGCCAGCGCTCGTCGTCGTCGCGCAGGCGCTGGGCCCAGGCGGGGATGTGTCCGGTGGCGGGGTCTGCGTCGGGCAGGATGGACATCATCATCCGGTCGGCATTGACCAGCGGCAGGCGCAGCGAGGGCGCCAGGCGCGAATACCAGAGGGTGGATTTGCCGGAGCCGTTGTGGCCGGCCAGCACGAAGGCCACGGGACGCGGGCCCTGCGTCTGCTCCAGCAGTTTCTCGAGCTTCGGCGGGCGGCTGATGCTCACGCCTTGCTCGCGCGGAACCTGCCGTCGACCATGCGGCCGATGACCTTGGTGCCGTCGGCCGCTTCGCGCACGATCTTGCTCGGGTCCGGCGGATAGGCCGAGTAGGCGTACACCTTGGCCGCGTTGGGTCCGCGGAAGACCACCGACCTGTCGATGCCGGGCTTGCCCAGCGCACGGGCCGCCTTCTTCATCAGCGCCGTGGTGTTGTCCTCGGGCCGCACCTGCGGACGCGGCGCCTTGCCGACCTTGACCAGCGCCATGCCGCGCCCCAGCACGGCCACCGGCCGGCCCTGCACCAGCTGCCCCGTGGAGCCTTCGCGCGAGGTGGTTTTTTCTCTTGCCATGAGGGGATGATCGCTCAAAACCCCGGACAGCCTCCGCTTGGCCCTCCAAAGCCCGCGATGCGAACCGGTGCGGAAAGCCGCGTCCGGAAACGGCCAGCCGCTCGGCGCCGAAGGCGGGACACTGCACGCATGACAGCAGCAACCCCAGCCTCCCTGGTCGAGGCCCTCGACTGGCCCCGCATCGAAGCCGACATCGCCGCCCGCGGCTGCGCCACCACCGGCACACCGCTTTTCACCCCGACGGAATGCGCCGCGCTCGTGGCGATGTACGACCGGCCCCGTCATTTCCGCAGCCGCGTGGTGATGCAGCGCCACGGCTTCGGCCAGGGCGAGTACCAGTACTTCGCCTATCCGCTGCCGCCGAAGCTGGCGGCGTGGCGCGCCGCGCTGTACGAGCGCCTCGCGCCGCTGGCCAACGCGTGGGCGGCGGCAATGGGCCAGCCGGCCGACTATCCGGCGGAACACGCCGCGTACCTGGCGCGCTGCCACGCCGCCGGCCAGGAGCGCCCCACCCCGCTGCTGCTGCGCTACGGCGAGGGCGACTACAACTGCCTGCACCAGGACCTGTACGGCGACCTGCAATTCCCGTTGCAGCTCACGGTGCTGCTGAGCGAGCCCGGCAGCGATTTCGCCGGCGGCGAGTTCGTGCTGACCGAACAGCGCCCGCGCATGCAGTCGCGCGCCGAGGTGGTGTCGCTCTCGCGGGGCGAGGCGGTGATCTTCGCGGTCAACCAGCGGCCGGTGGCCGGCACGCGCGGCAGCTATCGCGTGACGATGCGCCACGGTGTGAGCCGCGTACGCTCGGGGCGCCGGCATACGCTGGGCATCATCTTCCACGACGCGCGCTGACGGACGAGCCGCCTCTTTTTTCAGCAGCTTCCCCGGACTGGTCTAGACAGGCTCGAGCCACCGCCGCGCCGTGCAATACCGCACGGCAAGCCGAAGTCGAGCGAAAATCACGCCCGCTTCCGCGCAGCCACGGACCCCGACACCAACGATCGGCGCCGCGGGCCTGACGGAAGCCGGCCCGCGGCTTCGGCCTTGCGGCGTCGAGTGGTTGTCAGGGAGCTGTATGAACAAGAACTCGTCCGGAAACCCGGAAGCGGCTGGAAAGCCGCCGGTCAAATCTGTCACGGGAGCGTCGCCCCCCACGCCGGCGCTCGTCGCACCTCCCGGGCGCTCGCGCCGCTTCCGGGTGGACGTGGGCACCATCGTGAGCGCGGTGGCGCTGGCGCAGTCGCTGCTGCTGGTGTCGCTGGGCTACTGGGGCTCGCAGAGGCTGGTGTCGCGCATCGGCGTGTCGGCGCACAAGTCGAACCACGACCGCACCGAGGACAAGGTGCTGGCCTTCCTGCAGAAGGCGGAATCGGTNATCAACGCAGTGGGCTCCGCGCCCAGCCTGCGCCCNGCGGGCGANCAATCGGAGAAGACGGCGGAGCTGCTCTGGACACTGCTGCAGCAGTCGCCCGAGCTCGACAGCATCTACGTGAGCAACGAGAGGGGCCAGATGCTGATGGCCCTGCGCTACCCGGTGCCGGCCATGCGCCACATCGAGCTCGACGAAGGCTTCACCACCGAGACCTGGCAGTACAAGCTGCCGCTGGGCGCCGAGGCCAACGTGCAGCAGCGCTACGCCACCCAGCGCCTGGGCGCATTCCGCAGCGACTACGACCCGACCAGGCGCAGCTGGTACCTGCAGGCCTCGAAGGCGGGCGGNCCGGTCTGGACGCAGCCCTATGTGTTCGCCGCCGCGCAGGAGCTNGGCGTGACNTACGCGCTGCCCAGCCAGCGCAGCTACCCGGGCGGNNCGCAGANGCTGGTGGTGGCGGGCGACGTTTCGCTCGGCCGGCTCTCGGAATTCGTGCGCCAGTTCAACAGCGACGGCTACGGCGACAGCGCGCTGCTGAGCGCCGACTTCCGGGTGCTCGCGCGCAGCGACATGCCCGGCGTGCTTCACAAGCTGGAGCCGCCCAGCGGCGTGCTGGGCGCGCTGCACGCCCACATGCTCACTGCCGGCACCGCGGGCAGCGGCAGCGACACGGCGTTCTCCTTCACCTACGAAGGCCGCCGCTACCTGGTGCAGACCTCGCTCATACCGAGCACCGGCTGGCAGCTGGTGAGCTGGGTGCCCGAAGACGTGCTGCTGGGCGACTTGCGCCGTGCCGTGCTCTGGGGCCTGGGGCTGGCGACGGCCTTCCTGGTGATCGCGCTGTTCATGTCGCTGAAGCTCTCGAAGCTGGTGACCGCGCCGGTGGAAAACCTCTCGCACATCGCGCGCCGCATCGGCCTGCTGGAGCTCGACAACCTGCCGCGCGAACCGAGCCGCGTGCTCGAGATACAGCACCTGGACCAGGCGCTGGACGATTCGGCGCGCAGCCTCAAGGCCTTCAGCAAGTTCGTGCCGGTGGACGTGATCAACCAGCTCATCGACGAAGGCCACGCGCTCGCTCCTTCGGGTTCGCCGCGCCGCGTGACGGTGATGTTCACCGACGTGGAGGGCTTCACCTCGATCTCGGAGTCGCTGGACACCGACGTTCTGGTGGGCATGCTCACCGAATACTTCAACCTCGCGACCGGCGTTTTCTCGCGGCACGGCGGCGTGATCGACAAGTTCATCGGCGACGGCATCATGGTGCTGTGGGGCGCGCCCTCCGATCTCAAGGACGCGGAGTACAAGGCCTGCCTGGCCACGCTGGAACTGCACGTGGAGATGGACGAGCTCAACCGCAAGTGGGCCGAGCAGGGCCTGCCCGAGTTCCGCACGCGCGTGGGCATTCACACGGGCACGGTGATCGCGGGGGTGCTGGGCTCGAACGACCGGCTCTCGTACACCGCGTTCGGCGATGCGATCAACGTGGCGAGCCGCATCGAGGGCATCAACAAGCAGCTGGGCACGCTGGCGCTGATCTCGGAAACCACTTTTGCCGGCCTCGACGGCCGGCTGCATGCGCGGCGCATCGAGGAACAGGTGGAACTGCGCGGCCGGCAGACGCGCATGGTGCTCTACGAGCTGGTGATGTCCTAGCGGGGAGCCTGGGTGACGCGCACCAGCACGAGATCGGCGCTGGTGGCACCGCCCTGGGTGAGCACCGGGTACTGCGTGTCGTTGATGAAGAGGAGCTGGTCGCCGCGCGTGATGCGCGCCGATACCGCGTAGCGCATGCGCGGCTCGATGCGCGCGGCATCCACCTTCAGCTCGTAGGCGAAAGGCACCTGCCTGCCGTTGGCCTTGATGCGCTGCTCGGCGAGAACTTTCGAGGGCGCGTCCATGAGCGACACGTCGAGCAGCTGCACCACGATGTCGGCCGCGGGGTCGAGCGCGATGCGTTCGCGGTAGGTGACGGTACCGGTCACGCGCAGCTGCGCGGTACCGCCCGCTGCCGGAGAAGAAGGCACTGCGCAGGCGCTCAGCAGCGAGGCGCCCGCGATGGCGGAGAACATGAGGAGGCTGGTGCGTCTTTTCATCCGCCCATTATGCGGAGGCACGCTGCGCGGCAAAGGCCACGTACCAGTCGAGGCTGCCGGGGTTCGCCATTGCTTCACGGTTGACAACCTTTTCTATAGGCTGGCCCAGCAGCAGCTTCTTGATCGGCAGCTCCTGCTTCTTGCCCGAGAGCGTGCGCGGTATCTCGGCCACCTGGAAGATGTCGTTGGGCACGAAGCGNGGCGACAGCGATGTCTTGATGGCGTTGTTGATCNTCGCGCGCATGGCGTCGTCGAGCGNCACGCCGGGGCGCAGCACCACGAAGAGGGGCATGTAGCTGTCGCGGCCCAGGTATTCGAGGTCGACCACCATCGAGTCGAGCACNTCGGGCAGNCCCTCGACGGCGCTGTANATCTCGCTGGTGCCCATGCGCAGGCCCTGGCGGTTGATGGTGGCGTCGCTGCGGCCGTAGATGATGCAGCCGCCGTCGGTGCCGATCTTTATCCAGTCGCCGTGGCGCCAGACGCCCGGGTAGGTGTCGAAGTAGCTCGACAGGTAGCGCGCGTTACCCTCGTCGCCCCAGAAGTACAGCGGCATCGACGGAATGGCCTTGGTGCAGACGAGCTCGCCCACTTCGCCGATGACGGGCTGGCCCTGTTCGTTCCAGGCCTCGACCGCATGGCCGAGCTCGCGGCACTGCATCTGTCCGGGCACCTCGGGCAGGTCGCGGTTGCCGCCGACGAAGGCGCCGCAGAAATCGGTACCGCCCGAGATGTTGCACCACCACACCTCCTTCGAACCCGCTTCGAGGATCTGCCTCGAGCCCCAGCGCTGCACCTCCTCGGGCAGCGGCGAGCCGGTGCTGCCTAGCGCGCGCACGCGCGAGAGATCGCCGCACTCCTTCGCGACGAGCCCGGCCTTCATGCAGTTGGTGAAGTAGGCCGCGCCCGCGCCGAAGAAGGTGACCTTGTGGCGCGCCACGAAGCGCCACAGCACGCCCCAGTCGGGCTTCTCCTTGCTGCCCGCCGGGTTGCCGTCGTAGATGCAGATGGTGGCGCCGAAGGCCATGCCCGAGAGCTGCGAGTTCCACATNACCCAGCCGGTGGAGCTGAACCAGTGGTAGCGCTCGCCGAAGTTGTTGGCGCCGTAGCTCGCGCCCACGTCGTTGTGCAGNCCGCAGGCGTGCATGGTGAGGATGATGCCGCCCTGCCCGTGCACGATGGGCTTGGGCAGGCCGGTGGTNCCGCTCGANTAGACGATCCAGATCGGGTGGTCGAAGGGCAGCCANTCGGGCTCGAAGGCGGCGACCTCGGCGTCGTCGCGCGCGATGGCCTGCGTCCATTCGACGTCGTGCGGCACCGAGCTCGCGGCATAGGGCGACTTCACGAGCAGCAGCTTCTGCACGCTGGGCAGCTGCCCGCGCAGCTCCCGAAGCACCGCGCTGCGGTCCAGCGGCTTGCCGCCGTAGTGCACGCCATCGACGGCGATCAGCACCTTAGGCTCGATCTGGCTGAAGCGGTCGGCCACCGCGGCCGTGCCCATGTCGGGCGCGCACACGCTCCAGATCGCGCCGATGCTGGAGCATGCGAGAAAGGCGACCATGGTCTCGGGCACATTGGGCATGTAGGCCGCGACGCGGTCGCCGCGCTTCACGCCGAGCGACTTCAGCGTGAGCGCCACCGATGCGACTGGCGGCGCATCTCGGGCCACGACATCTCGCGCACCTGGCCCAGTTCGTTGTCGCTCACGATGGCGGGCATGCCTGCCGCATGGGCTGCGTCGACGTGGCGCAGCACCTCGCGCGCGTAGTTGACCTGTGCACCGGGGAACCAGCGCGCGCCGGGCATGCGCGATTCGGCGAGCACCGCCGTGTGCGGCGTGGGCGACTCGATGCGGGCGTAGTCCCAGATGCTCTGCCAGAAGGCATCGAGCTCGGTGACGGACCAGCGCCACAGGGCGTCGTAGCTGTCGAATGCGAGGCCGCGCGTTTCGCGCAGCCAGTCCTGGTAGAGGCGGATCTGGGGGATGTTGGGAGCGGGCATTGCACGAGCGTAGCGCCGCGAACGACCGTGCTCAATGAGGGTTGACCTCAGGGTTTGTACGCGTGTTCAATGTTTTTGTACAAGCGTTCAATACGACCCCGATGAGTACCCGCACACCCACCGCAAAGCGCCAGGTCTCGCGCGCCCCGGCACAGGCCGCGGCCGCAGTCGCCATCGAGACTGCGCGGCCCGACCGCAAGCAGGCGATCCTGCTGGCGGCGGAGAAGCTTTTTTCGCAGCACGGCTACCACGTGGTGACGATCCGCCAGATCGCCGAGGAGGCCGGCGTGCCGCTGGCGCTGGTGGGCTACTACTACGGGCAGAAGCACGAGCTCTTCCACGCGATCTTCGAGCACTGGGGCCATTCCATCGAGGCGCGGCTGGCCGGCCTGGCCGCGGTCGACATCGACCCCGACGACGCGCGCACGCTGCCGCGCATCATCGACGCCTTCACCGCGCCTGTGCTGGCGCTGCGCGCGAGCGCCGAGGGCGAGTACTACGCGCTGCTGGTGGCGCGCGAGCTCTATCACGCCACCGAGGAAGCCGACCGCGTGCTGCGTGCCTACTTCGATCCGCTGGCCGAGGCCTACATCGACGCGCTGCATCTCGCGATGCCGCACGCCACGCGCAGCCAGGCCGCCTGGGGCTACCAGTTCGCGCTGGGCTCGCTGCTGCACCACCTGAACGACAGCCGCATCGAACGGCTCTCACGCGGCGAGAACACGCGCGCCGACCCGGCCGTGGCACCGATGCTGGTGAGCTTCATCGTCGGCGGCCTGCGCGCTGCCCTGCCGCGGCCCAAGACCCCACGCAAGAAAACCACTCCCAGGAGACAGAAGACATGATGAAACGACGCACCCTGCTGTCGGCGCTCGCCGCGGCGTCGGCTGCCGCGGCGCTGCCTTCGCGCGCNCAGTCCACCACGANGATCGTGTTCGGCTACACGGCCGTGACNGACTTCGCATCGGTGTTCGTGGCCGCCGAGGAGGGCTACTTCAAGAAGCGCGGCCTCGACGTGGAGCTCAAGTTCATCCCGCTGAACTCGACNATNCCGGCCGCGCTGCAGTCCGATTCGCTNCAGATCGGCGGCCCCACGCCCTCGGTGTTCCTGCAGGCGGTGGACGGCGGGCTCGACCTGGTGCTGGTGGCCGGCGGCGGCCTCACCTCGAAGACCATCACCGGCTTCGGGCTGGTGGCGCGTGCGGGCTCGGGCATCAAGAGCGCGCAGGACTGCGTGGGCAAGAAGATCGGCGTGCCGGGCCTGGGCGCCTTCCTGCACGTGACCTTCCGCGCATGGCTGAAGGACAGCGGCGTGGACTACCGCAAGGTCAACTTCGTCGAAGCCGCGTTCCCGCAGCATGCCGACCTGCTGCGCGGCGGCTCGGTCGACGCGGTGGTGTCGGCCGACCCGTTCATGAGCCGCATCACCGAGAGCGGCGCGGGCTACGTGGCCTCGTACTA
>Ga0063456_1002003_pt1 | contig 10056 bp, 10 predicted proteins | sample AraplaMF_Cvi_mMF_FD_56228 | JGI IMG/M metagenome (GOLD analysis project Ga0063456, IMG submission 56228) | Arabidopsis root microbial communities from the University of North Carolina, USA - plate scrape MF_Cvi_mMF version 2 (version 2) | ecosystem: Host-associated > Plants > Roots > Endosphere ... | reverse complement strand
CCTCAAGGATTCGAGCTTTGCGGCGCTGTTCAACGAGGCCAGCCGCCGCGAGATCGAGGAGATCACGACCATCGTCGCCGACGAGACGCTGGGGGCCATCGCCGGCGTCACCGCCGCGCGCGACGACGGCAGCAAGGCGTATCTCGAATTGCTGCTGCTGCCCTTCAACGCCCGCCCGCATACGCCTGTCAGCGTGACGGGCGTGCTCGCGCCATTCGACGACGAATGCGGTGCGCTTGGCAGCTTCACCCTTACCTCCTGGCGCTATCTGCACCAGCCCGAGAAATTGCTGCCGCGCGCGATCCGCAAATTGCAGATCGCACGCGGGCTGATGGTGTATGAGGGGCTGCGCTAGAAAGCTTCGCGCTTCGCGCTCACGGCATCGCCAGATGCCAGGCGCCGTTCAGAAAACCGTCGCCGGTGATGTCGCCGGGCTTGGTGTCCTTGGCAAACGTGTAGAGCGGTTTGCCCTTGTAGGCCCACTGCTTCGAGCCGTCGTCGCGGGTGATGATGGTGTAGCCGTCGCTGGCGGCGTCGCTCGCCTCGGCCTTCAGCACCGGCCAGCTGGTCGCACACGGACCGTTGCAGGCCGACTTGCCGTCGGCATCCTTGTCGAAAGTGTAGAGGCTCATGCCCTTGGCGTCGGTGAGCACGTTGCCCTTGTCGGTCTTGCCGGTCTTGGTCGGCGGCGCGGCGAAGGCTGCGGGGACGATCGCGAGCGAGATTGCGAGCGTGAGCGCGAGGCGGATCGGGAACGTCATGGGTTCTCCTGTCATGCAATGGGCTTGCATGGGGTAGGACGCCGCGCGACGCCTCATATTCCTGATACGGCGGCCAAGATATTTTTCGCTGCGCGCGGCTGCGCCGCGGAATAAACTGGACGACGTGAGACGGAACGACGGATCGAGATGAGCAAGCCGCATTGGCGCCCTGCGCGCGTATCCGATCTGCGCGCGATCGTCGCGATCGCGGCGCGGATCCATCCTGATCTCCCTGAACGCCCCGAGGTGTTCGTGGAGAAGATGCAGCTCTATCCGCCCGGCTGTCGCGTGCTTGTTGCGGATGATGCGATCGCCGGATACGGATTGGCACATCCCTGGATGCAGCACGACATTCCGCCGCTCGACGGCTTCCTCGAAAGACTGCCCGACGATGCGGACTGCCTCTACGTCCACGACGTCGCCGTCCTGCCCGATTCCCGCGGCGGCGCAGCGCGCGATTATATCGCGACGATCGAAGAGCTGGCACGCGCGTCGCATATCGCGACGCTCGCGCTGGTGTCGGTCTACGCCACGCGGCCGCTGTGGGAGCGGCTCGGCTTCCGGCCCGGAATTGCGGATGCGGAGCTACGCGCCAAGCTCGCATCCTACGGCGACAACGCGACCTACATGCTGCGCGACCTCGCTGCGACGTAACGTCCCTGCCCCAGCCCGCCGGACTCACGCGGGCGTGAAGCAGCTACCTCGAACCAGTCTCCGCCAGCCCTCGTCGAAGCTGTGTGCGAGCCGTTCCGGTCTCGCCACACCGAGGCTGGAGAATTTTCATGAAGTTCATGTCGAAAGTTGCATTGCTTGCAGTCGCTGCGACGGCCGCCTTCAGCGCGACCGGCGCCAACGCCGCGCAGCTCCGCGGCTATGGCTGCGAATTCGCGCTGTTCGAGGGCTGCACCGGCTTCATCGAAGCACCGAACCAGGGCGGGCGCCGCGTCGTTCGCACCGACCACGACACCTCGCCCATCTACATGAAGCAGACCGACCCCCGCTACAATTCCGCGATGCGTGATGCCGGCGGTGGTGGTGGCGGCGGCGGAGGTGGCGGCGGCGGAGGTGGCGGTGGTGGCGGCCGCTGAACCCGCACCGTACTCTTCAGATGATGTCGCCGGCGCGATCCGGCGGCATCATTGCTGTCTGCACCAGCAGGCGTCAGCCGTATTGCTTCTTCTTCGCCTTTTTCTTTCCCGGCGCGCCCTTTCCGGGCCACGGCGTGACTGACGGCTCGGCCTGGCCCGGCTTGTTCTTGTGCTTCTTTTTCTTTCCGAACGAAGGAGCCTCGTCGAATTTTGGCCTGCGCTCGCCGTGAGTTTTGTCGCGGGACTTGAATCCACCGGCATCGCGCGGGCGATCGTCGCGGCGTTCACGATGATCGCTCTCGTCGCGCTCGCGCCGGGGCGGCTTTGACCGCTCTTCCGAAGGCGCTGGCCGCTGCGGCGCATCCGCCATCGGCTCGAGGCGAATATTGTCTTCCTTGTCCGGACGCTTGATCTTGGCAGCGAAGGATTCCGCGACCCGCTCGGAAATCTCGAACTCGGTCGTCGTGTCCATGATCTTGATGGCGCCGATGTCGCCCTTGTCGATGCCGCCACGACGGCAGATCATCGGCAGGAGCCAGCGTGCTTCCGCATTCTTTCTGCGTCCGATGTTGGCCCGGAACCAGACGCTGCCGTCCGCCATGCCGTGCTTCGACGACGATTTGCCCGGTTTGGACCGAGGCCGTTCGGGACGATAGTCTCCGCCCCTGTCTTGGAACTTGTCTTGGAACTTGTCGCGGCCGCGATCGTCGCGCGGCCGGCTGGTTCGCTCGCCGGGATCGATGATGTCCTCGGGCGACGGCAACCGCGCGCGATAGAGTCGCGCGAGCGCGGCCGCAATATCCTCGGCCGACCGCTCGGCGAGCAATGCCTGCGCCAGCACCAGATCGTCCGGCGTCGTCTCCTCGGTGAACAGCACGTCCTTCATGCGCTCGTGATCGAGCTTGCGGATTTCCTCCGCCTGCGGCGCCGTGGCCCAGGCCGCGTCGACGCCTGCGAGATTGAGCAGCAGCTCGGCTCGCCGCCGACGCGCCGGCGGCACCAGCAGCACGCTGGTCCCCTTGCGGCCCGCGCGTCCGGTGCGGCCGGAGCGATGCTGCATCACCTCGGCGTCGTTGGGCAGGTCGGCATGGATGACGAGGTCGAGGCTCGGCAGGTCGATGCCACGGGCGGCGACGTCGGTCGCGACGCACACGCGGGCGCGTCCGTCGCGGAGCGACTGGAGCGCCATGGTGCGTTCGTTCTGGGTCAATTCGCCCGACAGCGCGACGACGGAAAAGCCGCGCTCCAGCAGCGCCGCCTGCAAATGCCTGACGTGATCGCGCGTGCTGCAAAACACCAGCGCGCTCGGCGCCTCGTAGAAGCGCAGCACGTTGACGACCGCGTGCTCGGCATCGGCGGGCGCAATCCGGATGGCGCGGTACTCGATGTCGGCGTGACCGCCCTCGTCGCCGGCGACCTCGATGCGGAAGGCGTCGCGCTGATATTGTTTGGCGAGCGCGACGATGCCGCGCGGGAACGTCGCCGAGAACAGCAGGGTGCGGCGCGTCTCCGGTGTGGTCTCGAGGATGAACTCCATGTCCTCGCGAAAGCCGAGATTGAGCATCTCGTCGGCCTCGTCGAGCACCACCGCTTTCAATTCCGAGATATCGAGACGGTTACGCCGCAGATGATCGCAGAGCCGACCGGGCGTGCCCACGACGATGTGCGCGCCGGCCGCAAGCTCGCGCTGCTCACGGCGCGGATCCATGCCGCCGACGCAGGAGACGACGCGACCGCCGGCTTTGCCATAGAGCCAGGCCAGCTCGCGCTGGACCTGAAGCGCGAGCTCGCGGGTCGGCGCCACGATCAAAGCGAGCGGTGCGCCGGCCTGCGCGAACCGCTCGGCATCATCGAGAAGATTTTTGGCAATGGCCAGGCCATAGGCGACGGTCTTGCCGGAGCCGGTCTGGGCCGACACCAGCAGGTCGCGGCTGGTCGCTTCGTGGGCGAGCACGGCGAGCTGCACGGGGGTCAGCGAATCGTAGTTCCGCTCGGCCAAAGCTTGGGCGAGCGGCGGGGTCAGGGCCGGAAGAGACACGAGATGGGAAACCTTGGTTAATTCAGGCGCGACACGGTGGACCGGCGGGCCTGAGCTGCATGCGCGGCAAACGGCCCGGCCGCACGCAGGATTTGATCTGGGCGCTCTTTACGCCAAGTGCTCCGGAATCACCATAGCTGTGATGCATGGCTTGGTGGAGAGAGCCGCGCCCAGAGGTTGCAGCTGATTTTTAGGGCCACCTCGATTAACCTTGGATGCAACCGCAGACCTTGCCTCGCTGCGCATCCGATCCCAAATCAAAGCTCACGAGAGACCAGTGGGGAAAACATGGCCGACAGCATATCGCTCGCCGACAAGCTCGCGACCTTTCACGATCATTGGTCGCCGCGGACGGTCACGACCTTCAACGATTGCGACGTGATGGTGGTGAAGGTGAAGGGCGAATTCACCTGGCACAAGCATGACGACACCGACGATTTCTTTCTCGTGCTGAAAGGCAAGCTGGACATCGAGCTGCGGGACCGCACGGTGACGCTCCGCCCGGGCGAGCTCTATGTCGTACCCAAGGGCGTCGAGCATCGCCCAGTGGCACGCGAGGAGGTTCACCTCATGCTGATCGAGCCGACCGGCACGCCGAACACGGGCGACAAGGCAACCGCCGCTGCGCGCAAGCTCGCATAGCGGGCGCGGTTCTAATCCCTGGACGTCACGACCCCAGTGAAGCTGCCTGCCAGTCTTGCTCTGACCCGCACGACGTAGTCTTTCGCCGACCGGCTCAAGGAGCGGATGGCGCGCCAGGCTTCGGTGGCCTGAAGCCACGCCTTCATCTCGGCGAACTTGCCGTAGCCCCACGCGAACGCCGGAATCCGCATCAGCTTGTCGCGCGTGAGATGGAACAGGCGCTCGACCAGCACCAGCTTGAGCAGCTCGCAGCCGATGAACGCCGCCATGCCGCTCAGGAACTGACCGGTCGCGACGAGGTATGCCGCCACCGGCTTGATCGGCTCCAGGATGATCACGGGGACGGAAAACAGCGCGAGCGACGGATAAGGCGGCAGCGATCTGATCCAGGCGCGCAGCCGCTTGAATGCGAAATGCCGCGCAACCCAGCGCGAGATCGGCCGGGCCATGGCCATGAACACCGCGTCCACCAGAAAGTAGATGGCGGCCAGGATGTAGGTGACGGGTTTCAGGATTCGCTTCAAAAGACCTCTCCCGCGAACTGAAAGCCGGAACTGGGGCCTAAGTTTCACCGCGGCGTGAATAGTTCGCGGATTTCCAATGGAACCTTTTGTGCCGCGGCTGGTCCGCGCGCTCAGATCTCGGCGTAGATCTCCAGCAGGTTGCCGTCGGGGTCGCGAAAGAACAGCGTCCGATGTCCAAAGGACTGGTTCGTCGGCGGCGACAGCAGCGCCACGCCCTGCCGCACGAGCTCATCAGCACAGGCATCGACCTCGGCTGCGGACACCTTGAAGGCCAGTTGCAGCGAGGCGCTGCCTAGAGGGATTGGCGCGTCAGCCGCGGTGCGGCTCGGCTTCGCCAAAGCCAGTGTGGTGCCACCTATGCCGTACTCGATCCAGTTCGGCGAGAGCTCGCGCAGCAAGGGAAACGCGAGAACGTCCGCGTAGAAGCGACGCATCGCGGTCATGTCGCGCACGAAGATCACGGTGTAGTCGATTGCGCGGATGGCGCGGAAGGGCGAGCGGGGGCTAGAGTTGGGTTCGTTTGTCATCTCGTCCTTCATTCAAAACTCCGACGCGTACCCCGGATGGAGCGCAGCGCAATCCGGGAAAAAGTCTCTTCGCTGCGAGAGGCCCCGGATTTCGCTGCGCTCCATCGGGGCTACGAAAACCTCACTCCACCAGTTCCGGCCACGGCACGATGGTCGACTTCACCGTCTTCATCGCCATCGCGTCCTTCACCGCCTGCGCGACGCCCTCTTCCGTGAACGGGTAGATCGTCTGCATCTTCAGCCACGGATATTTGTCACGGGTGCGGTAGAGCATGTCAACGCCGAGCGGGAGGTCATTGCCGGTAAAACCCCAGGAGCCCAGCACGTTGAGGTCCTTGGTGCAGATGCGGTGCCAGGAGGTCTCGATCGCGCCGGCGTCGGTGAACTGGCCCATCTCGACATAGGTGCCGCCGTCGCGCAGCATCTCGATGCCTTCGGGGCCGGCTGAAGGGTGGCCGGAGCAATCCATCACGAGATCGGCGCCGAAGCCACCGACGATCTCGCGGACGCGCGCGATGCGCGCTTCCGGTGATTTGAGCTCCTCGATGTCGACCGTCGCCTCCGCGCCGAACTCGCGCGCCAGCTTGAGCCGCGGCTCTTCCGGTGCGCCGACGCAGATCACGCGTCCCGCCCCCATCTCGCGCGCCGCCGCGACCGCCAAAATGCCGATCGGGCCCGAGCCCTGGATCACCACCGTATCGCCCCAGGAAAACCCGCCGGCGCGGGTGGCACGATTGAAGGCGCGGATGCAGGAGGTCAGCGGCTCCGAAAGCGCCCCCAGGCGCAGCGACATGTCGTCGGGCAATTTGTAGATCTTGGTGCCCGGCAGCATCTCGAGATCGACATAGACATATTCGGCCCAGCCGCCCCACATGTGCGGCGCCTTGTCGAAGCCGAGATAGCGGCCGTAATAGACCGGCGTCAGGCATTTGTTGGCTACTTGCGGATAATGGATGCAGTAATAGCAGTGGCCGCAGGGCATCAGCGGCGGGATCATCACCTTCGAGCCGACGGAAAGCGGCTTGCTCATGAAATCCTCGGTGAACTCATCGCCGCATTCGACGATGACGCCGCCGATCTCGTGCCCAAGCGTGAACGGCCAGGGCAGCGGCTTCGGCCAATGTCCCTTGAGGATGTGCAGATCGGTGCCGCAGACGCCGCAGGCGCCGATCTTGATCAGCGCGCCCTTGCGGCCGACCTTTGGCCACGGCACGGTACGGATGACGGGCTCCGAGCCCGGCCCTGAATGAGTACAGACGCGGATCTGTTCCATGGATGAGTCCTCGATGCCCGTCTGTTATGATCGGCGGTGCGGGCTGAGGGAAAACGTATGTGAGATGCGCGGTCGTGCCAAGCGGACAGTCTCGTTGCCTGCATGGACCACAGCGTAACGCGGGGGCAGAGGTCCCGGATTGCACTTCGCTCCATCCGGGTTACGGAGCCTGCCACACGATCCGTCGTCATCCTGAGGTGCTCGTCTTGCGAAGCAAGGCGAGCCTCGAAGGATGGGCCGCGGGCGCTTGCGGCTCATCCTTCGAGGCGCGCAAGAGCGCGCACCTCAAGATGACGGCAGAGCTTGTAGCAGCACTGCATGGCTGATGTCCGCGCACACCCAAGTGTCTTGAGCCTTCACCGGTGAGCGTGTATGGCCGGATAAAGTCCACCCAGGTGCCCGCTTGAACCCCCTCCCCCAAAAAGCCATAGCCGCGTCCGGATCGTTCGCGGCGATGAAGTCCGTGCCGTACCGGCTTCAGTTCATCGCCTATGTGCTGGCGATGATGGCCGACAATATCGAGCATGTGATCAGCTATTGGGTGGTGTTCCAGAAATTCCATTCGCCAACCCTGGGCGGTTTCGCCGTGCTGTCGCACTGGCTGCCGTTCCTGCTGTTCTCGGTCGCGGTCGGCGGGCTCGCGGACCGGTTCGATCCGCGCCGCATCATCCAGTGCGGCATGCTGCTGTTCATCGTGGCCTCCGCCGGCTGGGGCTTCTTCTTCATCACCGACACGATCCAGATGTGGCACGCGATGCTGCTGCTGGTGATCCATGGCTGCGCCGGCGTGCTGTGGCAGACGCCGAACCAGCTGCTGCTCTACGACCTCGTCGGGCCCGCCGATCTGCCGAGCGCGGTGCGGCTGAACGCGATGGCGCGCTATCTCGGCATTCTGGTCGGGCCCGCCGTCGGCGGAATCATCATGCTGACGCTCGGCACCTCGCACGGCATCATCTTCAACACGCTGTTCTATCTGCCGATGCTGTTGTGGCTGTTCTGGGCGCCGGTGCGCGACGGCAGCGTCGCGGTGCGACGTTTTGCGGTGCGTGGCTTGGCCGACATCCTCCTGACCATCCGCGCCATCGGCACGCAACCGGTGCTGACGGCGATGACGTGGCTTGCCGGCCTCACCTCCTTCATGATCGGCAACGCCTATCACGCCCAGATGCCGGGCTTTGCCGGCGATCTCGGCCATGGCGATCCCGGCGTCTCCTACAGCGTGCTGCTCGCGGCCGATGCCGGAGGCGCGCTGCTTGCGGGCATCGCGCTGGAATCCTGGGGACGGCTGAAGGGCACGCCGCGCACCGCGATCATGCTCGCGATGCTCTGGAGCGTGGCGCTGCTCGGTTTTGCATCCGTGCGGATCTATCCGGCCGCGATCGTGCTGCTGTTCTTCGCCGGTTTCTTCGAGCTGTCGTTCAACACCATGGCCCAGGCGCTGGTGCAGTTGAATGCCCCGCACGACATCCGCGGCCGCGTCGTCGGTCTCTACAACATGGCCGGCCTCGGCATGCGCGCCTTCAGCGGCATCACTGTCGGCGTGTTTGGCGCTGCGATCGGCATTCACTGGTCGCTCGGGCTGTCGGCCGCCGTCCTGCTGGCGCTGCTATGCCTGCTGTATCAACGCGCGACGCGGAAGACAGCCGGTTGACTCGGGCCTCTCGTCGCCCCACCCTCGATACAGGGCTCGGGGGAGATGAGGCATTGCGTAATCGCTGGGGCATTCTTGCGATCCTGTTCGTCGTGCGCCTCACCATTGCGTTCCAGTTCCAGAGCGTGGCCGCGGTCGCGCCGCTGCTGCAACAGACGTTCGGCGTCGGTCTCGCCGATATCGGCATCCTGATCGGGCTCTATTTCACGCCGGGCGTGGTGCTGGCGCTGCCGGGCGGCGCGATCGGCCGGACGCTTGGCGACAAGCCCACGACCATCGCGGCGCTGCTGCTGATGACGGCCGGCAGTCTCGTCATGGCCGCTACCGATATCTGGGGCTGGCAGATCGCCGGCCGCCTCGCCTCCGGCGCCGGCGGCGTGCTGCTGACGGTGCAGCTCACCAAGATGGGCACCGACTGGTTCGCGGGTAAGGAGATCGCCACCGCGATGGCGATCTTCGTCAACTCCTGGCCGGCGGGCGTTGCGATCTCGCTGCTGGTGCTGCCGGCGATCGGCACGACCTACGGCGCGGGTGCCGTATTCCTGTCGAGCGGCGCGCTGACCGCGATCGGCATCGTGCTGATCACGCTCTATCGGCCGCCGCCGGGGACGACCGCCGGCGCCGCCGGCTCGGGGCGTCTCGATCCGCTGGCTCTGTTGGCGGTGATCGTCGCGGGCATGATCTGGGGCCTCTATAATGTCGGCTTCGCCATGATCTTCTCGTTCGGTCCGTCGCTGCTGACCGAGCGCGGCTGGAGCATTGCGGCGGCGGGCTCGGCGATCAGCATCGTGATGGGGCTGTCCGTCATCTCGGTGCCGGCAGGCGGTTATCTCGCCGATCGCTTCAGGCGGCCCTTTATACTGGCGATCGCGGCCAGCCTCATGGTCGCCGCCCTGCTGGCCTGGCTGACCCGAACCGACGCTGTGATCATGATCCTGGTCCTGATCGGCCTGATCGGCGGTTGTCCGGCCGGCCCGATCATGAGCCTCGCCGCGCGGGTGCTCGCGCCGCAGACCAGGGCGATCGGGATGGGCGTGTTCTACACCCTCTTCTATGGCGCGATGATGCTGGGTCCGGCCATCGCCGGGCGGCTGGCCAAATCCGCCGGGACCGCGGCGGCCGCGCTCGACCTCGGTGCGATTGCCGTGCTGGGCTGCCCGCCTTTGATGTGGCTTTTTGAACGCATTGTGTCTGTCCGTAACCGACGTCCCCAATCCTAACGCGGCATTAACCCTGTGCGCCTTAGGGTCGTGCCGGACTCCGCCAGGCGGGGGGTCGGGTTATGAAAATGGCGTTGGCGAACAAAAAATTTCTTCCGGCCGCCGAGGAACGTCGGCGTTTCCAGCGGGTGAAGGTTCATCTGCTCGGCCGCTACATGCTGCCGGACCGCCGTGAATTCCCCTGCCAGGTGATCAACATGTCGCCGGGCGGCCTTGCGCTTCTCGCCCCCGGCATCGGCAATGTCGGCGACCGCGTGGTCGCCTATCTCGACCATATCGGCCGCGTCGAGGGCAAGATCACCCGCATCATCGACAATGGCTTCGCCATGACG
>Ga0063456_1001999_pt1 | contig 10079 bp, 8 predicted proteins | sample AraplaMF_Cvi_mMF_FD_56228 | JGI IMG/M metagenome (GOLD analysis project Ga0063456, IMG submission 56228) | Arabidopsis root microbial communities from the University of North Carolina, USA - plate scrape MF_Cvi_mMF version 2 (version 2) | ecosystem: Host-associated > Plants > Roots > Endosphere ... | reverse complement strand
CGTATCCACCGCGTCGTCGTAGGCACGGTACCAGGCGGCGGCGCGTTCAACGCCCACGCGCGCGGCGACGGTGGTGTAGTCAACGGCCTGGCCGTGGACTACACCACCGTCGCCGCGCGCGTGGGCGTTGAACGCGCCGCCGCCTGGTACCGTGCCTACGACGACGCGGTGGATACGGTGGAGCGCATCGTGCGCGAAGAGGAGATTGCCTGCGATTTTCACCGCCGCGGCAAGCTCAAGATCGCCGGGCGGCCTGCCCACTACGATGCCTTGGTGCGCAGCTTCGAGCGCCTGCGCCGCGAGGCGGATTCCGAAGTCGAACTGGTGCCGCCGCAGCGAATCCGCGAAGAGGTCGCTTGCGACCGGTTCGCCGGCGGCCTGCTGTTCAAGAAAAGCGCCCAGATGCACATGGGCCAGTTCGGCCGGGGCCTGGCCGAAGCAGCGGCCCGGCGCGGCGCGCTGATCTACGACCACGCACCGGTGCAAAAGCTGCAGCGCCTGCACGGCCATGCCTACCGCGTGCACACGCCGCGCGGCACCGTGGACGCCGACCAGGTGCTGCTGGCCACCGGCGCCACGCGCCACGGCGCGTTCTCCAGCTTCTCTTACTGGCGGCGCCGCATCGTGCCCATGGCAGCTTCATCATCGTGACCGAGCAGCTTGATGCCGCCACGGCGAAAGCGCTGCTGCCGCAGCGCCGCACCTACACCACCACCGACACGCTGCACAATTACTTTCGCCTCACGCCCGACAACCGCCTGGTGTTCGGCGGGCGCGCGCGCTTTGCGCTGTCCAGCCCGCGCTCGGACGCCAAGAGNGGCCAGGTGCTGCGCGAGCAGATGGTGGCGATGTTTCCGCAACTGCGCGACGTGCGCATCGCCTACTGCTGGGGCGGCATTGTCGACATGACGCAGGACCGCCTGCCCCATGCCGGCGAAACCGACGGCCTGTATTACTCCATGGGCTACAGCGGCCACGGCACGCAGATGTCGGTGCACATGGGCGAGTGCATGGCCCGCGTGATGGCCGGCGACCTGGCGGCCAACCCCTGGCGCGACAACCCCTGGCCCGCCATCCCGGGCCATTTCGGCACGCCCTGGTTCCTCCCCGCCGTGGGGCTGTACTACACGATCAAAAACAAATTCGCCTGAAGTTAGAGCCCACCCCCGAAGCGCCTTCGGCGCCTCCCCCTCAAGGGGGCGCACCCAGTGGCCCGGCAAAGCCGGTTCCACGGGTGCCCTCGATAACACCCCTGGACTGCGTAAGCCGTGGGCGCTTCGCACCACGAGCCACTAAAAAGAGACATGTATGAACGACAACAACCTACTCATTCCAGGCCGGCGCGACGTGCTGGCCATGCTGATGGCCGGCGGCATGCAGGCCACATTGGCGGGCGGCCTGGCCTCCGCGGCGGTTGCGGCGCAGGCCGCGGCACCGCGCAAGGGTGGGCGCATCAAGGTAGCCGGCGCGGCTGCCTCACTCAATGACACGCTGGACCCGGCCAAGTTTTCCAACCATAGCGACTACATCCGTGGTTGCATGTTCTACAACGGGCTCACCTCACTGGATGGCAGCCTCACACCCCGGCCAGCGCTGGCTGAGGAATTCATCACCACGGACGCCAAAACCTGGGTGTTCAAGCTGCGCCAGGGGGTGACCTTTCATGACGGCAAACCCTTCACGCCGGCCGACGTGGTGTTCTCCATCATGCGCCACAAGAACCCGGCGACCGGCTCCAAGGTCAAGGCGCTGGCCGAGCAGATCGAAGAGGTCAAAGCCACCGGACCGCATGAAGTGACCATACGCCTGGCGGCGCCCAATGCCGACCTGCCCGTGATCCTCGGCACCTGGAGTTTCCTCATCCTGCGCGACGGCGTTAGCGACGTGAACGCGCACATGTCGGGTGTAGGCACCGGCCCTTACAAGCTCAAGGACTTCAAGCCAGGCGTGCGCTCTGTGGCCGTGCGCAACGACCGTTACTGGAAGCCCGACCGTCCTTATCTGGACGAGATCGAGTACGTGGGCATTGGCGACGAGGCAGCGCGTGTCAACGCATTGCTGACCGGTGAGATCGACCTGACCATGGCGATCAAACCGCACTCGGTGGACCGCATCAAGAGCAGCAAAAAGCACGCCATCTTCGAGACAAAGGCGGGCCTGTACACCGACCTCATCATGCGCCGCGACAGCGGGCCCGGCGCCAACCCGGACTTCGTGCTGGCGATGAAGCACTTGTTCAACCGCGAGCAGATGCTCACGTCCATCCTGCTGGGTTACGGCGAGGTGGCCAACGACCAGCCCATACACCCTAGCGACCGTTTCTATTTCAAGGGGCTCAAGCAGCGGACCTACGACCCCGAAAAAGCCAAGTGGCATGTGCAGAAGGCTAACCTCGGCAGCGCGGCCATCCCGATGGTGGTGTCGCCCGCAGCCTCCAATTCGGCGGAGATGGCGCTGGTGATGCAGCAGGCGGCGGGCCAGATCGGGCTTAACCTGGAAGTGCGCCCTATGCCGGCCGACGGCTACTGGTCGCAGCACTGGATGAAGCACCCCGTGGGCTTTGGCAACATCAACGCGCGGCCGTCGGCCGATCTGATGTTCACGCAATTCTTCAAATCTGATGCGCCGACCAACGAGTCTGCCTGGAAAAACCCCAAATTTGACCAGCTGCTGCTGGCCGCGCGCGCGCAACCCGACCAGGCCAAGCGCGCCAACATGTATGCCGACATGCAGGTCATGATCCACGAAGACAGCGGCATCGGCATTCCACTCTTCATGTCCAGCATTGACGGGCACAACAAAAAGCTCAAGGGCCTGTCGCCGATCCCGCTGGGCGGCCTGATGGGCTACAACTTTGCCGAGAACGTCTGGCTTGACGCTTGACGAACAGGCGGGAATCTGACGGTCGCGCTCACAACTTTGCCATCTGATGCCTGAGTCCTCGCGACCCCGGCTGCGGGGACCAGGCGGCGAGCTGGCCCGGCTGATGCTGGCGCAGCTCTTCCTCAACGCCTGTTTCACAGGCACCCGCATGGCCGCGCCGCTGCAGGCGCTGCGCCTGGGTCATGGCGAGGCGGCGGTGGGNTTGCTGATCGCCCTCTTCGCNCTGGCCCAGGTCTTTCTTGCGCTGCCCGCGGGCCGCTACTGCGAGCGCCATGGGCTGAAGCGGCCGATCGCGGCCGCGGTGGTGGTGGCCATGGCAGGCTGTGGGCTGGCGGCGGCGTGGCCGGTGTTCCCCGTGCTGTGCGTGGGCGCTTTCCTCACAGGCGGCGCGGGCGGAGTCGCGANCATTGCGATGCAGCGCCACATGGCGCGTGTTGCGAGCGAGCCGGCCGCACTGAGGCAGGCGTTTTCGTGGCTGGCGATAGGCCTGGCATTGTCCAATTTCCTGGGCCCGGTCCTGGCCGGCGTGGTGATCGACGGCGCCGGTTTTCGTGCGGCCTTCCTGGCAATGGCCACGCTGCCGCTGATCGGCTGGCTGTCGCTGCGAGGCGCGGCCGACCCCGTGCCTGCCACGCCTGGCGGGGCAGGCCGCGGGGCGGGTGCCTGGAACCTGTGGCGTGAGCCGGGCCTGCGCAGGCTGCTTATCGTCACGGGCCTGCTGTCGGCGTGCTGGGACGTTCACACCTTCCTGGTGCCGGTGCTGGGGCACGAACGAGGCTTGCCGGCGTCCGTCATCGGCAGCATCCTGGGCGCCTTCGGCATCGCCGCGGCGGCCGTGCGCCTGCTGACGCCGCTGGTGGCGGCGCAACTGCGCGAATGGGTGATCCTGTTCGGTGCGATGGTTGTGACGGCCGTCCTGTTCGGGGTGTATCCGCTGGTGCAGGCGCCGTTCGCCATGGGTGTTTGCTCGGCGCTGCTGGGTTTCAGCCTGGGCAGCACGCTGCCCATGGTGATGAGCTTGCTGCACCAGCTGTCGCCCGTGCACCGCTACGGTGAAGCGGTCGCGGTACGGGTGATAGTGATCAACATATCGAGCGTGGGAATTCCCATGGTGTCGGGCCTGGCCGGCTCGCTGATCGGGGCGGCGGGCGTCTTTTGGGCCGCGGGGGTGATGGTCGGCGCAGGTGCCCGGCTGGCGGCCGGGTTCAGGCCGCAGGCTTGAGGATCGCTGCGTCAGCCTCTCTCCAGCTGCGCCGCGATGAGATTGAGCGGATGCGTGCGCTTGCGCGATGACTGCCGCAGAACGATCCGGCTCGTGAATTTCCCGATCCCGATATCGTCCTGCAGCAGGCGCTCCATCAGCGCCTGGAAATGGGTGACGTTGGGCGCCACGATTTTGAGCAGGTAGTCGTAACCGCCGCTGACGTTGTACCACTCCACGATTTCACCGTGCTGGTCCACGGCCTGCTCGAACTTGCGGAAGTCGGGAGGCCTGTGGCTGCTGATCGTCACCTCGGAGAAAACGACCACACAATTGCCCAGCTTCTCCAGCGCGATGTCGGCGCCATAGCCGCGAATCACGCCGATTTCCTGCAGCCGTTTCGTTCGTACCAGGCAGGGGCTCTGGCTGAGGCCCACGGCTTCTGCCAACTCGACATTCGAGCAACGCCCCTCGCGCTCAAGGTGCGCGAGGATCTTGAGATCGAAACGGTCGAGGGACATTGCCGGGGTCATGGCCGGATGGTAGCGCCGGATGCCGATTGCGGCTAGGCCATGCGTGCTTCAGCCAGGGATTCGTCGAGCGCCTGGATGACGAGGCCGGCCTGGTCCGCCGACAGCACCAGGGGCGGGCGGATCTTGAGCACGTTGTGCCCCATCGCACAGGCGCTGATCAGCACGCCCTTGTCGCGCATCCGGTTGACCACCTGGCTCGTCAGGCTGCGGTCCGGCGCGCGCGACGCCCGGTCGGAGACGAGTTCGACCCCGACAAACAGGCCCGCCCCGCGCACGTCACCGATGGCTTCGTGGCGGGCTGCCAGGGCGGCGATGCCGTCGTGAAGAATCTTCCCCACTTGGGCGGCATGCTGCACCAGCCCGTCGCGCTCTATGGTGTCCAGCACCGCCAGCGCCGCCGCGCAGGAGACGGTATTGCCCGCAAAGGTGTTGAAGTAGCGCGAATGCTTGCCGAATTCCGCCAGCACATCGGCGGTCGCCAACAGTCCCGCGATCGGTTGGCCGTTGCCCATCGGTTTGCCCATGGTGACAATGTCGGGCTGCAGGCCGTGGCGCTGGAAACCCCAAAGGTGCTCGCCGGTCCGGCCGAAACCGGGCTGGACTTCGTCGGCGATGAAAATACCGCCGGCCCGCTTGATCGCGTCGACCGCGCCCTTCAGGAAGCCCTGCGGTCCAGGGAGGATGCCGTCGCTGGTGAACAGCGAATCGACAATCAGCGCTGCCGGCTTGATGCCGTGGCGCTTCAGGTCGGCAATCGCCGCCTCGACGTCGCGGGTGAAGCGTTCGGCAAGATCGGCGCCGCCGGCGTGGTACAGGCGCGGCGCCGGCACCAGGCGCACATGCGCGCCGAGGTCGACGCTCACGCCCAGCGAGGGCGAGAACTTCGACACGGCATCGGTGATGCCGTGGTAGGCGGTGTCGGTCACGATCATGCCGGTGCCGCCGGTGCGGACCTTCGCAATGCGATAGGCGAGGTCGTTGGCCTCGCTGCCGGTGCAAGTCAACATCAGGTGGGCGAGCTCGGTCCCGGGCACGCTCGCAAGCAGGCGTTCGGCCAGTTCGAGGATCGTGTCGTGCAGATAGCGCGTGTTGGTCGCCAGCGTCTGCACCTGCCGGCAGATGGCTTCGGTCACCGCCGGATGGCAGTGGCCGAGCGAGGTGACGTTGTTGTAGGCGTCGAGGTAGCGGCGCCCCTCGGGGTCGATCAGCCAGGCGCCTTCGCCCTTGACGATGTGCAGCGGCCGTTCATACATCAGGCGATAGGCCGGGCCGAGCAGGGCGTCGCGGCGCGCGATCATTTTCTCGGTGGCCGGGCCCACGTCGGCGCGGCCGGGGACATAGGCATTGACCATGTTGAGGTCTATTGTGCTTTTCATGCTTTTCATGGAGTGGCTCCTGTGGGTACGTGTATGCCGGCCAGCAGCCGGTCGCGTGCTGCGTCGCGGGAAATATCGGCCATGTGGGACAAGCCTTCCCACGCCGCGGGGTTGTGCCGCATGATGTAGGCGCGGTTTTCGGGGTAGCGCGCGGCGCGCCATTCCGAAATCAGCGCCGTGATGAGGTGGCGCGTGGCCAGGAGGTCGGCAACGACCTCCTGTTCGGCGTCGGTCAGCGGCAGCACCGCGTGGTAGGCGGCCACAAACTGGGCCGGCCCCTCGAAAGGATCCGCGCAGCCGGCCATGTGGAAGGCGGCGGCCGTCGCCACCTCGCCGACGAGCGGCGCATGCACCATGTCGCCGAAGTCGATGATGCCCACGATGCGCGCGGGGTCGTCGGGGGCGACCAGCACGTTGTAGAGGTGGTAGTCGTTGTGGATCACCTGGGACCGCAGCGATGACAGGCGCGGCAGAACGTGCGTCGTGAAGCGCGTCATGAAGGCCTCGGCCAGCGCGCGGCGCTTGCCGTCCACGAGGCTGTCCAGCTGTTCGGTCAGCCGGTGCGCCGTGGCGACGTTCCACAGCAGGTCATGCGCCGCGCCCGGATGCGCGAAGCCGCGCAGCGCGCGGTTCAGGCCGGCAAGCCCGGCGCCCATGGCGCGCCGCTGCGCGGCGGTGCGTTCAGTCTCGCGGATCTGGATGCCGTCCAGGTAGCTCAGCATGCGCACGCGTGTCTGGACACCCTGGGTGAGGGCGATCGTGTCGTGCGTGTGTCCTTGCAGTGTCCGCACGACGCGGGGCACCGGCTGGTCCGGTGCGGCGCGGGCAATGTGTTCGAGCGCCGCGATCTGGAAGTCGACCACCGCGGGCGGTTCGGAGGGGTTGCTGATCTTGAGGACGTAGCGGCGGCCGTCCGATGCCTCCACCAGGCAGTTCTGGTCGCGTTCGCCCGCCAGCGGCTGGGTGCGGCCCTCGATGCCGTAGAGACGATGGACCAGCGCCTCCACCGCCGCGGGGGCCAGGTCGGGCGCGGTGGTGCTCAGCTGGGTCATAGGCCGAGCAGACCGGGAAGCTGGCGGACGTCGGTCAGCCTGCTGACGCCAAAGGTTTCGGACGTGGGCTCGTGGCCGCGGTCAATAAAGGCCTTGGCCATAAAGCCCAGGTCGGAAGCCGTCATCAGGTCGTAGCGAAAGCTCGACGAGACATGCATCATCTGGTCCGGCGCGCAGCCGAGCTGGTCGAACATGTATTCGAAAGTCTGGAAGCGCGGCTTGTAAGCGCGCGCCTCTTCGGCGGTGTAAACCGCGTGGAACTTCGCCTTGAGGTGGGCGACGCTAGCCGGGATCAGGTCGACCATCGAGTTCGACAGGATCACCAGGGGGACGTGCGGTGCAATCGCCTCCAGCACCTCAACGACGTTGGGGTGCGGTTGCCAGGTGGGGATGGCTGCATACAGCGCAGCGGCATCCGACGGCCTGCAGGCGACGCCGTGCGCCTTGCACGCCCGTTGGATCGAGTTCTCCACGACGTTGAAGAAGGGCTTCCACTCGCCCAGGACCTCGTCGAGGCGATAGGCCCGAAAGCTGTCGAGGAAGGCAGGCATGCGACCGGCCGGCACGCGGTCTTCGAACAGGCGTTTGGCAGTGGGGCCCATCTCGAAGTTGATGAGCGTGCCGTAGCAGTCGAAGCTGATGAATTTGGGTTTGAAAGTCATAGAAGGATCCACGCTGTTGAGGTGGATACAAGTCTATGAATTCGCCGCCTTTCGAAATGCCGCATTCACAGGCGGCGCAAGTGGAATCCGTTTCAATCCGGGGTCTTGCCGGAATTTTGCATGGCCCTGGTTTTCGGCCGCCGCATCGGCGGCGCGATGCTAGAAGTCCGCCACCTTGCCCCAGGCCGACGCGTTGAATCGGGCGGGGTCGAAAGGCTTGGGATCAAAGATCGGTTGGGACCCGGACACGATGTCGGCGATCAGGTGGCCCGCGCCGGGGCCTATGCCGAAACCGTGGCCCGAGAAACCCGCGGCCAGGATCAGCCCCGGCACCTGCGGCAGTTCACCGATACCGGGCACGCCGTCGGGCGTGCTGTCGATGTAGCCCGCCCAGGTGTTGGCGATGCGGGCTTCACGCAGCGCGGGCAACAGCTTGACGGCACGGCGATGGGTTTCGCGGACACCCGCGGCATCCGGCCTGGGGTTGAGGATGCGGGCCCGCTCCATGGGCGTGATGTCGTCCAGCTTCCAGCGCGCGCGGGTTTCGTGGCCCCAGCGCATGCCTTCCAGGCCGCCGGGNAACACATTGCGCCAGCGCTTGGCGAACATNGGGATGAACTGCGGCGCNAANCGCAGCAGCTGCGGCGTGGGGTCGGCGCGCCCTCGGCCGCTGATGGCCAGCACGTAATGGCCGTCGGGNCGCCGGGTGACGGCGACGTTGGGGCCGGCCAGCGCGGCCGGCAGTTGCTGCGCCAGCGGAGACACACGCACGATNGACTGGCGTATCGTGGCCAGCGGAAACCGCACGTCAAGCTGGTTGCAGAAGGACGATGCCCACGCACCGCCCGCGAGAACNGCGGCGCGGGTNTTGATGGTCCCGGCTTCGGTGACGACGCCGCTGAGGCGGCCGCCTTCCATCTCGATGCCGCGCGCGGCGCAGTTCTGGTGGACGGTGCCGCCCAGCTTGATGAGCGCGGCCGCTACAGCCGGCGCCGCCTTGGCCGGGTCGGCCGTGCCGTCGCTGGGCGAGAAGACGCCGCCCTTCCACGCGCGGCCGGTGGCCCGCCCGCGTTCGGAGGCTTCGCTGCCGCTGAGCATGTGGGTGGTCACACCGGCGGTAATCGCGAACTCGCGCCACTTGGCCCAACCCGCAATCTGGGCTTCGTCGTCGCTGAGGTAGAGCAGGCCGCAGCGCTTGAAGCCCGTGTCTTCGCCGCTGTCGGCGGCAAACTGGTCCCAGAGCTCCAGGCTGCGGGTGGCCATGGGCAGCTCGCGCGCATCGCGGTTCTGCTGGCGGCACCAGCCCCAGTTGCGGCTCGATTGCTCGGCGCCTATGCGGCCTTTTTCGATCAGGGCGACCGAAAGCCCGCGTTTGGCCAGGTAGTAGGCGGTAAACACACCGATGATGCCGCCGCCGATCACGACGACGTCGGCGCTGGCCGGCGGCTTGGGCGAAGTTTCCAGGAGGCGCAGCGGTTGCGGCAGGGTAGGTGGCATTGTCGTTGCCGCGCCCTGGGCGCGTTGCATGGTCAGCGGTGGGTTCATGCTGCCATGGTAGGTGCTGGCGGGCAACCGGTGCTGCCGGATTGCGGCCTTCTTGCAACGAACAATGCTGTTCTCGGTGGATGGGAAGGAGATTTCTGCTCCAGGGTCGCCGCGCCGTACGACAGCCCATGCAAAGCCCGACTGGCCCGGCCGGCTGCCTGTGCCGCGCAGCGCCCTGAATACCGGGGTTTCTGTGCGGCGGCCGTGTGAAAACAGGATTTTGTGCAGGCCCTTCGTGTTGTACTTGTACATGCAGGAATACAGAACGACCAGAGAGAGACCACCCGTGAAAACACTGCTGCTCAAGAAAGAGGAAGTCCGCGGACTGATCCGCATGAAGGAAGTCATAGGCACGGTGGAGGAGGCCTACAAGGCCTTCAACAGCGGCCAGGTGATGCAACCCCCCTACATCGGCATCGACCTGCCGTCCCACCGCGGGGAGATTGACTTCAAGCTGGGCTACAACCAGGGCAACGAAATGATCTCCATGAAGGCGTCCTCGGGCGGATTTACCGGCAACCCGGAGCAATACGGGGTACCCAACGGCATGGGGACCGTGCTGCTGTTTGACGGCATGAGCGGCGCCCTGGTCTGCGTGATGGACGGCAGCCTGCTCACGGGCCTGAGGACCGGCGCGTGCGGCGCCGTCTCGGTCAAGGCGCTGGCAAGAAAGAACGCGAGGAAGATCACCTCGATCGGCACCGGCAACCAGGCCAGGATGCAGATACGGGCCATCAGGGAGGTGATGAAGATCGAAGAAATCCATGCCTGGGACCACCATCCCGAGACGCTGGCCAGGTACAAGGCGGACATGGAGAGCGAGTTCG
>Ga0063456_1001998_pt1 | contig 10082 bp, 10 predicted proteins | sample AraplaMF_Cvi_mMF_FD_56228 | JGI IMG/M metagenome (GOLD analysis project Ga0063456, IMG submission 56228) | Arabidopsis root microbial communities from the University of North Carolina, USA - plate scrape MF_Cvi_mMF version 2 (version 2) | ecosystem: Host-associated > Plants > Roots > Endosphere ... | reverse complement strand
GCCGAGCAGAAGATCTTCAAGATCGGCGAGCAGGGCTCGCGCATGAAGGAAGGCTTCCAGAGCATGGACACGCTGGTCGTGAGCCTGCTGGACCGCGTGACCGAGATGGCCGAAAACCCGCAGGACGTCACCGGCGTGCCCACGGGTTTCAGGGACTTTGACCATATGACCTCGGGCCTGCAGGCCGGCGACCTGATCGTGCTGGCGGCACGCCCCTCCATGGGCAAGACCGCGCTGGCCATCAACATCGCCGAACACGTCGCGCTCAACGAGGGCCTGCCGGTGGCGGTGTTTTCCATGGAAATGGGCGCGTCCCAGCTTGCCGTGCGTATCGTCGGTTCCATAGGCCGTATCGACCAGACCCATTTGCGCACCGGCGCCCTGACCGACGAGGAGTGGCCGCGCCTGACCGAAGCGATCGAAAAGCTGCGCACCGTCTCGCTGCACATCGACGAAACACCGGGCCTGACCGTGAGCGAGCTGCGCGCCAATGCGCGGCGCCTGGCCCGCCAGTGCGGCAAGCTGGGCCTGATCGTGGTCGACTACTTGCAGCTCATGAGCGTCTCCGGCGGCATGGCCGAAGAGAACCGCGCCACCGCCGTCGGCGAAATCTCACGCGGCCTGAAGATGCTGGCCAAGGAACTGCAGTGCCCCGTCATCGCGCTGTCGCAGCTCAGCCGCGGCGTCGAGTCGCGCACCGACAAGCGCCCCATGATGAGCGACCTTCGCGAGTCCGGCGCCATCGAGCAGGACGCCGACATCATCATGTTCATCTACCGCGACGAGTACTACACCAAGGAAGCCTGCAAGGAGCCCGGTGTGGCAGAGGTCATCATCAGCAAGCAGCGTAACGGCCCCACCGGCACGGTGAAGCTGGCTTTCATCAACCGCATCACCAAGTTCGAGAGCCTGGCCCACGGCGCGTCCGGGGACTTCTAGCCATCGCGGGGCGGGCTCAAGGCGCAAAACCCGCTTCAGGGGGTGTGCGCCTTTTTTTTCGTATGACCGTCACCGGAGCCATGGGGCTTGCCATGGCAGGGGCTTGCACGGGCCTGGCGGCGAACAGGTGCTCAGCGCTGCTGATGGCGGCATCGACGTCGCCGCGGTTCAGCCGCTGAACCACGGACCCATTGACCTGTAGGTAGGCACCGTTGCGTGCAATGGCCAGAAAGCCGAACTCCATCCCTCGGTGCACGGTTCCGATCACGCGGTAGTAGTCCACCGGCGGAATGGCCCAGGGGGCCCTCAGGATTTTGTGCAGGCGAACCGTCAGGCGCTCATCCATATGGTTTTCTCCCTTGTTCTGGTATCGGATGGCATCGAAGCCGTCAGCCGGCGGCCGAAACCGGAATACGGCACCGGGATTTGAGGGTGTTGCTGGGTGGCGCTTTCTGGCATCGCTCTGCCTCCTCGAAAACTTTGCTGACGGCTTGCCGAACTCTTTTGAAGACGTTGAAAGGTATTCGAGTTCGCCTGCGAAGGTCGCGCGAATTGTCTGTGCGCGGTACATCTTTGTTGGATTTCCTGAACCTGGCTCTTTTGGGCCTGTTCTTTGCCGCCCGGACTGGCTAGCATCCGCCGGGACGGCAAGGTTGATCCGCGTTCGTCTGGAAGCAAGGCTTGTTCCGTCCGGTTGTCTCGCGGGCACCCGAGTCGTCACTTGAAGTGGAAGTTTTCAACTCACCAACCTACAAGGAAAAAATCCTATGCCTACCACCTCGAATAACGCGGAAGCCCACACCTTGTCGCGTAACCTGACGTCCAATTTCAAAGGAGACGTAAGTTCGCTCAACCAGAAGGTTGTCGAAGGCCGCATCCTGGAAACCGCGATCGCCCAGCTCGCGGGCCGGCCCGGCTTCAATCCGGCGGCAATCAGCATCGTGTTCGGCCTGAAGTGGTAACTGCCGGCTAGCCATCGCGGGGCGCGCGGATATTTTTCGCTCGCCCCGTTGCGGCTCCCGGCTTCTTGCTCGCCCATCCCCATGTTTCGTTCGGCCATCGTCAAGCTGACAGCGGTGTGCGATATCGACTGCAGCTACTGCTACATGTTCAACCAGGCAGACCACACCTTCGAGCGCATGCCGGCACGCATGGCATTGCCGACGGCCTTGCGCCTGCTGGACCGCATTTGCGACTACCACCCCAGGGGTGAGCCCGAGCCTTTCTCCATCGTCCTGCACGGCGGTGAACCCATGCTCTGGCCCGATGCCAGTTTTGCCGAACTGCTTTCGCAGATTGCGCGGCGCCGCGAACAGGGCTGGAATCTCGAGGTCGCGGTGCAGACCAACCTGGTGCAGCCTATCGCGCCGCAACTGCTGGCCCTTTTTCACGAACATCGCGTGTCGCTGGGTGTCAGCCTGGACGGCCCGCGCGAGCTGAACGATGCCGTGCGCGTGGACAAGCGCGGCCGCGGCACCTATGCGCGTGTCATGGCCAACGTCGAGCGCATGCTGGCGGGCGGCGACGGCGGTTTGATAGGCGGCTTTCTGGCGGTGGCCAATCCTTCGCTGCCTCCGCAGGAGTTCCTTGCCTGGGTGCGCAGCTTGCCGGTTTCCAAGATCGACGTGTTGTGGCCCATTGAATTCAACTGGCGCCGCCCTCCCTGGCCGCTGGGGGCGTCGCGTGCCTATGCCGAGGCGCCGCGCTACGGCGCCTGGTATGCCGAACTGTTTCGCGCCTGGTGGGCGCTGGACGATCCGGGCATCACGATCCGGCTCTTCAACAACCTGCTTCACCTTGCGCTGGGAGGGCAGGGCCATATCGATGCCCTGGTGAACGACAGCTACAACATGTTCGTCGTCAATACCGACGGCAGCTACGAATACCCCGACTACCTGCGTGTAGCCGGCGACGGCTCGGCCGGCACGTGTTTCCACACCGACACGGATGGCATTGCCGCACTGGCCTGCGACCCGCTGTTCGCGCGGCTGCTCAACCTGCGCGCCGAACTTCCGGTGAAGTGCTCCGGCTGCCGCCACCGCCAGGTCTGCGGCGGTGGGTTCCTTCCCGGCCGCAGCGATGTGAATGACGGCATCACGCAGCGCGAGTCCGTGCTGTGCGCGGACCAGATGCATTTTTTCGACGCCGCGCTTGGCCTTATCGAATCTTCCCTTCAACAGCGAGGTAGCCATGCCCACAGTGACCCGGAGAATGCCACCGCCACCGGCAAGCAAGCCTGAACTGCAGTGCGCCGATTTTGTCGAGATGGCCTTGATGCCGGACGCCGTGATCACGTCCGGACTGGTCTGTGAATCCGCCGCAGGCCGCCTGGACGACTTCAGGGCTCTGGCCGACATCGTTCGGGCTTCGCCGGCGCTGGCCGCGCACCGCGAGCGCTGGGAACAGGCGGTGCTTGACCTGCAGGCCCTGCTGCCGCATGAACGCATCGCCATCGGCTCCTCGCCGCTGTATCGCCGCTGGTTGCATTCGACCGGGCGCGCGCTGATCGCGGGCGCGCCGCTGCCGGCGGTCGAGCCCTTGCTCGCATCGGTCGCCAACTATGTGCCGGGCTTCACCGAGATGCCGCCGCGCAGCAGGGTGTTGATGTCACGCGGCGGCCGCATTGAGACCTGGGACTGCGCCGGCAGCATCGAACTGCCGGCCGGCCATGCCGATGGCGCCTGGTTATGCCGGCGCAAGGGCGCGTGGATCCACCTGAGCCGCCCGTCCGCGGGCGACCGGACCTTGAGTTCCTGCCTTGCCGCGCCCGAGGCGCTGCTGCCGCGGTCCCACATCGTGGTCCGCAACGATCTGCCGGGCCTGCGGGTGTCGCTTGACGAGACACGCACACCCGAGCGCGGCAGCGCGGTACGCGAACAGGAAACCGACCTGCGCGAACGCTCCTACCCCCAGGGCCGCCACCGACCTATCTTGGAAGCGGCGCAAGCGCTGCTGTCGGCCTGGCCCGAGGAGTATGAGGACTGGCGCTGCATGATGCGTGTCGTGGTGCCGCGCCTGCCGCCACCGGGCTGGCAGATGGAGGGCTTCACGATCTCCTCCATGCAGGGGGCGGCATGGATACACCCGTCCAATACCCTGCGTACCCTGGAGAGCCTGGTCCATGAGCACAGCCACGTGAAGCTGCGCTATGTCGAGGAGGCCGTTCCGCTGCTGCAGCCCGTGCAGACCGGCGCGCGTTTTCCGGTCGGCTGGCGCACCGACCCGCGCCCGGTGGTCGGCATCTTCGAGGGGGTGTATGTGCACCTGCACTGCGTCATGGCGCTGGTTCGCTACCTGCAGGCCCCCCAGCTGGATGCCGCGGCGCGGTGCGACGCCGCAATCCGCTTGAGCGAATTGCGGTCGCAGGCGCGCGAAGGGCTCGAACTGCTGCGCGCGCACGCGCGTTTTACCGCAGCGGGCCAGGGTTTTCTGCACTGGGCCGGGTCGGCCTTGCGGGACAGCTGAGCCGCCGGCTCCGGACAGGTTGGGAAAAGAGCCGCCTCAGCGCACGCACTCAAAGCCGTACTGGCCTTCAGCCGGCTTGGTGATCAGGCGGGCATGCCGGCCGCCGCGCTTCTGGCATTCGGTTTCGGCAATCTCGGTGGCGTCGGGCAACTGGGAAGGGCGGCCTTTGACGACGATCAGCTTTTCGCTGTTGCTGAGCAGTTCCGCGGCACAGCCGGAGAGCAGGGCGCCGGCCAGCAGCAATGAAGACAACAAGAACGGGTTTTTCATGAATATTTCCTTGATGGGATTAATGTAAGGGGTGGCGGCGGCATCGATGATGCCGGCCTGCTTGCGTCAACCCAGCCCCAGCGCCAGGTACACCCGCAGCGCTCCATAGGCATCATTGGCCGCGTAAATGATTTGCGCCTCCGTGAGCTTTTCGTTGGCCCAGTTGGAGGTTGCCGCTTTTTTGGACTTGAGGAAGCGCTTGTTGAACATCACGGCCACGGCGCCGCGCACGCCCATGTCCTTGCGGTAGCCACGCTCGCGAAAGACGACGTTCAGGTCCAGCACGCCCTGCAGGTCCGTACCCAGCTTGCGGATGATGCGGCGCTGGTCGTCGCCCAGGCCGAAGCCGGCCTTGATCACGGCGGATGAGCTCAGCACCAGGCCCACGGCGCGCCGGCATTCGGCGTCTTCGAGCTGGAAGATCCAGGCCTTGTGAAGGGTCGCGAGCTGCACGATGTGCGGCCCATCCGAGGCCTCATTTTTGGCGAAGGTGGGTTTGGACTCGGTGTCAAAGCCCAGCACCGTGGCGCCGGTCAGGTCCTTGAGGGCCTGGGCTGCCCGCTCGGCGGTGGACACGACTTCGATCTGGCCAAGGTCCAGCCGCTCGAAGGGCTCGAGCAGCGCGATTTCTTCTTTACCAGGGGTGGGATGGCGCTCGGTCATAGGTATCCATGCGAAAAGGGCGTTCAAAAAAAACAGGAATCGGCAGGGCTAGAGCTTACAGTCGGGGTAGGGTGCCTTTTCGGGCAACCCGCTTCCTGATTTCACCATGGCCGCACAAAGCATCACCACCGAGCATTACAAGCTCTTTCCGTCGCCGCGCAACCGGCATCGAACGATTTTCCTGCACCAGGTGTTTGTGCCGCATTCCTACATGCTGATCGACATGGAAAGCTACCAGCTCAAAGGCAAATACAGCCTGTTCGGGGCTTGCCGGCTGGCTGACATGCGCATGGGCCAGCTGGTCACGCTGGAGCTGGCTGAGGACGAAGCCCGCTTCAACGCCAGGTTCGTGCCGGACTGAAACGCCCGCCACCCGGGCCTAACGGACGGCCCCCACGCCGCGCAGCATTTCATGCACGTCGTGTGTCATCACGGCCAGGAAACCCGCCAGCGCCAGGTAATAAAACCCGTATTCGAAACGCGTGGCCGCGCTGACCGCGTAGTAGGTCTGGGCCTCCTCGCTGTCCGATTTGTAGCGTATGGCCTTGAGCAGCTGCGGCGCGGCCAGCAGCGCCATCAGGATCAGCATGGGGCTGGGCCGCCAGAAGAACAGCGCCACCAGCACCGGTACCCCCAGCAGCCAGATGCGCGGCGACAGCACCGCGGTAATGCGCCCGCCGTCAAACGGCGACAGCGGGATCAGGTTGAAGAGATTCAGGAAGAAGCCGGAATAGGCGATCGCGAGCAGCAAGTTGCTGTCCTGGTCGCGCGCCAGGAAGTAGCAGGCCAGCGCACCCACCGTGCCCAGCAGCGGGCCGCCCAGGCCCACATAGGCCTCGGTTTCCGCGTCGTGCGGCATGTCCTTGAGTTCGACCCAGGCGCCCACAAAGGGGATGAAGGTGGGCGCGCCCACATTGAGGCCGCGCTGGCGGGCGGCGAGGTAGTGGCCCATCTCATGCACGAACAGCAGCAGCACAAAACCCACCGCATAGCGCCAGCCGAACAGCAGCGCATAGGCGAACACCGACACCAGCATGCTGCCGCCGGTCAGCAGCAGCTTGCCGAACTTGGCGCCGGTGAAAAGCAGCAGCAGGAGCTTGGCCATGCCGGTTCGCGGTTCAGGCTTTGGGCGGCGCGGGCGGCACGTCCGTTGCGCCGCCGCCGAACGCGGCAGGCACGGTGTCCTGCTCGGCCCGGCTGACCGCCGGAATAGGCGCAGGCACAGGGGCCGGCTTGCGCTTGAAGTACTTCACGAACACGGTGCCCAAACCCGCCAAGGCCAGCACGATCACCTTCGCGAATTTGGCGAAAAACAGCGCAATCACCGCGAAGAAGCCCAGTTTTTTCGCGGCCACGCCCAGCACCAGCGCGGCCAGGCCGTATTCGGCGACCTTGTCGGTCTTGGCGTTGAAGTCGGCGTAGCGCTTGCCCTCGTCGTACTGCAGGGCCGCCAGCAGCTCCGCCGCCGCGGGCTTGTCCTTGGGCAGGTCGGCCAGCGCCGTCACCAGGTTCATGCTGAAGTAACCTTCGCGGCCCAGCGCATAGGTGTTGTAGTTCACGCCCTGCGCCGCGCCGGCGGGTGCGCCGCGGTCCTTGCTGGACATGGCCCAGACCAGGCGGTGGGAGGCGGCGTTGTAGGCCGGCTTTTCAGCCCAGCCTACGATCTCCATTTCGGGGAAACCCATTTTTTTGCGCTCGGCGTTCGAGGCCTCAGTGCCTTCGCGGTAGCTTTTGAGCAGCTCGTCCGCGTTCCAGTCCTTGGCGTCGTCGTCCTTCACGTAGCCGGCCGCCTCGAAGCGCACCGTCATGAACCAGCTGTCGCCCGTGGCCGGGAACACCAGGCCCTGCAGCCGCGAGTCGGTGCCGGGGTTGCCCATGGCGTTGAGCAGCTTGCCCGCCTGGGGCTGCGGCACAAAGATGCGGCCGGCGGGCAGCTTGAGCACGGCCTGGCTCGCCAGCGCGATGTCCTGCGGCCCTTCCTTGGCGGCGGCACGGCCCTCGGCCCAGATCTTTTCGCTTTCTTCTTTCGACAGGGTCTGCGCCATGGCGGCGGCGCAGGACAGACAGACAGCCAGCGCGCAGATGCGCGTCCACAAACGGTTCATGAAAGCCCTCCTTGTTGGAATAATTTGCGGGCTATTCTGACATGCTCCTGCGCGGCGGCCGGGAAGCGGCCCGAAAGTGCCCGGGCCGCGCTCGTGAACAGGGACCTAAGCCTGCAACTGCCGCGCCAGCAGCACCGCCACGTGGATGGCCTCGCGCTGCGCCCCGTCCTTGATCTGGTGGCGGCAGCTGGTGCCGTCGGCCACCACGATGGCGTCGGGCTGTTTGCGCACCGCCGGCAGCAGGCTCAGTTCGGCCATCTGCATGGAGACCTCGTAGTGGCCGGCCTCGTAGCCGAAGCTGCCGGCCATGCCGCAGCAGCTCGATTCGATCAGCTCGGGCTGTGCGTCCGGAATCAGCCTCAGCACGTCCAGGATGGGGCTGACCGCGCCAAAGGCCTTCTGGTGGCAATGGCCGTGCAACAGAATGGGCTGGGCCGCGGGCTTGAGCCGGCCTTTGAGCGTCTCGAGCTTGCCGCCTGCCGCTTCGCGCGCCAGGAATTCTTCGAGCAGCAGCGCATGGCGGCTGATGGTTTGCGCCGCCTCGCCCAGGCCCATCACCAGCATCTCGTCACGCAGCGTCAGCAGGCAGGAGGGCTCCAGGCCGACGATGGCGATGCCGCGTTCGGCAAAGGGCAGCAGGGCCCCCACCACCTCGCGCGCCTTGGCCTTGGCTTTGTCGACCATGCCGCCGGCCAGGTAGGTGCGGCCGCAGCACAGGCTTTTGCCGTCGGCCGTGGTTTTGGCCGCCACATGCACTGTGTAGCCGGCCGCCTGCAGCACCGTGAGCGCGGCCAAAGCATTTTCCGATTCGAAATAGCCGTTGAAGGTGTCGACGAACAGCACCACGGGCTTGGCGGCGGCCAGCACCTCCTCGCGGCTGGCGGTGCGGATGTCGCCAGCTTCGGCCGAAGCGTCCAGGCGCTTCCAGAAGGTGTTGCTGCGCCACTGCGGCAGCGTGCGGCGCGCCGACAGGCCCAGGATTTTTTCGCTCCAGGCCGCCAGGCCCGGCACCTTGTCACGCAGGTTGAGCAGCGGCGCGAAGCGGCTGGCCCAGTGCGCGTAGTCGGGCAGGTGGGCGACCAGCCGGTCTTTCAGCGTGTAGCCGTGTTTGGCCTTGTAGTGGTGCAAAAACTCCACCTTCATCTTGGCCATGTCCACGCCGGTGGGGCAGTCGCGCTTGCAGCCCTTGCAGCCCACGCACAAGTGCATGGCCTCCTTGACGGCTTCGCTCGTGAAGGCGTCTTCCGCTTTCAAGCCATCCAGTTGGCCCGACAGTGCCAGGCGCAAGGTGTTGGCGCGTCCGCGCGTCAAATGTTTTTCGTCGCGTGTCGCGCGGTAGCTGGGGCACATGGTGCCGGCATCAAACTTTCTGCAGTGGCCGTTGTTGTTGCACATCTCCACGGCCTTGGCAAAACCCTGGGCCGGGTCGCCGCCNGTGCCCGGCTCGCTGGTCTGCTCGGTCACCGGGTCGTTNTGCACGTNCCAGGCGCTCCAGTCCANCGCGGTCTTGATCGGTATCACCTTGTAGCTGGGCGGAAAGCGCATCAGCCGCGTGTCGTCCATCNTGGGCGGGTTGATGATGCGATTCGGGCTCAGCAGGTTNANCGGGTCCAGGTAGTTCTTGATCTGCGCAAAAGCCTCGTTGATCTTGGGGCCGAACTGCCACTCAATCCACTCGCCGCGGCACAGGCCGTCGCCGTGCTCGCCGCTGTAGGCGCCCTTGTAGTGGCGCACCAGGGCCGAGGCCTCCTCGGCGATCGCGCGCATCTTGGCGCCGCCCTCGCGCCGCATGTCCAATATGGGCCGCACGTGCAGCGTGCCGACCGAGGCATGGGCATACCAGGTGCCCTTGCTGCCGTATTTGCGGAAGACCTGCGTCAGCGCGTCGGTGTACTCGGCCAGGTGCTCCAGCGGCACGGCGCAGTCCTCAATGAAGCTGACCGGCTTGCCGTCGCCCTTGAGGCTCATCATGATGTTCAGGCCTGCCTTGCGCACTTCCCAGAGGTTTTTTTGCGGCGCGTCGTCCATCATCTCGACCACCGAGCCGGGCAGGCCCAGGTCGCCCATCAGTTCCACCAGCTGGCGCATCTTGGGCGCCAGCTCGGCCTTGGAGTTGCCCGAGAACTCCACCAGCAAAATCGCGTCGGGCTGGCCGATGAGGGCGGTGCGCACCGTGGGCGCAAAGGCCGGGTTCTGCAGCGACAGCTCAATCATCGTGCGGTCCACCAGCTCGACCGCGCTCAGCGTACCGTCGCCGCCGAGTTTCACGATGTGCTGGGCCGTATCCATGGCCTTGTAGAAGGTCGGGAAGTTCACCACGCCCAGCACCTTGGTGCGCGGCAGTTCGGCCAGGCGCAGCGTGAGCGATCGTGTCAGTGCCAGCGTGCCTTCGCTGCCCACCAGCAGGTGGGCGAGGTTGACCGAACCGTCTTGCGTGTAGGGCCTCTCGTTTTGGTTGTTGAAGATGTCCAGGTTGTAGCCGGCCACGCGGCGCAGCACCTTGGGCCAGTGCGCCTCCAGCTCGGGCCGCAGCTGGTCGGACAGCGCCTTCACATAGTCGCCCAGTTCGCGCGCGGCGCCACCGGCCTTGTCATAGCGGCCGAGCTCCAGCAGGCTGCCGTCGGAGCGCCAGGCGCTGGC
>Ga0063456_1001996_pt1 | contig 10086 bp, 9 predicted proteins | sample AraplaMF_Cvi_mMF_FD_56228 | JGI IMG/M metagenome (GOLD analysis project Ga0063456, IMG submission 56228) | Arabidopsis root microbial communities from the University of North Carolina, USA - plate scrape MF_Cvi_mMF version 2 (version 2) | ecosystem: Host-associated > Plants > Roots > Endosphere ... | reverse complement strand
CCCGTCAGGCCCAGCCCGGCCGCGCTGGCCAGAGCCAGCGCCATGGGCCAGCCGGCCGGCAGCCACAGCAGGCCGGCGCAGGCCAGCAGCAGCGCGCCGCCCAGGCGCAGGGCCCGCTCCCAGGCGGGAAGATTTCGTTGCAGGAAAAACATCAGGAACTCCTTGGCTGTGGTGGATGCTGACAAAGAGGCCTGGTGACGCCAAAAGGATTCGGATTTTTCAAAATTATCTTATCGGCTCGCCGTGACTATGCCGGGAGCCCGCGGCGGACGCGCGGCACGGCTGGCTATCATGGGCCATGACTATCCGGAGCCGCTTGGGGAAAACGCAGCGCGCCTGGCCGTATGCGGCCGGCTGCGCGGTGCTGGCCTTTCTGCTGGCGGCTGCCGGCCCGGCGCAAGCGCAACCCGCGGCGCAGGACCACGCGACCTTGCTGCGCGCGCTGAACGCCTTGCGCCAGCAGGGCTGCGCAAAAGGCGGCCGGCCGGCCGCCCCGCTGCGTGAAAATGCCGCGCTGTCGCAAGCCGCTGCGCTGGTCGCGAGCGGCCGCAAGCTCGACAGCGCGCTCAAAACCGTGGACTACCGCGCCGTCAGCACCCTGCAGATCACGGTGCGCGGCGCCGGCGGGACCGCGGCCCTGACACAAAAAGCGCTCGGCAGCTCTTGCGGGGCGGCCATGCATGCCGAACTGCTGGAGGCAGGCTTCCACCAGCGCGGCACCCAAACCTGGGTGCTGCTGGCCGCGCCCTTTTCGCCGCCCGCGGCGGCGCAGGCGGGCGAGGTGCAGGCGCGGGTGCTGGCGCTGGTCAATGAGGCGCGCGCCCGGCCGCGGCGCTGCGGCGACAAGGCTTTCGCGCCAGCGCCGCCGCTGCGGCTGAACCCCACGCTGTACGGCATTGCAAACACCCATGCGGGCGATATGGCGCGCCACGACTACTTCAGCCACACCGGCCGCGACGGCAGCACGGTGGACGGCCGGGCCACGCGCGCCGGCTACACCTGGCATGCCATCGGCGAGAACATCGCCGCCGGCCAGCTGAGCGCCGATGCGGCCGTGCGCGGCTGGATGAACAGCCCCGGCCACTGCGCCAACATCATGTCGCCGGCTTTCAGCGAAATGGGCGCCGCCTTTGTGGTGAACCCGCAGAGCAGCGCGGGCATCTACTGGGCGCAGGTGTTTGGGGCGGCGCCTTGACGGCCCAGCGCTAGATCAGGCGCTTGAGCAAACCCATGACCTGCTCGAAGCGCTTGCCATACGGCGGGTAGAACAAGTCCCCGCGCGCCCACTTGGACTGCAGCATCACCGGCTTTTGCTGCGACAGGCGCAGGAAGCCGGCTTCACCGTGGTAGGCGCCCCAGCCGCTGTCGCCGACACCGCCAAAGGGCAGGTTTTCGTGGGCGATGTGCATCAGCGTGTCGTTCACCGTGACGCCGCCGCTCACGGTGCGCGCCAGCACATGGTCGCGCGAGCCGGTGTCGGTGCCGAACCAGTACAGCGCCAGCGGCCGCGGCCTGGCGTTGACGTAGCGGATCGCCTCGTCGATGGCCGTGTAGGGAATCACCGGCAGTATGGGGCCGAAGATTTCCTCGCTGAGCAGTTTCGAGCCGGCCGGCACATCAAACACCAGCACAGGCGCCATCTGCCGCGAAGCCGCGGCCACGCCGGGAATGGCGGGCTGGACGGCCTGCAGGCGCGCGCCCTCGCCTTCGGCCTGCGCCAGCAGCGCCTGCAACCGCTCCAGGTGCCGCGGGCTGATGATGGCCGCGTAGTCGGGGTTGCCGGTGATGCTGGGAAACAGGGTTGCCACGGCGCGGGCAAAAGCCTCGCCAAACGCCGTTTCGCTGCCCCGGGGCAGCAGCACGTAGTCGGGCGCGATGCAGGTCTGGCCGGCGTTGAGCAACTTGCCGTGCGCGATCTTGATGGCGGCCTTGTCGATGTCGCAGGAGGCATCGATGATGCAAGGGGACTTGCCGCCCAGCTCCAGCGTGGTCGGTGTCAGGTTGGCGGCGGCGGCCTCGGCCACCTTGCGGCCCACGGCGGTGGAGCCGGTGAAAAACAGGTGGTCAAACGGCAGGCCGGCAAATTCGGCGGCCAGCTGGCCGTCGCCCTGCACCACACAGAGCTCGTCGGGCGCAAAGGATTGCCCCAGCAGCGTCGCCAGCAGCTCCGAGGTGCGCGGCGTGAGTTCACTGGGCTTGAGCATCACGCGGTTGCCCGCGGCCAGCGCCGTGATGACCGGGCCCAGCGAAAGCTGCACCGGATAGTTCCAGGGCGAGATCACGCCCACCACGCCCAGCGGCTGGCGCTGCAAATAGGCGCGCGCGGGCTGCAGGTACAGCGGCGTGCGCACCTTGACGGGCTTCATCCAGCGGGACAGCTGCCTGAGCGTGCTGGACAGCAGCGAGCGCAGCACAAAAATATCGGCAATTTCGGTGAGCTGGGGCGAGCGCACGCTGAAGTCGGCATTGACGGCCTGCGCCAGCTCGGCGCCGTGCCGGTCCAGCAAGGCGCGTATGCGCAGCAGGCGGTCCCGGCGCAGCGCCAGCGGCACTTCGGCCTGGGCGCGGCTGGCCTGGTGCTGGGCGTCAAACAGGGTGCGAAGTGCTGTCCGGGGGGTGCTGGAAATCATCCGGCCATGATAGGGAGCGCCGGGCCCGCGCAGTAGGGGCGCAACTCCAGCGCGACTGCGGGTTGACCCTGGGGCAGCCGCCCCCATTTATGAGGCTGACGGCGGCTGCCCGACAGGGCGGCCCCCAGCTAAACCCATCCTGGCAAAGGTATTTCATGGAATACAAGGACTATTACAAGATCATGGGCGTGGCGCGCGATGCCACGCCCGATGAGCTCAAAAAAGCCCATCGCAAGCTGGCGCGCAAATACCATCCCGACGTCAGCAAGGAAAAAAACGCCGAGGCGCGCTTCAAGGAAATTGCCGAAGCCTATGAGGTGCTGCGCGATCCCGAAAAGCGCACCGCCTACGACAGGCTGGGCGCCAACTGGCAGGCCGGGCAGGAGTTCCGGCCGCCGCCGGGCTGGCAGGCCCGCGAGCAGGCCGAAGGCCGCGCCTTCTTCGGCGAGGCCGGGGGCTTTGACCACAGCGACTTTTTTGACGCCATCTTCCGCGGCATGGGCGCCGACCTGGGTGGCGGCAGCTTCGGGGGTTTCGACACGGGCGGCGAGGACCAGCACGCCAAGATACAGATCACCCTTGAGGACGCCTACCAGGGCGCCAGCCGCACGCTGCAGCTCAGCGTGCCCGGCAAGCGCGGCCAGGCGCGCAGCATTGAATTCACCATCCCCAAGGGCATACGCGCCGGCCAGCAAATCCGCCTGGCCGGCCAGGGCGCGCCCGGTACCGGCAAGAGCGGCGCCGGCGACCTTTACCTGGAGGTGGAATTCCTGCCGCACAAGCTCTACCGCGCCGAGGGCCGCGACGTCTCCATAAACCTGCCCGTGGCACCCTGGGAGGCCGCCCTGGGCGCGCAAGTCGAGGCGCCCACGCCCACGGGCTGGGTCGAGGTCACCATCCCCGCGGGTTCATCGCCGGGCAGCAAGCTCAGGCTCAAGGGCCGGGGCCTGCCGGGTAAGCCGCCGGGCGACTTCTACTTTGTGCTGCAGCTGGCGCAGCCGCCGGCCGGCAACAAGGCCGCCAAAAAGGCCTATGAAGACATGGCCGAAGCCTTCAAAACCTTCGACCCGCGGGCCGCCTTGCAATAAGCAGCCTGGAAAAAGCGCGCGGTGGCAGAATCGGTCGCCATGCCCGACACCGCCGCACCCGCCCTCAAAAACATCTTCGATCCCGCGCGCTACCGCCACATCGCGGCGGAGACCGCGGCGGTTTACCCGCGTTTTGACGGCAAGCAATTTCTGAAACTGGCGCTGCCCGGGCTGGACGCGCTGTCGCTGATGCAGCGCCTGCGGCGCACCAGCGAATGCCTGCACGCAACGCTGCCCGCCGACTACCGCAAAAGCATCGCCATCCTGCGCAAGCTCGCGCCGCGCATCAACAGCGGCTTTGTGACCCTGGTGCTGCCGGACTATGTGGGCCTGTACGGGCGCGAGGACTTTGACACCTCCATGGAGGCCTTGAAGTTCTTCACCGCCTTCGGCAGCTCGGAGTTCGCCATCCGCGAGTTCATCCGCCAGGACCCTGAGCGCACGCTGGCCGTGATGAAAACCTGGGCCACGGACGAAAGCGAGCATGTGCGGCGCCTGGCCAGCGAAGGCAGCCGCCCTCGCCTGCCCTGGTCGTTCAGGCTGGATGCCTTGATGGCCGACCCTGAGCTGGCCGCGCCCATCCTGGAAACGCTCAAGGCCGACGGCAGCCTCTATGTGCGCAAGTCGGTGGCCAACCACCTCAACGACATCACCAAGCTGCACCCGGCGTGGGTGCTCAAACGCCTGAAAAGCTGGCCGCTGGAGAACCCGCATACCGCGTGGATCGCACGGCATGCGCTGCGCACGCTGATCAAACAGGGCGACAAACAGGCGCTGGGCGTGATAGGCGCGGGCAAAAAAGCGGCTGTCAGCATCAGCGGCTTTTCCGTCAGCCCGAAAAAGCTGACCCTGGGCGAACGCCTGGAGCTGTCGTTCACGCTGCAGTCCACCTCGCGCCAGAGCCAGCGTCTGGTGGTGGACTACACCATCCACTACGTCAAAAAAACCGGCAGCAGCTCGGCCAAGGTCTTCAAGCTCAAGGAACTGGAGCTGGCGCCGGGCCAGAGCCTGCAGCTTTCGCGCAGCCAGGTGGTGCGCGACTTCACGACACGCGTGCACCATGCCGGCCGCCATGAGGTGGACATCATGGTCAATGGCGAGCGCCTGGCCAGCGGCTTTTTTGAGCTTTTAAAGCCTTGAGCTGACATTTGCTTGCCCTTCTTGCACAGGGGCGGTTTGCACGGGGCGCGGGTTTTGTACATTAGAAACCCGGGCCGCGCGAGCCCACGGCATCCAACACATACCAGGAGGGATATTCCATGAGCACCCAATACCTACAACGCCTGCGCCCCGCATTCAGCACGCTGGGCCTGCTGCTGCTCCTGTCNGCCTGCGGCGGCGCGGGCGGCGAGGAAATCGGCGCGGTGGACACCGTNTTCAAGTTCATAGGCCCGGACCACAAGATCGTGGTCGACGCCTATGACGANCCCAAGGTCGCCGGCGTCACCTGTTATGTGTCGCGCGCCAAGACCGGCGGCCTCAAGGGCGCGTTCGGCCTGGCCGAGGACAAGGCCGANGCCTCCATNGCCTGCCGGCAGACCGGCGTCATCAGCTTTGGCGACAAGCCGCTGGACAAGCAGGAAGAGATGTTCAGCGAGCGCATTTCGCTGGTCTTCAAGCGGCTGCGCGTGGTGCGCATGATAGACACCAAACGCAACACCCTGGTCTACCTGACCTATTCGGACCGCGTCATTGAAGGCTCGCCGCAAAACAGCGTCACCGCCGTTCCGGTGCCGGCCGGTACCGTGATCCCGGTCAAGTAAGCCAGCAGCCTTTATTTCGACGCGGCGTTGCGCTTGCGCGTCGCCGCAGCCTTTCTGGCCGAGGCCGAGCGCTCGGCCGCGCTGCGCGACGCAGCCGCCGCGCCGCCCAGCCGCCCGCCCTTGCGCGAAGGCGCATGGTTTTCCGCCTTGCCGCGGCCCGAGCCGGATTTTTTGCCGCCGCCGGTTTCCTTGTTCACCGTGGCCCAGGCGCGGCGCTCGGCCTCTTCCTTGCCGACGCCGCGGTCCTCATAGCCTTCCTCGATGTGCTCCGCCTGGCGCTTTTGTTTGTCGGTATAGGCCGATTTGTCACCTCTTGGCATGTCAGCTCCTTTCATGTCGACAGGGGTCCAACTTAGCGCCGCGCCGCCGGCGTTCTGGCGGAAAGGGGCTGAAATTCGCGTCGGTGCCGTCCTACTGTCCCGGCCCCGCCGTATGGGTGTATAACCGGAGACCCCCCGGTCCCGCGGCGTGTGATTTACGCCTTGCCGCAGGGCCCACCCCGGATACAACAACAGCAAGGAAGAACAGACATGGGCGCGCAGTGGAAAGCAAAAGGCAAGGAACTGGCCGCGAATGCCAGGGGCCGCTTGTTCGGCAAACTGGCCAAGGAAATCATGGTGGCGGCGCGCAACGGCGCGGACCCGGCCTCGAACGCGCGCCTGCGCCTGGTGGTGGAGCAGGCCCGCAAGGTCTCCATGCCCAAGGACACCCTGGAGCGGGCCATCAAGAAAGGCGCCGGNCTGACCGGCGACACCGTGCATTTCGAGCANGTGATCTATGAAGGCTTCGCGCCNCACCGCGTGCCCCTCATGGTCGANTGCCTGACCGACAACCTCAACCGCACGGCCTCGGAAATNCGCGTGCTGTTCCGCAAGGGGCATCTGGGCACCTCGGGCTCGGTCTCCTGGGACTTCGACCATGTCGGCATGATTGAAGCCGAGCCGCAAGTGGCAGGGGCCGACCCCGAACTCGCCGCGATTGAGGCGGGTGCCCAGGACTTTGAGCCGGGCCATGAAGAAGGCACGACAACATTCCTGACCGACCATGCCGACCTGGACATCGTGAGCCGCGCCCTGCCCGCGCAAGGTTTTACCGTGCTGTCGGCCAAGCTGGGCTACAAGGCCAAAAATCCCATCAGCCCGGCCAGCCTGAGCGCCGCCGAACTCGAAGAAGTCGAGGCCTTCCTGGCGGCCGTCGATGCCAACGATGACGTGCAGAACATCTTCGTGGGCCTGGGCGACTGAGCCGGCTACTTGGCTGGCACCTCATAGCGCGGACGTATCCGGGTTTTCTGCACGACGCCTGCCGGCGAGAACAGGATGACAAACTCGGCACCCGGTGTCTCGCTTTTGGGGGGCTTTTCGCGGTAAGCCCAGACTTCGTAGCCGCTGTCAAAGCGGACCACGGTGGCGGGGCCCAGTGCGGCGGCAACATCGGCCTTGGTGCTGCTTCCGGGAACCACCAGGGCCTGCGCGCCCTGCATGGACAGCTGGCTGTCGCGAAAAGGAGGGCGTGTTTCCTCAGGCGTGGCTGCGCAGCCCGCCAGCACCACCAGGCTGATGCAGGCCAACAGCTTGCCCGGCGCCATCATCCGCCCTCCATGTAGTCAAACTCGACCAGTGTGTCGTCGGGCCAGCTGCGGTCGCCCAGTGGCAGGAAGTAAGTGCGGTCCACCAGCACCTCGCAGTCGCAGTCGGGCAGGTCCTTGTCCAGCTTGGGATCGTCGCTCGCGGCGGCGTACAACATGGCCAGGGGCAGGACTTCCCGGCGCCCGCCGGCCGCCAGCGTGACGCTGAACAGCGGCCGCTCGGAAAAGAACAGGTAGAGCGGCACCTTCTTGTCGCAATAGGCCGGCGTGTCGAACACGGCGCCGGCAATGGCGCCAATGATGCTTGTGCCGCGCGAAACCAGCCCGGCCTCCATGCCCACCCTGCACTCCAGCCGCAAATCGCCCAGGCGCCGCGTGCCCGGCGGCAGGCCCGGGGTGCGGATTTCGGTGCGCCAGGTCATGCTCTGCGCCTTGCGGTTGGGAATGACCTGCGCATCCTCGGCAAAGGCCTTGGCGTCGCGCGGCAGGCTGAAAGTCCGGTCGGGTGCGATGGCCACGGGAAAGTCCATGGTCGTGCCTATCACTTCGATGGAAATCGCGTTCATGTCGGTGTCACGCCGGCGCGGCAACAACTTGAAGCGCAGCGAGGCATTGGGCGCCAGGCTTTTTTCGCGCTCGAAGAGGTCCATGCCCCGAATCATCTTCCGGTAGGACTTCTCGACCGGGTCGCTATTGCCTTTGGCGCTGACCGTCACCGGCTTGAGGGAGCGCACGCCCGGGTCCTGGGTGTCCTGAGTTTGGGCACCGGCCTGCGAGCCAACGGCCAGACCTGCCGCCAGGCAAGCGGTGCGCAGCGCGGCGCGGGCAAGGCGGTTGGGCATGGCACATCCGGTAGGGTAGAAGACCATCGTAGGCCGCGCGGGGCAGTGCAGCTGTAGGACGATTCCAGCATTTTTTCCCTGGCACAGGCGTAAAAAAACCCGCCCCGGCGCGAGCCAGGGCGGGTTGTGAGGCTCACCATGAAAACGGTGGCCCGGAGCCCGTCAACAGGCCTCTAGTGAACCGTCGATTCAAACCTGAACACGCCCGGCTCGCGGATAGGATCCACGTCCACCGGTATCGTGCTCTTGGGCGGAAAGCGCCCTTCGAGCAGCAGCTTGCTGAGCGGGTTCTCGATGCGCTGCTGGATGGCGCGCTTGAGCGGCCTGGCGCCGAACACCGGGTCGAAGCCGACCTTGGCGAGTTCGGCAATTGCCGCTTCCGACACGTCCAGCGTGAGGTCCATCTTCCGCAGCCGGGCGATCAGCACCTTGAGCTGTATGCGGGCGATGGACTCGATGTTCTTCGCATCCAGCGCGTGGAAGACCACGGTCTCGTCAATCCGGTTCAGGAACTCGGGCCGGAAGTAGTTCTTGAGCTCATCGGTCACCGCGTCCTTGATCTCTTCCGTCGGCTTGCCGACCATGGACTGGATGATGGGCGAGCCGATGTTGCTGGTCATGACGATCACGGTGTTCTTGAAGTCCACCGTGCGGCCCTGCCCGTCCGTCAGGCGCCCGTCATCCAGCACCTGCAGCAGCACATTGAACACGTCGGGGTGGGCTTTTTCGACCTCGTCGAGCAGCAGCACGCTGTAAGGCTTGCGGCGCACGGCTTCGGTCAGGTAGCCGCCCTCCTCATAGCCCACATAGCCCGGGGGCGCGCCTATCAGGCGGGCCACCGAATGTTTTTCCATGAACTCGCTCATGTCGACGCGTATCAGGTGGTCTTCGCTGTCGAACAAAAAGCCGGCCAGCGCCTTGCACAGCTCGGTCTTGCCCACGCCCGTGGGGCCCAGGAACAGGAAGGAGCCGGTCGGGCGGTTAGGGTCGGAGAGGCCGGAGCGCGAGCGGCGTATGGCGTTGGCCACCGCGCTGATGGCCTCGTCCTGGCCGACCACGCGCTCATGCAGCTTCCCCTCCATCTGCAGCAGCTTGTCGCGCTCGCCCTGCATGAGTTTGCTCACGGGGATGCCGGTGGCGCGCGCCACGACCTCGGCGATCTCTTCGGCGCCGACCTGGGTGCGCAGCAGCGTGGGCGCGTTGGACTTGCCCTTGCTGGCTTCGCTGTCCTGTGCTTCCTTCAGGCGTTTTTCGAGCTCAGGCAGCTTGCCGTATTGCAGCTCGGCGACCTTGTTGAAGTCGCCCTTGCGGGTGAACTCCTCAATCTGGAAGCGGATGCGGTCGATCTCCTCCATGACGTCCTTGGAGCCCAGCGCCTGGGCTTTTTCGGCCTGCCAGATTTCATCAAGGTCGGAGATCTCTTTTTGCAGCTTGCCGATTTCCTCTTCGATGAGTTCGAAGCGTTTTTGCGAGGCCTCGTCTTTTTCGCGGCGCACGGCTTCGCGCTCGATCTGCAGCTGGATCAGGCGGCGGTCCAGCCTGTCCATGACCTCGGGCTTGGAGTCCATCTCGATCTTGATCTTGGCGGCGGCCTCGTCGATCAGGTCTATCGCCTTGTCGGGCAGGAAGCGGTCGGTGATGTAGCGGTGGCTCAGCTCGGCCGCGGCCACGATGGCCGGGTCGGTGATCTGCACGCCGTGGTGCGCTTCGTATTTTTCCTGCAGGCCGCGCAGGATGGCGATGGTGGCCTCCACCGTGGGCTCGCCGACCAGGATTTTCTGGAAGCGGCGCTCCAGGGCGGCGTCTTTTTCGATGTACTTGCGGTATTCGTCGAGCGTGGTGGCGCCCACGCAGTGCAGTTCGCCGCGCGCCAGCGCCGGCTTGAGCATGTTGCCGGCGTCCATCGCGCCTTCGGCCTTGCCGGCGCCCACCATGGTGTGCAACTCGTCGATGAAGACGATGGTCTGGCCTTCGTCCTTGGCCAGCTCGTTGAGCACGGATTTCAGGCGCTCTTCAAACTCGCCGCGGAACTTGGCGCCGGCCAGCAGCGCGGCCATGTCGAGCGAGAGCACACGCTTGCCCTTGAGGGAATCGGGCACTTCGCCGGCCACGATGCGCTGGGCCAGGCCTTCGACAATCGCGGTCTTGCCGACGCCGGGCTCGCCGATCAGCACG
>Ga0063456_1001982_pt1 | contig 10121 bp, 11 predicted proteins | sample AraplaMF_Cvi_mMF_FD_56228 | JGI IMG/M metagenome (GOLD analysis project Ga0063456, IMG submission 56228) | Arabidopsis root microbial communities from the University of North Carolina, USA - plate scrape MF_Cvi_mMF version 2 (version 2) | ecosystem: Host-associated > Plants > Roots > Endosphere ... | reverse complement strand
GTGCTGGAGCTCGGCCAGCTCATCGCCGGCCCCTTCGCCGGCAAGACGCTGGCGGAGTTCGGCGCCGACGTGATCAAGGTCGAGCCGGCCGGCGTCGGCGACCCGCTGCGCAAGTGGCGGCTGNTGCGCGACAACGGNACCTCGGCGTGGTGGGAGGTCCAGTCGCGCAACAAGCGCTCGGTGTGCCTGGACCTGCGCAGCCCCGAGGGACAGGAGGCCGTGCGCGCACTGGCACTCGAAGCCGACGTGCTGATCGAGAACTTCAAGCCCGGCACGCTCGAAGGCTGGGGCCTGGGCTGGGAGGCGCTGCATGCGCTGAACCCCCGGCTCATCATGCTGCGCATCTCGGGCTACGGGCAGACCGGGCCCTACCGCGACAAGCCCGGCTTCGGCGTGCTCGGCGAATCGATGGGCGGGCTGCGCTACCTGAGCGGCGAGCCGGGCCGTGTGCCGGTGCGCGTGGGGGTGTCTCTGGGAGACACGCTGGCGGCGCTGCATGGCGTGATCGGCGTGCTGACCGCGCTGCACCACCGCACGGCGCATGGCGGCGAAGGCCAGTTCATCGACGTGGCGCTCTACGAGTCGGTGTTCAACGTGATGGAAAGCCTGCTGCCAGAGTACGACGCCTTCGGTGCCGTGCGCGAGCGTGCCGGCAGCGCGCTGCCCGGCATCGCGCCGACCAATGCCTACCGCTGCGAGGACGGGCAGTACGTGCTGGTGGCCGGCAACGGCGACAGCATCTTCCGCCGGCTGATGCGCGCCATCGGCCGCGAGGACCTGGAGAACGACCCCGGGCTGGTGCACAACGACGGCCGCGTGCNGCGCGTGGANGAGATCGACGCCGCCATCGAGGCATGGACGCTGCAGCGCAGCCGCGACGAGGTGCTGGCCGCGCTCGATGCGGCGGGCGTGCCGGTCGGNCGCATCTACACGGTGGCCGANATCGCGNGCGACCCGCAGTACCTGGCGCGCGGGATGATCGTGGAGGCGCCGACCTCCGACGGCAGCACATTGAAGGTGCCGGGCGTGGTGCCCAAGCTCAGCGCCACGCCGGGGCGCCTCGCGCACCCTGCGCCACGGCTGGGCGAGCATGACGGCGATCTGCACGGTGCCGGATGGCCGGCGCGGCGCGTGGAAGGAGTGGCGGCATGAAGGCGGGCAACGGCACGCGGCTGTTCGTCAACGAGGTCGCGACGCGCGACGGCTTCCAGATGGAGAGCCGCTTCGTTCCCACGGACGACAAGATCGCGCTGATCGACCGGCTCAGCGGCCTGGGCTACGCGAAGATCGAAGTCACGTCGTTCACCTCGGCGAAGGCGATTCCCGCATTGCGCGATGGCGAGGAGGTGATGAATCGCATCGCCCGCCGGCCAGGCCTGGTCTACACCGCGCTGGTGCCAAACCTGCGAGGGGCGGAGCGCGCGCTGGAGAGCCGCATCGACGAGTTCAATATCGTCATGTCGGTGAGCGAGACGCACAACCTCGCCAACCTGCGCATGACGAGGGAGCAGTCGTTCGCGCAGCTGGCCGGCGTCATCGCGCTGGCGAAGAAGGCCGGGGTGCCGGTGAACGTGTCGCTGTCGTGCGTGTTCGGTTGCCCGATGGAAGGCGAAGTGCCGCTCGCGACGGTGCAAGGCTGGATCGACCGCTTCGCCGCGCTCGAGGTGCAGGGCATCACGCTGTGCGACACGACGGGCATGGCCTATCCGACGCAGGTGCGGGAGGTCTGCGAATCCGTGCTGGCGAGCCATCAGGCGCTGGAATGGACGGCCCACTTCCACAACACGCGCGGCATGGGCCTCGTGAATACCGTGGCGGCGGTGGAGGCCGGCATCCGCCGGCTCGACATGTCGCTCGGAGGCATCGGCGGCTGCCCCTACGCGCCGGGTGCGACAGGCAATGTGGCGACCGAGGACGTGGTCCACATGCTGCAGTGCATGGGCTACGACACCGGCATGGACCTGGAGGGCCTGATCGCCGCTGCGGCGGAGCTGGAAGCGCTGGTGCAGCACGAGTTGCCGGCCCAGGTCTCGCGCGCAGGCCATCGGCTGACGCGGCATGCGCCCCCGCCGGACTTCGACGACATCGTCATCCGCGCCCGGGAGCGCGGGCAAGCACACAAGGAGCTGCAACCATGATCGACCACCTGGACCACCTCGTGCTGACCACCTCGCACGAGGAAGCCTGCATCCGCTTCTATGTCGACGTGATGGGCATGTCGCTGGAGAGCTTCGGCGCCGGCCGCAAGGCCTTTCGCTTCGGCAACCAGAAGATCAACCTGCATGTGAAGGGCCACGAGTTCGAGCCCAAGGCGCAGCTGCCGACGCCCGGCTCGCTGGACCTGTGCTTCATCGCCAGCGTGCCGCTCGACGAGGTCGTCGCGCGGCTCGGCGAGAAGGGTGTGGCGATCCTCGAAGGGCCGGTGATGCGCACGGGAGCCACCTCGCGCATCCGTTCGGTCTATGTGCGCGACCCCGACCAGAACCTGATCGAGATCTCGGAGCTGTCGCCCTGAAGCGAAGCCCCNAGAACAGCCAGCAATACAAAACCACNGGAGACAAACCATGAAACCCATCCACCGCCTTCTCGCGGTCGGCCTCGTGCTGTCCGCTTCGGCCGCAACCGCCGCGGACGCCTGGCCCTCGAAACCGATCACCATGGTCGTGCCGACCGCGCCGGCCGGCTCGACCGACATCATGGCGCGGCTGGTCGGCGACCCGCTGCAGCGCGCGCTGGGCCAGCCTGTCGTCATCGACAACAAGCCCGGCGCCAGCGGCAACATCGGCACCGAGTTCGTGGCGCGCGCCGCGCCCGANGGCTACACGCTGTTGATGCAGTANTCGGGCTACCACGTCGGCAATCCCTCGCTCTACCCGAACATCCGGTGGAGCCCCACCAAGGACTTCGTGCCGGTCGCGATGGTGATGCGCGCGCCGCANGTGGTCGCGGTGAGCGGCANGCTGCCGGTGAAGTCGATGAAGGAACTCATCGAGTACGGCAAGAAGAAGGAGGGCGGGCTCTTNTTCGCGTCCTCGGGCAACGGCTCGATCCAGCACATCGCGGGCGAGCTGCTGTTGCGGCAGACGAAACAGGCGATGACACACGTGCCTTACAAGGGCTCGGGGCCGGCGATCAACGACCTGATCTCGGGCAACGTCGACATGTTCATCACCACGCCGCCCTCGGTCATCGGCCATTTCGCGGGTGGGCGCATCAAGCCGCTGGCGTACACGGGCAGCAAGCGGCATCCGTCGATGCCCGACGTGCCGACCTCGGCCGAGGCGGGACTGCCGGGCTACGAGGTGGAATCGTGGTTCGCGGTGTTCGCGCCGGCGAAGACGCCGCCCGAGGTCGTCAACAGGCTCAGCGCGGAACTCCGCAAGATCGTGGAGAGCGAAGCCTTCCGCAGGAAGGTGGACGAGCAAGGCGCCTTCGCGACCTACATGGACCCGCCGACGCTGGCGAAATTCGTCGACCAGGAGTTGGCTGCATGGTCGAAGGTGATCAAGTCGGCTGACATCAAGCCCGATTGATCGGGCCTCATGGTGCCGGTGCCCTCTGACCGACCTGCCACGGATACGACCGGCTACAGCTTGACGTTGATGATCGACAGGATGATCGCGGAGAGCGTCATCGCGACCGGCAGCTTCCGCACGGCGAGCGCATGGGCGCGGGCGACGGAAGCCTGCGTCTGAAGCAGAAGGCTGCGTTCGGAATGGATGGGTGTGGACATTTCGGACTCCTGTGTGGTTGCGGGCTTGTTGCCCCTGATGGCCTCCACGATAGGCTTCGCAGCCTGCCGTGGCGCGGGCGTTTCGAGGACACGGCGTTTCCGTTTTCGCAACGATCCGTCGGCGTTCGGCCGGAACTTCAGGCTGGTTCTGCGGATCGGCGACGCTTCGTGTGGCGCGAGAATCCGGCGCCGACAACCGATGAAAGCAGACAGAAANAGATGACGAGCAAGAAGGCGGCGCTCCGGCCGCNGATACGCCGTGCCACCCCCGACGACTCGACCCCATGGCCGCTGCTGCTGGCCGCCGANGGCCCGCGCGCCGAGATCCGCAAGTACCTGTCGCGCGGCGAGCTCTGGCTGGCGGAAGCTGCCGGCCGGGCCGTCGGCCAGATGGTGCTGCTCGAAACCCGCATCGGCACCTGGGAGATCATGAACATCGCGGTGAGCGCCGATCTGCGCGGCCAGGGCGTGGGCACGGCGCTGCTGCGCAAGGCGAAGGCGCTGGCCGTGGAACGGGGCGCACACCTGCTCGAAGTCGGCACGGGCAACAGCAGCCTGCGCGAGCTGGCCTTCTACCAGCGCTTCGGCTTCCGCATCGCCGGGGTGGATCGCGACTTCTTCGTGCGCCGCGCAGCCGGCGGCAGGCTGCAGAAGCAGGACGGCATCGTGCTGCGCGACATGGTGCGCCTGCGCATCGAGCTCGCCGATTAACCGGCGATCAGCTTCTGCACCAGCTCGGCCGTGGTCGCGGCCGCGTACTTGCGCATCAGCCGGGCCCGGTGCAGTTCCACCGTGCGGTGGCTGATGCCCAGCGCCTTGCCGATCTCCTTCGAAGTCAGCCCGCGCATCACCTGCGCGGCCACCTCGCGCTCGCGTGGCGTGAGCTCTGCCTTCACGGCGCGGCGCGAGCCCAGGTCCTCGAAGGTCCAGATGCCGGCCTCGTGCGGGGCGGCGCGGTTCATGGCGTGGCCGGTGACGTGGCACCAGAAGGTTTCGCCGGCGATGGCGCCGTGCAGCCCGCCGAGCCGCTTCATCATGCGGTTGTCGGCGTAGTGCCCGCTGGCATTCAGAAAGGGCTCCATGCGCTTGCCGATGCGCTCGAACTCGGCCACGCTGGGGTAGAGGATGCTGAACGAATGCCCGACCAGTGCGGAGGGCGTTGCGCCGAAGATCTCGCAAACGCGCAGGTTGCACGCCACGATGGTGCGGTTGCTCGACACCACCATGCCGACGGGGGCGTGTTCAAAGGCCAGCCGGTAATCGATCTCGGGCATCGGGGGTCACCATTACGAAATACTACGTATGCGGGTACGTAGTATCGTTCAGGCCTCTTCCTCCGGCTTTTTTCCTGCTTCCACCTCTCTCATTCATCCATCAAGGAGCACGAGTGAACAAGATTTTTCCCACCGCTGACGCGGCACTCAAGGGAGTCGTCGCCGACGGGCAGATGCTCGCGGTCGGCGGCTTCGGCCTCTGCGGCATTCCNGAAGCGCTGATCGACGCGCTCAAGGACTCCGGCGTGCAGAACCTCACCGTCATCTCCAACAACGCNGGCGTCGACGGNTTCGGCCTCGGCAAGCTGNTGGAGACGCGCCAGATCAAGAAGATGATCGCGTCCTACGTCGGCGAGAACAAGGAGTTCGAGCGCCAGTATCTCGCGGGCGAACTGGCCCTCGAATTCACGCCGCAGGGCACGCTGGCCGAGAAGCTGCGCGCCGGCGGCGCCGGCATTCCGGCCTTCTTCACCAAGACCGGCGTGGGCACCCAGGTTGCCGAAGGCAAGGAGCTGCGCGAGTTCGACGGCGAAACCTACGTCATGGAACGCTCGCTGGTGCCCGACGTGGCGCTGGTGAAGGCCGACGTGGCCGACAAGTCGGGCAACCTGCGCTTCCGCCTCACGGCGCGCAACTTCAACCCGGCNGCCGCCATGGCCGGCAAGATCTGCATCGTCGANGTCGAGAAGATCGTCGAGGTGGGCGAGCTGGCCCCCGACGACATNCACCTGCCNGGCATCTACGTGCACCGCATCGTGCTCAACGCGAACCCCGAGAAGCGCATCGAGAAGCGCACCGTGAGCGCATCGGTCGATGCCGCCGCCGCGAAGGTCGAGGCCCAGACCGCCATCGCCGCTGCTGCCGCCGCAGGCAGCGAAGTGCCCGCCAAGGTCGTCAACAAGAAAGAAGGAGCCTGAGATGCCCTGGACCCAAGACCAGATGGCGGCCCGCGCCGCGCAAGAACTCGAAGACGGCTTCTACGTCAACCTCGGCATNGGCATNCCGACGCTGGTGGCCAACCACACCGGCGACAAGGAAGTGTGGCTGCAGAGCGAGAACGGCATGCTCGGCATCGGCCCGTTNCCCACCGAAGACCAGGTCGACGCCGACCTCATCAACGCCGGCAAGCAGACCGTCACCACGCTGCCCGGCTCGGCCATCTTCGGCAGCCATGACAGCTTCGCGATGATCCGCGGCGGCAAGATCAACCTGTCGATCCTGGGCGCGATGCAGGTCAGCACCAAGGGCGACCTCGCCAACTGGATGATCCCCGGCAAGATGGTCAAGGGCATGGGCGGCGCCATGGACCTCGTGGCCGGCGTGAAGCGCGTGATCGTGCTGATGGAGCACGTCGCGAAGAAGAAGGACGGCACCGAGGACCTGAAGATCCTCGAGAAGTGCACTCTGCCGCTGACCGGCGTGGGCGTGGTCGACCGCATCATCACCGACCTGGCCGTGATGGACGTGGTGCCCGAGGGCCTGAAGGTCGTCGAGCTGGCGCCGGGCGTCACCTTCGACGCGCTGCAGGCCAAGACGGGCGCCAAGCTGATCCAGTAAAGACGGCATCGACCCGACAGCACGCAAGGGCCGCTTTCGCGGCCCTTTCCCGTTGGGGTGAGACACTGGGCGCATGGCTTACCTCGACCTCGAAAACCTGCGCACCGTTTTTCTCGACGACGAGGCGCTGCGCGTGCGGCGCCTGCAGCGGCAGTCCTGCGGGTCGCTCCAGGTCACGAGCGGCCGCATCGTGGCGTGCGATCCGCTGGTGCAGCCGGAACGCCCCCCTTTCGTGCGCAGCGTTTCCGGCCGGGGCGCTTTCCCTGCCGAGTTGCTTCAACACGAAGGCCGGCATGCGCTCGCGGTGCTCTGGCTGCGTGATCGCCGCGGACTGCAGCCCGCGGACCTGCACTGGGAACCCGCGCTGCTCGATGGCCAGTCGCAGAATGAGCTGGGCGACGACGAGTTCTATGGCTACCCGGTCGACGCCGGCGTCGGCTGCTTCATGGATGCCGACTGCGCGGCCGCCATCGCCGAGCGCGAGGCGCGCGAATCGTCGGCCAACCCCGACTACGGCAGCTACTACGACGACGTGCTCGACGAAGAACTTGGCAGCAAGGACATGGCCGACCACTACCCGCTGGGCGAGGGCAGCGCGAACAACGTGCTGATCTTCAGCTCGGGCTGGGGTGACGGCAGCTATCCGAGCTTCTGGGCGCTCGACGCCGCCCGCGAGCCGGTGGCGCTGGTGACCGACTTCATGACGATGCAAGGCGGCGATGCGCGCAGCGAGGACGACAAGCGAGACGATGCCTACCTGGCGAGCCTGTCGCCCGAAAGGCTCGCGGCCCTCGAAGCCCTCGGAGCCGCGGCGATCAAGGGCGACGCGGCCGCGATCCGGCCTTTGCTCGACGGCGGGCTCGCGGGGGCCAACGACATCGTTCCGTCGCTCGGCGAGACCGCGCTCTTCAGCGCGATCCGCATGAACCAGCTCGAAGCCTTGCGCGTGTTGCTGGGCAGCGCGCCGTGCCCCGCCATGCCCGAGCATCTGCGCATCGAAGGCAAGGCGGAAAGCTACTCGGCCTTTGCGCGATGGCTCAAGAAGCCGCGCGTGCCGGGGCTGGTCGAGCTGCTCGAACAGGCTGAGGCCGCTGCGGCTGCTGAATCTGCAGGGGGCAAGAGTCTCTGGAAGCGCCTCTTTTCCTGAGCGTCAGGCCCCCAGCGCCGCCCGCACCTTGTCTCCCAACCCCCGCAGCCGCTCCACCGGCTCGTTGGAAAACACGAAGCGCAGGTACTGCGCCCCATGCGTCTCGCCCCAGCCCTTCATAGCAGTGGCGCAGACGCGGTGCGCCAGCAGGCGTTCCGACAGCGTCTGCCCGTCGATGCCGAAGTCGCTGGCGCGCAGCAGCAGCGACCAGCCGCCGCCGGGTACGCCCACCGGCAGGCCCTTGAGCTCGTCGAGCACGGTGTCGCGCCGTCGCTCCAGTTCGGCCACGTAGGACGCGAGCGTGTGNGCCGATTGCTCCAGNGCAGTCGCCACCGCGTCCTGCGCGATGCCCACCGGCACCACCACGTTGGCGAGCGACACGGCCACGAGGTCGGGCATGTAGCTCTCGGGCGCCACGGTCCAGCCGACGCGCCAGCCGATCATGCGCAACTCTTTGGCGGATGAGCCCACGGTGATGGTGCGTTCGGCCATGCCGGGCAGGCCCGCGGGGTGGATGACCTTGCGGCCGTCGTACAGCAGGCGCTCCATCGCGGTGTCGAGGATGAGCGTGAGGTCGTGCCGCACGCACAGCGCGGCGATGGCGCGCCAGTCTTCCTCGTCGAAGCAGCCGCCTGTGGGCATCGAGGGCGACATCAGCAGCATGGTGCGCACGCGCGGGCCGATGGCGGCTTGCAGCGCCTCGCGGTCGAGCTTCCATTCGCCGCCGGGCGTGAACCTGAAGGGCACGTATTTCGGCGTGCCGCCCGCGAGGCGGATGCGNTTGAGCAGGCCCGCGTAGGTCGGGTCGGTCACCAGCACCTCGTCGCCGACCTCGACGGTGGCGAGCAGCGCNTTGAGGATGCCCGAGAGGCCGCCCGCCGAGATCACGCAGTTGCNCGCGCCGCTGTACGCCACGCCCGAGAGCGCCGACACATGCCGCGCCGCCACGTCGCGCAGGCGCGANTGGCCNACGAAGGGCAGGTAGCTGTTGTCCGGGTCGAACGATGCCGCGTGCACGGTGCGCGCGACGGCCTCGGGGTCGGGCGGGATGTCGACGTCGAGGTTCTCCAGCCGCAGGAAGGGCGGGCCGTCGGCGTCGTCGGCGATCGCGCCCATGCGGTCGACGCCGATGCCGGCGATGTGTTCGAGGCGGGCGGGGCGGTGGCGTGGCATGGGCGTGTCTCCAGGCTCCGTGTAGGGGATTGCGTTGCTCATTACGGGGTTGGTGGCTTGCGCGGGCGGGCCGGCCGCTGCGGCGGGCCGCTCGCGCCATTTTCTTCGCCGGGCGGCTGCAGGAGCAACAGCGGCTGCTGCTCCTGCACCGTCTCGCGCAGGAAGTTCCACACGGCCTGCATGCGCGCGAGGTGCTTGGTCTCCGCCGGCATCGACATCCAGAAGGTGCGCGTGAAGTTCGCCTGCCCCGGCAGCACGGGGCGCAGCGCGGTGTCGTGCTCGGCGATGAAGGCCGGCAGCACCGCGATGCCCGCGCCCGCCNCCACCGCGCTGTGCTGNGCGAGCACGCTGGTGCTGCGCAGCGCGAAGGCGTCGGGGCGGTGCAACTCGTCGAGGTACTGCAGCTCCTTGCTGAAGAGCAGGTCGTCCACGTAGCTGATGAAAGTGTGGCCGCGCAGGTCCTCACGCGTGCGGATGGGCTTGTGCGCCGACAGGTACTGCTTCGATGCGTACAGGCGCAGCGTGTAGTCGGTGAGCTTTGCGACCACCACCGGCCCGCGCGCCGGGCGTTCGAGCGAGATCACGATGTCGGCCTCGCGCCGCGACAGGTGCACGAGGCGCGGCATGGCCAGCAGGTCGATGGTGAGCTTCGGGTGCCGCACCGCGAACGACGCTAGCTGCGGCGCCAGCACCACCGTGCCGAAGCCCTCGGTGGCGCCGATGCGCACCAGCCCCGAAAGGCCTTCCTGCGAGGCCGGAGCGGTGCTTTCCACGGCCTGGAACGCGCTCTCCATCGCCTCGACCTGCGGCTGCAGCCTGCGGCCCGCCTCGGTGAGCCGGTGTCCGCCCGATTCGCGCGAGAACAGCGGGGCCCCGACTTCCTTCTCGAGCGCCTGGATGCGGCGCGCCACCGTGGTGTGGTCGACCTCCAGCCGCCGCGCCGCGCTCATCAGCGTGCCCGAGCGGGCCAGCTCCAGGAAATACCGCAGGTTGTCCCAGTCCATGTGCTTTCGTGCCTCGGGTGGTCTCGAATGGAAGGCTTTGCATTTTTGCAAAGTCGCCGCGCAATTTTGTCTATTGTCATGGCAAATCTGCAAAGCTAGGATGCGTCACCGCCCCGGCTCGTCCGGCGCCGCTTTCACAGGATTCACAGGAGACAAACCCCATGGACGCCACCACCACGCCCTCGACCCAGGTCGCCACCGTCAAGCTGCTGATCGGCGGCAAGCTGGTCGAA
>Ga0063456_1001973_pt1 | contig 10168 bp, 9 predicted proteins | sample AraplaMF_Cvi_mMF_FD_56228 | JGI IMG/M metagenome (GOLD analysis project Ga0063456, IMG submission 56228) | Arabidopsis root microbial communities from the University of North Carolina, USA - plate scrape MF_Cvi_mMF version 2 (version 2) | ecosystem: Host-associated > Plants > Roots > Endosphere ... | reverse complement strand
TGCGCCGGTCCCTGCGTCGGCAGGCTGACGGCGCCGAACTGCCCCTTGGCGCTGCCCGGGCTCGGTGTCTTCTGCTGAGCTCCGACATCGCCGGCGGCAAGGCTTGCGCCGATTGCGCCGGCAAGCGTCAGTTTGCCGAATGTCCTGAAAGCCTGAGCGAAGCCGAAAGCCATGCTATTTCCTTGAACCGCTGCCGAAGTGATTTGCGTCAAATCTATCGTGAAAAGCGATTTTGGTGAATCGATGTTTTGGCTGGTGGTGGGAAGCGGCGGTGACGGATCGCCGCAGAGTTGCGCCGCATATTGCGAAGGCGACGCATCGAGGCGAGACGATGGCTCAAAATTTCGCGAGCCCGGCAAAAACCAAACTCTCTCCTGTTTTTCGCCCGTATTTTTCGTATTGTCGAACCCACCAATAATCAGGGGAAAGCATGAATGGCGGCTTTGTGGTCGAAGATCGGTTTGTTTCTGTCGCTTGCGGGCGTTCTCGTTCCGCTCTCGTCCATGGCGGAGGATCAGGATTTCCGCATCGGAAGTTCGGTCATCAATGAACTCAAATATCAGCCCGGCTTCACCCATTTCGACTATGTCAATACCAACGCCCCGAAGGGCGGCGACTTGCGCCTCTCGACGACAGGCACCTTCGATACGTTCAATCCGCTGCTGGAAAAGGGCGAGGTAGCGACCGGCGTGGCACTGGTCTACGACACGCTGATGAAACCCGCCGAAGACGAGGTTCTCGCTTCCTACGGCCTGCTTGCCGAAGGGCTCTCCTATCCCGCCGATGTCTCCAGCGCGACCTTCCGTCTGCGCAAGGAGGCGAAATGGGCGGACGGGCAACCGGTGACGCCTGACGATGTGATCTTCAGCTTCGACAAATCCAAGGAGCTCAACCCGCTCAACTTCAATTACTACCGCCATGTGGTGAAAGCCGAAAAGACCGGTGATCGCGACGTCACCTTCACGTTCGACGAGAAGAACAATCGTGAGCTTCCGAATATTCTCGGCCAGTTGACGATCGTGCCGAAACATTGGTGGGAGTCGCCGGGACCGGATGGCAAGCCGCGCGACATCTCCAAGACGACGCTGGAACCCGTCATGGGCTCCGGTCCCTACAAGATTGCCGACTTCTCCCCCGGCGCGTCGACGCGTTTCGAATTGCGCGACGATTATTGGGGCAAGGACCTCAATGTGAATGTCGGCCAGTACAATTTCCGCAACATCATCTACACCTATTTCGGCGATCGGGATGTCGAGTTCGAGGCCTTCCGTGCCGCCAATGTGGACTATCGCCAGGAAAACCAGGCAAGCCGATGGGCGATAGCTTACGACTTTCCTGCCGTGAAGGACGGCCGTGTCAAGCGCGAGGAGCCGCCGAATGCGCTGCGGGCAACGGGCATCATGCAGGCTTTCGTACCCAATATGCGGCGCGACCTCTTCAAGGATATCAGGGTGCGCGAGGCATTGAACTATGCCTTCGACTTCGAGGACCTCAACCGCAACCTCGCCTACAATGCCTTCGAGCGGATCGACAGCTATTTCTGGAACACCGAACTCGCCTCGTCCGGCCTCCCGCAGGGACGGGAGCTGGAAATACTGCAAGGTTTGAAGGACAAGGTTCCGCCGGAGGTCTTCACGACGCCCTACACCAATCCCGTCGCTGGTGATCCGCAGAAAATCCGTGACAATCTGCGCAAGGCCATTGCTCTGTTCAAAGAGGCGGGCTGGGAGCTCAAGGGCAATCGCATGGTCAACGCGCAGACCGGCCAGCCGATGAGCTTCGAAATCCTGTTGTCCAACCCCTCCTTCGAGCGTTCGGTCCTTCCCTATGCGAACAACCTCAAGAAGATCGGCGTCGATGCCCGTCTGCGCACCGTCGATGCCTCGCAATATACGAACCGGGTCAGAAGTTTCGATTACGACATGATCTGGGGCATCTGGGGCGAGACGATGAATCCCGGCAACGAACAGGCCGACTATTGGGGCTCCGAAGCGGCGAAACAGCCCGGCTCGCGTAATTATGCCGGCATCGCCGATCCGGCCGTCGACGCCCTGATCCGGATGGTCATTTTCGCGCCGAACCGGGAGGAGCAGGTCGCGTCGATCAAGGCCATGGACCGCGTCTTGCTTGCCAATCACTATGTCGTGCCGTTGTTTTACTCCAGAACATCTCGTCTCGCCTATTGGAACACCATCACCCGGCCGGCCGAGTTTCCGGCCTATGGCCTGGGCTTCCCGGAAGCCTGGTGGTCGACCTCGGCAAAATGAGCGGGCTTGCAATGAAGGGGCCCTCGGCTCCAAATGGCACGAGCGAATCACGACAAGCCGGCAGGGCCGGCAAGGGAAGGCTGGCGGATTGAGCGGCATTAGACTGGACGGCGGGCAGACAGGAAAAACATTCCCGGAGGCTGAAGGCTGATGGGCGCCTATATCCTTCGCCGCCTGCTTTTGATGGTTCCAACCATTGTCGGCATCATGGCGATATCCTTCATCGTCATTCAGTTCGCCCCAGGCGGTCCCGTCGAGCAGGTGATCGCCCAACTGACCGGTCAGGCCGATAGTGCTGACCAGCGACTGTCCGGCGGCGGCGATCTTCTCGGCGGCACCGGCAGCGATGAAGGCTCAAAATATCGCGGTGCCCAGGGGCTTGATCCGGAACTGATCGCCAAGCTCGAAAAACAGTTCGGCTTCGACAAGCCGCCGCTGACCCGTTTCGGCGAGATGATGTGGAACTACATCCGCTTCGATTTCGGCGAGAGCTTCTTCCGCAACACCTCGGTGCTCGAGCTCATCAAGGAGAAGCTGCCGGTGTCGATCTCGCTCGGCATCTGGATCCTGATCTTCTCCTATGCCATCTCCATTCCGCTCGGCATCCGCAAGGCGGTCAAGGATGGATCGACCTTCGATGTCTGGACATCGGGCGTCATCGTCGTCGGCTACGCCGTGCCGAGCTTCCTCTTCGGCATTCTCCTGATCGTGCTTTTTGCCGGCGGCTCCTTCTACGACTGGTTTCCGCTGCGCGGCCTGGTCTCCGATAATTTCGACCAGCTGGCCTGGTGGCAGAAGCCGCTCGACTATTTCTGGCACCTGACCCTGCCGTTGATCTCGCTNTCCCTGTCCGCCTTTGCCACGACGACGCTGCTGACCAAGAATTCCTTCATCGAGGAGATCAAGAAGCAATATGTCGTCACCGCCCGCGCCAAGGGCCTGAACCAGCGCCAAGTGCTCTACGGCCATGTCTTCCGCAACGCCATGCTGATCATCATTGCCGGTTTTCCCGGCGCCTTCATTTCCGCTTTCTTCACCGGCTCGCTGCTGATCGAAAACATCTTCTCGCTGGATGGCCTCGGCCGTCTCGGCTATCTCTCGGTCATCAACCGGGATTACCCGATCGTCTTCGCCACCCTCTACATCTTCTCGCTGCTCGGCCTCTTCGTCAGCCTGGTTTCCGACCTGATCTACACCTGGATCGATCCGCGCATCGATTTCGAGCGGAGGGATGTCTGATGGACGCCGCCGCAAATCCTGCCGTCACCACGCCTGTCAAGCCGCCGCGCAAGGGCCTGCTGTCGCCGACCAACATCCGCCGCTGGCAGAATTTCCGGGCAAACGGCCGCGGTTATTGGTCGCTGTGGCTGTTCCTGGTGCTGTTCGTCCTCAGCCTGTTTGCCGAGTTCATTGCCAACGACCGGCCGATCATCGCCTCCTACAAGGGCGAGATCCTGTTTCCCGTGCTGGTCGACTATCCCGAGGAGAAGTTCGGCGGCTTCCTGGCCGAAACCGATTACCGTTCCTCGGTGATTGCGGATGAGATCGATGCCAATGGCTGGATGATCTGGCCGCCGATCCGCTATTCCTACCGCTCGGTCAATTCCAACATTCCCCATTCNGCACCCACCGCCCCNTTCTGGCTGATGACCAAGGAGGAGCGCTGCGCCGGTTATCCGCAAGGCGTGAACGATCCCGATTGCACCTTCGGCAATCTCAACTGGCTCGGCACCGACGACCAGGCGCGCGACGTGCTGGCGCGGGTCATCTACGGTTTCCGCATATCGGTGCTCTTTGGCCTGATGCTGACCATCTGCTCGGCGATCATCGGCGTGACGGCGGGTGCGGTGCAGGGCTATTTCGGCGGCTGGACCGATCTGCTGCTGCAGCGCTTCATCGAGATCTGGTCGTCGATGCCGGTGCTTTACATCCTGCTGATCATCGCGGCCCTCCTGCCGCCCGGCTTCTTCGTGCTGCTCGGCATCATGCTGCTCTTCTCCTGGGTCGGTTTCGTCGGCATCGTGCGCGCCGAATTCCTGCGCGCCCGCAATTTCGAATATGTCCGCGCCGCCCGCGCGCTCGGCGTCAACAATCGCACCATCATGTGGCGTCACCTGCTGCCGAACGCCATGGTGGCGACGCTGACCTTCCTGCCCTTTATCCTCTCCGGCTCGATCACCACGCTGACCTCGCTCGATTTCCTCGGCTTCGGCATGCCGCCGGGCTCCCCCTCGCTCGGCGAGATGATCGCCCAGGGCAAGACCAATCTGCAGGCCCCGTGGCTCGGGCTGACGGCCTTCTTTGCCATGTCGATCATGCTGTCCCTGCTGATCTTCATCGGCGAAGCCGTGCGCGATGCCTTCGATCCGAGGAAGACGTTTCAATGAGTGACATGAAAGAACCGCTGCTTTCCGTCCGCGATCTCTCGGTTGCCTTTCATCAAGGCGGCGAGACCTCGCTGGCCGTCGATCACATCTCCTTCGATATCGCCAAAGGCGAAGTCGTGGCGCTGGTCGGCGAATCCGGCTCCGGCAAGTCGGTCTCGGCCAACTCGATCCTGCGGCTTTTGCCCTATCCCTCGGCAAGCCATCCTTCCGGCGAAATCCTGTTCAAGGGCAAGGACCTTCTGAAGGCGTCGGAGCGGGCGCTGCGGGAAGTGCGCGGCAACGACATCACCATGATCTTCCAGGAGCCGATGACCTCGCTCAATCCGCTTCATACGATCGAGAAGCAGATCGCCGAGATCCTTGCCCTGCACCAGGGACTCACCGGTGAGCCGGCGCGCCAGCGTGTGCTGGAANTGCTGAANCAGGTCGGAATCCGCGAGCCGGAGAAGCGGTTGAAAGCCTATCCGCACGANCTCTCCGGCGGCCAGCGCCAGCGCGTCATGATTGCCATGGCGCTCGCCAACCGGCCGGANCTGCTGATCGCCGACGANCCNACCACGGCGCTCGACGTCACCGTACAGGCGCAGATCCTCGAATTGCTCCGGCAGTTGAAGGCCGTACATGGCATGTCGATGCTGTTCATCACCCATGATCTCGGCATTGTCCGCAAATTCGCCGATCGCGTCTGTGTCATGACCAAGGGCAGGATCGTCGAAACCGGAACCGTCGAGGAGGTTTTCGCCAACCCGAAGCACGAATATACCCGNCATCTTCTCGCTTCCGAACCGCGCGGCGAGCCGCCGCTNGCCGATCCGTCGAAGCCGGTGGTGATGGAAGGGTCCGATATCCGTGTCTGGTTCCCGATCAAAGCAGGGCTNATGCGTCGCGTCGTCGATCATGTGAAGGCGGTCGACGGCATCGATCTGTCGCTGCGCGCCGGCCAGACGCTCGGCGTCGTCGGCGAGTCCGGTTCCGGCAAGACCACGCTCGGCCTGGCGCTCACCCGGCTGATTTCCTCGCAAGGACGGATCGCCTTTGTCGGCACGGATATAGCCGGCTATTCATTCAGCGAGATGCGGCCGCTGCGCAACCAGTTGCAGGTGGTCTTTCAGGATCCCTATGGCTCGCTCAGCCCCCGCATGTCGGTTGGCGATATCGTCGCCGAGGGGCTGAAGGTGCACGAGCGCTCCTTGACCGCGGAGGAGCGCGACCAGCGTGTCTGCTGGGCGCTGGAGGAGGTGGGTCTCGATCCCCTGACCCGCTGGCGTTATCCGCACGAATTCTCCGGCGGCCAGCGCCAGCGCATCGCCATCGCCCGGGCCATGGTGCTGAAGCCCCGTTTCGTCATGCTCGACGAGCCGACCTCCGCGCTCGATATGAGTGTCCAGGCCCAGGTGGTCGATCTCCTGCGCGACCTGCAGAAGAAACACGATCTCGCCTATCTCTTCATCAGCCACGACCTCAAGGTGGTGAAGGCGCTCGCCAACGATGTCATCGTCATGCGTTTCGGCAAGGTGGTGGAACAGGGGCCGTCAGCGGAAATCTTCCGCGCGCCGAAGGACGATTATACCCGGGCGCTGATGGCCGCCGCTTTCAACATCGAGGCGGTGCCGACGCCCGCTGTGCAGCAATAAAGAAGATCATGTCCGCAAGTCCTCCTGTTCTCGTCGATATCAAGTTCAATGCCGAAGGCGTCGTCCGCGTGCTGAAGACGGCCTTTGCCGATCGCGGCAGCATCAATCTCGCCGATCCGGCCAATCAGGCACGCGATCTCCGCGCGGTCGAATACGCGCTTCTCTGGAAGCCGGATGCCGACCTTTTTGCGCGGGCGCCGAACCTCAAGGTCATCTTCTCGGGCGGTGCCGGCGTCGACCACATCATCGGCATGGCCGGCCTGCCCGAGATCCCGATCGTCCGCTTCGTCGACCGCAGTCTGACGACCCGCATGAGCGAATGGGTGGTCATGCAGTGCCTGATGCATCTGCGCGGGCAATACGCCCATGACAGCCATCAGCGGCGGCGNGAATGGGCCAAGCTGATCGCGCCTGAGGCAGCGGAGGTGACGGTCGGCGTCATGGGCCTCGGCATTCTCGGGCAGGATGCGGTCGCCAAGCTGAGAGTGATGGGCTTCAACGTCATCGGCTGGTCGCGCAGCCGCAAACAGATCGATGGTGTCGAAACCTTCGATGCCGGCGGATTGGATAGTTTTCTCGCAAGGACGGATATCCTCGTCGGTCTGTTGCCGCTGACGCCCGAAACCTCCGGCTTCTATAACGCAGGGCTGTTTGCCAAGCTGCGCCGCAACGGCGCGCTCGGGCAGCCGGTTTTCATCAATGCCGGCCGCGGCAAGAGTCATGTCGAGGCCGATATCGTTTCCGCCATTCGTGACGGTACCCTCGGCGGCGCTTCGCTGGATGTCTTCGAGGTGGAGCCGCTCGCCGCCGACAACCCCTTATGGGAATTGCAGAACGTCTTCATCACGCCGCATGACGCGGCCGTCTCCGAAGAAAATGCGCTGTTTCGCCATGTCGAGACCCAGATCGCCCGTTTCGAGCGCGGCGAGCNGCTGCAATTCGTGGTCGACCGCGCCGTCGGCTATTAGAGCCGCNCGGAACCTTCCAGACGGCAACCCGTTTTCTCCTTCGAGTTCTTGACGGCCGGATCGGTCCGTCAAGACAGCCGAAGGAGACGATCATGGCGCATCAGACGGAAACACGCTGGGAAAAGTCCGATGGCAAGCTTCACAAGGAAGAGCAGATCCCGCCTGTAAAGGCCAGGCAGGGCCGCACGGGCTATCGCATCCTNCTGGTGCTGCTCGCGGCTCTGGTGCTCGCTTTCGTGGTCTGGATACCGGTCGAGATCTGGGGCCAGCGNGAGGCAAACGACGTGGCGCCGCAGCAGCCCGGCCAGCAGTTGCAGTCGCAACAGTCNGGCACCGCGCCAGCGCCGAGCCTTCAGAACGGCACTGCGGTTCCGACCGAGACTCAGAACACGACGCCGGCCGCCCCTGGTGTCGCGCCTGCAGCGCCAGCCCAACCCGCCGCACCTGCCCAATAAGCGTGAGGATGCGCGCTCGCATCCCGCCGCCGTGCAGGCTGCGGGGTGCCTATTGTTTTATCTGGACTTTGTCTGCTGATTTTTCGATAAGAAGGCGCACGAGCCGGTTTCGTGCGCCGGCCGGGAACGTGGCACGACCCGGGAATTTGGCAGCGCCTGACCGGAGTGGACAGGGGCGGGAATTTCATGGCCAAGACGGATATCGCAAGACGCGTTTACAATCACGCTTGGAAACTTGATCCGATCATCCGCAGCCTGATCGATACCGATTTCTATAAGCTGCTGATGCTGCAGATGATCTGGAAGCTCTATCCGGACGTGAATGCCTCCTTCACCCTCATCAACCGCACCAAGCGCGTGCATCTTGCCGAGGAGATCGACGAGGGTGAATTGCGCGAACAGCTCGATCACGCCCGCACGTTGCGACTCTCGAAAAAGGAGATGATCTGGCTTGCGGGTAACAGCTTCTACGGCCGCGCCCAGATCTTCGAGCCGGAATTCCTTGCCTGGCTTTCCAATTTCCAACTTCCCGAATACGAGCTGTCGAAGAAGGACGGGCAATATGTTCTGGATTTCCACGGGCCGTGGAGGGAAACGACCATGTGGGAGATCCCGGCGCTCGCCATCGTCAACGAGCTGCGCTCACGCTCGGCGATGAAGGCGCTCGGCCCCTTCACCCTCGATGTGCTCTATGCCCGGGCCAAAGCGAAGATGTGGTCGAAGGTCGAGCGGTTGAAGGAACTGCCGGGCCTACGCATCTCCGATTTCGGCACCCGCCGCCGTCACAGTTTCCTCTGGCAGCGCTGGTGCGTCGAAGCGCTGAAGGAAGGCATCGGCCCGGCCTTTGCCGGCACCAGCAACGTATTGCTGGCTATGGATTCCGATCTCGAGGCCGTCGGCACCAATGCCCACGAGCTGCCGATGGTGGCCGCCGCCCTTGCCGAAACCGATGAGCAACTGCGCAACGCGCCCTACAAGATCCTGCGCGACTGGAACAAACTCTATGGCGGCAATCTTCTGATCGTCCTGCCGGATGCCTTCGGCACTGCCGCCTTCCTGCGCGACGCGCCGGAATGGGTCGCCGATTGGACCGGCTTCCGCCCGGACAGTGCTCCGCCGATCGAAGGCGGCGAGAAGATCATCGACTGGTGGAAGAAGATGGGCCGTGATCCACGCCAGAAGCTGCTGATCTTCTCCGATGGCCTCGATGTCGATGCCATCATCGATACCTACCGGCATTTCGAAGGCCGTGTGCGCATGAGCTTCGGCTGGGGCACGAATCTGACGAACGATTTTTCCGGCTGCGCGCCGATCGAAATCTCCGGCCTCAACCCGATCTCCGTCGTCTGCAAGGTCAGTGACGCCAATGGCCGTCCGGCGGTGAAGCTCTCCGACAACCCGCAGAAGGCGACGGGCGAACCGGCAGAGGTCGAACGCTACCTGAAATTCTTCGGCGCCGAAGACAGGGTCGATCAGACCGTTCTCGTATAGCTCCGGGACGAGGTGCCGCCATCCCGAGGCGCATTGGTATGCCCCGACATCGCATCCTCGATCGACCAACCGAAGCGCCAGGCGTCGAACATCGAGTACCATTCCTGAAAATCGGTGATCGGCAGGATATCCGGCTTCGACATCGGATTGTCGGCCAGGCTGCGGCCACGTGCACGGTCCCGTGCGCCACGCTCCTGCATCTCAAGCAGATTCTCGAACATCATTACCCCCCGGGTCTTCATCCGATGCATTTATGCAATCATGCTAATAAAGCATTGTCGAGTCCTGATGCGATGATTTGGGTTTTTCACAGGATTAGCCCCAATGCGCTAATCCAGGGATGGCGGAGCCCGAACTGGCCGAGCGTGACAACGCTCGGCTTGCGCTCCATGAACGCCTAGTGACGGGGAGGCTCGGCTTCCTGGCTGGGGTCCGCCGCCGAGCCTCCCGGCTTGCCGACCTTGAACCAGCCGGCAGCGCCGACAAACTGCCGCTTTCCGGCAGGCGTGATCCAACCCAGATGACATCAATGGCTAACGACAGGTTAATATCCACCGGCCTCGTCCCGATCCTACGCAATCCTGCAACGTAGGCTCGCGGCATTCCTCGGGGTTTCAGGCCGCCAATCTGCGAAACCGGGTTCTGATCCGGTCGAGATAGTAGTGGCCGGGAGACGGCGCTGCCGTCATCGCATGGGCTTCGGAGGAGGGCACGCCTTCGAACAGACGTTCCTCGCCATTCTTGAAACAAATCCTGAGCCGCCCGTCATCCTGGCTGAAATAGACGGATTTGATGATCTTCGACTTTACCGAAAGTTCTTCCACCTGTTTTACCTCTGTTTTTTTAAATTTGGCAGACGGTAAACCCAAACGTGCAAAGACGCGGTGAACTCGCATGGTAAAAAATCAGGAATCTTTCGACGTTTGAAACCCGCAGCACCATCGCAGCGCCGGGTTCGAAAGCCTC
>Ga0063456_1001969_pt1 | contig 10188 bp, 9 predicted proteins | sample AraplaMF_Cvi_mMF_FD_56228 | JGI IMG/M metagenome (GOLD analysis project Ga0063456, IMG submission 56228) | Arabidopsis root microbial communities from the University of North Carolina, USA - plate scrape MF_Cvi_mMF version 2 (version 2) | ecosystem: Host-associated > Plants > Roots > Endosphere ... | reverse complement strand
TCGGTTAGCTTTTGGGTCTGCCTCTATCTGTTTCATTGTCTTTTAAGTATTAGATAACGCCTTAAAGGCGGGAGGATACCCGAAAAACAAGGCCCCGTGCGTAGACGGGGCCTCTTATATTTATACTGCGTAGCCAAACCAGGCGCCGTAGCCTGGCAGTTGGACCTCTTCGCCGGCCACTTCGCCCGGCAGGCCAGGCTGCTCCAGCTTCTGCGCCCCTTTGACGGCCGGCAGCGCGAAGTTGACCGGCGCCGCCCCCAGGTTGAACAGCGCAATTACGCTGCGCTCCCCTTCCAGGTCGCGCCGCAGGGCCAGGACCGGCTCCGGCGCGTCGTAGAACACGATGTCGCCGCGCGTCAGTTGCGGCATGGTCTTGCGCCAGGCGATCATGCGGCGGGCGAAGTTCAGCGGCGAATTCGGGTCTTCCTCCTGCACCGAGGCGGCGATAGCCTTGTGCTCCTCAGCCACCGGCAGCCATGGCGTGCCGGAGGTGAAGCCGCCATGCGGGCCGGTAGTCCAGGCAATCGGGGTGCGGCAGCCGTCGCGGCCCTTGAATTCGGGCCAGAAGGTCTTGCCGTACGGGTCCTGGATCAGCTCATAAGGCACGTCGGCCTCGCTGAAGGCCAGTTCGTCGCCCTGGTACAGGCAAGGCGTGCCTTTCAGCGACAACTGCATGGCCAGCACCAGCTTGGCGAATGCCGCCTGGTTGCTCATGCCGTTCCAGCGGGTCACCACGCGCACCGCATCGTGGTTGCCGACCGACCAGGATGGCTGGCCGTCCTTGACGCGCGCCTTGAAGTCTTCCACCTGCTTGCGGATATGGCCCGCACTGCTGTCGGCAGTCAGCAGGTTGAAGCTGTAAGCCATGTGCAGCTTGTTGCCGCCGGCGGTGTATTCGGCCATCACGGCCAGGGAATCGTCCGCGCCCACTTCGCCGATTGCCACCGCGCCGTATTCGTCCAGCAGGACGCGCAGCTTTTCGAGGAAAGCCACGTTTTCAGGCTGGCTCTTGTCGTGGATGTGCGCCTGCATGCCGTATGGGTTGGCGTCGCTCACGGTGGAGGTGTCGCGCACCAGGGCCGGAGGGTTGCTGCGCAGCTGGCGGTCGTGGAAGTGGAAGTTGCAGGCGTCCATGCGCACGCCGTCGACGCCGCGTTTCAGCCAGAAACGCAACGCATCGAGGTGAGCCTGCTGCACTTCCGGGTTGTGGAAGTTCAGGTCCGGCTGGCTGACCAGGAAGTTGTGCATGTAGTACTGCTTGCGGCGCGAATCCCATTGCCACGACGAGCCGCCGAACACGGACAGCCAGTTGTTGGGCGGATTCCCGTCCGGCAGCGGATCGGCCCAGATATACCAGTCGGATTTCGGGTTGTCGCGCGAAGAACGGCTCTCCTTGAACCATGGATGGTCTTCAGAGGTGTGCGACATGACCTGGTCGATCATGATTTTCAGGCCCAGGCTGTGCGCCTTGGCGATCATGCGGTCGAAGTCGGCCAGGGTGCCGAACATCGGGTCGACGTCGCAGTAGTCGGCCACGTCGTAGCCGAAGTCGCGCATCGGGGATTTGAAGAACGGCGAGATCCAGATGATGTCCACGCCCAGCCTGGCGATGTAGTCGAGGCGATCAGTGATGCCATTCAGGTCGCCGATGCCGTCACCGTTGGTGTCCAGGTAACTGCGCGGATAAACCTGATAAATGATTGCTTCTTTCCACCAAGGTGTGCTCATATTCCTCATCCCGATCAAAAACAGTTATGTAGATAATATACATGATGAATGAGGGAAGTTCAAATACTATGAATCCTTAAAAATCAAATACTTACGATTTTCGACGTAGTTAAACTACATGTAAGTGAATCCAGTAGTTGCCAACGCAGATGGCTTCGCATAGCATCGCGCCCATTATTTGAAACGGGAGACCTCATGTCGACGCAAGAACTGGAACAGGGTAACGGGCCAATGCCCCGGCAAATCCCGTACATCATTACCAACGAGGCCTGCGAGCGTTTCAGTTTTTACGGCATGCGCAACATCCTGGTGCCGTTCCTGATCAGCACCCTGCTGCTGTTCATCCCGTCCGAGCACCGCGCCAGCGAGGCGAAGCACGTTTTCCATACTTTCGTGATCGGCGTGTACTTCTTCCCGCTGCTGGGCGGCTGGCTGTCGGACCGCTACTTCGGCAAATACAACACGGTATTCTGGTTTTCGCTGATCTACTGCGCGGGACATGCATGCCTGGCGCTGTTTGAGAGCAATCTCAATGGCTTTTACTTTGGCCTGTTCCTGATTGCCTTCGGCTCGGGCGGCATCAAGCCGCTGGTGGTGTCGTTTGTCGGCGACCAGTTCGACCAGACCAACAAGAAGAAGGCCAAGGTCGTCTTCGACGCTTTCTACTGGAGCATCAACTTCGGCTCGTTCTTCGCCTCCCTGCTGATGCCGATCTTCCTGAAGGACTTCGGCCCGGCCGTCGCCTTCGGCATCCCGGGCATCCTGATGTTCATCGCGACCATGGTGTTCTGGCTGGGCCGCAAGAAGTATGTGCACGTGCCGCCTTCGGAGCCGAGCGCCGAATCCTTCTCCCGCGTCGCCAAGACGGCCCTGATCTCGGCCGCGCCGGGCCAGTCCCGTCCGGGCCTGACCGTCGCCATGATCGGCGTGGTGGCTGGCGTGGTGTCGCTGGCCATGACGCCCTCCTGGGGCTTCGTGATCGCAGCTTGTACAGCGCTGGTGCTGGTGATGGCCTTCGGCGGCATTGGCACCTCGATGCAGCTGGAGCGCGCACGCGGCAAACATAGCGACGAAGCGGTCGACGGCGTACGCGCGGTGTTGCGCATCTTTATCGTGTTCGCGATGGTCACGCCGTTCTGGTCCCTGTTCGACCAGAAGGCCTCGACCTGGATTGTGCAGGCCAACGATATGGTGCACCCGACCTACGAAATCCTGGGCTGGTCGTTCTCCTTCGTGCCGGCGCAGATGCAGGCGCTGAACCCGCTGCTGGTAATGCTGCTGATCCCATTCAATAACATCGCCCTGTTCCCGCTGCTGCGCAAGCTGGGCATCGAGCCGACGCCGCTGCGCCGCATGGGCACCGGTATCTTTGTATCGGCGCTGGCCTGGGTGGTGATCGGAACGCTTCAGGTAGTGATGGATGGCGGCACGCCGGTGTCGATGGCCTGGCAGATCCTGCCTTATGCCCTGCTGACCTTCGGCGAAGTGCTGGTGTCCGCCACCGGCCTGGAATTCGCTTATTCGCAGGCGCCGGCTTCGATGAAAGGCGTGATCATGGCGCTGTGGTACCTGGCGGTCACCGTCGGCAATTTGTGGGTGCTGATCCTGAACGCCGGCGTGAAGAACGATGCGGTGTCAGCCTATATCAAGACCACTGGCTTCTCGGTGATGGCCTTCCAGATGTACTTCTTCGCCGCCTTCGCCGCCCTGGTGGCCGGGTGCTTCGCGCTATACGCGATGCGCTACAAGATGGTGGACTTCTACCGCAAGGAACCCGAACCGCAGGTCTGCTACGGCACCACGCCGGAACCTCAAAAGGCCTGAGGCCAGCCCGCTTCGGCGGGCTTTTTTATTTCCGCCGGCGGCGAAAATCCGCACACGGCCTGGCTGGAATTCCGGAAATCCGCCATGGCGCGACTTCGCTGCCCTTCCCGCCGCGCAGCGCAGCTCAATAAAATCAAGCACTTGCCGTATTCCAATTTTCTGGCATGGAAGCTGCTAATAGCTGGTCAAAACACCCCTTATCCAGGAGACCAGCATGACCAAGCTCAAACTCGCATCCCTCTTCGTGGCCGCAGCTTTCGCTTCCGCCGCCAACGCCCAGGAAGTCGTCCGCCTCGGCAACCTGAAATTCGCGCACTATGGCGCCGTCTCGTATATCAAGGAAATCGCACCTAAGTGCGGCATCAAGGTCGAAGAGCACGTCTTCGCCAAAGGCCCTGACGTGATGCAGGCGATCCTGGCAGGCGAGCTCGATGTCGGCGCCACCGCGTCGGAGGCTGCCATCCAGGGACGCGCCAATGGCGCCCCGATTTATGTCGTCGCCGGTTTCGCCAAGGGTGGCGCGCGCCTGGTCGCGCGCCCCGACAGCGGCATCAAGGCGATCAAGGATTTGAAAGGCAAGAAAGTCGGCGTGACCCGCGGCGGCATCCACGAAGTGCTGCTGGCCGCTGAACTGGCGCAGGCCGGCCTGACCTTCTCCGACCAGCCAGGCAAGGACGTGCAACTGGTGTTCCTGGCCTTTGCAGACCTGAACCAGCCCTGCTCGGCAAGAACCTGGACGCGATCATGCAGTCGGAGCCGCAGTCCTCGCAAGCCATCAACAAGGGCTTCGGCGTGGAAGTCATGAAGCCCTACGACACCCCGATCGGCGAACCAGTCCGCACCATGGTGATGAGCGAGAAGTTCTACTCGACCCGCCGCGCCACCGCCGCCAAGTTCATGAACTGCTTCGTGCAGGCGACCAAGACCTTCATCGACGACAAGCCGACCGCTGAAAAATACGTGCGCAACGTAATCTTCAAGGGCCAGATCACTGCCGACGATTTCCAGGACGCAATCGCCAACTCGCCATACACCTACGACATCTCCCCACAGCACATCCAGATCACCACCGATGTGATGAACAAGACGGGCGTGGGCAAAATGCGCAAGGCGCCTGTGGCTTCCGAGTGGGTCAAGACCGACCTGCTGGACGAGGCCAAGAAAAGCCTGAACATCAAGTAAGGCGAGGCATATCATGGCAAAACTGAATTTGCGCCAGATCGCAGCGGGCTCCGTGGTGCCCGTGCTGGTGATCGCATTGTGGCAAGCCAGCGCATCGCTGGAGTGGATCAACCCGCAGGTGCTGCCCTCTCCTTGGGCCGTTGTGACCAAGTGGGTTGAATACCTGCTGCCGCTGCAGGCCTACGACCCGGCTGCCAGCTCCTGGCTGGCCTGGGCGTTTTCCGGCGAGCTGATCGGCGACACCATCAGCAGCATGTACCGCGTGCTGGTGGGCTTCGCGGTCGGCGCCGGCCTGGCCCTGCCTTTCGGCCTGGTGATGGGATCGAGCAAGCGCATGTACGACTGGCTCAACCCCTGCTGCAGGTGCTGCGTCCGATCCCGCCAATCGCCTACATCCCGCTGGCGATCCTGTGGTTCGGCCTGGGCAACGCACCTGCAGTGTTCCTGATTGCGCTGGGAGCCTTCTTCCCGGTCCTGATGAACACCATCGCCGGCGTGCGCCACGTCGACGGCATCTACGTCCGCGCCGCCCGCAACCTGGGCGTCAACCAGCGCACCATGTTTGTTCGCGTGATGCTGCCGGCCGCCGTGCCTTACATCCTGTCCGGCGTGCGCATCGGCATCGGTACCGCCTTCATCGTGGTGATCGTCTCCGAGATGATCGCCGTGAACAACGGCCTCGGTTTCCGCATCCTGGAAGCACGCGAGTACTTCTGGTCGGACAAGATCATCGCCGGCATGATCAGCATCGGCCTGCTTGGCCTGGCGATCGACATTGGCATGAACAAGCTGAATAACCATCTGCTGCGCTGGCACCGCGGCCTGGAGAACTAAGATGAGCGCAACCCATATCGACGTCAAAGGCGTCAACAAGGTATTCAAGACCGACAACCGCGAAGTGGTGGCGCTGCGCGACATCAACCTGCAGATCCCGCAAGGCCAGTTCGTCTGCCTGCTGGGCCCATCGGGCTGCGGCAAGTCCACCCTGCTGAACGCCATCGCCGGCTTCTCGCTGCCGTCCAGCGGCGAGATCACGGCCGACGGCCAGCTGATCACCGGCCCGGGCCCTGAACGCGGCATGGTATTCCAGGAATACGCCCTGTTCCCATGGATGACCGTGGAAAAAAACATCGCCTTCGGCCTGGAAGTCAAAGGCATGGCGCAGGCCGAAATCAAGCAGCGCGTGGACCAGTTGCTCGGCATGCTGTCGCTGTCCGACTTCCGCAACCGCTATCCGAAAGACCTGTCGGGCGGCATGCGCCAGCGCGTGGCAATTGCCCGTGTACTGGCTCTGGACTCGCCAATCATGCTGATGGACGAGCCGTTCGGCGCGCTGGACGCACTGACCCGCCGCAACCTGCAGGATGAACTGCTGCGCATCTGGTCTGAGCTGAAAAAGACCATCATCTTCGTTACCCACAGCATCGAAGAGGCGATCTACCTGGCCGACCGCATCGTGGTCATGACCTACCGTCCAGGCACCGTCAAGCGCGACATGATCGTGGAGCTGCCGCGCATGCGCGATCCTGCCTCGGCAGACTTCAATGCGCTCAAGCGCGAGCTGGGTGCATTGGTGATGGAAGAACAGCAACGCCACCACAGCGACGAACTGCGCATGGCCGCGGTGGACTAAAATTGCGCTTATGCGCAAACCTTTTATCCTGTTGCTGTTACCGGCGGCCGCGATCATCGTGGCCGCCTATGTTCTTGGCGCCTACCGCGCCGGCAATGAACAGCTGGCGCAAGGCCAGCGCCAGCTGCAACTTATGGCGCCGGAACTGCAGTCAGTGCTGGAACGCTTTGAAACCCTCCCCTTCGTCCTGGCACAGCAGCCGGACCTGACCAACGCCCTCGCCCACCCGAAGGATCCCGACGCGATCGCCCGGCTGAACGAAACGCTGCAAACCATCCAGCAGCAAGCCAAGGTTGGCGCGCTGTACCTGATGGACCGCAACGGCCTGACGCTAGGCGCCAGCAACTGGGACCAGCCGCTTGGTTTCGCCGGCAAGAATTTCTCTTATCGCCCTTACTTCCAGGCCGCGCTGCGCGGCAATGCCGGCCGCTTTTACGGCATCGGCACCAGCACCAGCGAAGCGGGCTACTTCATCGCGCAACCGGTGCATCGCCACGGAGAGATCGCAGGCGTGATCGCAGTCAAGATCAGCCTCGCCGAACTGGAACGCAACTGGAACAGCAGCGAGGATCCGATCCTGCTGGCCGACCGCCATGGCGTAATCTTCCTCAGCAACCGCCCCAACTGGCGCTACCACAGCCTGGAACCATTGCCGCCCGACGCCCTGGCGGAACTGGCCAGCACGCAGCAATACATCGGCCGCGAAGTCACGCCACTGGCGCGCAATCCCGGGCCGCGCGTGACGCAGGAAGTGGGCCGCCTTGGCTGGCAACTGATGATTTTCCCAAGCCAGTTGCGCGTCGTTCGCAGCGGCATCAACTGGGCGCTGGCAACCGCGCTGCTGCTGGCCTGCGGCGGCGTATCGTACTGGGCCATGCACCAGCGCCGCCGCCGGCGCGAGGAACGCCTGGCCTTCGACCGCGAACTGGAATCGCGCATCGCCCAGCGCACGCAGCAACTGAGCGAAACCAACCGCATCCTGCGCACCACGCAGAACGAGCTGGTACAGGCAGGCAAACTGGCGATGCTGGGGCAGATGGCAGCCGGCATGACGCACGAGTTGAACCAGCCGCTGGCGGCGATCCGCGCCTTTGCCGACAACGCACGCACTTTCCTGGAGCGCGGCCAGCCGGAGCAAGCGGCCAACAATCTTGGCCACATCGGCGATGCCAGCGCGCGCATGGGCGCCATCATCAGCCAGCTGAAAGGTTTCGCGCGCAAGGATGAAACCGTCGGGCCGGTTGACTTCGGGCGCGCGGTACGCAGCTCGACCTTCCTGCTGGAGAGCGAAAGCAAGCGGCGCAACGTGGCCGTGGAGATCGACACCGGTACCGAGCAGTTGATGGTAGCCGGCGATACGGTTCGCATTGAGCAGGTGCTGATCAACCTGCTGCGCAATGCACTGGATGCGGTCGAGGGAACGCCGCAGCCGCGCGTCTCTATCGTCCTGTCGCGCGAAGGGAGCGACGGGGTCGCGCGCATCAGCGACAGCGGCCCGGGCATCCCGCAGGAAGTAGCCGCACACCTGTTTGAACCATTTTTCACGACCAAGCCCGCAGGGCAAGGACTCGGCCTGGGATTGGCGATCTCCTCGTCGATCGTGCAAGCCATGAACGGCCGCCTGACAGCCCGCAACCTGGACGGCGGCGGTGCCCAGTTTGAGTTACGCTTACCGCTAATTAAAGAAGGAGCTGCCAAATGAAGGCGCTATTGGTTGAAGACGAGGCCGCGCTGCGCCTGGCCACCTCGCAAACGCTGGAACTGGGCGGTTTTGCGGTGCAGGCTTGCGCAAGTGCCGAAGAAGCGCTGCCGCTGCTGCTGGCGAATTTCGCGGGCGTGGTGGTGACCGACGTGCGGCTGCCGGGCCTCTCGGGCCTGGACTTGCTGGCGCGTGTCGCGGCGCTGGACGCCGAACTGCCGGTCATCGTGGTCACCGGCCACGGCGACGTGAGCATGGCGGTGGAAGCCATGCGCGCCGGTGCTTATGACTTCATCGAAAAGCCTTTCTCCTCCGAACGCCTGATGGATGCCGTCAAGCGCGCGCAGGAGCGCCGCAACCTGGTGCTGGAGAATCGCCGCCTGCGTTCCGAACGCGCGCAGCATCCCGACATGCCTGACCTTATCGGGCGCTCCGAAGCCATCGAACACTTGAAGGTGGTTGTGCGCAATGTGGCGCCGACCGGCGTGGACATCCTGGTCAACGGCCAAACCGGCACCGGCAAGGAAGTGATGGCACGCCTGATTCACGCCGCCAGCGGCCGCAAGGGAAATTTCGTCGCCATCAACTGCGGCGCCTTGCCGGAGTCAGTGTTCGAGAGCGAGATCTTTGGCCACGAGGCGGGAGCTTTCACCGGCGCGCAAAAGCGCCGCATCGGCAAGCTGGAATTCGCCAACGGCGGGACGGTATTCCTCGACGAGATCGAGAGCATGCCGATGGCACTGCAGGTCAAGCTGCTGCGCGTTCTGCAGGAGCGGCGACTGGAACGGCTTGGCGGCAACGAGTCGATTCCGCTGGACTGCCGGGTTGTCGCGGCCAGCAAGGCTGATTTGCTGGCCCTTTCGGCGCAAGGCTTGTTCCGCGAAGACCTGTATTACCGGATCGGTGTAATCAGCATTGACCTGCCGCGCCTGCGCGACCGGCGCGAGGATATCCCCCTCCTGTTGGCCCACTTCGTGGCCGAAGCAGCCCAGCGCTACCAGCGGGCGATGCCGATGTGGACACCGGAACAGATGGCCGCATGGCAGGCGGCGGATTGGCCAGGCAATGTGCGGGAGCTGCGCAACTTCGCCGAACGCCTCACGCTTGGCCTGGTTCCCTCCGCAACCATCGCAAGCATTTCAAACGCCGCAGCGGCTGCGGCGGGCCCGGGTTCAGGCGCCACCAGCACGGCGTTTGCGACTGGCGCAGGCATCTCCTCCCCGGCGGGCGCCGCAACCGGCGCGGGCATGCAATGGGCTGCCGGCGCAGGAGCCACGGGTAGCGCCGCGATGACTGCGGGTGCCGCATCGGCTGCCGGCGTTGCCATGGCAGCGGGCGTCCCGGCTGCCGGTGCCGCGCACCCGGATGCCGAGCAGCCCTCCCTGCCGCAGCAAGTCGACGCGTTCGAGCGCGACCTGATCCTGCGCGCCCTGGCCGCAGCCGACAACAATGTAGCGCTGGCGGCAGACCGCCTGCTCCTGCCGCGCAAAACGCTCTACGACAAGCTGAAGAAGCACCACATCCAGCGCGATTGAAATGTAGTAAAGCTACACGAATTGCGATAAGATTTCTGTAGCACCACTACTACGGAGACAAAATGAAGCAGCGCACCCTCGTGGCGGCCCTCCTGCCGGCCCTCGCGGCGCTTTCGGCCGCCGCAGCGCCAACCACGGCCCTCACCGCAGCCCCAACCGCCGCAACGCCGCACACGCTCGCTTCTTGTGACGGCCCGCACGAAACCGTGCTGGCTCGCACGCAAGGCTTCGACGCCCGCGCATTGTGGCTGGATGGCCGCCTGGCCAAATGGACCGGAGTCCAGGCCGAAGGCAGCTTCAAACTCTATTACGCGACTGCGGCCGGCATCAGCGCCCCGCAAGGCGCCACTGTCAGCGGAGCGGATGGCGCCTTGCCCCTGGCGGCAACGACGGAAACACTTCCCGCACCCCTGGCCGCGCGCTTCAAATACGCGGGCGACGGCGTAGTGCTGGCGCTCTCCGCCGCCGACCGCACTCGCCTGCCTACACTTCTGGCGAAGCAACTCGTGCTGGTGCAGGAAAATGCCGACGGCACCGTGCGCGACGCCACTTCCTTGCAGGTGCCCGGTGCGCTCGACGATATTTAT
>Ga0063456_1001964_pt1 | contig 10211 bp, 8 predicted proteins | sample AraplaMF_Cvi_mMF_FD_56228 | JGI IMG/M metagenome (GOLD analysis project Ga0063456, IMG submission 56228) | Arabidopsis root microbial communities from the University of North Carolina, USA - plate scrape MF_Cvi_mMF version 2 (version 2) | ecosystem: Host-associated > Plants > Roots > Endosphere ... | reverse complement strand
AGCATCTGGGCGTTGCCGCCGGTCCAGGCCGGGTGCGACTTCGGGTCGATGTCGAGGTTCAGCGTGTCGCCTTCCTTGCCCCAGGTGGAGCGGGTCAGATACTCGGTTCCGTCGGTCATCACGACCTTAATCGTATGATAATTCGGGTGAATTTCGGCTTTCATGGCAATTCCTAGGGCGCCCGGCGCCTTGCTTGAGTGGCTATCGAATGACGGATTTGGCCGGCTCTATACCCCACAGGTCCCTTTAAAACAAGCCATTGTGGGGACTTGAGAACCGGGCCGTCCCCTAAGGGACATCCCGGATTTGCCACTCCCCGTGCACCGGCCTATGTGGTGGTCATTGTCTGCTTGGGTGCGATCTCATGAGCGCTGTGGAACGGCTTGACGACCAGTACCGCGAAGAGCGCGACACCGCGCCGGCAGAAGCCCCGTCGATCGAAGCCGATCTGATCGAGCAGCCCGCCAAGAGCCGCGCCAGGCTGCGGCCGCTGCTGGCGCTCGCGCCCTATGTCGCCCGCTATCGCGGCCGCGCGGCGCTGGCTTTCGTCGCGCTGACGGTTGCGGCGCTGACCACCCTGCTGGTGCCGATCGCGGTGCGCAGGATGATCGATTTCGGTCTGACGGCCGAGGGCATCGCGCTGATCAACAGCTACTTCTCGGTGATGATCGCGGTGGTTGCCGTGCTCGCGCTGGCCAGTGCCGCGCGCTACTACCTCGTGATGACGATCGGCGAGCGCATCGTCGCCGATCTCAGGCGCGATGTGTTCGCGCACCTGCTCTCGTTGTCGCCGTCCTTCTTCGATTCCGCGCGCAGCGGCGAATTGGTGTCGCGGCTCACGGCCGATACCACCCAGATCAAGTCCGCCGTCGGTGCCTCGGTCTCGATCGCGCTGCGCAACCTCATGATGTTCTTCGGCGCGGCCGCGATGATGGTGATCACCAGTCCGAAGCTGTCGGGCTTCGTGCTGCTCGCCATTCCCCTGATCGTGCTGCCGCTGGTCGCCTTCGGCCGCTGGGTCCGGCGGCTGTCGCGCAATGCGCAGGATACGCTCGCCGACGCCTCCGCCTATGCGGGCGAGCTGATCGGCGCGATCCGCACCGTGCAGGCCTATACCAGCGAAGGATTGGCCGAGAAGCGTTTTGGCGGCGAGGTCGAGCAGGCCTACGAAGCCGCGCGCACCTCCACGCAGGCGCGTGCGGTGCTCACCGCCATCATCATCTTCATCGTGTTCGCAAGCGTAGTCGCGATCCTCTGGATCGGCTCGCATGACGTGCTGACCGGCGCGATCTCGCCGGGCCGGCTCGGCCAGTTCGTGCTCTATGCGGCTTTCGCGGCCGCAGGTCTCGGCCAGCTCAGCGAGGTCTGGGGCGAGGTTTCGGCAGCCTCCGGCGCGGCCGAGCGGCTGTTCGAGATCCTGCACGTGAAGCCCGAGATCGCCACGCCTGCCTCGCCACGCGCGCTGCCGGTGCCGGCGCGTGGTGAAGTCGGCTTCGACCATGTCAGCTTCGCCTATCCCGCGCGCCCCGACGTCAAGGTGCTCGACGCGGTGTCCTTCGCGGTGCGCCCCGGCGAGAAGGTCGCGATCGTCGGGCCCTCCGGCGCCGGCAAGAGCACGATCTTCCATCTGCTGCTGCGCTTCTACGATCCCAAAGGCGGCGCGATCTCGCTCGACGGCGTGCCGGTCAAGTCCGCCGATCCGCGCGACTTCCGCGCGCGCATCGCGCTGGTGCCGCAGGAATCCAACGTGTTCGCGGCCAGCGCCCGCGAGAACATCCGCTTCGGCCGGCCCGATGCGACCGACGCCGAGGTCGAGCGCGCCGCCGAGCTCGCGCACGCCGCCGAATTCATCCGCCGCCTGCCGGAAGGCTTCGACACCCCGCTCGGCGAGCGCGGCGTGACGTTGTCAGGCGGCCAGCGCCAGCGCATCGCCATCGCCCGCGCCATCCTGCGCGACGCGCCGCTGCTGCTGCTCGATGAAGCCACCTCCGCGCTCGACGCCGAAAGCGAGACGCTGGTGCAGACCGCGCTCGAAGAGCTGATGCGCCACCGCACCACCCTCGTCATCGCCCACCGCCTCGCCACCGTCCTCTCCTGCGACCGCATCCTGGTGATGGACCAGGGCCGGATCGTCGAGCAGGGCACGCATGCGGAGCTGGTGGCTGCGAACGGGCTCTATGCGCGGCTGGCGAGGTTGCAGTTCGAGGGGGCTTGAGGCTCTGCGACGCCGCCCCACGGAAGGTGTCATTCCCCGCGAAGGCGGGGAATCCAGTACGCTGCGGCTCCTCGGTTTAGACCTTACTGTCTCGGAGTACTGGATCACCCGCCGGAGCCTGTCATCGGGCTCGCCGAAGGCGAGACCCGGTGGCGGAAGATGACAGCGCGAGCGTGGCCAGCGCGTCCCACGATCTCGTAGCCGCACGCGCCGATATCATTTGCACTTCGGCGACAGCGCCGGCACGTTCGGCCACGACCAGTGCTTCCAGCTCCCGTCCGCGTCGACACAGGCCGACGGCGCAGGGCCAGTCGGCGGAGCCGGGCTATTCGTCTGAGCAGGCGGATTCGCCGCGCTGAGCTGGGTGGCGAAGCGCTGGTCGACATAGGTCGTCGAAAGATATCCGGCGACGACGACGCCCAGCAGGACCGTCGAACCTTTTGCGAGATCACTCAGCCGCATTGATCGTCTCCATCGCCTTGCCATGGTCGCCACGACTAGCAAGCTTCGCAGGATTGCTACGTGACGCGCGTCACGTCCGCCGGAATCACGCCCGCCAGGTCATCTTCAGCACCGGCCGGCCCGAGGTCGGGTTCACGTCGTCGCCTGCCGGGGCAAAACCATTGCGCTCGTAGAAGCGGATGGCGCGGCTGTTGTCCTTGTTGACGAGCAGCGTGATGCCTGACGGTGACAGCCGCTTGGCCTCGTCGACCAGAAGCCGCGCGGTGTCCGAGCCCCAATGATCCGGCCCGACCACGAGCTGGTCGAGATAGCCGTCACCGTCGATGGTGACGAAGCCGGTGAGGGCACCATCGAGTTCGGCGACGACGATGGACGCCTTCGGCACCAGATCCTTCCGCCAACGCTCGCGCCACCAATCCAGCCGTGCGGCGAAATCGATCTGCGGATAGGCCTGCTGCCAAGTGCGATGCCAGAGGTCGATCGAGGCGGCTTCGTCCTCGGGGCGGTAGGGACGGAGGTGGACGGCGCCGCTCACTACCGCTCCGTCAGCTTCAGCTCGATGCGGCGGTTGCGCTTGAATGCCTCCTCTGTATTGCCGGTGTCGAGCGGCTGGAATTCGCCGAAGCCGGCCGCGACGAGGCGCTGGGCGGGGACGCCGAGCGAGATCAAATACTGCACCACCGAGATGGAGCGGGCCGCGGACAGGTCCCAGTTCGACTTGAAGTTCGCACCGCTCACCGGGCGCACATCGGTATGGCCGTCGACGCGCAGCACCCAGGGGATGTCGCTCGGGATCTTCTTGTCGAGCTCGATCAGCGCAGTCGCCAATGTGTCGAGCTCGGCGCGGCCCTCCGGCAGCAGCACCGCCTGTCCGGTGTCGAAGAACACTTCGGACTGGAACACGAAGCGGTCGCCGACGATGCGGATGTCGGGGCGATTGCCGAGAATGGCGCGCAGGCGGCCGAAGAATTCCGAGCGGTAGCGCGACAGTTCCTGCACGCGCTGGGCCAATGCGACGTTGAGGCGGGAGCCGAGATCGGCGATGCGGTTCTGCGATTCCTTGTCGCGCTTTTCGCTGGCGTCGAGTGCCTCTTCGAGCGCCGCCAATTGCCGGCGTAGCGCACTGATCTGCTGGTTCAGCACCTCGATCTGCGCCAGCGCCCGCGCCGACACCGCCTTCTCGGAATCCAGCGCCTTGCCGAGCTCGGAGGTTTTGCCTTGCGCGTCGTTGCCCGCGGCGGCGAGGCCGTCATAGAGACCCTTGATGCGGTCGCGCTCGGTCTCGGCCGAAGCCAGGCCCGCCTTCAGCTGCGAGACCTGGTCGTCGAGCGTGAGCTTGCCGAGCTTTTCCAGCGACAACAGCTCGTTGAGCTGCGCGATCTTGGCGTTGAGCTGCTCCAGCGCCTTGTCCTTGCCGGTCACCTCCTGCGACAGGAAGAACTGCACGACCAGGAAGACCGAGAGCAGGAACACGATCGACAGCACCAGCGTCGACAGCGCGTCGACGAAGCCGGGCCAGTAGTTGAAGGCGCCGTCGCTGCGGCGGCCGCGGGCCAGAGCCATTGTTGTCGATCTCCACTCTCGTGTCCCGGACGCGGTGCAGCGTGCAACGCTGCTCCGCGGAGCCGGGACCCATATCTAACCTGACGCTGGGCCCCGGCTCAGCAGCGCATCACCATAGCGCGTCGAAGACGCGCGTAAACGCGCTTTTGGCGCTGCGCAGCGTCCGGGGCACGCGCGCGCCTAACTCTTCTCGGGCTGGCGCGCGATGCGCTCCAGCAGGCGGCGGATCTCGCGGTTCTGCTCGCCCTGGCCGTCGGCCCATTCGCGGATCATCTGCTGCTCGGTGCGCATGTGCGAGACCAGCGCCTGGATGGCTTCGGCAAGGCTCGCCATCGCCGCCGTGGTGCCGCGGCTGGCGCTGCCTTCTTCCAGCACCGAGCGAAGCCGCTCGACGGCAGCCTGAAGCTCGCCGCTGGCAACGCCGCCGCCAGTGCCGGCCGCGACCGCAACCTCGCCGTGGCCATATTCGCGCACGGTGGTGGCAAGCCAGTCTTCGAGGTCGGTGTAGAAACGGTTCTGGGCCTGGCTCGATTGCAGATCAAGGAAGCCGAGGATCAACGATCCCGCGAGGCCGAACAGCGAGCTCGAGAACGAGATGCCCATGCCGCCGAGCGGGGCGGCGAGGCCCTCCTTGAGCGTGTCGAACAGGGCCCCGGAATCGCCGCCCACCTTGAGCCCGTCGATCACCTTGCCGACCGAGCCGACCGTCTCGATCAGGCCCCAGAAGGTGCCGAGCAGGCCGAGGAAGACCAGCAGGCCGGTCATGTAGCGGGAAATGTCGCGGGCTTCGTCCAGGCGGGTCGCGATCGAATCGAGCAGATGCCGCATCGTGGTCTGGGTGATCGACATCCGCCCGGTGCGCTCGCCGCCCAGGATCATCGCCATCGGCGCCAGCAGCTTTGGGTGGCGCGCCGGCGCCAGGCCGGGGTCGGCGATGCGGAAATTGTTGACCCAGGACACTTCAGGATAGAGCCGGATCACCTGGCGGAAGGCCAGGATGATGCCGATGAACAGCACGCCGCCGATCAGGGCATTGAGGCCGGGATTGGCGAAGAAGGCCTGGATGATCTGCTTGTAGAGCACCACGCCCACCAGGGTGCACAGCACCAGGAAGACCAGCATCCGCACCAGGAAGACACTGGGCGAGGACAGTTTTGTGTACTCGATATCCATGGGAGAGCGGGGCGGGGCGCCAGACGGCATGGCCGGTATCATCCGTTACGAACGTGATTGCGGGGCGCACTATGGCACAGCGCCAGCCCAAAAAAAGCGCCGGATGTGCGGATTTCGGGGGGCGGCGCGGAACCCAAAGCTGAAACCGCGCTTTGATACCCGCGTATCCTACAGGACTTCGGCCTTCCACAGGCTTAGCCCGGGTTTTGGCCCCCTGCCGCCCGTCACACGGAGTGGTCGCATGAGCGTCGTGTCCGCCATCATCGGGACCGCCGAACGCGTGCCGCTGCCAGATGTCGTGATCCGCGCCGCGATCCAGCGCCTGTGCTCGCGCACGGCGACGCGCCTGTCCGCGCTGGGGGCGGCCGACGATGCCGCCTTCGCTGGCAAGATGATGCTGCGGCCGATCGCCGGCGACGCGGATGCCGGGCATCGCGAGGCCCCCGTTTCGTTCTTTGCGCAGGTGCTCGGCCCCAACCTCAAATACTCGTCCTGCTTCTACAAGACCGACGCGAGCACCCTCCAGGAGGCGGAGGAGGAGGCGCTGCGCCAGTCCGTCGAGCACGCCGGCATCGCCGACGGCCAGACCATCCTCGAGCTCGGTTGCGGCTGGGGCTCGCTGTCGCTGTGGATGGCGCGGCAGTTTCCGCACGCGACGATCACGGCCGTCTCGAACTCGCAGGCCCAGAGCGCCTATGTCGAGGATATGGCGCGGCAGCGCGGCCTCCTGAACCTGCGCGTCGTCACCGCGGACATGAACGTGTTCGCGCCCGATGGCCAGTTCGACCGCATCGTCTCGATCGAGATGTTCGAGCAGATGCTGAACTGGCGCAAGCTGATGACGCGCGTGCGCTCATGGCTCGCGCCGGAGGGACGCTTCTTCATGCACGTCGTCACCCATCGCTCCGGCTCGCATCTGTGCGACCGGACCGACCGCGAGGACTGGATCGCGCAGCACATCTTCACGGAAGGGCTGATGCCGAGCCATCACCTCGTCAGGCAGTTCGGCGACATCTTCACGATCGAGAAGGAATGGTGCTGGAGCGGCACGCATTATCAGCGCACCGCCCACGACTGGCTCGCCAATTTCGATGCGCATCGCGACACCATCGAAGCCGCCTTGCGCGACGTCCATGGCGAGGAGACCGCGCTGTGGATGCGGCGCTGGCGCTGGTTCCTGCTCGCGACCTCCGGCCTGTTCGGCTATGCCGATGGAACCGAATGGGGCGTCAGCCGCTACCGCATGAAGGCCGCTGCGTGACGAGCTTAAGCAGCCTTGCGGGCCCGTGTCTTCGCTGACTTGCGCGGCTTGCCGGGCTTTCTCGGTAAAGGGCGCGCGGTCAGACCCAAACCAAGCGCGCGCAACACCCCCAGCATTGTCGAAAACTCCGGATTTCCGGCCTCGCCGAGTGCCTTATACAGCCCTTCGCGGCTCAAACCGGTCGATTTTGCGATCTCGCTCATGCCGCTGGCGCGCGCAACCGTATTCACCGCGTCGCGGATGAATGCTGCGTCGCCGGTCTCCAACGCTGCTGTAATGAATTCAGCTTGTGCCTCCGGCGTATCCAGATATTCCGCCGCATCAAACGGTGTTGTTTTCAGCGCCATTGCACTACTCCAGTTCCGCAAGCATCGCCCGCGCTCGCTTGCTTTCGCTTGTCGCCGCCACAGAGCAGGACGACCGTCACGGCTCCGCGTTGCGCTGCGTAGAGACGGTATCCCGGGCCGTAGTCGATTCTAAATTCAGAAAGGCCTGCGCCCAAAGACTTCACGTCGCCAAGCGTGCCGCGCTCGATCAATGCAATTCGGCTTGCGATGCGCGCAACTGCCCGACGGTCGTGTAACCCGGCGAGCCAGCTGCGAAATGCATCTGTCTGGACAACATCGACCACGAATGGAACTGTAAACCATAGTTTACAGCCTGGCAAGGCGAGGGTGAATCGACATCAAATGCCCATGGAAGAGTCGAAGAGCATGGGCTCGATCGATTCAATCCAAAGTCATTCCCGCTGCGTGATTGCGGTGTTCTGTCGCAGCATTTGCCGATGGAACCCGGATAACAATCCGGTGAGTCCCGAAAAGCCCCCGGAAGTCAGCACGATAAGCCGTGTGACATTGAGCCGCCGCGCCACGCGTTGCATCGCAGCAGGTGCATTCTATTTTGACGGCATCAGCCGCGCGGAATCGCCCAGAACGGGCTCGCGCTGAACGCGATCAGTTTCAACAACCTCGGGGCACTCAATTTCATGTCAGGACTTCGCGCGCGATCGGCATGCGTTGCAATGATGCTCGCGGCCCTTGCGCCGCTGCTCGGCGCTTGCGACGAATCCAGCTCCGCCATTTCCGCGGCCCAGCCCGCCGATCCTGACGTCAGCATCGTCATCGTGAAGCCGCAGCCCCGCGCCGTGGTGCGCGAGCTGCCGGGCCGCATCGCGCCGACGCGCGTCTCGGACGTGCGGCCGCGCGTCTCCGGCATCGTGGTCGAGCGCCTGTTCCGGCAGGGCAGCGAGGTCAAGGCCGGCGATCCGCTCTACCGCATCGATCCGCGTCCGTTCGAGGTCGAGGTGATGGCCAACGAGGCCGGGCTCGCCAAGGCGGAGGCTGCCTTGATGCAGGCCAGGCAGCAGGCGCACCGTATCGCCACGCTGACCAGCCAGCGCGCCGCGCCCGAGGCCGAGAACGAGAAGGCGGTCGCCGCCGAGCGCCAGGCCCATGCCGAGGTCGAAGGCCGCAAGGCCGAGCTCGCCCGCGCAAAACTCAATCTCGATTATGCCACCGTGCGTGCGCCGATCGACGGCGTCGTCGGTGCCGCCCTGGTCAGCGAAGGCGCGCTCGCGGTGCAGAACGAGACCAATCTGGCCACGATCCAGCAGCTCGATCCGATCTATGCCGACTTCACCCAGTCGGTGAACGAGCTCAACCAGCTCCGCCGCGCGTTCGAGAGCGGCGACCTCGATCGCATCGCAGCCGACGCCGCCAAGGTGCGCCTCGTGCTCGACGACAACACGCTCTATTCGCTCGACGGCAAGCTGTTGTTCTCCGACGCCAAGGTCGACGCCCATACCGGCCAGGTGACCCTGCGCGGCGAGTTCGGCAATCCCAAGCGCGAGCTGCTGCCGGGCATGTATGTCCGCGTCCGCATCGACCAGGGCCTCGACAGCGACGCGATCGCGGTGCCGCAGCAGGCGATCCAGCGCAATGGCGGCGGCGGCAGCGAGGTGTTCGTCGTCAAGGACGACAACCACATCGCGGTGCAGCCGGTGCGCACCGGCTCGGTGCAGGACGGCGTCTGGTTCGTCACCGAGGGCCTGAAGGCCGGCGACAAGGTCGTGGTCGAAGGCTTCCAGAAGTTCGCGGCCGGCGACAAGGTCAAGCCGCAATCCTGGTCCGAGGCCGAGGCAAGCGCGGATAACCGGCACGCCCTCAAGGTCACGCGGTAACGCGCCATGCCGAGCTTCTTCATCGACAGGCCGATCTTCGCCTGGGTGGTCGCGCTGTTCATCTGTCTGATCGGCGCGATCGCGGTGCCGTTGTTGCCGATCGCGCAATATCCGATCATCGCGCCGCCCTCGATCTCGATCTCCACCAGCTATCCCGGCGCCTCGCCGGAAAACCTCTACAACAGCGTCACCCGCCTGATCGAGGAGGAGCTCAACGGCGCCTCCGGCATCCTCAATTTCGAATCGACCAGCGACTCGCTCGGCCAGGTCGAGATCATCGCCAATTTCCAGCCGGGCACCGACACCAGCGCGGCCTCGGTCGAGGTGCAGAACCGCATCAAGCGCGTCGAGGCGCGCCTGCCGCGCGCGGTGATCCAGCAGGGCATCCTGATTGAGGAAGCCTCGAGCGCGGTGCTCCAGATCATCACGCTGAACTCGACCGACGGCAGCCTCGACGAAGTCGGCCTCGGCGACTTCATGATCCGCAACGTGCTCGGCGAAATCCGCCGCATCCCCGGCGTCGGCCGCGCCACGCTCTATTCGACCGAGCGCAGCCTGCGCGTCTGGGTCGATCCGGCCAAGCTGGTTGGCTATGGCCTCACCGCCGACGACGTCAACAAGGCGATATCGGCGCAGAACGCGCAGGTCGCGTCGGGCAGCATCGGCGCCGAGCCGTCGACCTCGACCCAGCGCACCTCCGCGCTGGTGCTGGTCAAGGGCCAGCTCTCCTCGCCCGATGAATTCGGCGCCATCATCCTGCGCGCCAACGCCGATGGTTCGACCGTGCGACTGCGCGACGTCGCGCGCATCGAGGTCGGCGGCCTCAGCTACCAGTTCAACACCCGCCTTGACGGCAAGCCGACCGCGGGCCTGTCCGTGCTGATGTCGCCGACCGGCAACGCGCTGGCGACCGCGAGCGCGGTCGAGGAGAAGATGAAGGAGCTGTCGCGCTTCTTCCCGGCCAATATCGCCTACGAGATCCCCTACAACATCACGCCGGTGGTCGAGGCCTCGATCAAGAAGGTGCTGACGACCCTGTTGGAGGCTGTGGTCCTGGTGTTCGTGGTGATGTTCCTGTTCTTGCAGAACATCCGCTACACCATCATCCCGACCATCGTGGTGCCGGTGGCGCTGTTGGGCGCCTGTACCATCCTGCTGCTGGCCGGCTATTCCATCAACATGCTCTCGATGTTCGGCATGGTGCTCGCGGTCGGCATCCTCGTCGACGACGCCATCGTCGTGGTCGAGAACGTCGAGCGCATCATGGCCGAGGAAGGCCTGTCGCCGAAGGAGGCGACGCGCAAGGCGATGTCGCAGATCACCAGCGCCATCATCGGCATCACGCTGGTGCTGATGGC
>Ga0063456_1001959_pt1 | contig 10228 bp, 8 predicted proteins | sample AraplaMF_Cvi_mMF_FD_56228 | JGI IMG/M metagenome (GOLD analysis project Ga0063456, IMG submission 56228) | Arabidopsis root microbial communities from the University of North Carolina, USA - plate scrape MF_Cvi_mMF version 2 (version 2) | ecosystem: Host-associated > Plants > Roots > Endosphere ... | reverse complement strand
TAGCCGAAGTTGCGCGAGATGTAGGCGGTGGTGAAGGTCGGGTCGAGGATCTTCAGGTCGGCATGCGCCACCACCTTCAGCGTCTTGGGCTGCGGCGTCTGGGCATGCGCGGGAAGGCTCGCCGCGAAGGCGGTGGAAAGGGCCAGGGCGGCGAGAGCGCCAAGCGTCCGTCGTTTCATCGTCGGTTCTCCGGTGAGGGCAGGCAGCAGGAAAAAAGGAAGGAAAGGCTCAGGCCGCGACGCCGATCGGCCACTTCGGCAGACGGGCCTTGCGATACGGCAGCGTGTTCAGGTCGAGCGTGACGGCGCCCGGCGCGCCCGCGTAGATGACGTGCTTCGCCACCTTGGAATACGACGCGTAGAAATGCTGGGAGGACTTCACGACGATGATCTTCTTCGCAGCGAGGTCGCAACCGAGCTGCGTGAACAGGTCGGTGCCCATCGCCTGGTTGCGCAGCGTGATCAGCACGATCTCGATGCCGTTGGCCTCGACCAGCGCGCTGTCGCCCATCAGCGTGGGCGTGCCGGCCAGGCCGGTCATCACCAGGTCGTGCTTCAGCGCCTTCACGGTGCATTCGACATCGAGCGGGTCGCCGGAAAGCGGGCTGATCTTGCCGCCGATGCGCATCGGCAGCTTCGCACCCACGCCCGCGTCGAAGGCGATGCGCACCGCGATCGGGTCCCACAGCGGGCCCAGTGCCGCGTTGGCAATGCCGCGCTCCACCATGCGGCGCAGGATGAAAGTGGAGTCGCTGGCCGCGCCGCCGCCGGGGTTGTCGGCGCCGTCGGAGATCACCACCGGGCCGCCGTCGAAGGCCAGCGCCTCGTCGAGCGATGCGTCGATGCCGGGGTAGTTCACGGTGAGGCCGTCGCGCATGGCGATGACCTCGTCGGCGAGCTGGCGCGCCAGCATGTCGGCCTTCGCCTTGTCGCCGTCGGTGTAGACCAGCACCTTGGTGCCCATCTCGGGCACGTCGCCCCACGAGAAGCCGTGCGTGAGCGAGATCGAGAGCACGCCGTCCTTGCCTTCGAGCGACTGCATGCGCTCGACGAAGCCGCGCGCCGGCTGGCGCGAGGTGTGCACCGTGACGATCATGTCGCAGTCGACCACCGCGGGCACCGGCCGCACCTTGCCCTCGACCGTGGCGGCGCAGATGTCGACCAGCTCCAGGCCGCGTTCGAGCACGTCGGTGTGCGGGTACTCCTTGAAGGAGATCATCACGTTCGCGTTGGAGATCATCTCCGGCGTGAGGTGGTTGTGCGGATCGAGCTCCGCGCCGATCACCACGTCGGGACCGACGATCTGCCGCACGCGCGCCAGCAGGTCGCCCTCGCAGTCGTCGTAGCCGTCGGCCACCATCGCGCCGTGCAGGCCGAGCAGCACCATGTCGACCGGCAGCACCGCGCGCAGGTCGTTCAGCAGTTCGTCGCGCAGCGTCTCGTAGGCGTGGCGCGTGGTGGTGCCGCTGGGCTGCGCGCCGGCCACCATGCCCTCGAACAGGGTCCAGCCCTTGTCGGCGCCGCGCATGCGCGCGGCCCACAGCGGGCCCGAGAACAGCGTCATCGCCTCGGGGTGCTTACCGGCGGGGAAGTAGCCACGGTCCTTGAAGGAGGCGAGGCCCGTAGGCATCGGGCCGAAGGTGTTGGTTTCGGTGGCAAGGGAAGCACTGAAGACGCGCATGGTCGGACCTCGTGGGGTGGTTCTGTTGTGTTGTTGGAGCAGGCCGGGCTCAGCCCGCGGCCGTGCGCAGCCGCTGCGGGCCCAGCATTTCCGCCGTGAGCCCGAAGGAGGCGATGCGCTCGGGCAGCGGCAGTCCGCGCGCCAGCGCGGCGCAGGCTTCGCCCATGGCGGCCGATGTCTGGATGCCGTAGCCGCCTTGCGCCGCTACCCAGAAGAAGCCGGGCACGCCGGGCTCGAAGCCGCCGACCAGGTCGCCGTCGGCCACGAAGGAACGCAGGCCGGCCCACGTGCGCGTGGGGCGGCGGATGGAGAGCGTGGTCGCTTCCTCGATGCGGTGCATGGCGATGGCGATGTCCATCTCCTCGGGCTGCACGTCCTGCGGCTCGACCGGGTCTGCGTTGGCCGGCGAGCCCAGCAGCATGCCGGCGTCGGGCTTGATGTACCAGCCTTCGTCGGCGCCGAACACCATGGGCCAGTGCGCCACGCTCTGGCCCTCGGGCGGCGCGAAGATGAATGCCGAGCGGCGACGCGGCTCGATGCCAAGCGGCGGCACACCGGCCATTTGGGCGATGGTGTCGACCCATGCGCCGGCCGCGTTGAGCACCACGGACGCTTCGTAGATTGCGCCGCCGGCTTCCACGCGCCAGCGATCGCCCTTGCGCTCGATGGCCGTCACGCCTGCATCGCACACCAGCTTGCCGCCCGCGCGACGCATGCCGCGCAGGTAGCCCTGGTGGATGGCGTGCACGTCCATGTCGGATGCATCGGGCTCGTAGACGGCGCCCTGCACCTGCTCGGGGCGCAAGNCCGGCACCATCTCGCACGCCTCTTCGCCGCTCAGGCGCGAGGCGCCNGTGTTCATGTCGCGCAGCACCTGCCAGTGGGCTTCGAGCTCGGCCATGTGCTCGGCGCCGGCGACCATCATCGCGCCGCGCGGCGTGAGCAGCGGGTGCTCGCTGAAGCCTTCGGGCGGATGCTCGAGGAAGGCCCGGCTCGCCATNGTGAGGGCGCGCACCTGCGCGGTGCCGTAGCTCTCCATGAAGAGGGCGGCGGAGCGGCCGGTGGAGTGGTNGCCCGGNTGCGATTCGCGCTCGAGAAGGATCACGCGTGCGTGCGGNGCNAGCCAGTGGGCCACCGAGGCCCCGGCGATGCCGCCGCCGATCACGAGGAAGTCAGCCACGACGGGCTCTGCAGTGCTGGAAGTCATCGGCGAAAAGTGTAGGAAGAAATTTGCGGATACGCAAATTGATTCAGGGGTGCCAAGGGGAAACCATGATGCACCGTGCTGGTGAAATTTGCGTTCGCGCAATTTGCGTATACGCAAATTCCGGGCCCGGGTCACGCGGGTTGGCATGGATGGCGCCCCTCTCGGCTGGCAGAATCTGCGGCACCACAAGAGAAAGCCAAGCGTGAATCCACACACAGGGACCAAGACGGGAACGAAGCCCAGGGACGAGCCGCCCACGCTGGACCGCGCCACCTTCGGCAACCGCCTGCGCGCCGCGCGCAAGCGCTTCGGCTGGACGCTGGCGCAGCTGGCCGAGCGCTCGGGCGTGTCGATCACCACCATCTCACGCGCCGAACGCGGCCAGCTCGCGCTGGGCTACGAGAACTTCACCGCGCTGGGCCGTGCGCTCGACATGGACATGAACGCCATGTTCGCGGGCGCCGGCGTCAAGCCCGCGCAGCTCGACGGGCCGGTGGTCACGCGCGCGGGCAAGGGCGTGGTCTACAAGGGGCTGTCCATCGCCTACGAGTTCCTCGGTACCACCGCGGCAGGCAAGCAGATGAGCCCCATCGTCGGCACGGTGCACGCGCGCAAGATCCACGGTCCGGAAGACTTCGTGCGGCATGGCGGCGAGGAGTTCGCCTATGTGCTGTCGGGCGAGATCGAGGTGCACTTCGACAACGGCGAGGTGGTGCGCATGGCGAAGGGCGATTCGCTCTACTTCGACAGCCGCCTGGGCCACGCGTACATCAGCGTGAGCCGGCAACTGGCGCGCATCGTCGGCATGACCATCGGTGAGAGCGGGCACATGCAGTCGGCCCGGGAGGGAGAGGGGCGCGCCATGCCGGCACCGGTCGCCCACAAGAGCGAGAGGCCCGTTGCGTCGGCGTTGCCCGTGAAGGCGTCGAGGGGGCAGTCGAAGTCCGCTCGGAAAGCCGCAGCAACAAGGGGCGCATAGCCGCCCTGGGCCGTGTCTCCGATTTGCTCGCCGCGCGAGGCCGCATGGCTATGCTGTGCGCCGTCATCCACTCCAGAGAAAAGACCATGACCTCGCGTCCGCCTTCATTCCCGCTTCGCTCCATGGCCCTGGCCTGCGGCCTCGTGCTCGGCGCCGCTGCCGCCCACGCCGCNCCCGACGCGAAGCTGCTCGCCGCCGCCGAGAAGGCGCAGCCCGCGGTGATCGACAACCTCAAGGAGATGGTGTTGATCGAATCGGGCAGCCTNAANGTCGACGGCCTGCTCAAGATGGCCGATGTGGTGGAAGGGCGCCTGAAGGCNGCCGGCTTCAAGACCGAGCGCCGCAAGGCNACGGCCGGCGCGGGCGCCGACATCGTGATCGGCNCGCTCAAGGGCACGGGCAAGCGCAAGATCATGCTGCAGGGCCACATGGACACGGTGTACGCGCCGGGCATCCTCGGCAGCCAGCCCTACAAGGTCGACGGCAACCGCATCTANGGTCCCGGCATCGCCGACGACAAGGGCGGCCTCGCGGTCATGCTGGCNTCGCTGAANATCCTGGCCGATGCCGGCTGGCGCGACTACGACACGCTCACCGTGCTCATGAACCCCGACGAGGAAGTNGGCTCGCTCGGCTCCGGCGAGCTGATCGCGACCATGGCCGACCAGCACGACACGGTGCTGTCCTTCGAGCCGACGGTGGCGAAGTCGGTGGTCAAGGGCGAGTCGCTGCTGCTCGGCGCGGCCGGCATCGCCACCGCCACGCTCGAGGTGAAGGGCCGCGCGTCGCATGCGGGCGCGGCGCCCGAACTGGGCCGCAATGCGCTGTACGAGCTCTCGTACCAGATGCTGCAGACCAAGGACCTCGCCAAGGACATTCCCGGCGCCACGCTCAACTGGACCGTGGCNCGCGCCACCGGCCCGCTCAACCAGATCACCGAAAAAGCGCAGGCGCAGGGCGACATNCGCATCACGCAGCCCGGCGCCGAGAAGAAGCTCGCCGAGGCGCTGCAGGCGAAGATCGCGTCGGGCAAGCTGATTCCCGACACCGAGACCACGGTGAAGGTGGAAGTGGGCCGCCCGGCCTTCATCGCGGGCGACAAGGGCCGCGCGCTGGCCGAGAAGGCACAGGCCATCTACAAGGAAATCGACCGCGACCTCGCGCTGACGCCCATGACCGGCGGCGGCACCGACGCGGGCTACGCGGGCCGCTCGGGCAAGGCCACGGTGGTGGAGAGCTTCGGCCTCGCTGGCTTCGGCTACCACGCACGCGACGAGTACATCGAAGCCGACTCGATCGTGCCGCGCCTGTACCTCGTCACGCGCCTGCTGACCGAGATCGGCAAGAACTGAGGCTGCGGATAGGCGCCACNGCGACGGTGCAGTCGAGGCGGCGCGGGCGCGCTANTGCTGCTGTTGCCTCGGGTCGCCGGGGCGGTGCTGCTGGTGTTGCTGTTGCTGCTGGCGTGCCGCGGCAGCGGCCGCCATGCGTTGCTGCTGCTGTTGTTGCTGGGCCTGCTGCTGTTGCTGCATGGCCTGCATCTGCTGTTGTTGCTGTCGCATGCGCGCGGCCTGCTGCTGGGCCTGCTGCTGCGCCTGTTGCTGCGCCTGTTGTTGCCGGCGCATCTGCTCCTGCTGCGCTGCCTGCTGTTGCTGCTGGCGAGCCTGGTTCTGTGCCTGCTGTTGCTGCATGGCCTGCTGGCGCTGGATCTGCTCCTGTTGCCGCTGCGCCTGTTGTTGCGCGCGCGCCTGTTGATCGGCCTGCTGCTGGCGGCGCATCTGCTCCTGCTGACTCTGCTGGTTGCGTGATTGTTCGAGCTGGGCCTGCTGTTGGCGCCGTTGCTCCTGCGCGGCCTGTTGCTGCTGGCGTTGCTGCGCGAGCTGTGCCTGTTGTTGGGCTTGCTGTTGCTGCTGTTGAGGCTGCATCAGGCCTCGCGCCTGGCGAGCCTGCTGGTCGCGCGCCTGCTGCTGGGCCTGTTGCTGCGCCTGTTGTTGCCGGCGCGTCTGCTCCTGCTGCTGCGCCTGCTGTTGCTGCTGGCGGGCCTGGTTCTGTGTCTGCTGTTGCTGCATGGCCTGCTGGCGCCGGACTTGCTCCTGTTGCCGCTGCTGGGCTTGCTGTTGCGCACGAGCCTGTTGTTGTTGCTGTTGGGTGAGCGCGGCCTGCTGCTGGAGGCGTTGTTGCTGCTGTTGCTGTGCCTGCTGTTGCTGCTGGGCGAAGAGGGCCCGCTGCTGTTGCTGCTGCAGTTGCTGCGCGGCCCCCGGGCCCGCTGCGAAATTGGGCGGCGCTCCCGGAGGCAGCGCGCCTCGCGGTCCGGCATTGTTGTTGTAGACATTGACGTTGCGCACGTTGTTGACCACCGTGGTNGAGCGCGAGACGTAGGTGCTGTTGTTGTAGACCACGGCGGGCCGCGCGAAGGCCGGCTGAGGNGCGGGGCCCCGGTCGCGCCAGCGCGGTGCGCCCCAGTTCATGTTCCACGAGTGCCAGCCCCAGTTGTGGCGCTCNAGCGCGGCACCCACGATCACGCCCGTGCCGAAGGCGAGCGCGCCGGCGGCCAGCACCTGGCCGCTGCTGTAGCCCGGCGACACCACCTGGACCGGCGGTGCGTAGGCATAGCCCGGATACACCGGCTGCGGCGCACCGTAGATCACCTCCGGATCGTAGGCGGGAACGTACACCACATCAGGCTGCACGGGCTCGATGGTGATGAACTCCTGCGGCGGCTCGATAACCGCGGGGCCCGCATACACGGGCTGCACGTCGGGCGCGGGCGCATAGTTCGGCGGCGGCGCGGCTGTGACCACGCGCATCTTGTCGTTGTTCTTGAGGCGGCCGGCCTTCGCCGCGCGCTGGCGCATGACCTGGATCGCGTTCATCACGTCGGCCGGGTCGTTGTAGTAGGCCTGCCCGAGCGCCTGGGTCCAAGGGATGTTGCCGGCCATCTGGTCGATGACGGGGCGGAATGCGGTGAGCGACTTCACGCTCGGGTCCCAGGGCTGCTGGTTGGCCGCATCGGCCAGCGGGCCTGCTTTGAGATTGCGGTTCTGCGCGAGCCAATCGTGCGCCGCTGTGATCTGATCGGGGTAGGTGGCGCCGGCCAGGATCTGCGCGACCAGCTTGTCCGGATACAGCGCAATGGGGGCGACCATCTGGTAGAGCTGCTCGGCGCTGGGCGGCGTGTAGGCGGCCTGAACAGGAGCGGCCGTAGGCGGCTGCGTCTGCGGCACGGACGGGGCAGGGATGCCGGTCGCCGGGTCCTGTGCCGAAACAGCGGCAGTGGGCGTGCTCGGGGACTTGTCGCAGCCTGCGAGGACGAGGGCGCCGATGCACAGCGAGATCGTCAACAGCCGCGGGGCGGTGGAGAGATTTTTTGTCATCTGGAGTTCCATGAGGACGCCGGCGTCGTGCCCGGAACTTCTTCAACGGTGCCCGGCTGCAGGCGATGACAGAGCCTGCGCCGTGGATGCAACGGTCTGTGTCGGCTCCCTGCCGTCAAGCCTGTCGGCGCAGAACCACACGGCCCGGAGGCCATCGCCTCCGGTGCCCGATGGCGGCAGCAGCCGCCGGCCTTACTTGGAGCCGCCGGTGTACTTGGTGACGGTGGCCGCGCTCACGTGATAGCCGCTCACGCCCATCATCGAATCGTTGCGCAGGGTCTGCAGCTTGCCGGTGACCCACACGGTGTCCATCGCGCGGAACTTGGCACCCTTCTGCGGCACCACGTGCAGGATCTGGTTGGCCGGCGGCGGCGGCGTGTGGATGCAGGCGCCGAAGTAGGGCACCAGCAGGAACTCGGTGACTTCGCCCTTGGCTTCCTCGAGCGGCACGATGAAGCCGGGGATCTTGATCTCGGTGCCGTTCATCGCGGGGTTGGTCGGTGCGTTGTTCGACACCTCCTGCATCTTCATGAGCAGCTCGTTGGCGCGCGGGTCGCCGTCGTCGAGCGCGCTCAGGTCCATGCCCTTGAACTCCTTGGCCGGGTCCCAGTCCTTGGGCACCAGCTCTTCCCAGGTGATCTGGCGCGGCTGGCCCGGCGTGGCCTTGGCCGGCGTCGCGGGGGTGGCCTTGCCGCCCAGCGGATTGGTGGCGGTGGTGTCCTTGGGNGCGGGCTCCGCGGCCCATGCGGCGGCCGCGAGGCCGGCACCGGCGATCAGCATTGAAAGCCGCATGAAAGCTTTGCTGGTGGAGGTCGCGTGTGTGAANGGCATGGTTCAAATCCTCGGCGAGAGGCCGTCTGCAAGGGAGAGTCGATAGGCGCGGATGCCGGGCAGCAGGCTCGCCAGCCATCCGGCGACNAGCAGGCTCGCCATCAGCAGCCATTCGTTCAGTGTAGGTTCGGAAAGGCTCAGTGTCAGCCCGAACTGCGACTGCAGCCATGGCGAGAGCAGGGCGATGCCCAGCACCGCCATCACGAGGCCCAGCGCGACGCCCAGCACGGTGACCATCGCGCCTTCGAGCGCGAGCAGGGCCAGCACATGCCGCAGGCCCGCGCCCACGGCACGCAGCACCGCGAGCTCGCGGCGCCGCTCGTTGAGGCCCGCCATCACCACCGACACCAGCCCCGCGAGGCTCACCAGCGCCACCAGNGCNGACATCAGCAGCAGCGCGTTCTCGCCGATGCCGATCACGCTCCACANCTCGTCGAGCGCCACGCCGGGCAGGATGGCCATCAGCGGCTCGCCGGTGTAGGTCGAGATCCAGCGCTGCACGCCGAACACGGCCGCGCGGTTCTTCAGGCCCACCAGCACGGCTGTCACGTTCTTGGGTGTGAGGTCGAACTTGCGCACCTGCTCCGGCGAGATGTGCACGCCCGGCATCGGCGCGCCGCCCACCCATTCGAGGTGGATGGCCTCCATGGCCGCGAGGCCGATGTGCACCGTGCGGTCGACCGGCGTGCCGGTGCGCGCGAGCACGCCGACCACGGTGAAGGGCTTGTCCGCATGCTCGGCCACGTTGAGCTCGCCGCTGCCGTGCGCGAGCGTGATCTTCTGGCCCACGTGGTAGCCGAGCTTGTCGGCCACCTCGGCGCCCACCACCGCGTCGAACAGCTCGCTGAAGGGCTTGCCCTCGCGCAGCTTCAGCGTCTGCCTGTCGCCGTAGCGGAAGTGCGTGAAGTAGTCGGTGGACGTGGCCAGCACCGCGAAGCCGCGATGCGAATCGCCNAGCGACAGCGGCACCACCCAGTCGACGCCCGGATGCGCCGANAGCGCCTGCACGCTNTTCCACGAGATGTTGTTGGTGGCCGCGCCGATGCGGAACACCGAGTACAGCAGCAGCTGCGTGGAGCCGGTGCGNGCGCCNACGATCAGGTCGGTGCCCGAGACGGACGATGCGAAGTTCTCGCGCAGCTCGGTGCGGATGCGTTCCACGCCCAGCAGCAGGAATGTGGAGAGCGCGATGGAGAACACCGTCAGCGCGAGCGTGAAGCGCCGGTTCCAGGCGCTGCGCCATGCAATGGAGAAGAGCGCTTTCATGCATCCACCGCCATCGCGCTGGTGGCGGCGCGGTTGATCTCGGGCAGCAGCACATGCCGCGCGAAGCGCTGCGCGATGCGTTGGTCGTGGCTCACGAACACGAGCGCGCTGTGGTGCTCGGCGCAGGCCGTGAGCAGCACGTCGAGAAAGGCTTCGCGCCGGTCCTCGTCGAGCGCGGAGGTGGGCTCGTCGGCGATCACCACCTCGGGCTGGCCGATGAGNGCGCGCGCCGCGGCCACGCGCTGCTGCTGGCCCACGGAGAGCTGCAGCGCCTGGCGGTTCCACAGGTTGCGGTCCAGGCCCATCTGGTCGAGCAGGTGTTCGGCTTCGCCACGCGAGCTGCCGTTGCGCGATGCATTGGCCTCGCGCCGCTGCGAGAAGCGGCAGGGCAGCAGCACGTTGTCGATCACGCTCAGGTAAGGCAGAAGATTGAACTGCTGGAAGATGTAGCCCACGTGCGCCACGCGGCTGCGGTCGCGCTGCGTGCCCGAGAGCTTCGACCAGTCGTGGCCCAGCAGCGTGACACGGCCTTCGTCGGCCACCAGCACGCCGGCCAGCAGCGAAAGCAGCGTGCTCTTGCCGCAGCCGCTGGGCCCATGCAGGAACACCGACTCGCCTGCCGAGATGCGAAAGGCCTCGATGTCGATGCACGGGGCCTTGGCCGAAGGCCATGTGAAGCGCAGCGCCTCGGCCGCGAGCACGACGCGCAGGGCCGAGGAGGCCTGCGCCGAAGGGAGGTCGCTCACGGCGTCACTTGCCCCAGCTCAGGCGTGCGGGCTGGGCCGCCTGCGCGCCGGCGGGGCGCTTGAGCTGGCGCTTGAACTGGCCCTGCGCGGTGGCGATCTGCGAGTCGATCTGGCGCAGGCCCTTGAAGGCGCCGAACAGGTTCAG
>Ga0063456_1001945_pt1 | contig 10335 bp, 7 predicted proteins | sample AraplaMF_Cvi_mMF_FD_56228 | JGI IMG/M metagenome (GOLD analysis project Ga0063456, IMG submission 56228) | Arabidopsis root microbial communities from the University of North Carolina, USA - plate scrape MF_Cvi_mMF version 2 (version 2) | ecosystem: Host-associated > Plants > Roots > Endosphere ... | reverse complement strand
AGGTCTTCGGAGATGACGGTGCCGCCGGTCAGGATGGCGATGTCTTCGAGCATGGCCTTGCGGCGGTCGCCGAAGCCAGGCGCCTTGACGGCAGCGATCTTGAGGCCGCCGCGCAGCTTGTTGACGACGAGCGTTGCAAGAGCTTCGCCTTCGACGTCTTCAGCGATGATAAGGAGCGGCTTGCCGGTCTGGACGACGGCTTCGAGAACCGGCAGCATCGACTGCAGGTTCGACAGCTTCTTCTCGTGGAGGAGAATGAAGACGTCTTCGAGGTCGGCGATCATCTTTTCCGGGTTGGTCACGAAGTAGGGGCTGAGGTAGCCGCGGTCGAACTGCATGCCTTCGACGACTTCGAGTTCGGTTTCGGCGGTCTTGGCTTCTTCAACGGTGATGACGCCTTCGTTGCCGACCTTCTGCATGGCCTCGGCAATGTCGAGACCGACCTGACGTTCGCCGTTAGCGGAGATCGTGCCGACCTGGGCGACTTCTTCCGAGGTGTTGATCTTCTTGGCCTTGGCCTGGAGATCCTTGACGACTTCGGCGACGGCGAGATCGATGCCGCGCTTCAGGTCCATCGGGTTCATGCCGGCAGCAACGGCCTTGGCGCCTTCGCGAACGATCGCCTGGGCAAGAACGGTTGCGGTCGTGGTGCCGTCGCCGGCAATGTCGTTGGTCTTCGAAGCAACTTCGCGGACCATCTGGGCGCCCATGTTTTCGAACTTGTCTTCGAGTTCGATTTCCTTGGCGACGGAAACGCCGTCCTTGGTGATGCGCGGTGCGCCGAAGGACTTGTCGATGATGACGTTACGACCCTTCGGGCCGAGCGTGACCTTGACTGCATCGGCGAGAATGTCGACGCCGCGCAGCATCTTTTCGCGCGCGGTGCGGCCAAACTTGATTTCTTTAGCTGCCATGTTTGTGACTCCTGAATTCGAGTTGTTCGGGCAAAAGGCCCGTCAGCCATTTCGGGAAAGCAGGTCGGCCGATCAGCCGATGATGCCCATGATGTCGGCTTCCTTCATGATCAGAAGGTCTTCGCCGTTGATCTTGACTTCGGTGCCGGACCACTTGCCGAACAGAACGCGGTCGCCAGCCTTGACGTCGAGTGCAACGACCTTGCCGGACTCGTCACGAGCGCCGGAACCGACGGCGACGATTTCGCCTTCCTGCGGCTTTTCCTTGGCGGTATCGGGAATGATGATGCCGCCCTTGGTCTTTTCTTCGGACTCGACGCGACGAACGACGACGCGGTCGTGAAGCGGACGGAAATTGGTGCTTGCCATTGTCTAATCCCTCGATCGAATGACATTCGCGGACCGNAGCGGCCCACATGGATAGGTGTTAGCACTCCCTTGCGGTGAGTGCTAGCGACGAGCATTTAGGGATGGCTCCGAAAGGAGTCAATGAGAGCAATCACGAATTTTTGTGCCGGAATTGTGAAGAGACCGGAGAATAGTCGGAGATTGCAGGCGAAACCATGGCGCGACCGGGCTTTGCCGAAGTCCGTCCGCCCTTGACGATCTGCCGCTTCGGGATGGGGTCGGCAAAACCTTTTGCCCATCCGCGCCGTCGGATTGCCGGTCGCGATCTTCGCATTGGCCCGGCAGCGAAGAAAATGCCTTGCCATCGCCTTGCGCCTTTGCAATGTCACCGTGACTAAAGCAAATCGGGAAATCGGAATGGCCAAGCGGATAGAAAACTTCTCTAACATAACAGGTCACTATGATGTGGTGCTCTGCGATGTCTGGGGCGTCGTTCATAATGGCGTCGATCCGTTTCCGAAGGCGGCTGCCGCCCTTGAAGCGGCCCGCGCANGCGGCGCCGCCGTCGTCCTCATCACCAATTCGCCGCGCCTTTCCTGGCAGGTGGTCGAGCAGTTGCGCCAGATCGGCGTTCCCGACAGCGCCTATGACCGGATCGTTACCTCGGGCGACGTCACGCGCCGGCTGATCTCCGAAGGGCCGAAGACGGTCTTTCTGCTCGGCCCCGAGCGCGACAAAGCGCTACTNGAAGGCATTGGCGTCGAGCGCCGGCCGGCGGGCGAAGCGCAATCGCTGGTCTGCACCGGCTTTTTNGACGACGAGACGGAGAAGCCGGAGGATTACACCGACATGCTTCTCGAGTTCAAAGCCCGCGACGTGCCGATGATCTGCGCCAATCCCGACCTCATCGTCGAGCGCGGCCATCGCATGATCCCCTGCGCCGGCGCCATGGCCGCCTATTACGAGCAGCTTGGCGGCAGCACCCGCATCGCCGGCAAGCCGCACCAGCCGATCTACGAGGCGACGCTGGCCGCTGCCCGCGAGCTTCGCGGCGATTTCCCGGTCGAGCGCGTGCTGGCAATCGGCGACGGCATGCCGACCGATGTGCGCGGCGCCTTGAATTACGGCCTCGACCTTCTCTACATCAGCGGCGGTATCCACGCCAAGGAATACACCTTGAACGGCGAGACCGACGAGGCGATCCTCCACGCCTATCTCGAACGGGAAAACGCCGCGCCGAAGTGGTGGATGCCCCGCCTTGCATGAAGAGAAGCCAGCCGATGACCGTCTTCCACCGCAATGAAACCCGCGAACCCTTGCCCGCCCATCTGAAGGGCGGCGTCATTGCCATCGGCAATTTCGACGGTGTGCATCGCGGCCATCAGTCGGTGCTCAATCGCGCGCTCGAAATCTCCAAGGCCCGCGGTATCCCCGCTTTGGTGTTGACCTTCGAGCCGCATCCGCGCACGGTCTTCCGGCCGCAGACGCCGGTCTTCCGCCTGACGCCGGCGCCGCTGAAGGCCCGCATCCTGGAAACGCTGGGGTTCAGCGCCGTCATCGAATATCCCTTCGACTACGAATTCTCGCAGCGCTCGGCCGATGATTTCATCCATTCGATCCTGAAGGATTGGCTCGGCGCCTCGGAAGTCGTCACCGGCTTCGATTTCCATTTCGGCCGCGGCCGCGAGGGCGGCCCCGCCTTCCTGATGAATGCCGGCCATACCTACGGCTTCGGCGTCACCCTGATCGATGCTTTTCGCGATGAAAACGCCGATGTTGTCTCGTCGAGCCATATCCGCGCGCTGCTGAAGGAGGGCAATGTCAGCGAAGTCGCCGGCATGCTCGGTTACCGTTATACGGTCGAAGCCGAGGTAATCGACGGCGAAAAGCTCGGCCGGCAGCTCGGTTTCCCCACAGCCAATATGCGCCTGCCACCCGAGGTCGATCTTGCCGCCGGCATCTATGCCGTCCGTTTCCGCCTCGAAGACGGCACGCTCCACGATGCCGTCGCCAGTTACGGCCGCCGCCCGACGGTGACGGAAAATGGCGCACCGCTGCTCGAAACCTATCTTTTCGATTTCAGCGGTGATCTCTACGGCCAGCTCTGCTCCGTCTCCTTCTTCGGCTATCTCAGACCCGAACTGAAATTCGACGGCCTCGATCCGCTCGTCGCCCAGATCAAGCGCGATGAAGAAGAGGCGAGGGCGCTGCTTGCGGGCGTCAAGCCGCTCAGTGCGCTTGATGGGAAACTGTGCTTTTCCTGAGGTCGCCTTGAGCGCGGCTGTCGCTGGGGCACCGGCGATTCCAGCCGCTGATGCCGACTGCAGGCCGCGAATTCTTCTCTTCCTTTTCCCGGCAAAAACGCCTATGAACCGGCGCGATGATGAAATTTTGGCTGGCNATGACGATGCGAATTATCGGCCCGGCCTTCCGCGCGCGCTAAGCGGCCGGAAGGTCCGGGTTTTTGGCGCTTGGATACGAGCGCTGCCGTCACCAGCTATTTCACGCCCGTTGCGCCCTTCCTGGGCTGCCAGAAAACGATTGTCAGACATGACCGACACAGCCGAAAAGATCGACTATTCGAAGACCCTCTATTTGCCCGAGACCGATTTCCCCATGCGCGCCGGCCTGCCGCAGAAGGAGCCCGAACTCGTCAAGCGCTGGCAGGAGATGGGTCTCTACAAGAAGCTGCGCGCTTCTGCCGCGGGCCGCGAGAAGTTCGTCCTTCACGACGGCCCGCCCTATGCCAATGGCAACATCCATATCGGCCACGCGCTGAACAAGATCCTCAAGGACGTCATCAACCGCTCATTCCAGATGCGCGGCTACGACGCCAATTACGTGCCNGGCTGGGATTGCCACGGCCTGCCGATCGAATGGAAGATCGAGGAGAAGTACCGCGAGAAGGGCAAGAACAAGGACGAGGTCCCGGTCAACGAATTCCGCCGGGAATGCCGTGAGTTCGCCACCGGCTGGATCAAGGTCCAGGCGGAAGAGTTCAAGCGTCTCGGCATCGAGGGCGACTTCGACAATCCCTATACGACGATGAACTTCCACGCGGAATCGCGCATCGCCGGCGAGCTTCTGAAGATCGCCGCGAGCGGCCAGCTCTATCGCGGTTCCAAGCCGATCATGTGGTCGGTCGTCGAGCGCACGGCGCTGGCCGAGGCCGAGGTCGAATACCAGGATTATGAGAGCGACACGATCTGGGTGAAATTCCCGGTCGTCGAAGGCCCGGCCGCGCTCAAGGACGCGTTCGTGGTCATCTGGACGACCACGCCCTGGACGATCCCCGGCAACCGCGCGGTCTCCTTTTCCGCGCGCGTCTCTTATGGCCTTTACGAAGTGACGGCNGCCGAGAACGACTTTGGTCCGCGTCCCGGCGAAAGGCTGATCTTTGCCGATAAGCTGGCCGANGAATCCTTCGCCAAGGCCAAGNTGCAGTACAAGCGCTTGAGCGATGTCTCTGCGGCCGACTTCGCAGCGATGACCTGCGCCCATCCCTTCAAGGGTCTCGACGGCGGCTATGAATTCCATGTGCCGCTACTCGATGGCGATCACGTCACCGACGATGCCGGCACCGGCTTCGTGCACACCGCACCCAGCCACGGCCGCGAGGACTTCGATGCCTGGATGTCGGCTGTCCGCACGCTCGAGGCGCGCGGCATCGAGACCAAGATCCCGTTCCCGGTCGACGATGGCGGCTTCTACACATCGGATGCCCCCGGCTTCGAAGGCGCCCGCGTCATCGACGACAACGGCAAGAAGGGCGATGCCAATGACCGCGTCATCAAGGAGCTGATCGCCCGCGGCGCGCTCTTTGCCCGCGGCCGGCTGAAGCACCAGTATCCGCATTCCTGGCGTTCGAAGAAGCCGGTGATCTTCCGCAACACACCGCAATGGTTCGTCTATATGGACAAGACCCTTGCCGACGGCACGACGCTGCGGTCGCGCGCGCTGAGCGCGATCGACGACACCCGTTTCGTGCCCGCCGCCGGCCAGAACCGCCTGCGCGCCATGATCGAAGGCCGCCCGGACTGGGTGCTGTCGCGTCAGCGCGCCTGGGGCGTGCCGATCGCCGTCTTTGCCGACGAGCATGGCGAAGTCCTGGTCGACGAAGCCGTCAACGCCCGCATCCTCGAAGCCTTCGAACATGAAGGCGCCGACGCCTGGTTTGCCGAAGGCGCCAAGGAACGCTTCCTCGGCAATGACCACGACCATTCCCGCTGGAAGCAGGTCATGGATATCCTCGACGTCTGGTTCGATTCCGGCTCGACGCACACCTTCACGCTCGAGGACCGCCCGGACCTGAAGTGGCCGGCCGACCTTTATCTCGAAGGTTCCGACCAGCATCGNGGCTGGTTNCATTCGTCGCTCTTGGAATCGGCNGCCACCCGCGGCCGCGCGCCTTACAACGCCGTCCTCACGCATGGTTTCACCATGGACGAGAAGGGCGAGAAGATGTCGAAGTCGAAGGGCAACGTCACCGCACCCCAGGAAGTGATGAAGGATGCCGGCGCCGATATCCTGCGCCTCTGGGTGATGACCTCGGATTATGCCGACGACCTGCGCGTCGGCAAGACGATCATCCAGACCAATGTCGACGCCTACCGCAAGCTGCGCAACACCATCCGCTGGATGCTCGGCACGCTCGCCCACGACAAGGGCGAGGAGATCGCGCTCGCCGATCTGCCGGAGCTGGAGCAGCTGATGCTGCATCGGCTTGCCGAACTCGACGAGCTGGTGCGCGAGAACTATGACAGCTTCGACTTCAAGAAGATCGCCCGGGCGCTGATCGATTTCGCCAATGTCGAGCTTTCGGCCTTCTATTTCGATGTCCGCAAGGATGCGCTTTATTGCGACGCGCCGTCGAGCCTGCGCCGGCGCGCCAGCCTGCATGTCATCCGGCAGATCTTCGATTGCATGGTGACCTGGCTCGCTCCGATGCTGCCCTTCACCACCGAGGAGGCCTGGCTGTCGCGCAACCCGTCCGCCGTGTCAGTGCATCTGGAGCAGTTTGCCCCGGTCGCCAAGGAATGGCGCAACGATGCCCTGGCCGAGAAGTGGAAGAAGATCCGCGCGGTGCGTTCGGTTGTGACCGGCGCGCTGGAAATCGAGCGCAAGGACAAGCGCATCGGCTCCTCGCTGGAAGCGGCTCCCGTCGTCCACATCGCCGATCCGGACCTGCTGAAGGCGCTCGAAGGTCAGGACTTCACCGAAGTCTGCATCACCTCGGCGATCGAGATCAAGACCGGCGAAGGCCCGGCGGATGCCTTCCGCCTTGCCGAGGTGCCTGAGGTCAGCGTCGTGCCGAAGCTGGCCGAGGGTGAAAAATGCGCCCGCTCCTGGCGCATCACCCGGGATGTCGGTTCCGATCCTGAATATCCCGATGTCTCGGCCCGCGACGCCGCCGCCCTTCGCGAACTCGCCGCGCTCGCGTGAAGAATATTACCGGGTGAATTGCGCTTTCGCGGTTCATCCGGTAAAAGCTGCCTGAAAATGGCCGGATTTTTGCGTCAGGGGGACGGTTGTCCGGTTGGGCGACGATTGCACCGGGGTGGAAGGGTTTTCATGTTAACATCGCATTGGTTCCGTATGGGCGCCTGCCTGTCTGTCGTCATGGCGGGATGCTCGATGGTGTCCGGTTGCGCCAGCAGCCCGACCTACGGCACCGACAAGACCGCCATGGAACAGCTGACCGACGATCTCGGCCAGTCCGTGTCGTTGACCGGACCGGACCCGAAGAACAAGGGCGTCAANTACACGCCGCGTCCGACGCTGGTGCTGCCGGCCGAGGCGCAGAAGGAAANCCTGGTTGCGCCGCAGCCGACGGTCGCCAACAAGGACAATCCGCAATGGCTTGAATCGCCGGAGGAGACCCGCGCCCGCCTCGTTTCCGAGGCCGACGCGAACTCGGACAATCCGAATTACCGCTCGCCTCTCGCCAGCTCGGCGATCGAAGGCGGCCGGCGCACGACGGAAGCTCAGACCAAGGCCTATCGTGAAGCCCGCGCCCTGCAGAAGGGCTCCTATGTCGATCAGCGCCGCTATATATCCGATCCGCCGCCCGGTTACCGCACTGTCGACGATCCGGCAAAGCTCGATGATCTCGGCGAGCCAGAGCTCAAGAAGCAGAAGAAGCGCAAGAAGGATGCAGCGGTCGCCAACACCGGCAAGCAGTGGTGGAACCTCCTGCAATAGCTTTTTCGGCGCCGACAGGAATGACGGCGCCGCGCACAGACGCCGCTGATTACGGCGCCTCTCTCCGTTGCGAAAAGAATCTCCGCAAGATCTCGGCCGATTGCACCTCGTTGAAGCCGGAATAGACCTCCGGGGCGTGGTGGCAGGTCGGCTGCGCATAGAATCGCACGCCATTGTCGACGGCGCCGCCCTTCGGATCCTCGGCGCCGTAATAGAGCCTGCGGATACGCGCAAACGAGATGGCTGCCGCGCACATGGTGCAAGGCTCGAGCGTCACATAGAGATCGGCGCCGACAAGACGTTCCTGCCCAAGCGCTTCGCAGGCGAGCCGGATTGCGGCGATTTCGGCATGCGCGGTCACGTCATTGAGCTCGCGCGTGCGGTTTCCCGAGCGTGACACGGCAATGTCGTCGACAACGACGACGGCGCCGATCGGTACCTCGCCGCGTTCTCCGGCGGCGCGCGCTTCTTCAAGCGCCATCTCCATGAAACGATTTGTCTTCACGATCGCACGAATTTCCACTTAACCGCAGATGCGTGACCTGATAGACAGGCCCAAAAGGCAGGCAAACAACAAATGACACCCAAAGACAAGCCAAAACGCCCGGGCGCAAAGCCGTTTTCACGGGACACCGAGCCGAAGACCGGCGCCAAGCCGGGCGGTGGCAAGCCGGCAANGGCTGCGATCGCCGCCGAGGCCGATGGCGAGGCCAAGGCCGAACGCATTTCCAAGGTGATGGCGCGCGCCGGCGTCGCCTCCCGCCGCGACATCGAACGCATGATCATGGAAGGCCGGGTAACGCTGAACGGCAGGGTTCTCGAAACCCCCGTCGTCAACGTCACGCTCGCCGACCGCATCGAGGTCGACGGCGTGCCGATCCGCGGCATCGAGCGCACCAGGCTCTGGCTCTATCATAAGCCGGCTGGCCTCGTGACCACCAATGCCGATCCGGAAGGCCGACCGACCGTCTTCGACAACCTGCCGGAAGAATTGCCGCGCGTCATGTCGATCGGCCGTCTCGACATCAATACCGAAGGCCTGCTCTTGCTGACCAATGACGGCGGTCTTGCCCGCGCGCTGGAACTGCCGGCGACCGGCTGGTTGCGGCGCTACCGCGTCCGCGCCCATGGCGAGATCGATCAGGACGCGCTCGACAAGCTGAAGGACGGCATCGCCGTCGACGGTGTGCTCTATGGCTCGATCGAGGCGACGCTCGACCGCACCCAGGGCTCGAACGTCTGGATCACCATGGGCCTTCGCGAAGGCAAGAACCGCGAAATCAAGAACGTGCTCGGCGCGCTCGGCCTCGACGTCAACCGCCTGATCCGTATTTCCTATGGCCCGTTCCAGCTCGGCGACTTGCCGGAAGGCCATGTCGTCGAAGTGCGCGGCCGCACGCTGCGCGACCAGCTCGGCCCGCGNCTCATCGANGAAGCCAAGGCGAATTTCGACGCGCCGATCTACAATGCGCCNGNTGTCGCTGCCGAGGAAGAGGCAGAGCCTGCAGTGCCGGAAAAGCGCGAGCGACCGCGCCGCGACGAGGACAAGCGCGAACGGGCGCTGAGCCGCCTCGACACCAAGCGCGACGACCGCCACGGCGGNGGGCGCAGAGATGACGATCGCCGCGACAGCGGCCGCAGGGACGACGACAAGCCGAAGCGTCCCCAGCCGCTCGGCCAGCGCCGCAGCGCCAATGTCTGGATGGCGCCGGGCGCCCGGCCGCTCGGCGAAAAGGCCGCGGCGAAAGCCGCCAAGAATGCACAGACAGCACGCAAGCGCGGCGAGCAGGCGCCGGCAAAGAACGCTTTCGACCGCATCGAGGACCGCCCGCGCACGCAGGTGAACCGCGTGCGCGAAGATGATGGTGAATGGATCCGTTCGAGCGAGCAGCCCCGCCGCAAGGATGAGGCTGAAGGTTCCGGCCGCAAGCGTTCCTTCGGGGACCGCCCCGCCCGTGAAGATCGCGGTTTTGGCGACCGCCCGGCGCGCGGCGAACGCCGCCCGCGCGAAGCGGGTGACGAACGTCCGCGCACCAGAAGCTCCGCCGGCGAAGGCCGCTCGGAGCGCCCGCGCGGCGACCGGCCTTTCGGTGACCGTCCCTCGCGTGGGGATCGCCCCTTCGGCGACAAACCGCGCGGTGATCGCAGGCCGCGTGCCGACGGCGACGAGCGTCCTCGGGCTGCCAGAGCCTCCACCGGTGAGACCCGTTCTGAGCGTCCGCGCGGCGAGCGGCCCTTCGGTGACCGTCCCTCGCGTGGCGATCGTCCCTTCGGCGACAAGCCACGTGGGGATCGCAAGCCGCGTGCGGATGGTGACGAACGTCCGCGGGCAGCCAGAAGCTTTACCGGCGAGGGCCGCTCGGAGCGTCCGCGCGGTGAAAGATCGTTCGGCGACAAGCCGTCGAGTGCCAGGCCTTCGGGTGATAAGCCGCGCGGCAAGGGTTTTGCCGGCAAGCCCGGCGGGGCCAAGAATTTTTCCGGCAAGCCGAAAGGCGCCAAGTCGAGCAGTGACAGGCCGGGCGGCGACAGGCCTGCAGGCGGGCCGTCCAAAGGTGGTGCGAAAGGAAAGGGAATGACGCGCGGTGCGGATCGTCGGCGGTGAGTTTCGCGGACGGCCTCTCGCCGTGCCAAAATCCAACGATATCCGGCCGACTGCCGACCGGACGCGCGAGAGCCTGTTCAATATATTGAGCCATGCCTATCCGGAATGTGTTGACGGCACCCGGATCCTCGACCTTTTTGCCGGAACCGGCGCTGTCGGCCTCGAAGCCGTTTCGCGCGGCTGTCGCCACGCGCTCTTCGTCGAAAACAGCGTCGAGGGCAGGGCGTTGCTCTGGGAGAACATCGATGCGCTCGGCCTGCACGGCCGCAC
>Ga0063456_1001943_pt1 | contig 10341 bp, 5 predicted proteins | sample AraplaMF_Cvi_mMF_FD_56228 | JGI IMG/M metagenome (GOLD analysis project Ga0063456, IMG submission 56228) | Arabidopsis root microbial communities from the University of North Carolina, USA - plate scrape MF_Cvi_mMF version 2 (version 2) | ecosystem: Host-associated > Plants > Roots > Endosphere ... | reverse complement strand
ATCCGCTGGCCGGACACGGTGCTGGACATGGAAGTCCGCATGAACAGCTACAAGTGGTACGCCGCGCTGGCCTACTGCCGCGCCAATAAGCTGAACAAGATCATCTGGGATGCGCCGAAGCCGAAGATCGGCATCATCACCGCCGGCAAGTCCTACCTGGACACCCGCCAGGCGCTGGCCGACCTGGGCATCGACGAACAAGCCGCTGCCGATATCGGCATCCGCCTGTACAAGATCGGCATGACCTGGCCGCTGGAAGCGGACGGCGTGCACGAATTCGCCAAGGGCCTGGACGAAATCCTGGTGGTGGAAGAAAAGCGCCAGATCCTGGAATACGCGCTGAAGGAAGAGCTGTACAACCTGCCGGACGGCGAGCGTCCACGCGTGGTCGGCAAGTTCGACGACACCGGCGAGTGGAGCAACAAGGGCAAGACCGGCCACGGCGACTGGCTGCTGCCTGCGACCTATGAGCTGAACCCGGCCCAGATCGCACGCGCCATCGCTTCCCGCATCGAGCACTATTGCAAGGACCACCCGGTAGCGGCCCGCGTGAAAGAGCGCATCGCCTTCCTGGAAGCCAAGGAAGCCGCGCTGAAGAACCTGCCGGCCAAGGCCAATCCGGAAACCGACCGTATTCCTTATTTCTGCTCCGGCTGCCCGCACAACTCCTCGACCAAGGTGCCGGAAGGTTCGCGCGCCATGGCGGGTATCGGCTGCCATTACATGGTGCTGTGGATGGACCGCGAAACGTCCACCTTCACCCACATGGGCGCGGAAGGCGTGACCTGGGTCGGCCAGGCGCCGTTCACCAACGAGAAACACGTCTTCACCAACCTGGGCGACGGCACCTACTTCCACTCCGGCATCCTCGCGATCCGCGCCGCCGTGGCGGCGAAGGTGAACATCACCTACAAGATCCTCTATAACGACGCCGTGGCGATGACTGGCGGCCAGAACGTCGACGGCCCGCTGGACCCCGGCATGATTTCGCGCCAGATCGCAGCGGAAGGCGTGACCCCGATCATCGTGGTCACCGACGATCCTGAGAAGTATCCGGACGATTACAACTGGGCGCCGGGCGTCACCGTGCGCCACCGCTCCGAGCTGATGGACGTGCAGAAGGAACTGCGCGACAAGCCGGGCGTGTCGGCTATGATCTACGACCAGACCTGCGCTTCCGAGAAGCGCCGCCGCCGCAAGAAAGGCGAATACCCTGACCCGGCCAAGCGCGCCGTGATCAACGAAGCCGTCTGCGAAGGCTGCGGCGACTGCTCCGTGCAGTCCAACTGCCTGTCCGTGGAGCCGCTGGAAACTGAACTGGGCCGCAAGCGCCAGATCAACCAGTCCAGCTGCAACAAGGACTTCTCCTGCGTGAACGGCTTCTGCCCGTCCTTCGTGACGGTGGAAGGCGGCGGCCTGAAAAAGCCGAAGAAAGCTGCGGCAGCAGGGCGGCGGCGAAGTGCCGGCCCTGCCATCGCCTGTACTGCCTTCGACCGCCAACCCGTACGGCATCCTGATCACCGGTATCGGCGGCACCGGCGTGGTGACCGTGGGCCAGATCCTGGCCGTGGCGGCACACGTTGAAGGCAAGGGCGCCATCGTGCTGGACATGTCCGGCCTGGCCCAGAAGGGCGGCCCGGTAATGTCGCACGTGCGCCTGGCCGACAAGCAGGCCGACCTGCACTCGACCCGCGTGGGCACCGGCAGTGCTGACCTGGTGATCGGCTGCGACCAGATCGTGACCGCATCGAAAGACGCGCTGTCGCGCATGGGCGAAGGCCGCACTTATGCCGCCATCAATTCGACCGGCGCAACCACTGCAGCCTTCGTGAAGAACCCCGACTGGCAGTTCCCGGGCACTTCTTCGCAAGCAGAGATCAAGCGCGCCTGCGGCGACGCCAACGTGGATTTCGTCGACGCCGGCAAGATCGCAACCGCGCTGATGGGCGACTCGATCGCCACCAATATGTTCATGCTGGGCTACTCCTTCCAGAAAGGCCATGTGCCGCTGTCGGAAGCCGCGCTGATGAAGGCGATCGAATTGAATGGCGTATCCGTGCCGTTCAACAAGGCAGCCTTCAACTGGGGCCGCTACTGCGCGCACGACACTGCCGCCGTGACCAAGCTGGCCACCCCGGCAACCGTGATCGAATTCAAGCGCACCCAGACGCTGGAAGAGATCATCGCCAAGCGCGTGGAACTGCTGACCGCCTACCAGGACGCCGCTTACGCCAAGCAGTACAGCGACTTCGTGGCGCAGGTACAGGCAGCGGAAGGCGCCCTGGGCTCGAAGAAGCTGACCGAAGCCGTGGCCCGCTACTTCTACAAGCTGATGGCCTACAAGGACGAATACGAAGTGGCGCGCCTGCACAGCGACCCTGCCTTCCGCGAAAAGATCGCCAATATGTTCGAAGGCGACTACAAGGTGAAATTCCACCTGGCCCCTCCGCTGCTGGCGAAGAAGGACAAGGAAGGCCACCTGGTCAAGCAGGAGTTCGGTCCATGGATGCTGAAAGCCTTCGGCGTGCTGGCCAAGTTCAAAGGCCTGCGCGGCACCGCCCTGGACGTGTTCGGCTACACAGCGGAGCGCAAGATGGAGCGCGCCCTGATCGGCGAATACCGCAAGACGGTGGAAGGCCTGCTGGGCAAGCTGACCGCCGACAACCTGGCAACCGCGGTCGCCATCGCGCGCATCCCTGAAGACATCCGCGGCTACGGCCACGTCAAGGAGCGCCACCTGAAAGCGGCCAAGCAGAAGGAAGCGTCGCTGCTGGCTGAATTCAGCAAGCCTGCAGCCGTAACGCACGCAGCCTGATTCCAGGCGCGCCAGGAAAGCCGGGGCTAGTCCCCGGCTTTTTTCATAAGCATCTGCAAAATCATTCGTTCAGTAATAAAACCGGCCTTGATAAGGTGGCGCCTCTCCATAAGAGGACCACTTCAATGCAGACAAAATTCAAATTGAAACCGCTGGCGGCGGGCGCTTTCGTTTTGCTGGCTGGCTTTGCCCAGGCGCAGGAAGCAGCAACGCCGGCAGCCGTCGTGATCACCGGCTCGCGCATCCCGCGTGCCAGCCTGGAAGGCCCATCGGCAGTTACCGTCATCACCGGCGACGACATCACCAAACAAGGCTACAAGAACGTCTTTGACGCGCTGACCAACCAGTCGCAGAACAGCGGCTTCGTGCAGGGCGCGGATTACGGCAATACCTTCACGCCGTCGGCCAACGCCATCAGCTTGCGCGGCCTGGGCCCGAACCATACGCTGGTGCTCTTGAACGGCCGCCGCATGGCCGACTTCCCGATTGCGTACGAAGGCACGGTCAACTTCACCAACCTGGCCAACATTCCGTCGAGCGTGGTGGAGCGCATCGAGATCCTGAGCGGCGGCGCATCGGCCGTCTACGGCTCGGATGCGATTGCCGGCGTGGTCAACATCATCCTGAAGAAGCAGGCCAACGGTTACGACATCAACCTCAAGGCCGGCACCACCACGCGCGGCGGCGGGGGGACAAGCGCCTGCAGTTCACCGGGGGCCAGAGCTTCGACAAATTGAACACCCTGTTCAGCGTGGAGTTGCTGGAGCGTGATCCGCTGTGGAGTGCAGACCGCGACTTCATGGCCAGCAAGACCGGCGTGGCGCCGACTTCCGTCCTGGCGCGCAAGAACGTCAGTACCGGCAAGTACGTCGACCCGGGCAATACCTGCGCCGATATCGCCGACCTGTTCGGCGGCAGCACCGTCAAATACACGGCCAAGGCGGGCAGCTATTGCGCCAGTCCGAAAGTCGGCCCGATTTACTGGACCACGCAAACGAAGAACAGCAGCCAGAACCTGTTCGGCAGTGCCAATTATGAGCTATCCGACACCACGACCCTCTTTGCGGAAGCGCTGTACGGCAACAACCGCAGCAGCAACAACACGCGCGGCCCTTCGTGGACGTCGCGCTCGGCTACCGACAGCTACTTCTGGAACCAGAACACCAGCCGCTATGAAGCGTGGAGCCGCTACATCTCGCCCGAAGAAATGGGCGGGGTGGGGCGCTACAACCGACGCTGGGACGACCAGGCTGCATCGCTGTCGCTCGGCCTGCGCGGCCAGGTCCCGAACACCTCGTGGAACTACGAAGCCGGCTACACCGCCTCGCAGTACAAGAGCCAGAACCATACCCAGCGCGCGCTGGCCAATATCGACACCTTCTTCCTCGGCCCGCAACTGGGCGTGAATGCCAGCGGCGTTGCCATCTTTGCCCCGGATCCGGCGCGCCTGGCGACACGCCTGACGCCGGGCGAATTCAACTCCATCACCGGCGAATCGGTCAGCGACGACAAATCATGGACCAATACCCTGAGCCTGACCGCCAACGGCGAAGCCTTCACGCTGCCGGCTGGCCCGGTCAAGGTGGCCACTGTGGCGGAGCTGGGCAAGCAGGGTTTTTCCAACGTGCCTGACCCGCGCATCAACCAGGGCTACTTCAATACCCTGGCGTCGTCTGACGTGACTGCCGGCACCCGCAAGCGCTACGCTGTCGGCGCCGAGGCCAGCATCCCGCTCGTGAAGACGCTGGACGGCACCCTGGCCGGCCGCTACGACCATACTCCTTCGCCGGTCGCGGCGATGGCAAGTTCACTTACAACGGCGGCCTGGAATGGCGTCCGGCTTCACAGTTCCTGCTGCGCGGGAATGTCGCCACCAGCTTCCGTGCGCCGGACATGAACTACATCTACAAAGCGCGCGGCACAGGCTATTACTCGTCCACCACCGACTACTACCGCTGCGCCAAGGCCGGCCAGCCCGTGGCGGACTGCGACTTTGCGAACTACTCGCCGGGAGCCGATTATGTGCAGACCGGCAGCAAGGACCTGCGCTCCGAAAAAGGGCGTTCCGCCGGCCTGGGCGCAGTGTGGTCGCCAAGCGCCGACTTCGACGTCACGCTGGACTACTGGAAGATCCGCATCGACGACCTGGTGACCAACCTGAGCGCCGACAAGCTGCTGCGCGACGAAGCCGATTGCCGCATCAAGGGCGACCTGGCTTCGCCCACCTGCGCCGACGCGATCCGCCGCATCGTGCGCTATGCCGACAATGCGCTGAACAAGCCGGGCGAGATCAGGCAAATCCTGGTCAACCCGATCAACGCGGCATCGACCAAAGTCAGCGGCATCGACCTGTCGGCCCGCTACGTCCTGCGCACCGCGGCTTACGGCAATTTCATCACCAGGGTGAATTATTCGAAGACCCTGAAGCAGGAGTCGCGCCAGTTCGCCGGCGACCCGCTGAACAACGACAAGGACGACCTGGGCAACTACGACTGGCGCGACAAGCTGAACGCCAGCCTGGCCTGGAATGCCGGCGCCTGGTCGAACACCCTGTTCCTGCAGCGTTACGGCAAGGTGCCCAACGCCGCCGGCGACGCCTGGCTGACGCCGACCACCCTGGTCAACGCCAGTTCGGTGCTCAAGGTCAACCAGCGCACCACGGTGTCGCTGGCCGTGAACAACCTGTTCAACCGCATCAAGCATGACGACAGCGGCGGCTGGCCTTACTACCCGGTCGGCAATTACAGCCCGGCGGGCCGCCAGCTCTGGCTCGAGCTGAANTANCATTTCGGCTCTTAATCTGTTGTAAATATTGATTGGAATATTTACAATCAAATAGTTACTCCATAGAATCGTTGGATGCAATAATTCTATGGAGTGCATCATCGACACCGCCAACCCATCGCAGGCGGCCGTGCTGGCCGAGCTGACCCGTCCCACCGCCGCATACCAGCGCAGCGCGCGCCTGGCCGTTGCCGGCTTGCTGGTTTTTGTNCTGCTGTATTTNGGCCTGGCAGGCTGGTTCCTGTTCAGCGCCTGGCGCCTGATCCATTCCAGCCAGCATGGCGGCAATGGTTTCGCCAACTGGTGCGCCGCCATCGTGGCTATATTGCTGGCAATCGTCATGCTGAAGGCAATCTTTGCNGTGCGCCACGCAATGTCGCCCGGCATGGTGGAGGTCAAGCGCGAAGAGCAGCCNCGCCTGTTCAATTACCTGATGGAGCTGGCCGATTCGGCCGGCGCNCCGCGTCCGCATCGTGTCTTCCTGTCCAACCGCGTCAACGCCGCAGTGTTCTANGACCTGTCGCTGCTCAACCTGATTTTCCCGTCGAAGAAGAACCTGGAAATCGGNNTGCCGCTGGTGAACGCCATGCCGCTGGGCGAGCTGCGCGCCGTGCTGGCNCACGAATTCGGCCACTTCGCGCAACGCTCGATGGCCGTGGGCCGCTGGGCCTACGTGGCCCAGCAAGTCGTGCAAGAGATGGTGGCGCGCCGCGACAAGCTGGACGACTTTATCGAAGGCATNGGGCGNCTGGATATTCGCCTGCGCCTGGTGGCCTGGGTGTTGCAGATTATTGTCTGGTCGCTGCGCTCGCTGGTGGAGCAAGCCTTCCGGCTGGTGGTGTTGATGCAAAGGGCCCTGTCGCGCGAAATGGAGATGCAGGCCGACCTGGTGGCCGTGTCCCTGACCGGCAGCGATGCGCTGATCCACGCGCTGCATCGCCTGGGCGCGGCGGACGATGCCTGGGAGCGCACTGTCGGTTTCGTGTTCGGCGAATACGGGTCCGGCCGCGCCACCGTTGACGCGTATGCCGTGCAAAACCACGTGACGGCCCGCATGTCCGGCATCCTGGACGACCCGTTCTACGGCAAGGTGCCGCCGCTGCCGGCGCACCAGCCGGAGCAGCACCGCGTGTTCAAGGCCGAACTGGCGCAACCNCCGCGCATGTGGCAAACCCACCCGCTGAACCACGAGCGCGAAGAGAATGCAAAACGGCGCTACGTGGCGGCGGCCATTGACCAGTCCAACGCATGGTCGCTGTTCGACGATCCAGCCGGCCTGCGCAAGCGCATGACGGCCCATTTGCTCGAAGGGCAGGAAGGGGAGGCAACGCCGGTCGAACTGGAAGAGAGCCTGAAACGCCTGGCAAAGGAATATCGCCGCGAGCATTTCCAGAGCCGCTACTGCGGCGTATATTTCGGCCGCTCGCTGACGCGCCATGCCGCACAGGCCGAGGAACTGCGCGCTGCCCGCGATGCGCAACCTGCTGCCGAAGCCAGCGCACTGTACCCGGTCTCGCTCAAGGACGACGTGCGCCAGTTGCGCCAGCTGCAGGAAGAGCGTGCGCAGTTGTCGGCCGTGATCAAAGGCCATGCCAAGGTCCAGGGCAACCGCGTGCAACTGGGCGGCGAAGAATACCGCGTGAACCAGTTGCCTGCGGCGTTGGCGCGCACCGATGAACGCATCGCCCAACTGGAGGAGAAGCTGCGCCGCCACGATGCGACTGTGCGCGCGTGGCATTATGCGGCGGCCGTCAAATTGGGCGAAGGCTGGCCGGCCTACCTGGACAGCTTGCTCGACGTGCTGCATTACGCCGAACATGCTGCCGCCAACCTGCGCGATGCCTGGGGCCTGGTGCTGAACACCCGCGCCGTGGTGACAGCCGTGGCGCGCCAGAGTGAAAGCAATATCCGCCGCCTGATTGCCGATTGCAGCAGCTTGTACGTACTGCTGGATGAAACATATCGCGGCAATGGCTCGGTGCAGCTCGATCCCCAGTTGATGGAGCGCCTGGAAATCAAGGAGAGCTGGCAAGTCACGCTGCAGAAATTCACGCTGCCGCCGGTTTCGCGCGACAACATCAATGACTGGCTGCAGGCCNCCGCCAACTGGACTTCGCATACCAGCAACTGGCTGGGCGCGTTGCGCGCTGCAGTGCTGGAGCAAATGCTGGTCAGCGAAACGCTGATTGCCAGCCATGCGCGCAGCGGCACGCCGGTGGCGCCTGCTCCGGCGCCATGCGCCGTGCCGAAGGAGTACAGCGTGCTGCTGGCGGGCCGCGAGCGCAAGCTCCAGACCTCGCTGGACTGGTGGTCGCGTTTCCAGCGTGCGGACGGCTGGTTTGCCGGCGGCGCGCGGCTGGCAGTCGCGGGCGGCATCGTGGTCAGCGTGCTGGGCATGGGCATGGCGCTCGGCACCTCGACGGTCCTGGTCTACAACGGCCTGACGACGTCTGTGCGTGTGACGATCGACGGCAACTCCAGGCTGGTCGATCCTGGCCAGCACGTCAAGGTCGATGCGAGCCCGGACGTGAAGCACTCGGTCGAAGCCCATATGCTCGACGGCCGCCTGCTGGAAGCGTTCCAGCCGGCCGACGGTGCGCAGCAATCGGTGTACAACATTGCCGGCGGAGCCGTGATGGCGACAGCTATCGTCCATTATGGCGGATCGGGCGAAGACCGGAACACGGTACTTGGCGCGCCGCGCTGGTTCGATACCGATGCCGACGTGCTGTTCGAAGAACCGCCAAAATCGGTCAGCAGCAAGGGCAAGAAATGGCGCACGGTATTGTTCGCAGCATCGGGCATGGAGCCGGAGTCGCAATCGGGGCTGGTGAAGGATGACGCGCAGCGCAAGGCAATGGTCCTGGCCCATGCACGCTGGGATAACATCAAGGCGCCATCAACCTACACGTGGTTGACCATGGCGCATGAAGGCGGTGCGGGCGACGTGCTGGTACAGCGCCTGAAGGAAGATCCGGAAAACGTCCAGCTTCGCCGTGCGGAACAGGACGTTGCCAACGAATCACCTGAGATCTGCGCCGCAGCGCGCGAGCGCTCGAAGGCGCGCCCGGACGACAGCGACCGGTTCTACCTGGCCTTACGTTGCGGCCATTCTGCCAGCCCGGAGGAGATCGCGGCAGCACGCGCACGCTTCCCCGGCAACGCCTGGCTGACTTACCTGCATGCGCGCAGCTTGCTCGATCGCGGGGTGTGGAACGAAGCGCTGGAGCCGCTGCGTCAGGTGCAAGGGGAAGCTGCCATACGAGAACGCCGAGCTGGAGCTGCAATTGGAGCGGTTGCAGCGGCTGCTGGACGGCGAGGCCAAGCAGCGCCCCTTGCGAGAGGGCTCGCGCGCCGCCGCCATGGCGCAGGCCGAACGTTCCCGGGACGAACCATATGGCGCCCTCGCGCGCGGTGACCTTGGCAAGGCGCTGGAGACGTCAAAGGGCGATCCGGCACAAGCAGCGCGCATGCGCCGGCTGGTCGGTGCTTCGGACGGCGCCAGCGCGGCCCAGGTGCAGGCCGCGCTGGAGGAGCCGATGACCAGCGGTATCGACCAGGTGACCTTGCTGGTCGGGGCTGCGTTAGCGCTGCGGCATGGCCGCGATACGGAGGCGTACTGGGCCCAGGCGAGTTCGATGCGTGAGTATGCGCCGCGCCTGCGCCGCTTCATCGAGGCAGCCAAGGCTGGCAAGTACCAGGAGGCCGAACTGGAGTTGGGAACCATGCGGATGGAAGCCCGGGCGCTGGCCTTTGCTGCTGGCGTTGTGGCGGCGGGCGACGGCGCACCGGCCCGCTGGCGCAAGACCGCGCGCCTGGTGCTGTTCGCGCCCGAGCGCCCATACCTGCGTTCCTGAAGCGCACTATAATGCTCCGGCGTTTTCCAACAACCGCCGGAGCATTTTGATGATTCGTCCAGCCGTACTGCTTTCCCTGTTTGCCGCATTCCCGCTGGCGCATGCCGCGCCCGACCTCAGCACCGTCGCCGAACGCTCCGGCTACCAGGCCACCGGCCGCTATGACGAAGTGCAGCGCCTGTGCGCCGGCTACCAGAAGGCCTATCCGAAAGCGGTGCGCTGCTTTTCGTTCGGCGAGACGCCGGAAGGCCGTCCGATGCTGGCGCTGGCCGTGTCGCGCAGCGGCGCCCTGACCGCCGCTGCGGCAAGGCAGAGCAAGCTGCCGGTACTGCTGGTGCAGGGCGGCATTCACGCCGGCGAGATCGACGGCAAGGATGCCGGTTTCTGGGCCCTGCGCGAAGCGCTGGACGGCAAGGCTGCCGCCGGTGCGCTGGACAAGCAGGTGGTCCTGTTCATCCCCGTCTTCAACGTCGATGGCCACGAGCGCTTCGGCAAGAACAACCGTCCCAACCAGCGCGGCCCGGTGGAAATGGGCTGGCGCGTCACCGCCCAGAACTACAACCTCAATCGCGATTACGTGAAGGCCGACGCACCTGAAATGCAGGCCATGCTCAAGCTGGTCAACGAATGGGACCCGCTGGCTTATATCGACCTGCACGTGACCGATGGCGCCAAGTTCCAGCCGGACGTATCGATCCAGGTCGAGCCGGTGCACGGCGGCGATGCGGCGCTGCTCCCGCTGGGCAAGGAGCTGCGCGACAACGTCATGACCGACCTGCGCAAGCAAGGTTCCGATCCGCGCCATTTCTACATCTCCTTCGACAAGACCGACCAGCCGGATTCGGGCTTTGTCGACAGCATGTCCACGCCGCGCTTCTCGACCGG
>Ga0063456_1001939_pt1 | contig 10363 bp, 6 predicted proteins | sample AraplaMF_Cvi_mMF_FD_56228 | JGI IMG/M metagenome (GOLD analysis project Ga0063456, IMG submission 56228) | Arabidopsis root microbial communities from the University of North Carolina, USA - plate scrape MF_Cvi_mMF version 2 (version 2) | ecosystem: Host-associated > Plants > Roots > Endosphere ... | reverse complement strand
TATTCTCCTTTTCCTACCCAGACATCAACGCAACGCCGGCCATGCGGCATAGTTCCCCACTGACTTTTGCCGGACGGAGACACGCGCAATGAGAGCGGTTGNGGTGTTGCGAAACTGGTTTGTGCATCATACGGTTGAGCTGTCCGAATAACGTCCAGTGTGATTCCCTCCGGTGATATCAGCGGCTCGTTCTTTTTTACTCTTCATTAACCATGCTGGCGGTTTATGTCGGATGAACGGCCGGGTGGTCGTTGATTCGAAGGTCCGTCGCGTTTCGGTTCGCGAATGGATATCTGAAAAGACGATTGCGGCGGCTCGAAACATGCGTTTGCGGAAGACGATATCGCTGATGGCCGTGGCAGGCGTGATGGCCGGCTGCACGTCGACCGGCGGTGTGCATCAGCCTTCCGGGCCGGAAACCGTGGCGCCTGAAAAGGCGCTGGTCCTGCCGCCGCCGGGCGGCCCGTCGATCGTCAGCGTCGTCGAGCGCAAGCGCGGCAACGGCGTCGAGCAGACGATCTCGCTGTTTACCTCATCCGCCGTGCCCGGTCAGAATTTCCTCAAGGTCCAGTTCCTCGGCGCTTCCGGCGCCAATCCCGGCACCGGCAATGCCGGCTTCAGCATGATCAACGAGAGCGGCATTACCCGCGAGGTGGCCCGCTCGGCCCCCGGTGTGCCGATGGCGACCTCGGCGACCTTCCTGCAAAACGCTTATGGGCCCTTCGGCTATGCCGCCGGCCGCAGCCGCGCAGGCGACACCTGCATCTATGCCTGGCAACAGATCCGGTCGAGTGCCGCCGCCAATACCCAGGCGCGCAATTTCGGCATGATCCAGCTGCGTCTGCGTCTCTGCGATGCGAGTGCTACCGAGCGTCAGCTGCTCGGCATTGTCTACGGCTACACCGTATCAGGCACGTTCGACGGCGAGATCTGGAATCCTTACGGCAATCCGCCGCCCGCCGATGGTGCGCTCGGGCGCAGCGGCGCGCCGATCTATCCCGACGAGGGCGGTTATCGCGCCAGTCCGATGCCGATCGGCTATGAGCCGGCGCCCGCGATTGTCAGCNGGCCGCGGGCAACGCCTCTTCGCAAGACCCCGACCTCGCAACCGGCTCAAGGCGCAGCACCTATGCCCGCGCCCATTGGCCCGCGCGTGCCGCTGCCGGGCGAGGCGCCACAGACGAGCGCAAAGCCGGATGCCGCGCCTGCGCCGAACCAACAATCGGCAAGGGCGATCGGCGTCACCGTGCCTTCGCCGGACTGTATAGGCGACGCGGCCATGACGGCCGCCTGCCGGAAATAGTGAGCATGCCAGGGGCGCCGGAAGGCGCCCTGGTTGAGCAACTTCGAAGGAACGACGATGCGCAAAGCCCGCAGTGTCATCATATGGGCCGTGGTTTCGCTCTGCCTGATCGTGCTGATCACGCTGCCGGTCAACCTGCAGACCCAGCTCATCACCAGCATCACCGTGGTAACCGTCATGGCGGTGATCAAGGTCTTGAAGGGCGAGGGGACGTGGCGCCTCGTGGCGCTTGCCTTCGGCACTTCGATCGTGCTGCGTTATGTCTATTGGCGCACCACCAATACGCTGCCGCCTATGAACCAGCCTGAGAATTTCATTCCCGGCCTGCTGCTCTATCTCGCCGAAATGTATAGCGTCGCGATGCTGGCGCTCAGCCTTTTCATCGTCGCCACACCGCTGCCGCCGCGCCCCTCGCGTGCCGCCAATCCCGGGCGTCTGCCGCATGTCGATGTCTTCGTACCGTCCTATAACGAGGATGCCGGGCTTCTCGGAAACACGCTCGCCGCCGCCAAGGCCATGGATTATCCGGCCGAGAAGCTGCATGTCTGGCTGCTCGACGACGGCGGCACCTTGCAGAAGCGCAATTCCGGCAAGCTGCTCGAAGCCCAGGCGGCTGCCGCCCGCCATATCGAGCTGAAGCAACTCTGTCAGGATCTCGACGTCAGCTACCTCACGCGCGACCGCAACGAGCACGCCAAGGCCGGCAATCTCAACAACGGCATGAAACATTCGACCGGCGAACTCATCGCCGTCTTCGATGCCGACCACGCGCCGGCTCGCGATTTCCTGCTCGAGACCGTCGGTTATTTCGAAGACGATCCGAAGCTCTTCCTCGTCCAGACCCCGCACTTCTTCATCAATCCCGATCCGCTGGAGCGCAATCTGCGCACCTTCGACAAGATGCCGAGCGAGAACGAGATGTTCTACGGCATCATCCAGCGCGGCCTCGATAAATGGAACGCCGCCTTCTTCTGCGGCTCGGCGGCGGTTCTGAGCCGCAAGGCGCTCGAATCCCAGAACGGCTTTTCCGGCATCAGCATCACCGAGGATTGCGAGACGGCGCTNGCGCTTCATGGCAGCGGCTGGAACAGCATCTATGTCGACAAGCCGCTGATCGCCGGCCTGCAGCCGGCCACCTTCGCAAGCTTCATCGGTCAGCGCAGCCGCTGGGCGCAGGGCATGATGCAGATCCTGCGCTTTCGCTTCCCGCTTCTGAAGCGCGGCCTGACGATCCCGCAGCGCTTCTGCTACATGTCGTCTACGCTTTTCTGGCTCTTCCCGTTCCCGCGGACGATCTTCCTGTTTGCGCCGCTCTTCTACCTGTTCTTCGATCTGGAGATCTTCACCGCCTCCGGCGGCGAGTTCCTTGCCTATACGCTGGCCTACATGCTCGTGAACCTGATGATGCAGAACTACCTCTACGGGTCGTTCCGCTGGCCCTGGATTTCCGAGCTGTACGAATATGTCCAGACCGTACATCTGCTGCCGGCCGTGGTCTCCGTCATGCTCAATCCGAGGAAGCCCACCTTCAAGGTCACCGCCAAGGATGAATCGATCGCCGTCAGCCGTCTGTCGGAGATCAGCCGTCCGTTCTTCGTCATCTTTGCGGTACAGATCGTCGCGCTCATCATCACCATCTACAGGATCTATGCCGAGCCTTATAAGGCCGACGTCACGCTCGTCGTCGGCNGCTGGAACCTCATCAACCTGATCATGGCCGGTTGCGCGCTGGGTGTCGTGTCGGAACGCGGCGAGCGCGCCTTGTCCCGCCGCGTCCGNGTNAACCGGCGCTGCGAATTCGGCGCCAACGGCAAGTGGTACGCGGCTTCGATCGAGGACGTTTCCGTCCACGGTGCGAGGCTTCACATCTTCAACAAGCAACTCGACGAGATGCTGGTCGGCGCACTCGGCGAAATCCGCTTCCGACCCTATAGCGGCGCCGATCTGGAAACCCTGCCGCTCATCGTCCGCAACATCGAGCCGTCGGGCGACATCAGCAATGTCGGCTGCCAGTACGTGCCGAAAAGCGCGCTCGACCATCGCCTGATCGCCGACCTGATGTTTGCCAATTCCGGTCAGTGGACCGAGTTTCAGGCCTCGCGCCGCCGCAATCCCGGCCTGATCCGCGGCACCATCTGGTTCCTCGGCCTGTCGTTCTACCAGACGAGCCGCGGCCTCATTTACTTCTTCCGCAGCATGCGGCCGGAGCGGGAAGCCCAGCAGCGGGCGGCAAAGGTCAATGCCGGATGAGAAGGATCGTCGCCGCCTCGCTTCTCCTGCTGAATGCCTCCGCCTTTGCCCAGGCGCAGACGGCGCCCTTCGACATGTCCGGCGAGCGGCCTCCCGGGGCATCCGTTACCCCGAGATTGACGCCACCCACGCCGCCGACAGCCCCTGCACCCGCTCCCGGCACGCCTCCGGTTTCCGTAACACCCGCACCTGCAACGCCGGCCGCTCCTGCTCCCGCAGCCGTTCCTCNGACGATTGTCGTCCAGCCGCAACTGGCAGCACCCGCGCTCCAGCCAGCCGCGGCGGCAAATACCGCNGCGCCGCCGCGCTCCGGCGATGTCCGTCGCTATGTCGTGCCCTTTTCGAAACTGGATCTCAGTGGCGAATACGATCGCCGGTCATGGTCGGTCTATCTGACGCCGGAACAGGCGGCGGCCAAGGCAAGCTTTACCTTCGCCTACCAGAATGCGATCGTCGTCGCGCCTGAGGCCTCGGCGGTGACCGTCTATCTCAACAACCGCCCGATCGGCCAACAGCGCGTCGGCTCGCCGGATGGACCGTCGGCCGTCACCTTCCAGGTTCCGCCCGGTTTGCTACAGCCCGGCGCCAATCTCGTCACCTTCGAGGCCGCCCAGCGCCACCGCACCGATTGCAGCATCCAGTCCACTTATGAGCTGTGGTCGAATATCGATCCGGCCGGAACCTATCTGAGCTTTGCCGGCAGGGATGCCGCCCAGCTGTCGAGCGCCGACGCGATCCGCGCCATCGGCGTCAACGGCGCCGGCAAGACCGAGTTCGACATCGTCGTCCCGGCACTGGAGCAGCCGGGAACCACCAAGCCGCTGCTGCGACTGGCGCAGGGCCTGTCTGTGCTGAGCAGCATGCCGAACCAGATCTTTGCCTTCAGCACCGCTTCGCTTCCGGCCGCCGGGCCAGGTAAACTCAGCGTGCTCGTCGGTACCGCGGCGGAGCTGCGGCCGCTTTTTCCGAGCCTGCCGCCCGGCGCCGAAAGTGCGGCATTCGCCGCTTTTGCCACCGATCCGCGCAGCGGTTCGCCGGTGCTTCTGATCAGCGGCCCCTCCTGGCAGGCGGTCTCCTCGGCGATTGATACCATCGTCTCGCCGACCGACAGGTCCTCGGATGTCCGCCGCGACGTGCTCACCACNGAGCGCTGGAGCGCGCCGAACGCGCCGCTGGTCTTTTCCGATACGAACATCGCCTTGTCCCAACTCGGCGTGAAGACCACCGAATTCTCCGGCCGGCGGCTGCGGACCAGTTTCAACGTCGCCGTGCCGGCCGATTTTTATGCCAATGCCTACGGCGAGGCGAAGGTGCTGCTCGACGCCGCCTATACCGATAACGTGCTGCCCGGCAGCCACATCGATATCTACGTCAACGACAACATCGCCTCCACCGTGCCGATCACCGCCACCACCGGCGGCATTCTCCGTCATCTGCCGATTCGCGTGACGATGCGGCACTTCAAGCCCGGTCTCAATTCGGTGGCGATCGAGGCGATCCTGATGACCAAGGACGATGCGGCTTGCGCGCCGGGCGCCACGGCCGGTGCGACGCCGCGCTTTGCCCTGTTCGACACATCCGAGCTGCAGATTCCGGATTTTGCCCGCGTCGGTCAGCGTCCGAATCTGGCGGCAATGTCCGGCACCGCCTATCCCTATGGTCGGGCCACCGAGCCGACGCCGCTCTTTATCGACCGCGTCGATGCCGATACGCTTTCGGCCGCCGCCACGCTGCTCGGCCAGATGGCGATCACGGCCGGCCATCCGATTGCCGTCGACACCGTCGCCTCGCCGAATATGATCGGCGATCGCGACGCCATCTTCATCGGCTCCGTCTCGCAGATGCCGGCCACCGCGTTGTCGCAGGCCAATATTTCGACGGAGAGCCAGGCCTCGTGGCGTCCGGTGGCCGATACGCAGGCGAGCGTCGTCGATACCGGTACGGCCTTTGAGGAATGGAATTCCAAGGTCAGCGGCGGTGTCTTGCACAACCGGATCACGGCTTTCCGCGAATGGGTGTCGCGCAATTTCGATATCTCCCGCAGTTCGCTGCAATTCGTGCCCGGCGCCGAGGAGATTTTCACGCCGTCCAACGTCGACACGCTCCTGGTGGCCCAGGGCTCCAGTCCCGCGGGGGCGGGCGCGTGGACCGTGGTGACGGCGCCGTCGGCGAAGGATTTGCGCGAAGGGCTGGAGGTTCTGACCGCGCAGCTGAACTGGCCGCAGATATCAGGCCACATCACCACCTACTCGAGCAAGACAGGCAAGATCGAGACCGTGCCCGTCACCCGTTTCGATTTCGTGCCGTCCACCCCCTGGTCGATCTCCAATTACCGCTTGATCGCCGCCAACTGGCTGTCGACGAATATCCTCTCCTATGCCTTCCTGCTGGTCGTCTTCGTGCTGCTGATCGGGGTCACCACCTCAAGCATGCTCGGAAGGCTGGGTCGGTCGAAATGAGACGGTTACGCGCGCTCCTGCTTGCGGCATCGGTCGCGCTCGCTCCCGCTGGAGCGCCCGCCGTTGCGCAGCAGGCGATGATCAATGCCGGCGCATGGTCGGCCTACAAGGCGAAGTTTCTCGATGCGAGCGGCCGTATCGTAGATAACGGCAACGGCAATATCAGCCACAGCGAAGGGCAGGGCTATGGCATGCTGCTCGCCTATCTCGCCGCTAGCCCCGCCGATTTCGAGCAGATCTGGTATTTTACCCGCACCGAACTGCTGCTGCGCGACGATGGCCTGGCCGTCTGGAAATGGGATCCGAACGTCAAGCCGCACGTCACCGACACCAACAATGCCTCGGATGGCGACATGCTGATCGCCTATGCGCTGGCGCTGGCCGGCACGGCGTGGAAACGCGAGGACTATATCCTTGCCGCCTCCCGCATGGCGCAGGCGCTGCTTGCCGAAACCGTCGTGCGCTCGGCTGGCCGGACGCTCCTGTTGCCGGGAAGCGAGGGTTTTACCGGCAGCGACCGTGACGACGGTCCCGTCGTCAACCCGTCCTACTGGATTTACGAGGCTATTCCGGTGATGGCGGCGCTCGCTCCGTCGGATGCCTGGAAACAACTGTCGGAAGATGGCGTGGCGCTGCTGAAGACGATGCAGTTCGGCCCGCGCAAGCTTCCCGCCGAATGGGTGAGCCTGCGCGGTCAGCCGCAGCCGGCCGAGGGTTTCGACGCGGAATTTGCCTATAACGCCATTCGCATTCCGCTTTATCTCGTTCGCGGCGGCGTCACCGACAAGGCGCTGCTGACCCACCTGCGCGAGGGGATGTCGAAAGACGGTGTTCCNGCCACCTTCGATCTNACCACCGGCCGGCCGAAGGCNGTGTTGCCGGATCCGGGTTATAGAATTGTTAANGATGTTGTGGCCTGTGTAATCGATGGGNCCAAGCTGCCGGGCTCGGCCCTGCAATTTGCGCCCGCACTCTATTATCCGTCTACGCTCCAGTTGCTGGGGCTGGCCTATATCGGGGAGAAGCATCCGGAGTGTCTGTGAAGTCTTCCCTCGTGGCGGTTTCAGCGGCAGTCGTGGTGGCGACCCTCGTCACCGGGCTGAAGGATCGTGCCGCTCTGCAGGAACGGTTCGGCCTTGGGCCTGCCGGCAAGCCGGTGCCGGAGCTGATGATGNTGGGCCGCATCAAGCCGGCCGATGCTCCCGGCGGCAATTCCGAATTCAACGCGCAGCTCGTCGCNGACAAGATCGAGGCAATCACCTCCTCGCCGNCGCCGGCACCNGATACCTCCGCGCCGGATGCCGCAGCACAGCAGCCNGAAGNNCCTCCACCTGTGGCATCACAACCTGCGGCACCGCAGACGGCCGCCCCGCCGGCGCCGGTCACGCCCCCCATCGTTTCCGAGCCGCCNGCGCCGCAACAGGCTGCGGCGCCGCCGCCGCCCGCCGTCGATGAAAGTGCGCTTCGTTATTTCGCCAGCCGCGGCGACAAGCTGCGCCTGCAGGCCGAAATCTCCCGCCTTCAGGCGCTCTACCCCAACTGGGTTCCGCCGGCCGATCCGCTCGCCGTGCCGCAGAATGGCGACAAACAGCTCGAGGCCATGTGGCAACTCTATTCCGATGGCCGCTATGCGGAGCTGCGCAAGGCGATCGCCGACCGCCAGGCAGCCGATGCCGGATGGCAGCCGCCGGCCGATCTGCTCGACCGGCTTGATGTCGCCGAGGCCCGCGCCCGCCTCATCAATGCGTCCGACCTCAAGCAATTTGCGACGGTGGTCGATACCGCTGCCGCAACGCCGAGCCTGCTCACCTGCAGCGAGATCGATATTCTGTGGCGCGTGGCCGAAGCTTTCATCCGGACGGAGAGGACGCAGCGCGGCCAGGACGCCTATACCTATATCCTGAAGAACTGCCCCAATCCGGCCGAGCGGCAGGCGACGGTCGAAAAAGCCTCGACGCTGCTTGCCTACCAGCCGATGCAGGCGCTGCTTGCGCTGGAGAGGCCTGCCAGTGAGGGCAGCAGCGAATTCGATGCGATCCGCGACAACCTCGCCCGGCGCTTCATGGCCGAAGGCAATGACGATCCGAATCTCGCCATCGCGCCTGATTATGTCGCCCGTCTCGAAAAGCTCGCCGAGACCCAGGGTCTTGCCTCGGATGCGTTGCTGCTCGGCTGGTATCAGCTTCGCCGCAACAACGATGCCGATGCCGAGAAGTGGTTCCGCGCCGCCCGCACCAAGCAAGATTCAGCGGACGCTTCGCAGGGGCTGGCGCTGGCGCTGATTGCCCGCAAGGCGCCGCAGGAAGCCGAAGAGGTAATGTTCCGCTGGCGCGCCGATTCCGAGGATGCGACATCCACCTATCTCGCCGCCACTGCCAATCTGATGGCGCTGCAGCCGCCGGCCGATCTGGCCGAGGACGTGCTGCATCGCGTCGCCGCCGAAGTCATCGCCCGCAAATACGCGCCGACGGCGCAGCAGTTCGGCTGGTATGCCCGTTCACTCAATCAGTTCCAGACCGCCGCACGCTGGTTCGAGACGGCTCTTGCCTGGAAACCTGATGACGAACCGTCCGCCTATGGCCTTGTCATCACCCGCGAGCAGTTGAGCGACCGCAAGGGCGTGCTCGACCTCCAGCGCGCCTGGGCCGGCCGGTCGACCCGGATCACCAAACTCGAAGATACCTCCTCGCTGACGCCGAATGCGGTCGCGACAGAGAAGGGGACGCTCGCTCCGCAGCAGCCGGTTCAGCCGACGCAGCCGCCGCGTCCGACCGCCGCTCAACCGCTCCCAGCCGAGCAGGGACCTGCACAGNAGCCGGAGCCGGAAGTCGCCGTTGGCGCGGCAAGGCCTTCGCTGCAGACGGTGACCGTCCANCGCGGTCCGCGCCAGACACGCGGCTGCTCGACGACCATCGATGCAGGGCAGCTCAGCCCGGCCGACGCCCTGTCGCGCGGCTGGTGCCTGATGGATATCAACCGGCCGATGGANGCGATCTCGGCCTTCGAGGCGGCATTGCAGAGCCCGGCCCGCAAGGTCCGTGAAGACGCGGCCTACGGCCAGAGNCTTGCCTATCTGCGCGCCGGCCTTTCCGGCAATGCTGCCGTCGCGGCCACCAAGGCGCCACAGAACCGACAGCGCGCCGCCGAGCTTCAGGTGGCGATCCTCGCCGACCGGGCGCTTTCGGCCTTCGATGCCGGCCGTTATCGCGAAACCCTGATCTATCTCGATCAGCGTGCCCAGCTGCAGCAGGAACGTATCGACCTGATGGTTCTGCGCGGCTACTGCTACCTCAATCTCAAAATGTACGGCGATGCGACCCGTATCTTCGAAGCCGCTGCCGCGACCGGNAGCCGTGATGCCGCCCGCGGCCTTGCCGACGTCCGCAACGTCACCCATCCGGACGTCAACGACTGACGTTGACGCCGCCGCCGCTCTCCGCTACTCGCCTGCGCAGGGGCCGCCGCGGCCTCANGCTTCCCGGCCTCATGCTTCAAGGAAAAGCCCGTGCCCGCTCGCCATGANGTCCTCGACAGGTCCTATGATGCCTTCCTCTTCGATATGGACGGAACNCTCCTGAATTCCATCGCCGTCGTCGAACGCGTCTGGAGCGACTGGGCAAGACGCCACGGCTTCGAACCGGAGGTTTTCCTGAAGACCATCCACGGCATCCGCGCCTCCGACGTCATCCGCGGGCTCGGCCTGCCCGGCGTCGATCCGGCCCACGAGTCGGATCTGCTGCTCGCCGAGGAGATGGAGGATGTCTCCGGCATCGTCGAAATCCCGGGAGCCATCCGCTTCCTCTCCGCCATTGCCGATGGCGAATGGGCAATCGTCACCTCTGCGCCGATCGAGCTCGCCAGGCGCCGCATGGCTGCCGCCGGCATCCCGATGCCGAAGGTCATCGTCAGCGGCCAGGAGGTCAAATCAGGCAAGCCCAGCCCCGAAGGTTATCTGCTCGGCGCAAGCCGCCTCGGCGTCGATCCCGCGAAATGCCTGGTCTTCGAAGATGCCGTCGCCGGCATCCTCGCCGGTGAAGCCGCCGGCGCCGACGTCACCGTCATCACCGAAACCCACGCCACCCCATTCGAAACACCGCATTTTTCGATCGCCAACTACCAGGCATGGCAGCCCATTCAAACCGCTGAAGGCCGATTGGCACTCGCCGCGATCTGAGCATTCGCACAAACCGCTTCCTTTTTGTGGGAGGCAAGGTTTTTCCGCTTGCATTGCACGCGCTGAAAAACTAAACGAAGCAAGCCGTTTCGGCAGGTCGGGGCGTAGCGCAGCCCGGTAGCGCACTTGACTGGGGGTCAAGGGGTCGCTGGTTCGAGTCCAGTCGCCCCGACCATT
>Ga0063456_1001924_pt1 | contig 10406 bp, 8 predicted proteins | sample AraplaMF_Cvi_mMF_FD_56228 | JGI IMG/M metagenome (GOLD analysis project Ga0063456, IMG submission 56228) | Arabidopsis root microbial communities from the University of North Carolina, USA - plate scrape MF_Cvi_mMF version 2 (version 2) | ecosystem: Host-associated > Plants > Roots > Endosphere ... | reverse complement strand
CCAAGGACAAGCTGGTGTCCTCGGAAGTGCGTCCCGTGGTCGAGAACGTCCTCAACGAGGCGCTCCAGGCCTGGTTCGAGGAGCATCCCGGCGAAGCCAAGATGATCGTCGGCAAGGTGATCCAGGCCGCGGCCGCCCGCGAGGCCGCGCGAAAGGCGCGCGAGCTGACCCGCAAGAGCCCGCTCTCGGTGTCCTCGCTGCCCGGCAAGCTCGCCGACTGCCAGGAGAAGGATCCGGAAAAATCCGAACTGTTCATCGTCGAGGGCGACTCGGCAGGCGGCAGCGCCAAGCAGGGTCGCAACCGCGAATTCCAGGCCGTCTTGCCGCTGCGCGGCAAGATCTTGAACGTCGAGCGCGTCCGCCCCGACAAGATGCTGCATAGCGAGCAGATCGGCACGCTGATCACCGCGCTCGGCACCAGCATCGGCGACGAATTCTCGATCGAGAAGCTGCGCTACCACAAGATCATCGTCATGACGGACGCCGACGTCGACGGCGCCCATATCCGCACGCTGCTGCTCACCTTCTTCTACCGGCAGATGCCTGCCATCATCGACGGCGGCTATCTCTATATCGCCCAGCCGCCGCTGTATAAGGTCAACCGCGGCAAATCAGAGCAGTACCTCAAGGACGAGCGGGCGCTGGAAGATTATCTGATCGATACCGGGCTCGACGACTGCGTTTACATCCCCGGCAGCGGCGGCGACCGCACCGGCCGCGATCTGCGCTCGCTGGTCGACGACGCCCGCGCTGTGCGCGGCATCCTGCGCAGCCTGCACAGCCGCTACAATCGCAAGGTGATCGAGCAGGCTGCCATCACCGGCGTCCTGAACAAGGCGATCTACGGTGATCCGGAGAAAGCCGCCGCGGCCGCGCAATACATCGCCGCCCGCCTCGACACCCTCGCCGACGAGGTCGAGCGCGGCTGGATCGGCCAATACGTCGAAGGCCAGGGTTTCCAGTTCGAGCGCACGGTGCGCGGCGTCAAGGAAGCCGCAATCATCGACGACGCCTTCCTGGGATCGGTCGAGGCGCGCAAGCTCGACGAATACACCGTGCGGCTCCAGGACGTTTATGCCCGCCCCGGCAAGCTCCGGCGCAAGGACGTCGAGCACATGGTCTACGGCCCGGTCGACCTGTTCGAAGCGGTCACCGACGCCGGCCGCAAGGGCGTCACGCTCCAGCGCTACAAAGGTCTCGGCGAGATGAACCCCGAGCAGCTCTGGGAAACCACGCTGGATACCAATGCGCGCTCGCTGTTGCAGGTGAAGGTCAAGGAGGTCGACGAGGCCGACGACATCTTCACCAAGCTGATGGGCGACGTGGTGGAGCCGCGCCGCGACTTCATCCAGGAACATTCGCTGAGCGCGACGATCGATATCTGAGGGCGGTTTGCTTTGAACGGTGGTCATGCCCGGGCTTGTCCCGTCCACGACGCCGCCGAAGCACCACGTCTGAACCTCGCCAGCCGCCATCGCGACGAAACAGCATGACCCCGCAAGGCCAATTCCGGCCGGGAAGCGCCGCGCCATGACCGCCTCTGCAACGACCAGTTCCGCCGTTCCCTCCCGCCGCCTCGGTATCATCGGCAGCCTTGTCGGCGTGCTGGCGCTGATGGCGGCTGTGCTGCCGCACTGGGTGGTGCCGATGATGTTCCCGCCGCCGCCGGCCGACCAGGTCATCGTCGACACCGGACATCGCATCAAGGACCGCGTGGTGGCGCGCGTGAAGGGGGTGGAGTATCAGGCACCCAAGGTCGAAAAATCGGCCGGACGAAGCTGGAGCGAAACCGCTTCCGCCACCGCGATCTCGCTCGGCCTGCTCGCCATCCTGCTCTCGGTGCTCTCGCTGATCTTCCGGGAGGAGCGGCTCCTCGCTGGCGTAGCCGCCATGCTCGGTACCGGAGCCATCGCGATCGAAATCTCCTTCGTCATGATCGGCGCGCTGATCCTGATCGCGATCCTCTATGTTGTGGCAAATATCATCGGCCTGTTCTAGTTCTCCGGGCTGACAGACGGATTTGAGCTGCGGCCGGCACAATTGCTCCCGCGCTCAAATCTCTGTAGTTTCCGCCCGAAACAGCCCGCCCACCAACAGGACAGAACCATCGTGGCGCCCATCCAGTACATCGTCGAGGGCGGTCACCGGCTCTCGGGCTCGATCGAGCCGTCCGGCAACAAGAATTCGGCGCTGCCGATCATCGCCGCCGCCCTGCTCACCGAGCATCCGGTGACGCTGGAGAACGTGCCGCGGATCCGCGACACCGAGACGCTGGTCGAGCTGATCCGCTCGGTCGGCGCGTCCGCCGAATGGACCGCCCGCAACACGCTTCATATCCATGCCAAGAGCATCCGCGCCGCCGATCTCGACCCCGAGCTGTGCGTGCGCATCCGCGCCTCGATCCTGCTCGCCGGTCCCCTGCTCGCCCGCTGCGGCGAGGTGATGCTGCCGCCGCCCGGCGGCGACGTCATCGGCCGCCGCCGGCTCGACACCCATGTGCTCGCGCTGGAACAGCTCGGTGCAAAAGTCACCGCGACCGACCGGCTCGAGTTTCGCGCGGCGAAGCTCGCCGGGGCCGACGTGTTCCTGGACGAGCCCAGCGTCACCGCGACCGAGAACGCGCTGGTCGCGGCGGTCGCCGCCGACGGCGTCACCTATTTGCGCAACGCGGCCTCCGAGCCGCATGTGCAGGACCTCGCCAATTTCCTGGTCGCGCTCGGCGCCAAGATCGAGGGCATCGGCACCAACACCATGATCATTCATGGTCAGGCGACGCTGGGCGGCGCCACCTACCGGATCCAGCCCGACCATATCGAGGTCGGCTCGCTGATCGGCCTTGCCGCCGTGACGCGCTCGCAGCTTCGCATCACGCGCGCCGGCGTCGAGCACCTGCGCTCGATCCGCATGGGGTTCGAGCGGCTCGGCATCGTCTGCCGCGTCGAGGGCGACGACCTCATCGTGCCCTCCAATCAAACATTGAAGATCCAGGACGATTTCGGCGGCCACGTGCCGAAGCTGGAGGACCAGCCCTGGCCGGCCTTCCCGGCCGACCTGATGTCGATCGCGATCGTCACCGCCACGCAATGCGAGGGCGTGATCCTGATGTTCGAGAAGATGTTCGAATCCAGGATGTTCTTCGTCGACAAGCTGATCGCGATGGGCGCGCGTATCGTGCTGTGCGATCCGCATCGCGCCATCATCGCCGGCCCCAGCCGGCTGCGCGGCGCGTCGATGATCTCGCCCGACATCCGCGCCGGCATGGCGATGCTGCTCGCCGCGGTCTGCGCCGAGGGCACCTCCACGATCAACAACGCCGACCAGATCGAGCGCGGCTACGAGCGCATCGACGAGCGGCTGAATGCGCTGGGTGCGAAGATCAAGCGCGTGCCGGAGCGGAAGGGCTGATCCGCGACGCGGTATCGTAGGGTTTGCAAAGCGAGCGTGCCACGATTTGTCTCGAAACGATTGATAATTGGTGGGTGCGGCGCAGCGTCTCTTCGACGGCGCGCCGCAAAGCCGGGGCCCATGTAACCGGGAACTGAGCTCGCGACTTCTGGGTCCCGGCTCGCGCGTCGCGCGTCCGGGACAGGCAAGCCCGGCCGTGCTATTGAGCCCGCCATGCTCGACACCACCCAACATCATCCGCAGCCGCAAGCCGGCGTGCCGCCAAATCATCTCGCCGAGGAATTCGTCGAGACGCTGCGGCTGGCCGTGCCGATGATGCTGACGCAGCTCGGGCAGATCGCGATGATCACGACCGACCTCGCGATGATCGGCCACCTCGGCGAGAGCGCGGTCGCGGCGGCGGCGCTGGCGCATACGGTCTATTTCGTCAGCTTCACCTTCGGGCTGGGATTGATGGCCGCGGTGTCGCCGCTGGCCGCGCAGGCATTCGGTGCCGGCGACGTCAGGCGCATTCGCCACGCCTTGCGCGTCGGGCTATGGGTCGCGCTGCTGATCTCGCTGCCGATGATGGCTTCGCCGCTCTATGGCGAGCACATCCTGCTCGCGCTCGGACAGGCGCCGCAATCGGCCGCGCTGGCCCAGCGCTATCTCCATGGCCTCGCCTGGGGCATCGCGCCGGCGCTCGGCTTCATCGCGCTGCGCAGCATGATGAGCGCGGTGAACCGGCCGCAGGCGCCGCTGTGGATCACGCTCGCGGCGATCCCGGTCAATGCGGTGCTGGTCTATTGCCTGATCCACGGCCTGTTCGGCCTGCCGGAGCTTGGCCTGTTCGGCGCGGGGCTTGCGACCACGCTGGTCAATCTCGGCACCTTCCTCGCCGCGCTCGCCATCGCCGCGTGGCGCAAGCCGTTCGCGGACTATCACCCGCTCGCCCATCTCTGGCGGATCGACTGGCCGCTGATGCGCGAGCTTCTCGCGATCGGCGCGCCGATCTCGTTTTCCCTGCTGCTGGAATATGGCCTGTTCTCGTCGGCGGCACTGCTGATGGGGCTGATCTCGACCGCCGCGATCGCCGCGCATCAGATCGCGCTCCAGATCACGGCCGTGCTGTTCATGGTCCCGCTCGGCATCGGCATGGCCGCGACCGTGCGGGTCGGCCATGCCTTCGGCCGCAACGACCCGGCCGCAGTGAAGCGCGCCGGGCTGGTCGCGGCCGTGCTCGGGATCGCCCTGGTCTCCGCGCTCACGGTCGCCATCATCCTCGGCCGCTACCAGCTCGGGCGGCTGTTCTTCGGCGACGGCGAGGCCAGCGCAGCGACCATCGAGCTGACGGCGACCTTGCTGGTGGTCGGCGCGACCTTCTTCATCGCCGACGGCCTCCAGACCATCGTGGGCGGTGCGCTGCGCGGCATCAATGACACCAGGATGACGCTGGTGTTCGCGGCGATCGGCTATTGGGGCGTCGCGTTTCCCGTCGCCTGGCTTTTGGCCTTCGACACCCATCTGGGTGCGGTCGGCGTCTGGATCGGGTTCTCGGTCGGGACGTTCGTCTATGCCGGACTCTTGATCTTGCGCTTCCGGATGCTGACGCGCAGACTGGCGGAATGATCGGGACAGTCCGCGAAGTCACCCCCAATGTCGATGCCGGTGCCGTGCTGGCGGGCGCGCAATTCATTGACGCGTTTTGCGTGGAGGTCGGCGCAGCGACGGTGAACGCGCGGGAGGCCTGCACACGAATGGTGTTGCACGGGCCGCGCTGGATCGATGCGCTGACGCGCTTGCGCAACATCCTGGTGGCGCCGCTCGGGCTGAAGACATCGGGCGAAGGCGCGCCGGCGCCGCACGGAATCATCGGCCTGTTTCCAGTGTTGAGCGAGACGCCGGAGCGGCTGGTCGCCGGCTTCGACGATTATCACCTCGATTTTCGCGTTGTCGTCGATGTGGCCGGGGATGCAGCGAGCCGCGAGGTCACCGTGACCACCCTGGTCAAAACAAACAATTTCCTCGGCCGGACCTACCTCACGCTCATCACGCCGTTCCACAAGCTCGTGGCGCGCGGCATGATGGGGAGGATCGTGGAGCCGGCGCGATGACGCTGTCCGTCGATCTCTTCTTCTCGTTCCGCAGCCCGTTCAGCTATCTGGCGCTGCCGAAGACGCTCAAGCTCGTCGAGACGTACGATCTCGCCATCAATCTGCGGCCGGTCTATCCGCTCGCGGTCCGCGTGCCCGGCTTCTTCAAGCGGACCAATCCGAAATTCATCAGCTATGTGATCCTCGACAGCACGCGCGTGGCGCAGCACGAAGGCATTCCGTTCCGCTTTCCCAAGCCCGACCCGATCGTGCAGGACCGGACGACTTTCGAGGTCGCGACCGAACAGCCCTACATCCACCGCCTGACGCGGCTGGGTGCCATGGCGCAGCTCGAAGGACGCGCGCTCGCATTCACCGACGCCATCGCGCGCGTGCTGTGGGACGGGTCGGTGGCACCATGGAACGAAGGCGATCATCTCGCGCGCGCTGCCGAGAAAGCGGGCTTCGATCTCGCCGCGATGGATGCAGCGATCAGCGCTGATCCTGATCGCTACGAACGGGTGATCGCCGAGAACGAGAAGGACCACGCCGCCTCCGGTCATTGGGGCGTGCCCACCTTCGTGTTCGAGAACGAGCCGTTTTTCGGCCAGGACCGCATCGATCTGCTGCTCTGGCGCATGGTGGCCAAGGGGCTGACGAAGCGCCAGTCCGCGCCGTGAACCAACCTGTACGAGCATGCGACTGAGACGTTGCGCCCCGATGCCCGCGGCGCATTCGGAGGTCGCATGCATCTGGCAAAATTCTTCCACCGTCCGCCCGGCGACGACGATCGCGAGCTGATGCTGATCCCGGGCAGCGATCCCATGGTGATCGGCATCCACATGAACTGGAAGGGCGATCCGGATGCGGATGAATTCCTGCGCGAGACGTTCTCCAACATCGCGGACGCTGCCGGGGCCTTCCGCCGCCATGTCGCCGAGCTTGTCGCGGCCGGCTATGTCGAGACCATCCACACCAATTATACGCTGCGCGACCTGCCGCCCGATCCGCAGGCCAAGCCGGACTGGCAGAAAGGCCTGGACGAGCTGATGATACTGGCGCTCAGCGCGCCGATGGCCGGTCAGGTCAGGCAGCTCGACGCGCTCAAGGGCACGCCGGCCGAGCATGAGCCGTTGTATCTCTGGCACGCCGCACGCCGCGACTACGCTGCCCGCGACGATGCGGCACAAGCGGTGCGCTCCGCTGAACGGGCGCGCGATGCGCTGGTTGCGCGGCGCGCCGCCGGGCAGCCGCATTATGCCTGGTCGATCTACGAAGGCGATCTCGAGGGACGCATCCTGGAATTGCTGAGCGATGCCTATCTCAGGGCCGGCAATCCGGAGGCCTCGCTGAAGACGATCGGGCATCTCTGCAAGGTCGCCCCGAGCCAGACCCGCATCATCAAGCGCGCCGAGCTGCTCTGCGGCTATTTTCCCGAGCGGCGGGAGGAAGCCTTCGACGATGCCTATCAATGGTCCGAGTTCGGCGGCTTCGAGGAGATCATGGCGCTGCCCGGCTATGCCGAATATGTAGCGCGGCGCAAGGCGCGCAAATCTGCGAAAGGCTGGCGTTGGAAGCGCGGCAAGCCGGCGCGCGAAGCCGACATCAGCGCCGCGGAGCAGGCGCTCGGCGCCGCGCTGCCCGACGATTATCGCAAATTCCTGCTGGCGCGCGGCGAGACCGAGCTGCTGGTGCGGCTGCCGGAATCCTCCTCCGAACTTCGCTTCCATCCGCCGGGCGAGCTCGCCACACAGCGGCGCAATCTGCTGGACTTCATTGCACATTCGGAAGACGAGCTCGAAGAGGCCTGCGCCTATTTCCGCAAGGAATATGGCGTCTCGCTCAAGCATCTGGTCCCGGTCGCCGAACCGTCGCAGCTCAGCCGCTGCCTGCTACTCCATGTCGAGCCCGGCGAGCGCTATGGCCAATGTTTCGAGTGGGACCATGACGGCGCATGGGAGCTGGAACAGGGCCAGCCAAGTTTCGACGTCGCATTGAAGGCGCTGACGGACGGCATCGCGCGGCGCGATGCGACGGCGCTCGCGTTCTTCGACCTCTAGATAATCTATTCCGCCACGCGCGCCGGCTTGTCGCTTGCGACCTCCGACCACTCGCCGACGACGCGATCGAGATCGCAGAGATTCTGGTGCATCTGCTCCAGCGAGAAGCCGATGGCGAAGAAGCGCTCGGCGGTGTCGCTCGCGTGGCCGCGGATCAGACCGTCCTGGCGCACGGAGGCGACGGCCTCGGCATAATGCTGAAGCGCGACGTGAACGGGATGGATCGGCGGCGCGCCGGCGCCTTCGCGCAAGGCGCTGGCGGCCGAACGCAGGAAGCGCGCGATCACGGTCGAGACCTCCGCCAAGGGCGCTGCGAGCCGCATCTGCACCTCGACCGGCAGCGGCACCACGGTGGCGCGGCCGATCATCACGACGTCATGGCGCAGCCGCAGGACCGTTCGCAGCAGGGGACCGGTGTCTGGGCCGCTCGACAGCCGCGCGGCGCGCTCACGCTCGGCCTCGGCGCCGATGGCATTGAGGCCGACCATCGCGGTTCCGATGCCATCCTGAATCCGGTGCAGCGCCTCGTTGTCGCGGCCGCGCGTCAGGCCGGCGAGCAATTCGGTGAAGGCGTCCGCAATCAGCTCGAGCAGCCTGGCTGCGCTGGCGCGGATCTGCCGCACCGCGCGCGAGGGCAGCACCAGGAAGGAGACCAGCAGTCCTGTGATGGCGCCGACGCCGACCTCGCTGACGCGGTCGATCGCCGACGTCATCGGATCGGAATGATGCATGGTCGGAACCAGCAGCACGATCACGGCCGTCACCGTGGCGGCGCTGAGGCTGGGATTGATCGCGGCGATGAAGGCGAGCGGGGCGACCGAAAGGACCAAAAGTCCGAGCAGGCCGGCTTCGCTCGAATACGGGATCAGGATCGCGATGGCGCCGCCATAGATCGCGCCGCCGATGGTGCCGAGCATGTAGTCGCGCGTCGCCTTCAGCGAGCGTCCCACGCTCATCTGGGTCACGATCAGCGAGGTCAGCACCGCCCAGAGCGGCAACAAGAGATGCAGCGCGGTGGCAATGGCATAGGCCGCGGTCGCGGCCACCGTGACGCGGATCGCCAGCCCGAGCTGCGTCCGCCGCGCCCGGACCCCGTCAAACAGCTGTTTTGCGAATGCCATCGTCGACTATCCCGGTCCTCTTTAGGCAAAAGCATGGCTGATGCCCGCGGCTCCAAGGCCGCTTGAAAGGCCAAATCAGCCCGCCTAACTTGCCCGCCAAAACGAGGAAACACGATGGCCCACGAAACCGCAACGCTCGCCTCCTATGTCGTCAATCTGAAATTCGCGGATATTCCGGCCGAGGTGCTGGACCGCGCCAAGGTGCTGACGCTGGACTTCCTCGGCAGCGCCATCCGCGCCCGCAGCGAGGCCGAATCGACTCCGTCGATCCTGAAGATGCTGGAGGCACTCGCGCTCGACACCAGGGGCGAGTCCACCGTGTTCGGCGACAGCAAGACCTGGACGCCGGCGGTCGCAGCTCTCCTCAACGGCGCGCTCGGCCATTCCCTCGATTTCGACGATACGCATGCCGATTCCTCGCTGCATCCGAGCGCGCCGGTGGTCCCGGCGGCGTTCGCCGTCGGCGAGATGGTCGGCGCGTCGGGCCGCGACGTGCTGACTGCAATCGTGGCGGGCTACGAGGTCTGCTGCCGGCTCGGCAACGCGCTCGACCCGACCTCGCATTATGCGCGCGGCTTCCACCCGACCGCGACCGCCGGCACCTATGGCGCGGCCGCCGCGGCGGGAAGGCTGTTCGGCCTCACCGAGCAGCAGCTCGTCTCCGCCTTCGGCGTCTCCGGCAGCCAGGCCGCGGGCTCGCTGCAATTCCTGGTCAACGGCGCCTGGAACAAGCGCTACCAGGTCGGCGCCGCCGCGATGAACGGCGTGATCGCCGCGACCTTGGCGCGCAATGATTTCGTGGGGTCGACGGAATCGGTCGAGGGCAAGCACGGCCTGCTCGCCGGCTACACCGACGATGCGCATCCGGACAAGGCGGTCGCCGGACTCGGCAGGACCTATGAGACCATGAAGATCGGCGTGAAGCCCTATCCGAGCTGCCGCTACACCCATGCGGCGATCGACGCGCTGATCGCGATGCGGCGCGAGCACAATCTGACGCCCGACCAGGTCAGGCGCGTCGAGATCGGGCTGCATCGCAACGGCATCACCTTGACTGGCGATGCCGCGACCAAGCGTCATCCGACCTCGATCGTCGGCGGCCAATTCTCGATGTTCTTCACCGGCGCGCTCGCGCTCGACCAGGGCTCGTTCGGCTGGGACGATTACAACCGCCTGGGCGATGCCGCGATCGACGCGCTCGCCGACAAGTTCGACGTGGTCCAGGACGACCGGCTCGAGGTCGGCCGCACCCATCCGTTCGGCGCACGCGTCAGCATCACCACGGATGATGGCGTGCACGAGCGGCTTTATGCCGATCCCTCCGGCGAGCCGAATTCGTTCCCCGATGCGCAGGCGATGCAGCAGAAGTTTTTGACGCTGGCCCGCCCGGTGCTGAACGCGCGCGCCGAAAGATTCGCGGATGCGATCATGACGCTGGAGCGGTTCGATCGCGTGGCCAAGGCGACGGAACTGGGAAGGTAGTAGCTCTCACCACACGAACGCTGCACCCTCGCCCCTTGTGGGAGAGGGTGGATCGTCGCGAAGCGGCGAGCCGGGTGAGGGGTATCTCTCCGCGAACTCAACTCTCATTTGGATGCGCGGCGAGATACCCCTCATCCGGCGCTTCGCGCCACCTTCTCCCACAAGGGGCCTGTTGCGTTATCGGCTTTTGAGGCGGAGGACGTCGGAAGGGAACGTCGCGGCTGCGGCAATTGCCAGCCAAGTCTGTAGTTGTCGCCCTTGGCGGG
>Ga0063456_1001917_pt1 | contig 10427 bp, 11 predicted proteins | sample AraplaMF_Cvi_mMF_FD_56228 | JGI IMG/M metagenome (GOLD analysis project Ga0063456, IMG submission 56228) | Arabidopsis root microbial communities from the University of North Carolina, USA - plate scrape MF_Cvi_mMF version 2 (version 2) | ecosystem: Host-associated > Plants > Roots > Endosphere ... | reverse complement strand
CGGTTTCACCCTGATCGAACTGATGATCGTTGTGGCCATTATCGGTATCTTGGCTGCCGTAGCAATCCCAGCTTACTCCGACTACACCGCCAAGGCTAAAGCAGCCAACGCCGTGGCTTCCGTCGATTCCCTGAAAACCGCAGTCGCCATGTGCGCTCAAGAAGCTGGCGGCTCCCTGACCAATTGCACCACTGGTACCGCAGGCTCCGGCATTCCAGACTTCACGGCGACCAAGGAAGTTGCAACGGCAACCGTTGCCGCTGGCACCATCACCCTGACTTTCCAGCCAACTGGCGTGGCGACTGGTGTTGATGGCAAAACGATTGTCTTTACGCCGAAGCTGAAAGATAACGACACCACCATGCGTTGGACCATCACCACCACCGTTACCAACACTGCCGTGGCTGCCGCAATCACCAAGAACAGCGTAGCCTCCTAATTGGATGCTGGCTAATAGAGCCAGCCCCTCGCAAATGCCGCCCAGTCTTGACTGGGCGGCATTTTTCATTTTCGGGACGGTATGAGTGAACTGGTGTGAAGGCGCCGAAGAACTTAGCTGACAAAAATTTTCATAGTCGACACTGTGACTGACAAAACCCGCACCTGGGCTGACTAAAATTGTCGGCTCAACAGCGAGCAATTGACAGTTTTTGTCCGAAATCAGCGAAACGCGTTCTGAAATGGGCCGGCACGCTATATGCATATTTCAGGATGTCCCACCCAATTTCTTAGTTTCTTATCTGAGGAGAAGCAAATGAAATCCACGAAAATGATTGCGCGCCAAGCACAAGCTGGTTTCACCCTGATTGAACTGATGATCGTTGTGGCTATTATCGGTATCCTGGCTGCCGTGGCGATCCCAGCTTATTCTGACTATACTGCCAAAGCCAAAGCAGCTAACGCTGTTGCCTCTGTCGATTCGCTGAAAACGGCTGTCGCCATGTGTGCTCAAGAGGCCGGCGGCGACCTGACCAACTGCACCACCGGTACTGCTGGCTCCGGTATTCCAGACTTCACCGCGACCAAGGAGGTTGCATCGGCAACCGTTTCCGGGGGCACGATCACTCTGACTTTCCAGCCGACTGGTATAGCAACTGGCGTTGATGGCAAGACCATTACCTTCGCGCCAAAGCTGAAAGATAACGACACCACCATGCGCTGGACGATTACCACGAACGTCACCAATACTGCAGTGGCCTCAGCAATCACCAAGAACAGCGTCGCGTCCTAACCGGTTATTGGCTGAAAAGAGCCGGGCCTTAGCTCAAATGCCGTCCAGTGAAAGCTGGGCGGCATTTTTCAATGTCTGAAATATGACTGCCGATAAGTTGAGCTGGCACGCAGATTGCAAGTACTCAGGTACCCCGCCAAATTGTTACCCTCAACTTCGAAGGAAAAGCAAATGAAGTCCCTGAAAATTGCCACGCGCCAATCACAAGCTGGTTTTACCCTGATCGAACTGATGATCGTCGTTGCCATTATCGGTATCCTGGCTGCCGTGGCGATTCCAACATACTCGGACTACACCGTTAAGGCTAAAGCTGCCAACGCCATCGCATCCGTCGATTCGCTGAAAACCGCAGTCGCGGTCTGCGCCCAGGAAGCCAGCGGCGTTCTCGATACCTGCGACACCAATTCCAATGGAGTTCCTCCGTTCACCGCGACCAAGGAGGTTGCATCTGCGAGCGTTACCGATGGCGTAATCACCCTGACGTTCAACTCTGGCGTTGCTGCCGGCGTTGATGGCACCACGATCACATTCAAGCCACACCTGAACACTGACGACACGACCATGCGCTGGACGATTGTTTCAACCGCTACCAACCCGGTAGTGAAGGACGCCATCGAGAAGAACAGCACTGCTTCCTGATCGTGCTGCTAAAGCCGTCCAGGCAGGACTGGACGGCGTTCTTCTTAAACGATCTTTTGGCGGTCAGCCAGCATGGCCTCGTACGTCAGGTTTTGCAGCAGGGTAAAGTGNGCCGGATCGAGNCCGGTAAATTGCACGCCATAGCTGAACACATCCCGCCCATCCATTTTTTGCGACTGCGCCACCGTGGCATTGCGCACCAGCGCCGACGTATTGATACGCACTTGCCGGTCATCCGGCGGCGCCAGCAGGGTAAAGTCCAACTGCACGGTTTCGCCCTCGCGGCTCAAAGGCTGGGCGGATTCGATCAGCGCGCCGGACACGCTCAGGTTCACCAGGAACACCGAAGCATGGTGGCCGTCATCACGCGACATCTTGGCCGGTATCTCTACCTTCACCCGCATGGCTGCACGCAGGCTGGTACCCTGGATCTCGCTCGGGAAGGCCACATGGGCGTACATCAACGGCCGCAGGAAGACGCGCTGCACGACAGTCGAGAATGAACAGACATTCACGCCGGAGAATACGCGCACGTCAGCTTGTCGCCTTCCGTAATGGCGATCGGTCCATTGTTCTCCATCGGGATCTTGACGATCATGTACTCGTCACGGACCCAGCCGATCACGGTCGAGAAATGCTGCATGGGCCGCAGCGTGCGATGGGTGATCAACTGGATGCGCCCGCCAACCTGCAGGTTCATCTGTTCAAACGCGTATTCCTGCAATTTGTTTTCGCTCGCCATCGTCGTTATTGTCTATTTATGAGCAATTGCCCATTGTACAATAAGGCCGCGCACCAACTATTGCTTTGTCGATAGAACCATCCAGTCCAGGCCAACCAGGTGATATGGATCGGGCTGNATCTTGCTGCAACCGCCGGCACAGGTTTCTTTCGCACCAAAACGCCAGCCGCCGTTGTCGCGGTCGATNATTTCCTTGTCCACCAGTTCCAGCGTTTCACGGTAGCGCCGNGCCATGTCCGGCCGCTGCGCCACGGCCAGGAAGGCTTTCATGCCTTCNGCCTGNTGCCACCANAACTTGCTGCGGTCCACNTGGCCGCTGGCCGACATGCGATTGAAGATGCCGCCATCCTGTTCGTCATAGCCTTTCGCCACCGCGAATTTCAGCAGGCGGTCTCCCACGTCGGCATAGATTGGCGGCAGGCCGCGTGACTCCGCGCTGCGCAGCAGGTGGCTCCATTCGAACTGGTGACCGAGATCGGTAAAACCATCGTCGCTGGTGAGCGGCTTCCACTGTTCGTCATACCACTCAGGGATATAGGCGCCGCCGTCGGGCAGGCCAACCATCAGTTGGTTCAACACGAAGTCCCCCAGTTCGCGCGCATCGGCCACCACTTGCTGGTCCCCAGTTGCATCGATTAGGGCCAGCAGGGCTTCGAACATGTGCATCAGGGGATTTTGCGTGTGCCGCGCTTCCAGCTTCGGCGTAAAGTCGCGCGGTGCACCGCCACGCATGCCGCCGCCTGGTTCGCGCAGGTTGCGGCGGATGTCCTGCCACGCAGCCAGGGCTGCCGCCTTGTATTTCGGCTCGCCCGTCACGCGCGCAGCATGCGAGAGCGCCAGCAGCGCAAATGCGTGGCCGTAAGTATTCTTGGCCATGCTGACCGGCTTGCCGCCGGCATCGACCACCTGGAAGAAGCCGCCATGCAAGGGATCGTGGAAAGACGCGAGCAGGAAATCCGTGCCGCGCCTTGCCACTTCCAGGTAGCGCGCATCGCCAGTCGCTTCGTAGCCGATCAACATGGTGTACACCAGGCGGCTATGCAGGGTAAGGTCGCCGCTGATCTTGTTTGGTGGCTGCCAGCTGCGATCGAATTGCGCCTGTAGCAGGCCTGAAGGCAAGGGGGCGACTACCAGCCAGCGCGCCAGGTGGGCGTTGAGGTCTTTGCGGTGCCATTCGGCGTCCGCCACGTCGGCCATCACGCTGCGGTCGCTGCGCCCTTCGTGATTGCTGTCGCAGGCTGCCAGCGCGGCCAGGCACAAGGCAACTGCCGCGCGGCGCAGCATCAGGCTTTCCAGTCGCCGGACTTGCCGCCCGCTTTTTCGGTGACGCGGATGTCGGTCATCACCATGCCGCGGTCGACGGCCTTGCACATGTCGTACACGGTCAGCAGGCCGACCTGCACGGCCGTCAGCGCTTCCATCTCGACGCCGGTCTTGCCGTAGGTTTCCACCTGCGCGCGGCAATGGACGGTGCTGCTGGGTTCATCGGTGGTAAAGTCCACGGCAACGCGGGTCAGGGCCAGGGGATGGCACAGGGGCACCAGGTCGGCCGTGCGCTTGGACGCCATGATGGCCGCAATGCGGGCAATGCCAAGTACGTCCCCTTTCTTGGCGGTTCCCGATAGAATGAGCGCCAGCGTTTCCGGCTTCATGCGGATACTGCCGGTGGCAACGGCAATGCGGTGGGTTTCGGCCTTGGCGCCGACATCGACCATATGGGCCTGGCCGGCAGCGTCAAAATGAGTAAGGTGTTCGGTCATCGCGTAGCTCTCTTGTTGAACGGGTATGATAGCACTGTGAATGCACTACATTTTCGCCGCCCCTTGCTGGCGGCACTGGTTTCCGGCCTGCTGATCGCCGCTCCGGCAGGGCAGGCGCAGCAGGCTGAATTGCCTACGCTGGGCGATGCGTCGCGCGAAGACATGTCGCCGGTAATGGAGAAACGCCTGGGCGAAGAGATCATGCAGAGCCTGCGCTTCGAGCGCGACTACCTGGATGATCCGCCCATCATCGAATACCTGAACAATTTCGGCACCAGGCTGGTGGATGCACGACCGGGGGCGCGCGGCGACGCCAACCTTGATTATTATTTCTTCGCGATCCGCGACAAGAACCTGAACGCCTTCGCCATGCCGGGCGGTTACATCGGCGTGCACTCGCAATTGCTGCTGGCGGCGCAGAACGAATCCGAGCTGGCCTCTGTGCTGTCGCACGAAATCGGCCACGTGGCGCAGCGCCATATCGCGCGCCAGCTGGGGGCGCAAAAGAACGATGCCCTGATTCCGTTGGCAGCGATGCTGCTGGCTGCACTGGCTGCCAAGTCCAGCTCAGATGCGGCAATCGGCGTCTTCATGGGCGGGCAGGGCCTGGCCATCCAGCGCCAGCTCAATTTCGGCCGCGATGCGGAGCGCGAGGCCGACCGCGTCGGCTTCCAGATCATGAATGCGGCCGGCTATGACGCCAGCGGCATGGTGTCCTTCTTCCAGCGCATGCAGAACAGCACGCGCATGTACAGCGACCTGATGCCGCCCTGGCTGCTGACCCACCCGCTGACCACCGAGCGTATCGCCGACATCCAGGCCCGTATCCGCGAGCAGAAATTCACCCAGCGCGTGGACGGCATGGACTTCCACCTGATCCGTGCCCGTGCCCGCGTGCTGCAGGACGAGAGCAGCAAAGGACTGTCCGACACGGAAGCCGTCTTTAAAAACCAGATCCAGCAGCCGGGCCGCCAGAACGTGGCGGCAGGCCAGTACGGCATGGCCATGGTGTCGCTCAAGCGCTCCGAGTTCGCCGCCGCACAGGAATGGCTGGACAAGGCGCGCGCCACCATCGACAAGCCGCCGGTTGCCGGCGCGTTCAGCACCCCGATCCCGCGCGGCACGACGGATTCGGCGCTGGCCTATATGTCGCTCGAGATCAAGCTGGCGCAGGAAAACAAGCCGGAAGTGATTGCCGCCGCCATCGAGGAGGCGAAGCAGGCGCAAGGGCGTTACCCGCTATCGCGTGGCCTGGTTTGGCAGTACGCCGACGCCCTGATCAAGGGCGGAAAGTACGACGAAGCGACGCGCTTCCTGCGCGACCAGTTGCAGATGTACCGCCGCGAACCGGAACTGCACGACTACATGGCGCAGGCTTACGCCAAGCAGGGCAAGATCGCCCTGCAGCATATCTCCCTCGCGGAATCCTACGTGCTGCTGGGCGGCGTGCTGGCGGCGCTGGACCAGCTTGCGCTGGCCCGCAAGGCACCCGATGCGACCTATTACGACCAGTCGGTGATCGATGCCCGCGAGCGCGAGCTGCAGGCCAAGCGCAAGGAAATGCTGGGCGATAAGAAGAAAGATAAGGACTGATCAGGCGGGCGGCTCCAGCTCGAGTGAAATCTCGATTTCCATCTGGTCGATGCCGGGAACCCGGTCGAGGATCGCTTCGATTTCCTCATACGAAGGCGCTGCAACCCCTGCCAGGCGTGTTGGATTCCACACCGGCGCTGCGTCGTCGCCGTCGGCATGCTCGTGAGGAGTGCCTTCGCTGCAAGCTTTGCATAGGGTGCGCACGTTGGCCGTCCAATCTTCAAACGGCATGCTGGCGGCTTCGAATGCCGCTTCCAGCGCAGCCATTTGCTGCTCGGTGGCTTCCTTCACTTCCAGGCAGAAGGTGCTGAGCCTCGATGCCTCGAACAGCTCCAGTACATTGAATACCGAGTATTCCCTGCCGCCTGATTCGCGCTTGCCGACGCCAGCGCCGTCGTGCAGGACGATGTCCCCGCAACGGAAGCCGGAATCCGGGTAGGGAATGTTGCGCAGCACGGCGCGCACCGGGTCGATACGCGTCGCCCAAACCACTTCGCCATCCCCATCCGGATTCAATCGGACCGGCGTTGGACCGAAGTCCATGTCAATCGGTCCATCCACGCCCTCAAGCCTGATGCCGTTATCGGCCCAGGCCTTGCGCGCTGTCGCCCAATCCCGCAGCGCAGTCGCGGCGATTGCCAGGTTCCAGCGGCTTGCCTCGTCATCGGGACGCAGCGCATAGGCCCGTTGGTTGTAATCGAAAGACTTGACCCAGTCATTGCGGTACTTGTAGACCAGGCCTATGTTGTAAAGCGCATTTGATGCGTCGGGGTCGAGCCGCAACGCTTCCTCATAGTCCTGCAGTGCCAGCTCGTCATTGCCCGCTTCGCGGTGGGCGTTGCCTTGCCTGTTCAGCTCTTCTGCTCGTTCAAAATTGTTCATGCAGCCTTTCGTTTGGCGACCCAGCCGTTGACCACGCCTTCCAGCAAGGTCATTGGCAGGGCGCCGTGCACCAGTACTTCGTTGTGGAACTGCTTCAGGTCGAACTTGTCGCCCAACTCTTTCTTCGCCTGCTCGCGCAGGGCAAGGATCTTCAACATGCCTACTTTGTAAGCCAGCGCCTGGCCCGGATTGACGAAGTAGCGTTCGATCTCCGCCGTCACATCGCCTTCAGCCATGCCTGTTGTGTTGATCATGTAATCGATAGCCTGCTCGCGCGTCCAGCGCTTGTAGTGGATGCCGGTATCGACCACCAGGCGGGTGGCGCGCATCATTTCATCGCGCAGGCGCCCCAGGTTGTCCAGCGGGGTTTTCTGGAAGCCCTGTTCCGCCGCCAGCCGTTCCGCGTACAGCGCCCAGCCTTCATGGTAGGCGGTGAAAGGAATGATCTTGCGGAAGAATGGCACGCCTGTCATCTCTTGCTGGATCGCGATCTGGAAATGGTGGCCTGGAATGCCCTCGTGGTAAGCCAGCGTGCGCATGGCAAACTTTGGCGTTTCGCCCGGTGCGCGCATGTTCGCGTAGAAAACGCCTGGGCGGCTGCCGTCAAAAGAACCCTGCATATAGTAGGCGCCCGGCGCAGTGGCTTGCGACGCTACCGGCACGGCCTGCACTTCGACGCCCAGTTTCGGGCGCACGTCGAACACCGGGTCGAGGCCCTTGTTGACTTCATCCAGGATGGCCTGGTACTGCGCCAGCATGGCCTTCTTGCCTTCGTCGGTATTCGGGTATTGCTGTTCCGGGCGCGAGGCCAGGATTTGCACGCGCTTGCCGATCGAGCCCTCGTTCAGGCCCTCGCCCTTGAGGATGGCGTCCATCTCGGCACCCACGCGCTCGACTTCCGCCAGGCCCAGTTCATGCACCTGTTGCGGCGTCATGTTCGAGGTGGTGTGGTTGCGCACAGCCCAGGCGTAGTAAGCCTCGCCGTTCGGCAGGCTCCAGGCGCCGTTGTTGGCCGTGGCTTTGGATTGCAGTGCAGTGAACGCATCAATCAGCTTGCCGTAGGCAGGGTAGACCGCGTCCTGGACTGCCTTTTCGGTTTGCGCCAGCAGCGCGCCGCGTTCGGCCTCGGACAGCGCTTTCACCTTGGCCAGCTTGTCGCGCATATTGGTCACCAGCACATTCTCTTTGGCCGGCGCGGCGACAACGGCCTTCATCTCGGCCAGCACTTTGTCGACGGTGAATTTCGGCGGCACGATGCCTTTGCTTTCGCTGAGGCGAATCGACTCCACCACCTGGCCGAACTTGAGCGGGAACAGGTTCAGGCGCGCGATATAGGCTTCGGCCTCGCCTTTGTTGGTCACCTGGTGTACGTCGGTCATGAATTGCGGCAGCATGCTCTGCACGCCCATCATCTGGTTGACCGGGAAGCCATGGTCGATGAACGGTTCGCCCTCCACCTGGCTTTTCAGGAAGAAGCGCAAGGTTTCGTAGGACAGCTTGCCTTCGGCATCGAGGCCCTCGCTGCTGTAACTCTCCAGGACAGCCAGGTCTTGCTTGAGCTGCGCCAGCTGCTTTGCGGTGTGGGCAGGGGAGGCGTCGTCCAGCTTCTTGCTGTAGAAGTCCATCCAGCCGGGCAGGATACGCATGCTGGACAGCATCTCGGGGCTGTCGATCGCATAGGCCGCAAATACGCGGGCGTAGAACCAGTCCAGCTTGAGGGGCTTGAAATACCAGGTGTGGGCGACAAGGGCCAGCACCAGCACGAGCAGGCTGAGCGCAATACCGCCCAGCCACTTTGCAGCACGTTTCATCAGGGGATCTCCGGGGTTGTTTTTCTCGTAACATCATGCCCCGGAGAGGGCAGGCGGTCAAGGTTGCGGCAGGCGCTCGAAACGGAATGCCTGCGGCACGCTGTCGCGCGCGATGGCGGCCAGCGGCACGGCGCGCTCGCCAATGCGCAAGGTGAGCGGCGACAGGCTGGCGGGGTCGCCCGCCGCCGCATCCAACCATGCCAGCAGGGCGTTGTCGCCCACCGGCCGCCCGTTCAACTCCAGTTGCGGCAGCACTTGCGCAAAGTCGCGGTCGTCGAGCTGGGCCAGTACGTCGCCGCTGCGCAGCAGCAGTTCCCCCGCCTCGGTCAGCCAGGCGGCATCCACTTCGCCCAATAGCGCGCCGGTATGCAGCACGAAGCCGTGGAGCGGATCGGTGCGTGCGATGAAGGGCGTGGTTTCCAGGTTCAGGTAGACGCGCTGCGGACCGTTCTGGAAATACCAGCGGCCCTGCTCATCGCTCTGGTAATTGCGGGTGATGAAGCCGACCAGCGCCGGGTTGGTCAGCTTGTCGCCAGCCTCGTTGAAATGCTGCGCGCGCTCGTCGCGCATGCGCCAGTTGCCGCGCGCATCGAGCGCCAGCCAACCGTAGCAATGCGGCACATTGGGCCACTTGGCCATCGCCTGTTTGACTATTTCATCCATGGTTCAAGCCTCGGCCATTTCAGTGGTCTCGATGGCGGTCAGGAAGTTCAGCATGCGCAGCGGCAGCCAGTCCAGGCTGCCCGGCATGCGGCCGGTGGCAAAGCCCACGTGGCCGCCTTGTTCCGGGTAATCCAGCACGACATGGCGCGAAGCCTTGCGCGGCAGGTATTCACCCGGCATGAAGGGATCGTTCTTCGCATTCAGCACCAGGGTCGGCACCGTGATATCGGTCAGCACATGCTTGGCGCTGGCGCGGTCCCAGTAATCGTCGGCATCGCGGTAGCCGTGCAGCGGCGCGGTGACCACATTGTCGAAGGCGTGCAGATCCTGCGCCGCCATCAGCGCGTCGAGGTCGAACAGGCCGGGGAACTGCTGCAGCTTGGCCACGCATTTCGGTTTCAGCGTTTGCAGGAACATGCGCGTGTACAGGCGGCTCAGGCCGCGCGACAGGGCATTGCCGCCCTGCGCCAGGTCGAGCGGCGCCGACACCGCGCAAGCCGCTTCGACAAACTCGGCCTGGTGCTGCGACTCGCCTAGCCAGCGCAGCAGCACATTGCCGCCCAGCGACACGCCGCATGCGTAAAATTTGCCGCTCGCATGCGGGTGCAGGCGGCGGATGATCCAGTCCAGTTCACCCGAGTCGCCGGAATGGTAGAAGCGCGGCGCCAGGTTGGGTTCGCCGGAGCAGCCGCGGAAATGCGGCACGGCGCCGGACCAGCCACGGCGCGTGATTTCCGCCATCAGGGCGCGCGCGTAATGGCTGTCGGACGAGCCTTCCAGCCCGTGGAATAGCACCACGAAGGGTTTTCCAGGCTGGCCGTCTACGAAATCGACATCGATGAAGTCAGCGTCCGGGGTGTGCCACCGTTCGCGGCGGAAACGGACGTCGGGCCTGGCTATGCAGGTAGCCGGATAAATGGTCTGCAGATGGCCGCTCGGCAGCCAGAATGGAGCGATGTAGTTCATGGCGCGGCTGGGACCGGCCCAGCGGGCCAGATCCCCCCTTTTTTAGTGCAGTATTTGAGCGCGCGGATCGACGGGAACAGGTCCCGGCGCTACAGACACATGATGCAACACAATGCGCCAACCCTTCGGTGTCTTAACGT
>Ga0063456_1001915_pt1 | contig 10432 bp, 10 predicted proteins | sample AraplaMF_Cvi_mMF_FD_56228 | JGI IMG/M metagenome (GOLD analysis project Ga0063456, IMG submission 56228) | Arabidopsis root microbial communities from the University of North Carolina, USA - plate scrape MF_Cvi_mMF version 2 (version 2) | ecosystem: Host-associated > Plants > Roots > Endosphere ... | reverse complement strand
CGGACGGATATGTACGCATTCCTTACCTGGGCCCTGTTTATGTGAATGGTTTGACGATGGAGGAGGCCCGTACCAGGATTACCAAGCAACTTTCTACTATTTACGGCGGTATAAAAACAGGGAATACTTTTGTGCAGGTGTCATTAGGCAGCATTCGAAGCATAAGAGTGTTACTGATCGGTGAAATTGAGCGTCCCGGCACTTATAGTCTTCCCAGTCTCGCCACGGTAGCCAATGCGTTATATGTATCCGGGGGGCCTGGTGAGAATGGCTCTTTCCGTAATATACAGGTAATACGTAATGGGCAAACGGTAGCTACTTTTGACCTGTATGACTTTATAACCCGGGGTGATCTTACCAATAATGTGGTGTTGCAGGATCAGGATATTGTAAAGGTCAATCCCTACAAAACACGTGTTGAGCTGGTAGGTGAAGTGAAACGCCCGGCCATCTTTGAAGCAAAGGAAAATGAAAGTCTGCAGCAAATACTTGACTATGCTGGCGGGTATACAGACAAGGCTTATCGTGAAATGATCCGTGCCAACCGTGTCAACAATCGCCAGCGGGAAGTTGTAAATGTGCCGGCTGCTCAGATAGCCAGTATTCAGCTCAGATCTGGCGATCAGTTTTTTATTGATTCTATTCTGACCCGTTTTATTAACAGGGTCACTATTTCGGGAGCGGTGTTCCATCCCGGTGATTATGCGCTTGAAGAGGGAATGACGGTGGGTGACCTTATCCGAAAGGCAGACGGGATAAAAGAGGAAGCCGCCCTTACCCGTGGTGTGATCCGCCGTTTGCAGGCTGACTATACGCCGTCCATGATCAGCTTTAACGTGGCTGAGGTGGTAGCCGGCCGCCAGAACCTGGCTTTACGGCGGGAGGACAGCGTGGTAGTATACTCCAAGATGGCGCTTCGCGAATTGTACCAGGTAAAGATAAACGGAGAGGTCAATCAACCCGGCCAGTATGTATATGCAGACAGTATGCAGCTGGAAGACCTCATACTGATAGCCGGCGGCCTGAAAGACGCCGCTTCTCTGAAGCATGTGGAGATCTCCAGGCGTATACGCACCGGTGCAGATTCATCGGATACGCGTATGGCTATTATCCAGCAGTTTGATATCAATGCAGACCTGAGTAGTAACCCGGGCGCCGCCGCATTTAGTCTGGATCCTTTTGACGAGGTCATGGTGCGCAAGGCACCTGCTTACATAGAGCAAGCCAACATGCAGGTAGGAGGCGAGGTATTATACCCGGGACAATATGCCATTAATTCCAAACGGGAGCGTATTTCTGATGTAATACGACGTGCTGGCGGCCTCAGGCCCGAAGCCTATTCCGAAGGAGCTGTGCTTTTGCGTAAGACATTCGTAAATGAATCGGACAGCGCTTACCTCACTAATAAACTGGAGGTATTCTATAATAAAATGCAGGACAGCTCGGATATCATCCGGTTAAAGAGTGCTATGGAGCGCAAAGAGCAATTGCTGGGCATTAACCTTGATCAGATATTAAAGAACCCGGGTTCCAAGTACGACCTGCTGGTGGAAGAAGGAGATGTTCTCAAAGTTCCCAAAAAGCTACAGACCGTGCAGGTTTTCGGGGAGATTTACTTTCCGAAGAAAGTGCGCTTCGAAAGGAACATTAGCTTCAGAGACTATATTCGTGGCGCTGGCGGCTTTACCACACAGGCACTGAAAAGAAGGAGCTATGTTGTTTATGCTAATGGCGAGGTAAAGAATACACGGAAAGTGCTCTTTTTTAATAGTTACCCTAAGGTAAGGCCAGGAGCGGAAATATATGTGCCTACGAAGCGCGAACGCAAGGGGCTTAGCGGACAGGAGGCTATAGGAATAGCCAGTGGCCTCGCCTCGGTGGCACTGATCGTTATTACGCTACTCGACAGGATTAAATAATTAGTTAAAAAATGGGCGCCTCATCGTGTAAAATCGCTGTGATTGGTCTGGGGTACGTGGGCTTACCACTGGCTATTGAGTTTGGTAAAAAATATAAAGTAATTGGGTTCGATATAGACGCGGACCGTATTTCGGAATTAAAAGCAGGCAAGGATCATACCCAGGAGGCGGATCTGGATGCCCTGCGTTCCGTGTTACGGGATGGCACCGATGATAATGGAACAGGGCTGAGGTGCTCTGCTGACGTAGCGGCATTATTTGAAAGCACCATTTATATTATTACGGTACCTACTCCGCTTAACCAGTTTAAATCTCCTGATCTCAGGCCTTTATTGCAGGCTTCTGCTATGGTGGGGAGCGCTCTGAAAAAAGGAGACCTGGTCATTTACGAATCTACAGTCTATCCGGGATGTACAGAAGAAGATTGTGTGCCTGTACTAGAAAGAACATCCGGGCTTAGATTCAATGTAGATTTCTTTTGCGGATATTCTCCTGAACGGATTAACCCGGGAGACAGTGTGAATACACTTACAAAAATCAGGAAGGTAACTTCTGGCTCCACACCGGAAATTGCCAACCAGGTAGACGCGCTGTACAGCAGTATTATCACTGCCGGGACTCATAAGGCTCCCAGTATAAAGGTGGCGGAAGCATCTAAAGCAATTGAGAATGCTCAACGCGACATAAACATCAGTTTTGTAAATGAACTGGCGCTTATATTTGACAGGATGGGGATTGACACGATGGATGTAATTGACGCGGCAGCAACCAAATGGAATTTTCTGAGGTATAAGCCAGGATTGGTGGGTGGGCACTGTATCGGAGTTGATCCTTATTACCTGGCTTACAAAGCGGAGGCACTAGGCTATCATCCCCATGTCATCCTCTCTGGCAGACGGGTGAATGATAACATGGGAATGTTTGTTGCCAATAAGGTTATCAAACTAATGATACAAAAAGGGCATAAGATTGGGGGAGCCAGGGCCCTGATCCTCGGGATCACTTTTAAGGAAAATTGTCCGGATATAAGAAATTCCAGGGTGATAGATATTTATAACGAACTGATCCAGTTTGGTTTAAATGTAGATGTCCATGACCCATACGTGGATGTAACAACTGTGAAACGGGAATACGGGATCCTCCTGCAGGAGGTGCTGGATCAACGATATGATGCGATCATACTGGCTGTGGCGCATGAAGAATTCAGGAAACTAGATTATGCCGCATTAAAAAATACGGAAAAAGGTGTCATTTTTGACACAAAGGCGTTCCTGGAGAGGGAGCTGGTTGACGGACGGCTATAAATTTTAATTAAGCGATTATAAACGTACATGCAAGAGACCAATAAAACAGCGGACCAAAGAGACGATCAGGTTTCAATGAAGGAACTGATAATGGGGATTGGAGCATGGTGGCGATATTTGTTAAGCAAATGGCTGACAATTGTAATAATGGGGGTCGTAGGGGCCGGTCTCGGTTTAACCTACGCTTTTTTTGAAAAGGTGGATTATGTGGCGGAACTGACTTTTGTGCTGGAAGATAGCAAATCCGGGTCTCCCCTTGCAGCTTATGCCGGCCTTGCTTCCCAGTTTGGTATTGACCTCGGTGGATTGTCTTCAAGCGGTGTGTTTGAGGGGGATAACCTGCTGGAATTTTTGAAATCCAGGTTGATGATTGAAAAGACGCTTTTATCTCCGGTAACGGTGAATAACCAGAAAAAAAGCCTTGCAGATCTGTATACTGAGATATATGAGCTTGATAAAAAATGGGCAAAGAATCCCGATCTGAAAGATATACATTTTCCATTAGGGCTTCCGCGGTCAAAGTTTAGTCTCAAACAGGACAGTCTGCTGAACGTGCTGCAGGAAAAAATAGTCAAGAAGCATCTGCTTGTAGAGAAGCCTGACAAAAAGCTCAGCTTTGTAGCCGTAACATGTACTTCAAGGGATCAGATCTTCTCAAAATCATTTACTGAGCGGCTGGTTAGGGAGGCAACGGATTTTTATGNAGATCTGATCNAAAACAAAGCGTTCCCAGGTAAACGTAGACAAGCTGCAGGTTACAGCAGATTCACTCGAACTGCTGCTGAATCGTAAGACTTACTCTCTTGCGGAACTAAAGGATCTGAACCAGAATCCTGCTAGGCAGGTAGCTAACGTTAGCTCTGAAGTGCAGACGAGAGATAAAATGGTGCTGCAAACCATATATGCTGAAGTGATCAAGAACCTGGAAATCAGTAAAATGTCAATGGCGCAGGAAACGCCTGTTGTTCAGATAGTTGATTCTCCTATCCTGCCTCTGAACGAAGACAAAATAGGGAAGGTGAAGGGGATATTGATCGGAGGTTTTCTGGCAGGCTTTTTCACTGTGATGTGGCTTACGGTGAGAAGGCTTTATCGACAGTTGATGAGCTAGTATAATTATAAACCAAATATCCATAAAAACGTTTACAATATCTATAATTACCTAACAAATGCTGGATTTAAACGAAAAAAGTATATTGATAACAGGCGGAACCGGCTCCTTTGGCAAAGCTTTTACTAAGATTGTTCTGGAAAGGTGGCCGCACATAAAGAGACTTGTTATCTTTTCCCGTGATGAACAGAAACAATTTCAGATGGCTCAGGAATATCCTGTCAGCAAGTACCCCATGATCCGCTTTTTTATTGGAGATGTAAGGGATTATAACCGGGTAAAAAGGGCATTAAAAGGCGTTGACTACGTTATACATGCAGCTGCCATGAAGCATGTGCCGATAGCAGAGTATAACCCGATGGAATGTATAAAGACCAATATCATTGGTGCAGAAAATATCATAGACGCTTGCCTGGAAACCGATGTACAGAAAGTGGTGGCGCTCTCAACAGACAAGGCTGCGGCCCCTATAAATCTATATGGGGCAACTAAACTTGCATCAGACAAACTTTTCATAGCAGCCAATAATATAAGAGGCTTGAATCCTATCACCTTTTCAGTGGTGAGATATGGCAATGTTATGGGATCAAATGGCTCCGTTATACCGTTCTTCCTTAATAAAAGAAAGGAGGGGATACTGCCTATAACAGATCCGAGTATGACCAGGTTCAATATTTCATTGGCGGATGGTGTGGAAATGGTGCTGCATGCACTTGACACTGCATGGGGCGGGGAACTTTTTGTACCCAAGATCCCGTCTTACAAGATCACTGAGGTGGCAACAGCGATAGGTCCTGACTGTGAGCATAGAATAGTGGGGATCCGTCCGGGTGAAAAGATCCACGAAGAGATGATCACTTCTTCGGATTCTTTCAGCACATTCGACCTGGGTAAGTACTATGCCATTATCCCCCAGGTTCCAAGATGGACCGTAGAAGATTTCGCTGCGCACTTTAGCGCAAAGAAAGTTCCGGAAGGATTCCGTTACAATTCAGGGGAAAATACCGAGTGGCTGACAGTTGAGAATATCAGGAAATTAATCAGGGAACATGTGGACCCAACATTTGAAGTATGATCACTATGGAAAATAAAGTAATACCGTATGGCCGACAATGTATTAGCCCGGAAGACATACAGGCCGTTACAGAAACGTTGTTGGGGGACTATCTTACCCAGGGACCTAAGATTCAGCAATTCGAAGAAGCATTTGCAAAGTATGTGGATGCAAAGTACGCGGTAGCGGTATCTAATGGGACTGCCGCGCTGCATCTGGCGGCTATGGCGTTGAAAGTCAGCGAAGGGTCCAGGGTGATTACCTCTCCTATTACTTTTGCTGCATCAGCAAATTGTATAGGCTACTGTGGTGGAGAAGTAGTATTTGCGGATATAGACCCCGAGACTGCCCTGTTGGATGTCGGCAAGGTGAGAACATTATTGCAGGCATCACCTAAGGGTACGTACGGCGGTATCGTAGTGGTAGATTTTGCCGGTAAAGCTGCAGATCTGGAGGCATTTCGCCGTCTGGCCGATGAGTACGGTTTATGGATAATAGAAGATGCCTGCCATTCACCTGGTGGTTACTTCACTGATAGTAGTGTCCGGCAGCAGCGTTGCGGAAATGGAAGCTTCGCAGATGTTGCTGTTTTTTCCTTTCATCCTGTAAAGCATATAGCTTGCGGGGAAGGTGGCATGATCACAACCAACAGTAAGGAGATCTATGACAAACTGATCTTACTCAGAACGCATGGTATCACTAAAGACCCTTCGTTGCTGCATGAAAATCACGGGGGCTGGTATTATGAAATGCAGGAGCTGGGCTTTAATTACCGCCTCACCGATTTTCAGGCTGCGCTGGGCCTTTCCCAACTCGGCAAGGCAGATAAAGGATTAGAACGCAGGAAAGAACTGGTAAAACGGTACGATGCGGCATTTAACGGCAGCAAGGTTGATAATGTTATTGGTAAGTATGACGAAGGACATGCTTATCATTTATACATTATCAAGGTGGATGACAGAAAAGGATTGTATGATTATTTAAAAAAGTACAATATCTATGCTCAGGTACATTACATACCGGTACATCTGCAGCCCTACTACTTAAAGCAGGGTAATAAAAAGGGAGATTTTCCGCTGGCAGAGGCATACTACGAAAAATGTCTGAGCTTGCCCATGTACCCCACTTTAACAAACGAGGAACAGGATTTTGTCATAGAAAAGGTCCTGTCGTATTTTAAATAAGATACAAGCCATATGAAAAATCTGGCCATCATACCCGCTAGGGGAGGCAGCAAGCGAATTCCAAGAAAAAATATAAAACAGTTCCTCGGGAAACCCATCATTGCATATTCTGTTCAGGCTGCTCTGGATTCAGGACTTTTTGATGAAGTGATGGTTTCGACAGATGATGAGGAAATTGCTTCCATTGCACGCGAGGCTGGAGCGCAGGTGCCGTTTTTCCGTTCACAGGAGAACGCAAATGACTACGCAACATTGGCAGACGTAGTGCTGGAAGTTGTGGCGTGGTATGAAAAAAACAGAACGAGGCCGGAGAATATATGTTGCGTACTTGCCACTGCCCCCTTTGTAACTGCCACCAGGTTAAAAGAGGCATATAACAAGCTGGTGAAAGAACAGCGGTATGCCGTTTTCCCGGTGGCGAAATTTTCCTATCCCATTCAGCGTGCCTTACAGGTAAATCCCTTCAGTGGTACTGTCAGTATGTTGCATCCTGAGAATCTGACGGCTCGGTCTCAGGACCTTGAAGATTACTTTCATGATAGCGGCCAGTTCTATTGGGCTAATGTAAACGTCCTGAAGACTGGGAAAAGCTTTCTTACTGCCAATACCGGTATCGTGGAATTGCCGCAAAGTGAGGTGCAGGATATTGATAGTGAAGATGACTGGATAATTGCAGAACAGAAGTATTTGTTGATGAATAAATAGTTTGGAGATAACATGATGCGTAAAGTTTTGCTCCGGGCGGATGGAGGAACAGAAATGGGACTAGGGCATATCGTTCGATGTTGCGCTCTTGCAGGTATGTTGAAGGATTATTTTGAATGCCATTTTTTGGTAAGGGCGCCATCTCCGGCCATGAAGGACCTGATACTTCAGTCCTGTACCGGAATATCCGAGCTTTCCGCCGGTGTGCCCTATAATGAGGAAGCCCGGTTATGGACATCGTCACTTTCCGGTGATGAAATTGTTGTTCTCGATGGCTATTATTTTGATACAGCGTATCAGCAGGAGATCAGAAGCAAGGGATGTAAGCTGGTGTGCATAGATGATATACACAGTTATCATTTTATTGCCGATGTTATTATAAACCATGCGGGGGGAATTAATGCGTCTGATTACTCGGCGGAAACTTACACTAAATACTGTCTGGGCTTGAAGTATGCGCTGATAAGGAAGGAATTCCTGGATGCGGCTCCTTCTAAAACACAGGTTTCCGCCGACCCAAACAGTATCTTCTTATGTCTTGGAGGTGCTGACCCGAACAATGTCACACTGGAAATATTGAAATACCTGTCTGCTATTAATCCACAGTACTATTTTGAAGTAATAGTAGGAGCGGCTTATCGCTTTGGTGATAGCCTGCGTGCATTTGCTATGGAAAGCAGACTCCGGATTAATATTCACTCTTCGCTGAACGCATCGGATATATTGGCGTTAATGCGGCGATGCGGGATCGCCATATGCCCGCCCAGTACGGTGAGTATAGAATACCTGGCAGTAAATAACGGGCTCCTCTTTTTAAAGAAGATTGCCGAAAATCAGGCTACATTTTATAAGTACCTGGTAAATGGCAATTTTGCTTTTGATATAAGTGCTTTTGAGCAGAAGTTGTTGAATGGAAGACAGAAAACTGACCTGACGGACCTCGACGGGCTTCAAAAGGCCCGGCTTTTGGAAATTTTCAATAACTTACAGTATGCAAATTAAGCTCTCAGCCCTCTCTTATGACGAGATAGAAATGGTACGAACATGGCGGAACTCGCCGTTCGTAGCACAATATATGTATAGAGATGATTATATTTCCAAAGAGCAGCAGGAAAAATGGTTTGAGAAAGTGAAAGCAGACCCGTCATGCTCTTATTGGATCATAGAACATAACGAGGAGAAGTTAGGACTTGCCTCCGTTACTAGTATTGATCCTGTTAATAAGAGATGTTTCTGGGCCTTTTATTTGAAAAGTGAAGAGTATGCAGGAAGTGGGATTGGAGCAATGGTTGAGTATTTTGTTATTAATCATGCCTTCGACAAGTTATTAATGAATAAGATTTGTTGTGAGGTTTTTTCCTTTAACGAGAAGGTGGTGCTTTTACATGAGAAATTCGGCTTCCGGAGAGAAGGGCTATACAGGCAACATATATTCAAGAACGGTCAGTTTGAAGATGTTGTTGCTATGGGGCTGTTAAAGGAGGATTGGGGACATTTGAAGGAGCGATTTGACAAAATGTTTAAGAATAAAATATTCGAATATGGAGTTCAAGGATTTTAAAATACAATTTGTTGACCAGCTACTTGATGTAGACAGCGATACGATTTCCGGGACTTCTGTGGTCCGCCAGATACCCTCATGGGATTCTATGACGGCAATGGCGGTTGTGGCAATGGTTGAAGACAATTACCATGTTAAAATAACCGATACAGACTGGAAGGGGATTATCACATTGAACGATTTATATGAATTAGTAAAATCAAGGATGTAATATGGATGCTTATATCACTGCAATCTCCTATTATTTGCCGGAGAAAGAGCTTACAAATGAATTGATCAGTGCTGATTTTCCTGAGTGGGGAGTTGAAAAGATATCTCAGAAAACAGGCATTTATACGCGTCATATTGCAAACAAGGATGAATTTGCGAGTGATCTGGGCGTGAAAGCAGCACTCCGGCTTTTTGACGAACATAATATCGACCGCTCTACTATAGACTTTATCCTGTATTGTACTCAAAGCCCCGATTATTTTTTGCCAACAACAGCCTGTATAATTCAGAACAAGCTTCAGTTGCCAACGGGCATTGGCGCGCTGGACTTTAATCTGGGTTGTTCAGGTTTTGTATACGGGATAGGTTTGGCCAAAGGGCTGATCGCAACAGGATCAGCAAAAAATGTATTACTGATAACCGCCGAAACCTATAGTAAGTTTATACATCCAAAAGACAAAAGTAACCTGACGATATTTGGCGATGCCGCTGCTGCGACCCTGATAACAAAAGAGCCGGGTATGTTTAAGATCGGCAACTTTGTATACGGAACGGATGGCAGCGGAAGCGAGAACCTGATCGTAAGGAATGGGGGTATTAAAAACCGTGATCTGAATGGTGAGGATGAATCAGGCGAAGAGGGTTTTAAGCGGAATGATAATAACCTCTACATGAACGGGCCTGCCATATTCCAGTTTACCACTCAGGCGGTTCCGGAGCTGATTAGTAAAACCCTGGCTGCAAATAACATTGCCAGGGAAGATATAGATATGTTCATTTTTCATCAGGCTAACAAATACATGCTTGATTTTATAAGGAAGAAGATAGGCATTGCTGAAAGCAAATGTTTTTATTTTCTGGAGGATTGTGGCAATACTGTTTCTTCAACAATCCCTATTGCTCTCAATGGTGCACTGGCGGAAAGTAAAGTGAATTCAAACAGTAAAATATTACTTGCTGGTTTTGGCGTTGGTTATTCCTGGGCTGGCTGTGTTTTAAATTAATTTAACTATGAGTATTATCAAAATTAGTGATTCGATAAAAATAGGAACGGATTATAAGCCCTTTATAATCGCCGAAATGAGCGGTAATCATAACCAGTCATTGGAGAAGGCGATGAATATTGTAAAGGCCGCCGCAGACGCCGGTGCTCACGCAATCAAGCTGCAAACATATACTCCGGATACGATAACCATTGATCATAAAGGAGGCTTATTTGATATTAATGATAGTAAATCACTGTGGAAAGGCCGGAATCTGTATGACCTGTATAAAGAGGCGATGACTCCCTATGAATGGCACAAACCTATTTTTGAATATGCACGGGAGCTTGGGATCATATGTTTCAGTACTCCCTTTGATGAGAGTGCAGTGGATATGCTTG
>Ga0063456_1001914_pt1 | contig 10432 bp, 12 predicted proteins | sample AraplaMF_Cvi_mMF_FD_56228 | JGI IMG/M metagenome (GOLD analysis project Ga0063456, IMG submission 56228) | Arabidopsis root microbial communities from the University of North Carolina, USA - plate scrape MF_Cvi_mMF version 2 (version 2) | ecosystem: Host-associated > Plants > Roots > Endosphere ... | reverse complement strand
GCGTCGACAACCTTCTCGGGTTCAACACCAAGGTGTTCGACCACGATCTTCTTAACCCGCTCGCCAATGTCACTCATTGCATAACCTCGTGTTGTTCCCTGTAGACCCGACCCCCCGGGACGATACGAGCCGTCGTGGTCGTGTTACTGCCTTCGCTTACGAACTTTGATTTGGCCCCATCCAAACCGATGCAGGGCCCGGCGAACGACGGCCAAGGCACCGCATCGCCAATATACAGGGTTTCAAAAACCTGCAATGGCGTTCTTTGCCCATCCGTTGGACGTCCGGTTATCATACTTCAACAGCCTTGACTACAAGCCTCATTTCGCTCTGGAAACGGCCGTTTGCCGCATCCCGCGCCGCCCATGTGGGCAGTGCGGAACGAGGGCTTCAGATCATGGCCATGCCGCCGTTCACGTGGATGGTTTGTCCCGTGACGTAGGCTGCTTCGTTCGAACTCAGGTAGACGGCGGCCGCCGCAATGTCCTCGGGCGTCCCCAGGCGGTTGGCCGGAACCTTGGTCAGAATCATCTCGCGCTGCTTGTCGTTGAGCGCGTCCGTCATCGGCGTCTTGATGAAGCCGGGCGCGATGCAATTCGCGGTCACGCCGCGCTTGGCGTATTCGGCACCCAGCGTCTTGATCATGCCGATCAGGCCCGCCTTCGACGCAGTGTAGTTGCCCTGCCCGGGATTGCCGGTGACGCCGACCACCGAGGTGATGGCGATGATGCGGCCGAAGCGCTTGCGCATCATCAGCTTCGTCGCCGCGCGGGCGAGGCGGAAGGTCGAGGTCAGATTGATGTTGATGACCTCTTCCCAATCCTCGTCGCGAAGCTGCACGAAAAGATTGTCGCGGGTGATGCCGGCATTGGCGACGAGGATGTCGACCTGCCCCATCGCGGCTTCCGCCGCGGGCACCAGCGCCTCGACCTCGTCGGCCTTGGAGAGATTGCAGGGCAGCACATGGGTGCGCTCCCCGAGCTTGCCGGCAAGCTCATCCAGCACCTCTTTCCGCGTTCCCGAAATCGAAACGGTTGCGCCCTGCGCATGCAGCGCCTGCGCGATCGCGCCGCCGATGCCGCCGGTCGCGCCGGTGACGAGCGCCTTTTTGCCAGTCAGATCGAACATCAAAAGACTCCTCTAGCCCTGCTTCGCAGCGGCCAATGCATCCTTGGCGGCGGCAATGTCGTTGGGGCCGCCGACCGCTACGCCGACGGCGCCGTCCGCGATGCGCTTGACGAGACCGGTCAGCACCTTGCCGGCGCCGATCTCGAAGAAGCGGGTGACGCCATGCCCTGCCATATAGGCAACCGACTCGCGCCAGCGCACGGTGCCGGTGACCTGTTCGACCAGACGGCGGCGGATCTCGTCGGGATCGGTGATGGCGCTCGCGAGCACGTTCGACACCAGTGGCGCGGCCGGCGCCTTGATCGTGACCTTGGCCAGCGCCTCGGCCATGGCGTCGGCGGCCGGCTGCATCAGCTTGCAATGGAACGGCGCGGACACCGGCAGCAGCATCGCGCGCTTGGCGCCTTTGGTCTTGGCGATTTCGACGGCGCGATCGACCGCGGCCTTGTCGCCGGAGACGACCACCTGGCCGCCGCCATTGTCGTTGGCCGCCTGGCAGACCTGGCCCTGCGCAGCCTCATGAGCGACCGCCATGGCGGCCTCGTAGTCGAGGCCGAGCAGCGCGGCCATCGCGCCTGCACCAACAGGGACCGCCTTTTGCATTGCGAGACCGCGGATGCGAAGCAGGCGCGCGGTATCGGACAGGGTCAGGCTGCCGGCGGCAGCCAATGCCGAATACTCACCGAGCGAGTGGCCGGCGACGAAGGCCGCATCCCGCCCTACGGAAAAACCGGCCTCGGCCTCCAGCACGCGCAGGGTCGCGACGGACACCGCCATGAGGGCCGGCTGGGCGTTCTCGGTGAGCTGGAGGGATTCGGCCGGGCCATCCCAGATGGTCGCCGTCAGCTTCTCCCCGAGCGCGGCATCGACCTCGTCGAACACGGCGCGCGCCACCGGGAAGGCTTCGGCGAGGGCCTTGCCCATGCCAACCGCCTGGGACCCCTGGCCCGGAAATGTGAATGCTGCCGTCATCGGCGCTCCCTGCTTTATCGAGCGTGATCCCTGCGAGAACCGGCAGCCGATGACGCACGGCCCTTGGCTATGGTTCCTTGGTCAAGTCCCTCGGGCCAAGTTCCCCGAGTCAAGTTCCTTGGGCCATGGTTCCGGATCATGCTCCAAAGGGGGCCGTAGACACTGTCCGAGGCCGGACTGTCAAGCCAAGATGGGAACTTCGACCAGCATTCAACTGGGGACGCAGCCCTCAGAATCCGCCGGCCTTTTGATCCGCACCGACCTCGGCGCCGGCCTGCGCTCGGCGCACGCTGTTGACCAATTGCCCCGGCCGGTCGTCGTGGTTCGGCTTCGCCGTCGCAAGCCGCAGCACGGCGGCGTATCCCGGCTGCACTTCCATGCGACCGGCATGCCGGCTCGCGCTGAGCAGGCGATGCACCTTCGGCAGATTGTAACAGGGCACGTAGAACAGCAGATGATGCTCGAGGTGGTAGTTCACGTAGTACGGCGCGATGAACAGGCGCTCGAGAAAATTGGCATGGGTGGTGCGGGTGTTACGCAAGGGATCGCTGCTGTCGGGCACGACGGCGTGCTCGGCGATGTTGCGGATGCGGGTGATGACCATCATCCAGGTGAGCAGCGGCACCAGCCATAGCAGCGGATAGGCCCACCACACCCCGCCCGCCGCGAGCGCGGCGAACATCACGGCATTGACGATGCATTGCGGACCGAGCTTGTCCCAGAAATGCGCCAAGCGCTGACGCCGCGGCCAGTCCTTCGGACCGAGTGCGTTGAAGAGCTGCGCCTTGCGCTGCTGGTAGCCGGTCTGCCCGGTGATGTCGCGGATGAACTTGCGGCGGTAGCTCAGCTTCGTGATCGGAAACGGCGCCGACAGCACGAGATCAGGATCGTCCTCCTGCTGGGTGCGCGCATGGTGCTGAAGGTGATAGCGCCGGTAGCTCCGCGTCTCCGCAAAGAGAGGATAGGCGCAGAACCATTGGCTCAGGGCGAGATTTGTCTTCTCGTCGGCGGACAGGCAGCCATGCGCGCCGTCATGCATCAGGATCGCGAGGCCCAGCTGACGCGAGCCGATGATGGCGACGGCGAGAACATAGGTGATCGGATTGGGCCACCACGCGACCAACGCCATCGCGCCGATAATGAGTGCCCAGGCGTGCGCGATCAGCGCAACGCCCTTCCAGGTCACGCGCTGGCGCACGTCGGCGAGTTGATCGTCGGTCAGGAAATCGCGGGCACGCATGCGAAGCGCGGTCATGGCCTAACTCTCCTTGTCCGAATTGCCCGATACGTCGCGCTCGTCGACGAGACGCAGACGTGCGGTGTCACCGGCGGATTTCGCCTGCTCGCCGAGCACGCGCAGCATCTCGGCGCAGAGTGCGTCCGGCGAACGTCCCATGGCGTAGCCTTCGAGGATGACGCCGATGGCGACGGCCCAGAACCGCCGCGAGCTTTCGTCGGGAGCGCGCAAGGAGCGCCAGCCGTGCCGCGCGACCTGGCTCGCATAGGCGCGCGTGCCCTCGCTGTGCAGCCGCTCGATGGTGCGTTCGACCAGCGGCGCGAGATCCTGGCGGCGCCGCGTCAGCGTCAGCGCCTCGGCGAAGAACGGGATCGAATCACTCGCCGTCACGGTCTCGGCCAGCGCGTGGGTGTAATCCGCGGGTGTGCGCGCCTTCAGCGCGGCCTGCTCGGTCGCGCGGGCCAGATACAGCAGGTCGCGGCAGGCGCATTCGACGAACAGCGCCTCCTTGGTGCGGAAGTAATAGGTGATCTGGCTTGGAAATGCGTCCGCGGCGGCCGCGATGTCGGTGATCGCGGTGCCCGACAGCCCCCGCTCCCGGAATAGCGGGCTCGCCGCGTCCAGCAGCAGCGACCGCATCTTGCGGCCGGCCGAGCGCGTCGCACGCACGGCGTGCTTGGGGTCGACAGCCGCTTCAAAGGGCTCCTGGGCCGAATTTTCCGCCATCGGGTTCGCTCCGTAAATTATTTGTATGATGTACAAACAAATAAATCAAGCGCCGCGTGGTATAAGAGAACCGGTTCGGGCCGCCTGTACCGGAACCATCCGGCCGAAAATGCGCCGCCAATCTTGCAAAGCCGGCCAAAATCCGTATAAGCGCGCCATCCGCAGACCCCGGCCGGGAGCTGAACGGACGGTCTCAGCAAATCATTCGTGATTTTGGTGTGGCAGGGCCAGTCGGCCCGTCGTCCCGTGTTTCCGCCTTCTGAGCTTAATCCCAGAGTCCTTTCCGAAGGCCTCTTAAGGGCTTGACGCCGGGCGATGCGCCAACATGAGGAAAGGACCATCATGGCTCTCTATGAGCATGTTTTTCTCGCGCGTCAGGACGCGAGCCCGCAGCAGGTCGAAGAGCTGACTGCGCAGATGACCGGCATCGTCGAGGGTCTCGGCGGCAAGGTCACCAAGACCGAGAACTGGGGCGTTCGCTCCCTCACCTACCGCATGAACAAGAACCGCAAGGCGCACTTCGTGCTGCTCAACATCGACGCGCCGTCCGCGGCGATCGCCGAGATCGAGCGCCAGGAGCGCATCAGCGAAGACGTGATCCGCTATCTCAGCGTTCGCGTCGAGGAACTCGAGGAAGGCCCGTCCGCGATGATGCGCAAGGCCGATCGTGACCGCGAGCGTGACGACCGTGGCGGCGGCTTCCGTGGCGATCGCGAAGGCGGTGGCTTCCGTGGCGACCGCGAGGGTGGTTTCCGTGGCGGCGATCGCGACGGTGGCGGCTTCCGCGGTGATCGCGGCCCGCGCCGTCCGCGCGAAGACGCCGAAACCACCACGACGGATGGGGAGTAAGATCAATGGCTGAAGCTGGTGCACGCCGTCCGTTTTTCCGTCGTCGCAAGAGCTGCCCGTTCACGGGCGCCAATGCTCCGAAGATCGACTACAAGGACTCCAAGCTGCTGATGCGCTACGTCTCCGAGCGCGGCAAGATCGTGCCGAGCCGCATCACCGCAGTGTCCGCGAAGAAGCAGCGTGAGCTCGCCCGCGCCATCAAGCGCGCGCGGTTCCTGGGCCTCCTGCCCTACGTCATTCGCTGATACGACCGTTTCGACCGGCGGCGGTGACGCCGCCGGTCGCGACTTTCTGATCTCATAAGGCTTCCGGGTCGTCCGGTCGCCGATGGTTGGGGCGAGACGCCTCTAACCGCTCGAAGGGAGCGGGACAGCTGATGATGGCATTTGCACTCATTGCGTTGATCGCCGGCGCTGCGTCGGCCCTGATGTTCGCCTCGATCGTCTCGGGCGCGCTGATCTCGCTCGTCCTGTTCTATCTCGCACCGCTGCCGCTGATGGTTGCCGCGATCGGCTGGGGACCACTTTGCGCGAGCGTCGGCGGCATCGCCGCCGCCGTCGGCCTCGGCGCCCTGTTCGGCCTGCCCTACTGCATCGCCTTTGCCGTCACCGTCGCGCTGCCGGCCTGGTGGCTCGGCCATCTCGTCCTGCTCAGCCGGCGGGTGGACCCCGTCTCGTCGGACGGCGCCGCCGAGCCGGCGGCGGAGCCCGAGCTCGAATGGTATCCGGTCGGCCGCATCCTGCTGTGGATCGCGGGCTTCGCCGCGCTGACCACGATTGCCGCGTTGCTCACGCTCGGCACCGATGCCGACACCATCCTCGGCACGCTCAAGCGCGGCCTGATGCGCCTGCTGCGCGCCACGGATCCGCAAGCCTCGGGCGAAGCCGACCAGTTCGTCGACGCGCTGGTGCGCATTGCGCCCGCCGCCGCCACCATCGTGGCGATGATGACGCTGACGCTCAACCTCTGGCTCAGCGCCAAGGTGACGGCGACGTCGGGCCGGCTGCACCGTCCCTGGCCCGACATGATGACGGCGGAGCTGCCGCCGATGACGCTGGTGGCGCTCTGCATCGCCCTTGCCTTCTGCTTCACCAGCGGGCTGCCCGCGATCGTCGCGCAGATCGCCACGGCGGCGCTGATGATGGGCTACGCGCTCACCGGCTTTGCCGTGCTGCATACGCTGACGCTGGCATTGAAGAGCCGCACCTTCTGGCTCGGCTCGACCTACGTCGTTGTCATGGTGTTCGGCTGGCCCGTCATCGCGATGGTGATCCTCGGCCTTGCGGACGCCGTGTTCGGCTTCCGCGAGCGCTTCCTACGCACGCGGCAGCCGCCACCGCTGCCGACCCCTTGAGTTCAAGTCCGTAAATCCAACTCACTCGACACTTCAAAAGGAGAACGAATATGGAAGTCATTTTGCTCGAACGCGTCAACAAGCTCGGCCAGATGGGCGAAGTCGTGAAGGTTCGAGACGGCTATGCCCGCAATTTCCTGCTCAAGCGCGGCAAGGCCCTGCGCGCCACGGCCGACAACCGCGCCAAGTACGACGGCATGAAGGCCGACCTCGAGGCGCGCAACCTTGCGTCCAAGGCCGAGGCGTCCAAGGTCGCCGAGAAGATCGAAGGCAAGAACATCATCGTGATCCGTCAGGCCTCCGAAGCCGGCCAGCTGTTCGGCTCGGTCAACGTGCGCGACATCGTCGTCGCGTTCGAAGCCGACGGCATTTCGCTGGCTCGCCCGCAGATCCAGCTCGACGCGCCGATCAAGACCATCGGCAAGCACGCGATCACCGTTGCCGTCCACCCCGAAGTTGAAGTCGAGATCACCGTCACGGTTGCGCGCAGCCAGGACGAGGCCGAGCGCATCAACCGCGGCGAGGACATCTCGACCCGCAACGAGGACCGCGATGCGGCCGCCGAGGCGATCGCCGCCGCCGGCGAGTTCTTCGATCCGGAAGCCCAGCACGACGACGAGCCGGCGCCGGCTGCGGAAGAAACCGAGAAGTAAGCCTCGCATCCATCCGCGAAGCGAAGCCCGGTCGCCTCAGGCGGCCGGGCTTTTTGTCTTGGGGGCGACGTCCTCGCTCAGCATCGCGATCAAGGCCAGCGCCCGATGCCGTGTGCTTCTCGACGCCGTCGCTGACACAGAACACGTCAAGACGACGCTGAGGCCGCGATGCACGCAGCCCCAGCCGGCCGAACCGACAATGTGGGGGTTACCGCGAGATCGGCGGCGCGGGCGGTCCGGAGGATTCTGCCGGCGGCGGTGCTGTGACGGTCGCGGGTGGCGCCGCTTCCTGAGGCTTGGCCGCGGGGGGCGCCTCTGAGCTGGCGGCGGGGGCGGCCGGCTTGGGAGCCGCCTCTTCCACCGGCTTGGGCGCGGCGGCCGCCGGCGGGGCCGGCGTCACCTGCGGCACCGGATCAGGCCGCAGCGCCGGAGCATCGCTGCTGCGCGGCTCGACCTTGGCGCTCTCGGGCTTGGATTCAGCAGGCCTGGATTCAGCAGGCCTGGATTCAGTGGGCTTGGCTTCAGCCGGCTTTTCGGACGGCTTGCTGCTGTCGGGCTTCGCTTCGGACTCGGCCTTCGGCTCGCTCTTCTTCTCTTCGGTTGCCGGTGCGGCGGCGTCGACCTTCGGCGCTTCCTCGGTCCCGGGCTTGGCGCGACGCTTGCCTTTGCGTCCCTCCGGCGCGGCCTGCCCCTCGGGCTTCACACCGTCCTTGGCACCCTCCTCGCTCGGCCGCGCCGCGCGTTTCTGGCGACCTTCGGCGGGCGGAGCTGCGCCCTCGGCCTCCGGCTTGCCCGCATCCTGCGAACGCTGGCGGCGGCCCTGATGCTCGGGCGACTGGCCGGGCGCGGTGTTCGCTTCCTTCTCCCGGGCCGCGTCCTTCTTGTCCTTGCCCTCCTTGGCCTGATAGCGGGTGTCGGTCGCGCCGTTGGAGACGAGGTAAGAGGCGAGGATGCCCGCCATGTCCGAGCTCGTGGTGTAGTGCTGGCGCAGGAATCCCGGCAGCGACCCAGGCGGCACGGATTTCAAAAGACCGCGCGGGCTCTTGTGGCACGCATTGCAGGTCTGCGCGAAAATCTGGGACGGGCTTTTGCCAGCCTCGAGGTTCGTCGCCTGCGCAAGAACGGAATCGGTGGCGCCGAAGCCGATCAGAACCAACACCGTCGCGAGGCTGAGCGCTCGGCTCGACATTCCCGTCATCTCCATTGAATTTCCGCGAATTGCTGCCGGCATCGGCGCGGCAGCGGGTCACCTTTTAGCGGATTGAGCCGCGAATGGAAGCAGGCTCCACGCGCAAGGATGTGATTAAGCGCTTTTGGAATATCGGCTGTGATCACAGCGCAATAGCGCGGCCGGGACGCCCTCCCTAGATTTAGATGCAAGCGCATAGGAACCAGAGTGGGGCCTGGGCGGCGGATGTGAAGGCCGGGTTAGTCGCATCTCTTCGGGTTCGCTGGAGAGGAAGGTGTCGATGGACCGTTTGTTGCGTAAATTTCTGTCTCAATTCATTCGCCGCGGGTCGATGACGGTGACCACGGCAAAGCGATCGAAGTTCACCGTCGGCGACGGCTCGGGCGAGCCCATTGCAGTCCGCTTCGTCACTGCGGACGCAGAGCGAAAGATCCTCGTCAATCCCGAACTCGGGCTCGGCGAGGCCTATATGGACGGCGAGTTCGTCGTCGAGCGCGGCAGCATAGCTGATGCCCTCGCGATCCTGCTCGATCAACCCGACCTATTGCCGCAGTGGGCGAAGCCCTGGTGGCACCTGCGCTATCTGACGCGGCATTTGAAGCAGTTCAATCCGCGCTCGCGCGCGCGCAAGAATGTCGCGCATCATTACGATCTCGACGCGCGGCTTTATTCCCTCTTCCTCGATGCCGACAAGCAATACAGCTGCGCCTATTTCGAGACGCACGACGCGACGATCGACGACGCGCAGCTCGCCAAGAAGCGGCACATCGCCGCAAAGCTGCGGGTCAAGCGCGGCCAGCGCGTGCTCGACATCGGCTCGGGCTGGGGCGGGCTCGGCCTCTATCTCGCCGAGATTGCCGGCGCCGACGTCACCGGCGTCACGCTGTCGACCGAGCAGTTGCAGGTCGCCAATGCGCGCGCGGCCGAGAGGGGCCTGACCGGATCGGCGAGATTCCTGCTCCAGGACTATCGCGACATTGACGGTCCATTCGACCGCATCGTCTCGGTCGGGATGTTCGAGCATGTCGGCGCCAGGTTCTACGACGCCTATTTCCAGCGCTGCGCCGAACTCCTGACCGAAGACGGTGTCATGCTGCTGCACTCGATCGGCCGTTCGCAGGGCCCGGATTCCACCAATCCCTGGATCGCCAAATACATCTTCCCCGGCGGCTACATCCCCGCCCTGTCCGAGGTGCTGCCGGCGATCGAGCGCGCGGGCTTGCTGGTCTGCGACATCGAGATCCTGCGCCTGCATTATGCCGAGACGCTGAAGGCCTGGCGGGAGCGCTTCATGGCGCGGCGGGAGGAGGCCGTGCAGCTCTACGACGAGCGCTTCGCCCTGATGTGGGAATTCTATCTGGCGGCCTGCGAGATGACCTTCCGCAAGCAGGCCATGATGAACTTCCAGATCCAGCTCACGAGGCGTCAGAGCGTCGTGCCGATCACGCGCGACTACATCGCGCGCGAGGAGACCCGACTGCGGGCCATCGAAGACGGCGTCAGGCCCAGGCTGAAGCTGGCTGGTGAATAAGTCCTAGTGACGCAGGGTCGAAATCTGGGAGGGAACGAAAGAAGCTGTTAACGCCAGTTGCGCCTTCAGTTCCACCAGGATCTCGGGTGCGACCGGCTCGCGGCGGACTTCGGGCCGCTCGGCGTGCTGCATGGCGGCGATCAGCCCCGACAGCCAAAGCCGGCTGCTTGCCTCGCTTCGCCAATTCTGCCGCTGCCGTTCTGGCCGCATCGCTAGCCTCGTTCCTGTTGGCGGGTCGCGAGAGACAATTCCCCGGCCCCCTGCCTGTTCCGGCTCTACTCCCGAAAGAATCCGGGGAGATGTGATCTGCTTCACATAAGTCCGGTCGGGCCTGGCTTAGACCGTCGCCATGAGCAAAGAGACCCAAACCTCATTCGACGTGCAGGACGACCTCCGCACCGATTACGCCCTGATCGCCACCGGCGTCGGAGCGGCCTTGGTGGCGCTGGTCTACCTCCTGCTGGTCTGAACCGAGCCGAAAGCTCCGGCGCGCGGCGTTTCGCCCGCTTCTCGGTACGTCTGCACGCCAATCCATAAGGTTCACGATTTCACGATATTTCCGTGGCGCGGCCGTGTCCGCTTTTCGGACGCGGCGAGTTCCGCAAAAATCCGTCAAGCGCAGCGCGTCCTGCGGCCGCTAATCATCCACCATTTTTAAGATCGGTTGATAGTGACGAACTTTTAGCTTCCGCTTTGGCCTGAGGCGGCGCTTTATCCCGGCCCCGCATCCGCCCCAGAAAATTGCTATCGCTCGACCATGGCCCTGACTGATTCGAACGTCCTCGCCCGAGCC
>Ga0063456_1001906_pt1 | contig 10454 bp, 14 predicted proteins | sample AraplaMF_Cvi_mMF_FD_56228 | JGI IMG/M metagenome (GOLD analysis project Ga0063456, IMG submission 56228) | Arabidopsis root microbial communities from the University of North Carolina, USA - plate scrape MF_Cvi_mMF version 2 (version 2) | ecosystem: Host-associated > Plants > Roots > Endosphere ... | reverse complement strand
TATGGCAGTTGGAGGAATGCCGATGCGCTGCTTTACCGTGCTTGGACCCTCGCAGACCGGAAAATCAACAGTCGTGGAAAAGCTCGGCTCCCTGGAGGGGGCGCCGAGAAAATCCAGCTCCCCTTATGGATTGAACCTCACAGAATTCACCTTTGGAAACGAGGCGTGGTGTGCGCTGGATGCGCCAGGACCCAACGAAGCGTTGGCGCATGCACAACACGCGCTTCTTGCCAGCGACGCCTGCATCCTGTGCGTTTCATCGGCACCCGAGGAGGCTGTGCTCGCCGCGCCCTATCTGCGGGTAATCGAGGCCTCGGAGACGCCGTGCATCCTCTTCGTCAACCGGATGGACGAACCGAGAGGGCGGCTGAGGGACGTGATCGCCGCGCTTCAAGACTACGCCAACCACACGCTTTTGCTTCGCCAGATCCCGATCCGCGAGGGGGANAGGATCATAGGCAGTTGCGATCTGATTTCGGAACGGGCGTGGCGCTACCGGGAAGGCCAGACTTCGGCGCTGATCGCAATCCCCGAAAGCGCCGCCGAGCGCGAGCACGAAGCGCGCAGCGAACTCCTGGAACACCTGTCCGAATTCGACGACTGGCTTCTCGAGGAGCTGATCGAAGATCGCGAGCCGCCCAGCGACGCGCTCTATGCCATTTCATCGCGGGTTCTCAGGGAAAACAGGATTATTCCAGTCCTGATCGGTGCCGCAAGTCACGGCAACGGCATGATGAGGCTGATGAAGGCGCTGCGCCACGAGGCGCCGCCGGTCGGGGTTCTTCGACAGCGCCTAGCTCGTGCGAGCAATGTTGATGAAAACAAGCTGAGCGCCGTGAGCTTCCATGCCTATCATCGCCAGAATGTCGGTAAGACAGTGCTCGTGCGCGCGCTTGGCGATGGACTGCGGCAGGGCGCATCGCTGGGCGGCTCCGGCCTCGGCGCCGTACAGCATCTCGCAAACGGGAAGTCCAATTCGGCCGTTGTGCCTGCGTCGGGGGATGTGTTTGCGACGGTCAAGTCCGACCACTTGCCCGTCCCTTCGCTGTTGACATCAGGCGCGGTGGTCGCCCCGCCTGAGTGGACGCAGCCGCCCACCCCGATGCTTGAAAGGATCCTAGTCCCGGGCAGCGAGCGCGATGAAAACAAGCTCTCCGAAACGCTGGCAAAAATATCCGAGACGGATCGCGGCCTAACGGTCTTGCAGGAGGAAAGCACCGGGGCCCATCTCGTCTGCGTCCAGGGGCCGGTGCATCTGCGCGATCTCTGCCGAACCCTGTCCGACGTGTTTCATATCGACGTAACCGATCGAACGCCCAGCCCGATCTACCGCGAGACAACTGCGAAACCATCCGAGGTTCATTACCGTCACCGCAAACAGACAGGCGGTGCCGGACAGTTCGCGGATGTGAAGCTGAGCATTCGCCCCAATGAGCGCGGCCGGGGCTTCAGCTTTAGCGAGACCGTCAAGGGTGGCGTCGTCCCGCGCAACTATATCCCAGCTGTCGAAGCAGGCGCGCGCGAAGCTATGGAGAAAGGGCCGCTAGGCTTCAAGGTCATCGATGTCGGCGTAACGCTGTACGATGGTCAGCACCATGCCGTCGACAGTTCGGAACACGCCTTCCGGACTGCGTCGAAAATGGGAGTGCGACAGGCGCTTTCCGAAGGGGCGGCAGTTTTAATGCAACCGGTCTTCCGCAGCGAAATTCACATTCCGTCGATCTATTCCGGCAGCCTCGTCCAGATCGTCTCCGCTCTCAAGGGCCAAGTTCTCGGCTTCGACCGGGATGAAACCGCCAAGGGATGGGACATCTTCCGGGCACTTATTCCGGGCGGCGCACTCGACGATCTGGCGCGGGCGCTGCGCTCGGCGACGCAGGGCATTGGTTATTTTTCCAAGACCTTCGATCACTTCGAGGAGCTATACGGCAAGGAAGCGGACGCTATCGTGAGGGCACATGGGGAACCAGGCGTCGCACACTGAACCGTTCGCGCACTTCATGCTCGTTCGCAGAATGGCGCCGTCGCAGAAGTTTCCTTTGGTCGATGCATAATGGATATTACGCCTATATGTATGATGGATCGACCAATGCGGCGACAAAAAAGCGAAGCTACGCCCGATCGTTGCGATCGTTCCGTGGGCCTGCTGCGAAGTTCATGCAGACATTTCGACCTGCACCTCCACGTCCATTGATCCGAATGCATCTGACGCACCGACGAAGCTGCCTGCAACGGGAACGGATTGCGCGATATCACGAGTGACAGCGACAGGGATGAGATTGGCCCCGCCCATGCTGCGATTGGTCGGATCAAATGTGATCCATCCTGCGCCCGGTAGGAAGACCTCGACCCAGGCATGGGTCGAGCCCTGATCCTGCGAACCGAGCAATATTTGATCGGGATTGAACAGGTATCCAGACACAATGCGCGCTCCAAAGCCCAGACAACGAACGGCTTCTGCAAACAGCACTGCAAAGTCGCGGCACGATCCCCAACTACGATCCAAAGTCTGGGTTGGCGGCTGTGTGCCTTCCGCCTCACGGCTTTGATAGGAGATCGATGACGACACCCCAGCGCTTATGTCCTTCAGAAGCGAGAGCGTGTCTGTCGAATTGCTCGCGACAAACCCTCGTGCCCATCGCTGAAGCTGCTCGGATGGGTCGGCATACTGCCGAGCCGTCAGCGCCCCGAGATCTGTCCATTCCTCATCCGAATAGCGGAAGGGAAAAGTGACGGCGGAGCCTGCAATAGCAAAGACCGGCCATGCTGCGGCGGTAAGGTCTACCAGGGCGACGCTATCAACGGTCAGGACATCGGCCATCTCGTTGAAAACCGCAGTGGCAACGACATTGCCGAAGACATCCGTCGCCCAACTGAGCTGGGCCTGTGGTGCTATCGAGACCTCATACGACAGCAGCCGGAGATCGCGGCCCTCGCGCGGCCTCAACATCAGCCGATGAGGCCTCAGATGCACCGCGTAACGGTAGCGATAGATCGTGCGATGGTGGATACGAATTTGTGCCATGAATCTTACCGGGTTCTCTGGGAGTCAGCGGGGTAACGGGTCAGTGCATCGATCCGACAGGTTCGAACGCTCATCCAGCGGGTTCGCACGCAGGCCGCGCGAGAGCCCGTTCGAATTACTTCCTTGTCTTCGACCACCGGGACAAACGCCGTGCAACGCCGCCAGCAGGTCAAATCGCGCGAGACATCCTGACTTGCATATGGACGTTCTACCTAGGAAGGCTCGGTAACTCAGTTCGATGGTCGACTAAACAGGCGATGCGTGCAAAAACAAGGCGACGGGAACACTGAACGCTGACAATATCAATGCGCACGCGGGTGGCTTAATAGGTCGCATTCGTCGTGTCGGCTTTCATCCACTCGTATGTCATCTTCAGTTCTTCGAGCGCCAATGAAGCATTCCCGGGGATTCGAGTCGAGTCTAGGAGAATGCCCTCACAATCTGACGTTTCCAGGCGCGTGCGATTATACCGGCGGGGACGCAGAACTGGTGCGCCGCTGAAAAACGAAGGAGATTTCGCGGTCATTTAAGGGACTGAGTGCTTCGATAGAGCATCTAGTTTCGCGCATTGCCAGGGGTGTGCAGTGAAGCCCCCGCCTTTTCGGCCGCTGCCCGCAGACGCTTATCTCTGGTCCATAAGGCCGCCCGCTGATCGAGGAGAACTGAGGCCATCAAGTGGGCATCTGTGTAACCAATGCCCATACTGAAAATGGAGTGGCGATCAATCATCATCATGACTTCGTCGTGCGTCGCGACGAAAGCTTCGCGCTGGGCCGCCAGGAAAGCTATCAGGCTACTGCGATCTGGAAAGGCTGCCAAGTGCTGGCTCTCCGATTACGGCTGGATGGCATAAGAGACGATCGTCCTCGATAATCCTCCGCAGCTCTGGATCGGCCTGTCGGAAATGATCGATCCTGGAAGAGTCGGCCAGTATCACTTGGCAGCTGCGCTACGGCGGCGGGGGGCTGCCTCCGCATCCGGCATAGTTCCGCCGAGCGCAATGAGGCGTTTTCCCGACTCGACACGGACAAGCGTCTCCAACGCTTGGCGGACCAGAGTGGCGGTTTCTATCGTGCCGGTTAGGGCCCTAGCCCTTTCCAGGAGGGTGTCATCGAGATTGATAGTCGATCGCATCCTTGGTTTCCTGATGATGGTGTTACAGATAGCACCATTTGGTGATGAAATCCACGCTTGATCTCTATTCGAATACGTCCGCCGTCGCATGAAATCCGCCGACAATTGCCCCATCACCGTGAGCACGGTAAACCGCCATGCACAAAAGCCGCCATCCGTTTTGGACGAGGGTCTCGGCGGGAATCAAGCTTTGCACGGCGACCTGAACATGTACGATATCATTCTTCTATTCCTGGCTGGCTTGTTAGCCGGCAGCAGGAATGCGCTGGCGGGCCGGCGGGTCGTTCGTATCCCTGCCTGCGCTGATATCGGTCGGGGTGCCGTCGGTTGCCGCAAGCGCCACAAGCACTTAGCCTTGTTTCCCGCGGAATGGCGAGCTCGTGGTTTACCGTGATGGGGTTAGGACTGTGTGCGGCACCAATTGCAGCGGTTCAGGGAATCCTATGATGGCTGAAGATTGTGTTTACGGCAGTTGGAGGATTGCCGATGCGCTGCTTTGCCGTGCTTGGACCCTCGCAGACCGGAAAATCAACCGGCGTGGAAAAGCTCGGCTTTCGCCTGCCTAGCCGACCATGCAGGGGTTGGCATCGGTACCATGATCGCGACGTTCAGATTCATTCCGCAAGCGGTTCATCCTTCGAAGATCGATGAGCCTGCGCATTCTGGCGGGTGAGAGTCCCGATGAAGATGATATATTCAAATGTGTGGCGGGCGCCGCCCGGAGATCCAGACGCGGCCGATGCCATGCCCTTGGAGGAGAAGTCGCGGTGAAGCCAATAGTGGTGGCGATCCTACTTCTGGGTGCCGGTATGGCGACGCGCATGGGCCCGAACGGCGGCCACAAGCTGCTGGCCGATTTTGACGGGATGCCGCTCGTCCGCCGTTCGGCGTTGATTGCGATTAATAGCCATGCTGAATCCGTCACTGTGGTCGTTGGCCATCGCCAAGACGACATCCGCAAGGCACTCTCCGATATGCAATTGAACATCGTCGCAAATCCGGATTACGCGTCCGGCAAGCTCCCTGGTGACAGGCTTTATTGCTGCCGGGGCGAATGGTGTTGACGGTGTCCTGGTCATGCTCGCGGACATGCCGGATGTGACCAGCAGCGATCTCAACCGGCTGATTACGGCCTTTCAACATGGCAAGGGCGCATCGATCGTTCGTGCCGTCTCGCAGGGCAAGCACGGAAATCCCGTTATCCTGCCGCGGTCGCTGAACGATGCCGTTCTGCGGCTGAAGGGCGACATCGGCGCCCGCGACCTGATCAAAGCCTCCGGGCTGCCGGTGATTGAGGTTGAGATTGGCGACGCGGCGCTGATCGACGTCGACACGCATGAGGCCATCATCGCGGCCGGGGGCATTCCTGCGGAAAGCTGACGCGAATCCATTTCGCATATGTTCTCACCCACGGCCACGCTTCCATTATAGAGAATTATGCCTCGATGGTAGGGAAGCGGTCCTTGGTCGAGGCCGCGATCGGCCGCTACAAGTCGATCATCCGACACCGGCAGCGAGCACGCTCATTCCGCGCCTAACAGACAGAAGTTGCCATCGGCTGCGCGATCCTCAACCGAATGCTGGCATGTGCACGCCGGAAGTCAGTCCGGTTTCGGTTCACGCCAGGAGCGATGCACCGAAGCCCTTCCAATTCGCTCTTGGGCTGCCGCCCTCCAAAATTTCGGCAGGATCGTCCGTTTGGAACAGATCTTCCTAATATACGTTTGTGGGAAGCCTGCCCCACGGAGGACGCCATGATCAGCATCTGGGACGCGAACGTCGAATTGAAGATAGATGATCGGGTTCACGTCATCAGGAACGCTAGAGAGGCGGTCGCATTCTTGAAGAAATACTGGCCCGAGAACAGAAGCGCCAGCTATGCGACAGCGTGGAAGGTATGCCTGGACGCGGCGAGTGGCGTTGTTCCCGACGCGGAAGCGCGATCTGCGTTTGAGGCTGCGGCGAAGGAGGCCGGCATCCTTCGTCAGAGTTAAGGTCGCTTCGTTTGAAGTGAGAATCTGGATCATGCCGCCCCCCACCCGGAACGGTTCTTGCACGGTTAACAATATGTTTACCGTGGGAAGGCGTAACGTCATGAAGTGGCACACAACCGGAGAGTTTACCCCGCTGATGCTCGTTGTAAATGGGCCGGAAAAATACAAGCTTGTCGCGAGCCTTTGGGAGGCGGCAAATATGTTGACGGCTTGCTGGCCCATCGACGATGGAGAGGAATATCTTATCGCGGTCAGGGCATGCCGGGATGCTATCCATGGGGACATATTGGCCGAGGACGCGCGAGAAGCGCTGATCCGTGCCGCCGATGAAGCTGGAATTCCGGTGATCACCGTCGTTCACTGAGTTGCTCCCTTCCTTGATGCCACAGCCCTCCGCTTCGCATCGAAGCGCCTGTCCTGAGTCCAAGAAACGCTGCTGCATCCATTTGATCTCGGGGATGGCGTACTGAGCCCAGCATGTGCAGATGCCGATTGCCTCGGCTGCGTCTCGCTGCTCTACGGCTCCCTGGCGCCTTTACTCGCATCAGTTGTTTCGGCGACATCGTCCCCCCGCAACACTCCAGGAAACTGAGGTGCCTAATCGCCACCCGGCCGAGTGTCTTTCCCGACAGTCTCCAACTGGTCGCGAGGCAAACTATAGGTCAGTGCGAAATTATTGCATTCGAAAGTGCTGCTGAGGTTGCGCGCAATTGCAAGATTTCTGAAACGGCGGTTCGCCGACTTGCATATGGGTTTCGAACTTTTGGCGAGTTGGGCGCGATGATAAGAGATCAGATCTCTCGAAGAATCTTGGCGCCAAGTGCCGGTGCTGCCGAACTGACATCACATGCGGCTTTAACCCCGGGGAGCCGGATTTTGTTTGTGCCACAGGCATTAGCGGCTTTGGTTATAAGGTTTTGGCAGAGACTTATAACTTGACTATAGAACGGGGAGTTATAAGGTCTTGGCAGGGACTTATAACGGCGCAAGACAGGGCGACCTTTTAAAAGAGGGCAAGAGCGCATGGGCAAGGCGCGGGCCTTAGTTTGTGGGCCGAGAGGGCCCCCGCACGCCTGGAGGGGAAACGCCAATGATGAAAGAGATCGACATCAGCTACCGGACGATGTTCGCGGAGCTAACGCAGCGGACGCTTGATGCGCAATTTGCGGCAGACTTCCCTCTGGAGGGCTGGTTTGTAACGGTCACCGTGAAGGGCCGCGATTACTGGTATTTCGATCTCCCTACTGCCGAGGGAAAGGACAAGCGACGCTATGTCGGTCCACACAATGACGAGGCAATCACGGCGAGGGTGAAGGCTCACAAGGAAATCAGAGACGACATGCGTGAGCGGAGGCGGATGGTTAGCACTCTGCGCCGCGCTGGCCTTCCGGGTCCCGACACCTTCGCGGGCGACGTCACGAAGGCGCTTGCTGACGCCGGATTGTTCCGTCTTCGTGCAGTCCTGATCGGGTCGGTGGCTTTCAGCACATATGCGGGGATGCTAGGGGTCCGATTGCCCTCGTCGGCAATGCAGACCGGCGATGCCGATTTCGCGCAGGACTTTGCGATCTCAGCCGGGGTCGAAGACAGTTTGCCTCCCGTGCTGGAGGTCCTCCAGTCGGTTGATCCCGAGTTTCGGCCGGTTCCGCACCATGCTGACAAAGCGAAGGTGGCGGCATTCCAAAACGCCAAGGGCTACCGAGTGGAGTTTCTCAAGGGAAATCGGGGATCGGACGAATACACGGGCAAGCCGTCTCCTATGCCCGCCCTCGGTGGCGCGTCGGCGGAAAATCTGCGGTTCTTGGATTTCCTGATCTATGAACCTGTCCGCACGGTGCTTCTCTTCCGCGAAGGCGTGAACGTCCTCGTCCCCGCTCCCGAAAGGTATGCAGTTCACAAGCTCATCGTGTCCTCAAGAAGGCGCACAGACACTCTAGGACGCATTAAGTCGGACAAAGACCTGACCCAGGCATCCCTGCTCTTCCAAGCCCTCGTCGAGACGCGCCACGACAGCGAGCTGGCGGATGCTTGGGAGGAAGCATGGAATCGTGGGGATGCGTGGAAAGAGGGCATCGTCAGCGGCCTATCGAGACTGCCGAAAAACGGGGTGAAAGCCCTGGAGAAGGTCCTCGGCCCCGAGGTGATGGAAGACCTGGTGAAAAGGTAATCGGAATGATGGCCGTTGCGACGCTTCATTCCCAGCCCGTCAGGAAACTCGACGAGCGGCGGCGACAATGCAAGCCGGCGCCCTCGACGAAATCACGTTGTGTTGAGCACATCATCTGAGGAACTCGCTGCGCCATCGACGAGGCGGGGCGTGCCGTTTCCGCGGGCGCCGCTCTTTCTTGCCGGAAAGGCCTTCACGCAGTATTGCCGGTGATCGGCAGGCGCTCTCGAACGAGTGGGGGTTCACTTCGAGTCCGTTCAGGAGCGCTTGCTACACGGGCGTGGCCCGGCTCTGTCGTACTGATTCACAATGAATCGCTCTGAGTCTTTCTCGCAACACCTAAGCGGCAACTGGAATCTTGGACGGATTTGTCTGGTCTAGCGCATTTCAGTTGCTGTATCCGTGGGACTGCAAACTGATTTGCGCGAGCGGACTGTTAAGGAAAGCAAGTCCGCATCTTCTAAAGCAGGGCTTTAATGAACGCGGACATGATAGCCGCCTGGGCGGTGGAAAATGGATTCCATGCAATCGATTCGGGGAGTTATCGTCGCCACGACACTGCGGGTGTGATCACGATCGAGATAAAGAGGATCTCATTCCTCCTCATCGATGAGAGGCAAGGATTGCGACCGCGCCTTATATCTTGGTTGTTCAAAGACTTATCCCTCACGAGCGGGAGCGGCCGCTTGCAGGGTGTTCTTCTTGACCGCAATCCCAATTCATTGAGCGCTGACGCTATCCCAAAGCCTAGCAATTCTGATGGCGGATCGTGGTTGACGACGGTGAGCACCGTCGCAAACGTCAGCACTTTCAATATTTCTTCTTGCGAACGATCTTGTTGCCGCGGGGTCCACTGACGACCGGTGTTCGGTCGCGGTTTTCTGTAAGCAGGTTCCGCCAGCGTTCCAGGCGATCGGCGACTAGGGCACCGCTTGCGACAGCTGCCTGCACCGCGCACCCCGGCTCATGGGCATGGGTGCAATCGCGAAAGCGGCAAAGCGGCGCCAGTTCGGTTATCTCAGCAAAGAGGGTGTCGATACCGTCGGCAACATCACTCACGTAAAGCGTTCTTACTCCCGGCGTATCGACAACCCACCCGCCGCCTGGAACTGCATGTAGGGATCGCGCCGTGGTCGTGTGTCGGCCCTGCGCGTCGTATTCCCGGATGGTGCCTGTTTTTTGCTTTGTGTCAGATTCAGGCCCAGTCATGGTGTTAACCAGCGTTGATTTTCCAACACCAGAGGATCCCACCAGGGCGACCGTCTGGCCAATGCCGCACCAAGGCCTCAACAGGGAAACGGCATCCGCCGAGCGCCCATTCAAGGCAATGACAGGCAGGTCGCGCTGCAAAGCCTCGGCTTGCGCCTGGAAAATGTCGGCATCGTCCGCGGTGTCAGCCTTTGTCAGGACAATCACCGGATTGATCCCGGCCTGAGTGGCCATGATCAGGTAACGTTCCAGCCGAGCAAGATTGAAATCGGCGTTGCACGAGGTCACGATCAACAGGGTGTCGACGTTGGCGGCAACAAGTTGCAGGCCACGTCCGCCTTCCGGACGTCGTTGAAGGACGCTTTTTCGGTCGAGACGTCTGATAAGCATGTCAGTGAGTGAATCGGCAAGAACCCAGTCGCCCACCGCGTAGTCACCGGTATTGGTATTGGATGGAAACTCCAGTCCGACCGGCCCGGTGACATCGATCGCCTCGATGCGGGCTCGGTGAACTGAAGCGATGCGTCTGGGGATCAAGTCCGCTTCGCTGGCCTGGACTTGGTCCGCGAAGAATTCGGACCACCCAAGTAGTTCCAGCGGTGAAGAAAGTTGGGAGCTGGTCAAATCTTGGTCCGCATTCGGTAAGGCCTGCCATAGAGAGTTTTTCAATGATCTTCCGCGGCTTCTCGCTTAGCTGCGTGGATGATCCCGCTTTGGCAAAGAGGTTGCGTAGGCAGCAGCCTCGCCAGGATAGGGGAAATCGTCCCCGAGCTGACGGTCGCCATCGTAGACTTTGAATGAAGGCCCTTCAACTTCAACGATCTTGTAGCCATTCACGTATTCGATCTTCGGTGTTTTCCAGCCCATTAAAGCTCTCCGGTCGGTCCGCGGTTCTCTCTGAAGATGGTGCCACCTCATACTCGGC
>Ga0063456_1001900_pt1 | contig 10472 bp, 6 predicted proteins | sample AraplaMF_Cvi_mMF_FD_56228 | JGI IMG/M metagenome (GOLD analysis project Ga0063456, IMG submission 56228) | Arabidopsis root microbial communities from the University of North Carolina, USA - plate scrape MF_Cvi_mMF version 2 (version 2) | ecosystem: Host-associated > Plants > Roots > Endosphere ... | reverse complement strand
TGGCGCATGTCAAGCCGGTCCACCTGGCCCCGCAATTCGAGGTAGCCGGAGCCGGTGTGCGATACCGTGAACGGACCGCCAGCCAGGCCATGTACCTCGGTGTGCACGGAGCCGGTCGATTCCAGGGTGTCCAGGCGCTGCACCGTGTAGCGCACGTGGATCGGCTTGCGGCTGTCAATGCGCTCCTCGGTCCACACGCGCAGCGTGTCGCCACGCACTTCGGTATGCACCAGCGGCACCAGGTTGCTGTCGCCTTCGATCACCAGCGATGGAGCGCCGCCTACCTTCACTTCGACGTCCATGTCCACGCGATGGCGATTCTCTACGCGCAGCCCGGTGGCGCTGGCAATGCTGCGGGTTTCAGTGGTAGTCGTTCCATTGCCCTTGACGTAATCGCTGCTGTCATTCAGTACGACGACGCAGCCGGCCAGGCTGAGGGAGAGCAGGGCTGCGAGGGTGAGCTTGGTGCGCATGGTTGTGTCCTTATTGTGCATGCCAGGAGGGATGCGTACATCCTATCGGGCATCGCGCGCGCGTATGGCGTGAATGCGACGAATTGCAGAAATTGAGTGCTGAGTTGTAAAAATTGATAATATGAAAGTGTCGGCGTTCCGCCGGCCCGGCAGCTCCGCTGCTGAGAACAATCTAGTTACATACCCCTTGTTTACGCCGCGGATAGGCCATCTGCGGCGTTTCTTTTGCATGGCCGGGCCGCCACTAGCCTTCCATGTGCGCAGGCGCAATCCGGAGTGACTATATTTCGGAAAGGTAATGAACGCCGTCGAGGTCGCTAAACCGCTAAAGTGAAGTGGCAGTCTTCACTTCAACAAGGGGAATCGGAATGGAACCAATTGCAAAGAAGTTTGCATTGGCCGCCAGTAGTATGCTCCTGGCGGCAAGCGCCTTTGGCGCTACAACCATCGGTAATACCTCTGCAGACGACGTTACGCTCGACGCCCAAAGTGCCGACGCCTTCGTCTTCACCTCGGGCTGGAATCCGCAAGCAGGCCTGAGCGGCAATACCAGCGGCATGGGCAGCACTTTCAACAGCTACGGTAGCGGCGACTGGACCTTGCTGGGCAAGCACGAGGGTGGCTCCGGCACAGGCTTCAGCCTCTTCAATACGCTGGACTTCAGCTTCGACGTTGGGGACGGCAAGACCGGCACCTGGACCATCACCAATACCAGCGCAAGCGCGAACGTGTCGCTGGACCTGGTGCTTTCGCTAAAGGCTGCAAACGGTGCCGCAGCCTTCCTGTTCGATAACCAGGCTATCAATGCGGGCCAGACCCTGAGCGGCACCTGGAATATCGAATGGTTCACCGGCAATAACCAGGCCAATCCCGGCTTCTCCAACCTGACCATTTTCGGGCGNGAGATGGACGGTATCACTTCCCCTGTGCCCGAACCTGGGCATTACGCCATGTTGCTCGCCGGCCTGGGGCTGATTGGCTTTGTGGCGCGGAGGCGCAAAGCGCTGTAGACTCTTTGAAACGGTCGTGCTATTTTGTTGGCGCGACCAATCAAGGAGACAGCATGGACTTGAACTACTCTGCCAGGGATGAGGCCTTCCGCGCTGAGGTGAGGGCTTTCCTGGCAGCCAGCCTGCCGCCCGACCTGCAATCGAAAGTCCGCAAGCACCTGCGCCTGAAGCGCGAAGACTATGTGCGCTGGCATAAAATCGTCGCCAAACAGGGCTGGGCTGCGCCGGCATGGCCAAGCGAATTCGGCGGCCCGGGCTGGGATGCCACGCAACGGCATATCTGGGAAGAGGAGTGCGCCCTTGCCGGCACCCCGCCCATCCTTCCGTTCGGCGTCAATATGGTGGCGCCGGTCATCATGGCCTTCGGCAGTCCCGAACAAAAAGCTTACTACCTCCCGCGCATCCTCGATTGCACCGACTGGTGGTGCCAGGGCTATTCCGAGCCCGGCGCCGGCTCCGACCTGGCTTCGCTGAAAACCACGGCGGTGCGCGAGGGCGATCACTACATCGTTAACGGGCAAAAGACCTGGACCACGCTGGGCCAGCACGCCGACATGATCTTTTGCCTGGTGCGCACCGACCAGAACGTGCGCAAGCAGGAGGGCATTTCCTTCCTGCTGATCGACATGAAAACGCCTGGCATCACCGTCCGGCCCATCATCATGCTGGATGAAGAGCACGAGGTAAACGAAGTCTTCTTCGATAACGTGCGTGTCCCGGTCGCGAACCTGGTTGGCAAGGAAAACAAGGGATGGACCTACGCCAAGTACCTGCTTGGCCACGAGCGCACCGGCATTGCGGCGGCAGGACGCTCCAAGCGCGAACTGCAGTTCCTGAAGAAGATCGCGAACCAGCAGCAGAAGAACGGCAAGCCTTTGCTGGAAGATCCGCTGTTTGCTGCCCGCGTGGCGAACCTGGAAATCGAGCTGATGGCGCTGGAAGTGACCGTGCTGCGCACGATCGCGCAGGAAGCGCACGGCCCGGGCCCGCAGGCTTCGGTGCTGAAGGTGCGAGGATCGGAGATCCAGCAGCAGCTGACCGAATTGATGGTTGAAGCGCTGGGCCCGCAGGCCTTGCCGTTTGATCCCGCTTACCTGGACGGCGAGCGTGAGCACGCCCTGGCCGGTGACGACGACGCAGCTCCATTGGCAGGCTATTACTTCAATTTCCGCAAGACCTCGATCTACGGCGGTTCGAACGAAATCCAGAAGAACATCATCACCCAGATGATCCTGGGACTGTAAGGAGGCGGGATGGACTTCGCATTCAAGGAAGAGCAGCAGCAATTCGCCGATGCACTGCGCCGCTGGGTCGACAAGGACTACAGCTTCGAGGCACGCAAGAGGATCATCCATTCGGAGAGCGGTGTTTCCGACGAGGCCTGGGCGACGCTGGTGGAGCTGGGCGTGCTGGCGCTGCCGGTGCCGGAGGAGCAGGGCGGCTTCAACGGCAGCGCGGTCGACATGATGGTCGTGATGCAGGAACTGGGACGCGGCCTGGTGGTCGAACCTTACTTCGCCACGGTGCTCGGGGTGCAATTCCTCAAGCTCGCCGGAGGCCAGGAGGGCTTGCTGGAGCGTGTCGCGGTGGGCGAATTGAAGCTGGCATGCGCGCTGGGCGAGCAGCAGTCCCGCCACGCGCTCAATGACGTGCTGGCCACCGACAACGCCGGCGCCGGGCGGCTCTCAGGCCGCAAGACGGTCGTCCTGCACGGCGGCCAGGCGGGGGCGTTTATCGTCTCGGCACGCAGCAGCGGCGGCCAGCGCGATACCGGCGGCATTTCGCTGTATGTGGTGCCGCGTGAGGCCGTGGGCGTGCAGGTCACGGACTATCGAACCATTGACGGCCAGCGTGCCGCAACGATTGAATTCAACAACGTCCAGGGCACGCTGCTCGGCGAACAGGGCAAGGGCTGGCCGATACTGGAAGCAGCTAGCGATTATGGCGCAGCGCTGCTGTGCGCGGAAGCCATCGGCGCCATGGATGCCATTTTCGCCGCCACGCTCGAATACCTGAAAACCCGCCAGCAGTTCGGTGCGCCAATCGGGAAATTCCAGGCCCTGCAGCACCGCATGGCCGACATGTTCATCCACTGGAGCAGGCACGTTCGATGGCCATGCTGGCCGCGGTCAAGGTTGGCTCGGGTGACGGCGAGGAGCGCCGCCGCGTGGTTTCCGCCGCCAAGGTGCGGGTCGGCCAGGCGGCGCGCTTCGTTGGGCAGCAGGCGGTGCAGCTGCACGGCGGCATGGGCGTGACGGACGAGCTGCCGGCCGCCCATTATTTCAAGCGCCTGGCGATGATCGAGGTCACGCTGGGCGATGCAGATCATCACCTGGAGCGTTTCATCGCGCAGCCAGGATTCAAGGAGGCAGCTTAATGGCGCGTTTGGTCCGCAACGTAGCAGAACTGGAAGCATTGGTGGGACAGGAGGTCGGCGTTTCGGACTGGGTCGACATCACGCAGGAACGTGTCAATATATTCGGCGCTTCGACCAACGACGAGCAGTGGATCCACACCGACCCGGTGCGCGCCGCCGCGGAATCGCCCTATGGCGGGACGGTGGCGCACGGTTTCCTGACGCTGTCGCTGTTGCCGGGCCTGCTGCAGGATGCGGTATTGATGGAAGACATGCGCATGGGCGTCAACTACGGCCTGGACAAGGTGCGCTTTCCGGCGCCGGTGCCGGTCGGCAGCCGCGTGCGCGGCCACGTGGTCCTGCGCAGCATTACGCCGGTGGCGGGCGGCCACCAGCTGGCGTGGGAGGTGACGGTCGAATGCGAGGGCAGCGAAAAGCCGGCCTGCGTGGCGGAATTCCTGATGCGCCGCTATTCCTGATCGCAATCGTCAACGCAGAAACGGTTGCGGCCTTCCTCCTTGGCCCGGTACAGGGCATTGTCGGCGCAGCTGACCAGCATTCCCGGATCGCTGCCCATGTCCGGCAGGAGTGTGGCCACGCCGATGCTGACGGTCACCGTGTTGCCGGCCGATGACATGCGGTGGGGGATGGCCAGCGCGCGCACGCTCTCGAGGATGCGTTCGGCCACCGTTGCCGCACCCTGTGCGTCGACCTGGGGCAGCAGGATGACGAACTCCTCCCCGCCGTAGCGCGCCAGCAGGTCCGGCGAACGGCCGGCGCATTGCAGCATGGCGCCGGCCACCTGTTTCAGGCAGGCGTCGCCGGCCTGGTGTCCATACGCGTCGTTATAGAGCTTGAAGTGGTCGATGTCGATCATGACAACCGACAGCAGCGTGACTGAACGNGCGCAGCGCCGCCATTCGTTCTGGATCGCGTCATTGAAACTGCGCCGGTTGGCAACGCCGGTCAGTGCATCGGTCAGCGTCATTTCACGCATGGCGTCGGACTGGCGCTTGAGCGTAAGGTGGGTGCGCACGCGGGCGCGCACGACGGCGACATTGAATGGCTTGGTGATGAAGTCGACCGCGCCCGCTTCCAGCGCCCGGGTCTCATCCTCGGGCGTAGTCAGGGCGGTGACGAAGATAATCGGGATGTCGCGCACATCGGACGAGGCGCGCAAGGCGGCGCAGACTTCGTATCCGTCCATCCCCGGCATGACCGCGTCCAGCAGGATCAGGTCGGGCTGGTGCTGGTGCGCCAGCTCCAGGGCCTTTTCGCCGTTCATGGCAAACAGCACTTCATGCTCCTCGCCCAGCACGTGGTTGAGGATCTGGATATTCTCCATTGCGTCATCGACAATCAGCAGGCGTCCATTGCGCGCCTGGTCGGTCCACGTCATGCGGTTTCCTCCCGTTTCATGATTTCCTGCAGGCGCTGTTCGGCACTGGTGAAATCAAGGGTTTCAATGGCATTGGCCAGGCCGGGGAGCAGGTCTGGACAACGTTGTTCGAGCACAGGGCTGAGCGCCTTGAAGGCGGCCAGCGCGCGCATATTGCTGTTCCTGAGCAGCATCTGCAAGTCGCCCAGGGCTTGCGGCAGGTTGGACACGACCGTGCCGCTGGCGGCAGCCGGCACGGGGACCGGCAACTCGCGTGCGGCGTTGATCACCACGGCCAGCGCTTCTTCCAGCGACAGCAGCAGGGCGGCAGCGGAACTGTCCTGGCCTTCCGCGACGGCGGTTTCGGCCTGGGCGCTGAGGCGGGCGACTTCGGTTGCGCCAAGGTTGGCCGCTACGCCCTTCAGGCGGTGCAGCACGCGCGTGGCGGCGTAGCGTTTGTCCTGCGCCAGGCAATCGCGCACTTCCTGCACGGCGTCGCCTTGCGAGTTTTCGAAGCGCTTGAGCAGGCCGGCGAAGGCGGCATAGTTTCCTGCCACCCTGCGCAGCGCAGCCTCCAGGTCGATGCCGGGCACCATGGCCGGGCAGCCGTCGCCGCGCTGCTCGCCGCGCGCCAGGCCCGGTTGCACGTTGGCCGATCCCGGGTGCAGGGGCGCGAGGCGGGTCAGGGTGGCGATCATTTCATCGACGTCGATCGGTTTGGCGATATGCGCGTCGACGCCGGCTTCGATGGCGCGAATGCGGTCTTCCGGCATGACGTTGGCCGTCATCGCGATGATGGGCAAGGTGCGCAGGCCCATGGAGCGGATCGATTCGGTGGCGCGGTAGCCGTCCATCACGGGCATCTGCAGGTCCATCAGCACCGCGTCGAAGCGCTGCGGGTCGTCGCGCAGCATGTCCAGCGCAATTTCACCGTTGGATGCCACTTCCACCAGCGCGCCGCAGTGGAGCAGGATGTAGCGCGCCATTTCCTGGTTGATTTCGTTGTCCTCCACCAGGAGCACGTGCATCCCGGCCAGGCTGCCCGATAGCGGGGCATGGCTGCTGCGATGTTCCGGCTGGTTGGCGCCGGTCAGCGCCGCGCCGGCCGCGTCGCGCAGTTGGGAAGGCGTAAAAGGCTTGGCCAGCACGGCATCGATTTGCAGGCTATCGGCCAGTTGCTGCAGGTCGTCGCTGGAGCGTTCCGGCGCCATCATCACGACTTTGGGTACAGCAACGCCGTCGTCGCGCGCTTGCACCAGCATCGCGATGCCGTCGGTGCGCGGCATGGCGCTGTCCAGCAACAGCAGCTCGAAGCGCTGGTTGCGCAACGCCTGCAAGCCCTCGGCGGCGCTGGCGACGGCGGTCATCGTCCATTGCCAGGCTTTGGCGGCCCGCTGCAGCGCCTGTCGCACGGTGGCGTTATCGTCGACGGCCAGCACGGAGAGCCCGGCCGGCGCCAGCAGCGGCGCGCTGCCGGCGACGCGTTGCAAGGGGCAGGTGAAGCGGAAAGTGGAACCCCGGCCCAGCGTGCTGTCGACAGTGATGACGCCGCCCATCAGGTCCGACAGGCGCCGCGCAATGGCCAGTCCCAGGCCCGTGCCGCCGTAGCGCCGGCTGGTGCTGCTGTCGCCCTGCGAGAAAGCGTCGAACATATGGTGCTGCTGTTCGGCCGGGATGCCGATGCCGGTGTCGCGCACAGCGAATTCCAGCGTCAGGGAATTGGCGCTACCCTGGGTTTCGCGCACCGTCAGCACCACTTCGCCGCGTTCGGTGAACTTGATGGCATTGCTCAGGAGGTTGAGCAGCACCTGCTGCAGGCGCATCGCGTCGCCCAGTACTTCGGCCGGCAGGTCGGGAGCGATGTCGAAGACCGTCTCGACGCCCTTGTCCCAGGCGCTGTTTGCCACCAGCACCGCCGTCCCTGCCAGCATGTGTTCGAGGTTGAAGCGCGCCTGTTCGAGCTGGAGCTGGCCCGCTTCGATCTTGGAAAAATCCAGTACGTCGTTGACCACGCCGAGCAGGCTTTGCGTCGCGAGCTGGATCTTGCTGACATAGCTGCGCTCGCGCCGTTCCAGGGGGGCTTCTTCGAGCAGGCGCGCCAGCCCGGTGATGGCGTTCATCGGGGTGCGGATCTCGTGGCTCATATTGGCCACGAATTCGCTCTTGGCCCGGCTGGCGGCTTCGGCGCGGTCCCGTGCCCGCATCAGTTGTTCGTTCAATTCCTGCAATTTGAGTTCGCTGCGCTTGAGTTCAGTGACATCGGAGCCTAGGGCATAAAAGCCGCGTACGGCGCCCGATTCGCCGCGGTCGGGAATGAAGTTGATCCACGTGTAGCGCGGCTCGCCGGACGGCAGTTCCAGTTCGCGCAGGAAGTGCTGCGGGCTGCCATCCAGCACGGCATTGATGTGCGGCCGGATCTGTTCCAGCAGCGCGGCCGGCAGCACGCGGTCGATCGGCTCGCCCATGGCCTGTTCCAGCGTCTTGCCGAACCAGGCCAGGAAGTACTTGTTGGCGAAGTGGCAGCGCAGTCCGGCGTCCCAATAAGCCACCAGCCCGGGCAGGTTCTCCGTCACCGTGTGCAGGAAGCTGGTGCTGCGCGCCAGGCTCAGGGAAGTCTGCTGCAAAGCTTCGTCGGCGCGCTTGCGGTCCGTGATGTCAAGCGAGATCCCGAGCAGGTGGGTTGCGACGCCCTGTTCGTCGCGCAGCGCCACCTTGCGGGTGGTCAGGTAGCGCATTTCGCAGGCCGCGATGCGCACCGCTTCCTCCGGGATCTCCATGACCTGGTCCGAGGCCAACACCTTGCGGTCCGATTCCTGGAAAGCCGCCGCCTGCTCGGGCGGGAAGAAATCGCGGTCGCTTTTGCCAAGCAGGTCCTCGCGCGGCCGTCCAAGCAGCAGTTCGCCCTGGCGGTTCAGCAGTTCGAAGCGCAGGTGCTGCGCGTCCTTGACGAAGACCATGGCCGGCATGTTTTCCAGCACCGACTTGAACAGGGCCTTTGACTGCCGCAGTGCCGCTTCCGTCTCCTTTTGCTGGGTAATATCCATCAGCAGGGTCGTAATGCCGACCATCGCGCCATCGGCGCCAAAGACCGGGTAATAACCGGTGATGAAATGGCTGCTGCGGCCGGGCCGTGAAGCGGTTTCGCCGGTGATCTCGGCATTGGGCACTGCTTCGCCGGTCGCCAGCACACGGCGGTACGCCTGGTTGACTTGCGCAATCAGGCTACGGTCGCTGATCACTTCATCGAAGCGGCGCCCGATATGCTCGTTGACCGGCATGCCGTTCATCGAGGCCAGGTAATCGTTGATCATCAGGATGCGCAGGCGGGTGTCGACAAAACTCAGGCCGACCGGCGCCGTGGCGTAAATCGTTTCCAGCAGGGCGTTGGAGTTTTCCAGCTGCTGGGTGCGTTCTTCGACCACCCGTTCCAGGTCTTGCCGATGGCGGGTCAGGTCGCGGTCGAGACGCAGCAGGGTGTCGCCGATCTGGCGCGCCTCCTGGAAGGAGACGCGGGGCGCCTCGATGGCGGCGCCGCTGGCCAGGGCCTGGGCAGGTGCGTGCAGGGCATCGATCGAGCTGGCGATGCGGCGCGCGGCCAGCGCCGCTGCCGCGAAACCGGCCAGTACCAGTGCCGCCAGCACGGCGGACAGCCCAAAAAACAGGCCGTCGAACGCCACCAGCGCTCCCGGCGCCGGTGCGGCGACGGCTACGCTCCAGGGGCTGTCGGCCCCGCGCAGGTAGCTTACCTGCAGTGGCAAGCCGTGCAAGGCATCGTCTGCGGACTGNCCGCTGGCGCGTCCNTCGTCATGGCTGCGCCCGACCAGCTTGCCGTCGGGGGCCANNACTGCGATCACNGCGTCGGATGGCAGTTGCATTTCCTCGGCCACCTTGTCCAGCGCATCGCCGGGCAGCAGCACGCTGAGGGCGGCGGTCGCCTTGCCCGGGCGCTGGATAGGCACATCGACTGCCAGGTGGGCCGGCTCCTTGCCATTGGCGCGCAGCAGGCTGACGGCGGAGCGCGCGTTCGGCGCGAATTTGATGCGGGCCGCGTTGGCGGCGCGGTCGATCGGCAGGGCACTGCCGGCAAGGACTTGCGCCGTTCCGCTTTCGGTCAGGAGGATGTGCGAGTGGTAGGGCAAGGTCGGCGGCAGGGCGCCGCCGGCCTGGCTGCGCAGCGCCACCAGGTCGCCGCTGCGGGCGCTGGGACTGCTGGCCAGGGAGAGCGCCGCTGCTTCCGCCGCCAATAGCTGGCGGTCCACGATNGCGGCCGCCGCGCGCTCGATGCGCTGGGCCTGCAATTCCGCGCGGCCCAGGTCGCGCTGCTGGAAGTACACCAGCAGCAGGGCCACCGCCAGCAATGCCGGCGCGGCGCAGGCCGCGGCCAGCAGCGCAATCTGCGACCGCAACGGCGGCAAGGGCTTGCTGGATTGGTCCTGCACGGCACATCCTTTCGGAAGAGTGACTGCAGGATGATGATAGCTTAGCTTGCCGGGGACGAGAAGCGCGCNATCTCCAGTTTGGCAATGGCGTTGCGGTGCACTTCATCCGGACCATCGGCCAGGCGCAAGGTGCGGTTGCCGGCCCACTGGTAGGCCAGGGGGAAGTCGTCCGACACCCCGGCTGCGCCGTGGGCCTGGATGGCCCAGTCCAGCACCTGCTGCGCCACATTGGGCGCCAGCACCTTGATCATGGCGATTTCGGACTGGGCGACCTTGTTGCCGACCGTGTCCATCATATACGCCGCTTTCAGCGTCAACAGGCGCGCGGTATCGATGCGGATACGCGACTCCGCGATGCGTTCGCGCCACACGCCCTGGTCGGAAAGCCGCTTGCCAAATGCAACCCGCGAAGTCAGGCGCTGCACCATCAGCTCCAGTGCGCGCTCGGCAACGCCGATGGCGCGCATGCAGTGGTGGATGCGGCCGGGGCCCAGGCGGCCCTGGGCGATCTCGAAGCCGCGTCCTTCGCCCAGCAGGATGTTCGAGACCGGCACACGAACGTTCTCGAAAACCATTTCGCAGTGGCCGTGCGGCGCGTCGTCGTAGCCGAATACCGGCAAGGGGCGCAGCACGGTCAGTCCCGGTGCGTCGGCCGGCACCAGGACCATCGATTGCTGCGCATGGCGCGGCGCGTTGAAATCGGTCTTGCCCATGGCGATATAGACCTGGCAGCGCGGATCGCCGGCGCCGGAGATCCACCATTTGCGGCCATTGATCACATAGTGGTCGCCGTCACGGTCGATGCGGGTCTCGATA
>Ga0063456_1001894_pt1 | contig 10492 bp, 7 predicted proteins | sample AraplaMF_Cvi_mMF_FD_56228 | JGI IMG/M metagenome (GOLD analysis project Ga0063456, IMG submission 56228) | Arabidopsis root microbial communities from the University of North Carolina, USA - plate scrape MF_Cvi_mMF version 2 (version 2) | ecosystem: Host-associated > Plants > Roots > Endosphere ... | reverse complement strand
CTCGCCTCGCTGGCGCTCGAACAGGTGGTGAAGGACAACGGCAAAGACTTCAACGCCGGTTATGTCTATGTCGCGGGTTTTGCGCCGCTCGACCGCCGCAACGAGGTCTGGGACAAGTTCAAGTCGGAGAATAAGGGCGTGGTCGAAAAGGCCCGTTTCGGCAATGTCAGCGACACGACGGCGACCTCGACCGCCGACCAGGCGAAGGCCGCGCTCACCGCCAATCCCGATATATCGGTCGTTTTTGCCCCCTATGATGAATTCGCCCGCGGTGTGAAGCTCGCCGCCAACGACCTCGGCATTTCAGCTAAGCTGAAGATCTATTCTGCCGACGTCTCGACCGCCGATATCCAGGAAATCACCGAGGAAGGCAGCCCCTGGGTTGCGACCGTCGCGACCAATCCGGCCGTCGTCGGCGCCGTGTCCATCCGCGCCGCTGCCCTCGAAATCGCCGGTCAGACGGTTCCCCATCAGATTACTGTGAAGCCGACGCTTCTGACGCAGGAGAGCCTGCGGGCGGCCGGCGTCAAGACGATCGAGGAACTGGCTGCGAAGATCCCGGCCTTCAGCACGAGCGATGCGGCAACCGCGAGCTGGATCCCGGACAAGCTTTTCTGAGGTGGTCACCCTCGATCCTTCCGGCGGGAGCTTGACGCTCCCGCCGGATCATCTTTTTGGAGAATTGGAGTTCCGCCCATGAGCCAGTCCAATGTCGTCTTCGCGGTGAACCGCAATCCGACGCGAGAAGACCTCTTTGCCCGTGCCGAGGAGATCTCTGCCGACCTTTCCCGGCGCGCCGCAGACCTCGACCGTGAAGGCCGTCCGCCGCTCGCCGAGATCGTCAAATTGAAGAATGCCGGGCTGCTCAATGCGTTGCATCCCACCCAAATCGGTGGCGGCGGCCTCGACTGGGTCGATGGACTGAGGCTGGTGCGCATTCTCGCCCGCGGCGAAAGCTCGATCGGTCAGCTGCTCGGCTACCACTATGTCAACAGCCAGTATATCTATTGGGCCCTCGATGCCGCCCGTGCCCATGCGCTGGGCAGCGACACCGTCGCCAGGAACCTCTATTGGGGTGCGGCGGTCAATCCGCGCGATCCCGGGCTGGTGCTGACTCGTCGTGGCAACGGCTATGTGCTGAACGGACGCAAATCCTTCTCCACGGCGGCACGGGTCTCCGACTACATCAACGCCAATGCCACGCTCGACGACAAGATCGCCGGCTTCGCCGTGCCGACCAATCGCCCCGGCTATGTCGCCAATGACGACTGGGACAATATCGGCCAGCGCCTGTCCGACAGCGGCAGCGTCGAGTTCCGCGACTTCCCGGTCTACGAGGAGGATTTCGTCGGTGCGCCGGCTGCCCCCGACGCAGCGCCGCCTGTATTGTCGACCTTCAACACGCCGTTCATCCAGCTGGTCTTCGTCAACTTTTATCTCGGCACCGCCGAAGGCGCGCTGCAGGCGGCCGTCGATTACGTCAGAACCACCACCCGGCCGTGGATCACGTCAGGCGTCGAGCGGGCGGCCGACGATCCCTATATCCTCGAACGCGTCGGCGAATTCACCGCGGCGCTGAAGGCCTCGGCAGCCCTTGCCGACCATGCGGCGTCAGCCGTGCAGGCGGGTCTTGCCCGTGGCAGCGATGTGACGGCGCGCGAGCGCGGCGAGGCGGCGGCGGAAGCTTATACCGCCAAGGTGCACGCCACCCATGTCGCGCTCGACATCACCTCGCGCGTCTTCGAGCTGACCGGCGCCCGCTCGACGGCAGACAAATACCGTTTCGACCGGTTCTGGCGCAATGTCCGTACCCACACGCTGCACGACCCGGTCTTCTACAAGGCGAAAGAAGTCGGTGAATTCGTGCTGAACGACCGGATACCGGAGGTCAGCCTCTATAGCTGAGGCGGCCACGGCTTCATCGACAATGAAAAACCCCACTGCCGGCAGCGGCGGTGGGGTTTTNGTTTGAAAGCGACGAAGGCTTCAGAGCGCACCGTTCTTCGGCGGCGTCACGCCGTTCAGATGGTAGTTGCCGACGACATGGTATTTCCAGCGCACGGGATCGTGCAGCGTATGGGTGCGGGCATTGCGCCAATGGCGGTCGAGATTGAGACCTGTTTGTACCGACGAGGTTCCGGCAAGCTCGAAGAGCGTATTCGCCGCCTCGATCGCCACCTCTGTTGTCAGCACCTTGGCGGCGGCAACCGCAAGTGTGGCCTCAACCACCTTTTCCTCGGTCGTCTCGACCTGCGCGGCATCGACCTTGTGGCCAGCGCGCTCGACAAGAGCGGTTGCGGCTTCCAGCCGGATGGCGATCTGGCCGACCTTGGCGATCGTCAGCGGGTCGTCGGAAGCGCGATCGAGGCCGCTATCCATCCACGGGCGGGATTTCGTNCTGACGAAATCAAGCGTTTCGGCAAAGGCCGCCCGCGCGATCCCGAGATCGACACCGGCATGGATGATCTGGCCGACGGAACCGATCGTCGTCGGCCGCTCGAAACCCTTGTGATGGAAGACCACGGAATCGGCGCTGACATAGACATTGTCGAGGATCGTCGTGCCGCTGCCGGTGGTGCGCTGGCCGAAGCCGTCCCAGTCGTCGACGATCTCGACGCCTTCGGTGCCCTTCGGCACGAAGGCCATNGTCAGNCGATCCTCCGGATCGAGCGCGAANACGGTGACCCAGTCGGCGAAGAGAACGCCGGTCGAATAGAATTTGCGGCCGTTGATCCGGTAGCCCGGACCATCGCGGGTGATGCGCGTGTTGTAATGGCCGACCGTCTTGGTGCCGCGCTCGGAAAGCGCATTGCCGAAACGATCGCCGGCCAGCACACGGCCGAAGAAATAACGCTGCTGCTCCTCGCCGCCATCGGTTCTAAGCGCCTCAAGAATATAGAAATGGTTCTGCGGGATCTGGCCGATCGAACCATCCGCCTCCGACAGGATCGCAGTGATCTCGGCAAGCACGGCGTTGGAGACGTCGAGCCCGCCATATTGCGCAGGCACGGTGATCGCGAGCAGACCGGACTGGGCGAGAAGATCGAGTTCGGTAAACGGCAGGATCCGGTCGGCATCGCGCTCGGCGGCGCGCGCGGCAAATTGGGCCGCCAGTCTGCGGGCGGTGGCGATCGCTTCCTCGTCGCTGCCGATACGGGCGGCCACGGGCCGGATCTGATCTGTTGACCTNAGCACTGTGTTCATCGATGTCTCCAATTCTGACGAGCCTATCGGTGAAAGAAATCGAGCGTCGAGATAAGAGCACAAATTCTATAGAAGCCATCGAAAATGAAAAGTGTTTGCTTATCAGTCTCCAACCGCCGCGATTAGGGTTTGCGTTCTGCACCGGCGCGGCCNAGGTAGCTTGGCAAGCGATAAAATTCCCACCCGGAATTGCCGCTTCCGGTCTCGATTTGATTTCGGCGACTTCCTACGTAACCGATATCCCGCTGCGTCGCCGCGACGGTTGCAGAAAGAACGCCCAATGCGGGGCAGGCGACCGCCTTGCCCGATCCATGAGGAAAGTCATGACCCCACGGCAGTTGCGCCTCGGCGCCTTCATGCGTCCNGTCAGCCTGCACACCGGCGCGTGGCGCTATCCCGGTTCCTATCCCGACGCCAATTTCAATTTCGCCCATCTGAAGTCCTTCGCGCAGGCGCTGGAACGGGCGAAATTCGACGCCTTCTTCATGGCCGATCACCTTGCCGTNCTCAACATGCCTGTGGAGGCGCTGAGGCGCAGCCACACCGTGACCTCCTTCGAGCCCTTCACGCTGCTATCGGCGCTGGCGGCGGTGACGGAGCGTATCGGCCTCGTCGCCACCGCTTCCACCACTTTCGACGAGCCCTATCACATCGCTCGTCGCTTCGCCTCGCTCGACCATATCAGTGGCGGCCGCGCCGGCTGGAATATCGTCACGACGTCCAACCCCGACGCCGCGCTCAATTTCGGCCTGGACGAACATGTGGAGCATGGCGAACGTTATCACCGTGCGCGGGAATTCTACGATGTCGTGACCGGGCTGTGGGACAGTTTCGCCGACGATGCCTTCATCCGCGACCGGGAGAGCGGCCAGTTCTTCGATCCGGAAAAGATGCATGTGCTCGCCCACAAAGGCGAGGAACTCAGCGTCCGCGGGCCGCTCAATATCGCCCGGCCGCCGCAGGGCTGGCCCGTCATCGTCCAGGCCGGCCAGTCCGATCCCGGCCGCCAGCTTGCCGCNGAGACCGCCGAGATGGTCTTCTGTTCGCCGCGCGATCTTGCCGCCGGCAAGGCGCTCTATGCCGACATCAAGTCCCGCATGGAAGCCATCGGCCGCAAGCGCGACCATCTGAAGATCCTGCCCGCCGCCTTCGTCATCGTCGGCGACAGCATCGAGGAGGCGCGCGCCAAACGCGCCACGCTCGACAGTCTGGTGCATTACGACAGCGCCATCGCGTCGCTTTCGATCGCGCTCGGTCACGACGCTTCGGGCTTCGATCCCGATGCGCCGCTGCCGGCCGATATTCCCGACACCAATGCCAGCAAGACCGGCCGCGCTCAGGTGCTGAAGCTTGCGGCGGAGGAAAATCTGACCGTGCGTCAGCTGGCGCAGCGCTATGGCGGCTATGCCGGCCTTGCCTTCGTCGGTACCGCGGCCAGTATCGCCGACGAGATGGAACGCTGGCTCGACGAGGAAGGTTCGGACGGCTTCAACGTCGTCTTCCCCTATCTGCCGCAGGGTCTCCTCGACGTCACCGAACGGCTGGTTCCCGAGCTGCAGCGCCGCGGTCTGTTCCGCAGCGAATACGAAGGCACGACACTGCGCGAACATCTCGGATTGCCGCGGCCGGAAAACCGGTTCTTCCCTGCTGGCACATGAGGCGTCGCCGCCGCTGGAATGGACGAACCTCGCTTCCGCTTTCCGGAAGCGAGCCGATAGCGCTCAGGCCATGACCCCGACCTGAAACGCATCGCTCTCACCCATTATCAGTTCGAGAGGCCAGACGATGTTGCGGCTCTCGTTCGGATAGAATTCCCTATAGGCCTGCATGTTGGCGAGAAGCATCCGGCCGAGCGCGACGCCGAGATCGTAGAGCGAGATACGGAAGCAGCTGAGCGACGGCTGCAAGAACCGTGCACGAGGAGCGTCGCGGAAGCCGATCACCGCAAGATCGCGGCCGGGCATGACACCTGATTCCATCAGGCGGCGGTAAAGGCCGATCGCCATCAGCTCATAGATCAGGATCACCGCCGTCGGCCGTTCTTCGAGCAGCAGCAGTTCATGGGCCGCCTGGTAACCACCCCGTTCGCTCGACTTGACGCGGATGACGAGTGCCGGGTTGAATGCGATACCGTGTCGTTCGAGTGCGCGGCGATAACTTTCGACAAAGAGATAACCGAGATTGGCTTCGCTCGACGGCGCGGTGATCGCGATCCGACGATGCCCCAGCGCGACCAGCCGCTCGACGGCATGGTCGGCCACGCCCTCGAAATCGAGATCGATCCATGGAAAATCGCCGGCCGAAAGGCTGCGGCCGAGCGCCACGAAGGGGATCTTCGCCCGCGACAGAAAGTCGATGCGCCGGTCGACGCGCTGCGTGTCCGCGATGATCATCGCATCGACGATGNGCCGTGCCACNATCCGCTTCAGATATTCGTGCGGGTCCTCGTCGCTCGGGCAGGGCANCATCACGAGGTCGAGCTTNTGGCGGGCAAAGACGCTCTGCAGGCCGCTGGTGACGCCAAGGAAGAAGTTGTCGGCATTCTCGACCGTCTCCTTGCTGGATTCGATCATCAACCCGATGACCTTCGTCTCTCCCTGACGCAGGCTCCGCCCAGACTGGTTGGCGACATAGCCGAGTTCCTCGGCCGCAGCCAGCACGCGCCGGCGGGTTTCCTCGTTGACATCGGGCTTGCCGTTCAGGGCGCGCGAGACCGTGCCGATCGAAATATCCAGGTGGTCGGCGAGCTGGCGAATCCCNTTCATCGGTGGCGATTTTCCCNAGAGCATGATGCCGAAAAGTGTGCGCGGTTTTCGGACGACATCATGCTCTGTTTCTTTGGTTTAGATCAGGATTCAGATTTTAGGCCGACCCGGCCTAAAATCATCCGGATCAATTTGGCATCTGACCTCTATTGACACGGCAAAAAGTTTCCGCATACAGTCGTAAACGTTTACGGAGTGCGTGTCACTAGGAGTTGGCGCCATTCCCTCGGAGGAAATCGTGAAATTNAGTGCCATTCTGTGCGGNTGCGGAGCTATGTCCAAAGGTTGGTTGCGTGCGATCGCTTCCAACCCTCTGCTGGCCGATGCCATCACCATTGTCGGCCTCGTCGACCTGAACCGGAAGACGGCGGAAACGCTTGCCGCGGAGTTCGGCCTCGAGGACGCCGTCATCGGTTCGGACCTGGCTGACGTCATCGCCGCCACCAAGGCCGATCTGGTCTTCGACATCGTCATTCCGTCGGCTCGATACGACGTCGTCTCGACGGCGCTGAAGGCCGGCTGCCATGTGCTCAGCGAAAAGCCGATGGCCGCTTCGCTTGCCGAGGGCGCTGCGCTGATCGATCTTGCCGCCGAGACCGGGCGCATCCACGCTGTCATCCAGAACCGCCGCTTCATATCGGGGGTCCGGCGTCTTCGCCGTTTCGTCGACAGCGGCGCGATCGGCGACCTTACCGGCATCCATTGCGACTTCTTCATCGCGCCGCATTTCGGCGGCTTCCGCGAAGAGATGGACAACGTCCTGCTTCTCGACATGGCGATCCACACCTTCGATGCGGCGCGCTACGTCGCCGATAGGAAGCCGCTCGCCGTCTATTGCGTCGAGCGCAATCCAAAGGGTTCGTGGTATCGGCACGGCGCCTCGGCCAACGCCATTTTCGAATTTTCCGACGACATCGTCTTCACCTATCGCGGCTCCTGGTGCGCCGAGGGCGAGCGAACCAGCTGGGAAAGCCAGTGGCGCCTCGTCGGCTCGAAGGGAATGCTCACCTGGGATGGCGAAGAGAATTTCAAGGCGGCCGTTGCCGGCGAAGAGCCCGGCCTTCTGCATGGCTTTGCAGCCGTAAACGTTCCCGGTCCGGAACACGATGAAGAAACCCATGGCCACGCCAGCGTCATCGCCGATTTCATCGCGGCGATCAGCACCGGCAAGCAGCCCGAGACGGTCAATTCCGACAATATCAGAAGCCTTGCCATGGTCTTCGGCGCAATCGAAAGCGCCAAGACCGGCAAGCGCGTCGAAATTTCAGCATAGGATGACATGACGTGAGCAACCCTGCAAAATCCATTCGCATCGGCACCATGGTCAGCGGCAACAAGGGCGATGCCGCAAGCCGCATCGGCGATATCGCCGATATGGGCTTCGAAAGCTTCGAACCCTTCTTCTGGCAAACGACCAAGGGCCAGGACCTTGCCGAACTCGGCAAGCGTTGCCTCGATGCGATCGGCGACCGCGACATCACCATCTCGACGCTCGGCATGTTCGGCAATCCGCTTGAGGAAACCGAAATCGACCTCGAAACGCTGCAGGGCTGGAAGGATTGCATCGACAATGCCCATCACTTCGGCGCCACCTGCGTTGCCGGCTTCACCGGCCGCATCCGCGGCAAACCGCTGACCGACAGCCTGCCGCGCTACAAGCAGATCTGGAGCGAGCTTGCCAAGCGCGCCGCCGACAAGGGCATCAAGATCGCCTTNGAAAACTGCGCCATGGACGGCAATTGGGCGACCGGCGACTGGAACATCGCCCACAATCCCGATGCGTGGGAACTGATCTTCAACGAGACNCCTGATGATAATATCGGCCTGGAATGGGAACCGTGCCATCAGATGGTCTATCTGATCGACCCCTTGCCGCAGATCCGCAAATGGGCGCACAAGTTCTTCCATGTCCACGGCAAGGACGCGACCATCCGCTGGGAGGTCATCAAGGAACACGGNATCTTCGGCAAGGAGAAGTTCGTCTTCATGCGCACGCCGGGCTTCGGCGACAGCAACTGGACNGANATCATTTCCGAGCTGCGCCTGGCCGGCTGGTCGGGCTCGATCGACATCGAGGGCTGGCACGACCCNGTCTATCGCGACGCGCTTGAAATGACCGGCCAGGTCTATGCGCTCAACCACCTCAAGCATGCCCGGGGCGGCGAATTCGTCGTCGATCCGGCCTGATGACATCGTTTCCGGCAAGGAGGAATTGCCGGACACGGGGATAACCACAAAGGAGGAGAACCATGGCTATCCGCAAATATGCAATTCTGGGAGCGCTTGCCCTTGCAGGCGTCTCGCTGTTCGGTCTTTCGGCCAAGGCCGAGGACGTCACGCTGACGCTCTGGTCGCTTGACAAGGACACCCAGCCGGCGCCGAACCTCGTCAAGGAGTTCAACGCNCAGAACANCGGCATCAAGATCGAATACCGGCTGATCCAGTTCGACGACGTCGTCACCGAGGCGATGCGCGCCTATGCCACCGGCCAGGCGCCCGATATCATCGCCGTCGACAATCCCGAGCATGCGCTGTTCTCGTCGCGCGGCGCCTTCCTCGATCTTACCGACATGATCGCNAAGTCGACCGTCATCAAGCCGGAGAATTATTTCCCCGGACCGCTGAAATCGGTCGAGTGGGACGGCAAGTATTTTGGNGTGCCGAAGGCGACCAACACGATCGCGCTTTACTACAANAAGGATATGTTCAAGGCGAAGGGCCTCGATCCGGCGAAGCCGCCGCAGACCTGGGACGAGCTGGTCGAGGATGCGCGCAAGCTGACCGACCCCGCCAAGAACGTCTACGGTCTCGCCTTCTCGGCCAAGGCCAACGAGGAGGGCACCTTCCAGTTCCTTCCCTGGGCCCAGATGGGCGGCGGCAGCTATGAGCACATCAATGCCGACGGCGCGGTGAAGGCGCTGGAGATCTGGAAGACGATCATGGACGAGAAGCTCGCTTCTCCCGATACGCTGACGCGCGGTCAGTGGGATTCGACCGGAACCTTCAACTCGGGCAATGCGGCCATGGCGATCTCCGGTCCGTGGGAGCTCGACCGCATGACGCAGGAAGCGAAATTCGATTGGGGCGTCACCCTGCTCCCAGTTCCGAAGGAAGGGGCCGAACGCTCTTCGGCCATGGGCGATTTCAACTGGGCGATCTTTGCCACCAGCAAACATCCGGCCGAAGCCTTCAAGGCGCTCGAATATTTCGCCTCGCAGGACGACAAGATGTTCAAGAACTTCGGCCAGCTTCCGGCCCGTTCCGACATCTCGATCCCCGAAAGCGGCCAACCGCTGAAGGATGCCGCCCTCAAGGTCTTCCTCGAACAGCTGAAATACGCCAAGCCGCGCGGTCCGCATCCGCAATGGCCGAAGATCTCCAAGGCGATCCAGGACGCCATACAGGCGGCATTGACCGGCCAGATGAGCCCGAAGGACGCGCTCGACCAGGCCGCCGACAAGATCAAGGCAGTACTAGGCTGATCATTGGCTGCGAGCGAGCCGCTTGCTCCCTCTTCTCCCCNGCGGGGAGAAGAGGGACCGGAAGCAACGCGTCTTTTAACCGGATGAGCCTCGGTTCATCTCNTCATTTCCTCCCGGCAGGGGCCGTCTTCCGCATCATGCGCCAGGCGGCCCCGTTCGGAGTATCGGAGGACCCATGAAAAGGATCCTGATGAGCGTCAGGGACGGTCGCGGTTTCGATATCGTGCTGGTCGCTTTCCCGCTCGGCTTTCTGTTCCTGATGGCGGGGCTGCCGCTGATCTACAATGTCGTGATGAGCTTCCAGGAGGTCGACATGTTCAGCCTCGGGACCTTCTCGCGTCCTTTCGTCGGCTTCAAGAATTATACTGACCTCTTCGCGCAGCCGGAAACGCTGCCGATCCTCTACAACACCGTCATCTTCGTCACCGGCTCCATCGCCGGCCAGTTCCTGATCGGCTTCGGGCTGGCGCTGTTCTTCTGGGTCAATTTCCCCGGCGCCTCATGGATGCGCGGACTGTTCCTNGTCTCCTGGGTGATGCCCGGCCTCGTCGTCGGCGCCATCTGGAACTGGATTCTCTCGGGCGATTTCGGCGTGCTGAACTTCATCCTCAGGGAAAGCGGCATCATCTCCGGCAACATCTTCTGGCGCTCGGACCCGCATTATTCGCTCTATGCCGTCATCATCGCCAATATCTGGCTCGGCACCTCCTTCAACATGATCCTGTTGTCCGTCGGTCTCGCCGGCATTCCCGCCGATCTCTACGAAGCGGCCGAACTCGACGGCGCCAATATCTGGCAGCGCTTCTGGACGATCACGCTGCCGATGATGCGCTCGACCATCGGCGCGATCATCGCGCTCGGNCTGATCTTCACCCTGCAGCAGTTCGATCTCTTCGCCGCGATCACCTCGGGCGGGCCGAACAACTCGTCGAACGTCACNCAATACTGGGCCTGGGATCTCTCCTTCCGACAATACGACTTCGCCAAGGGTGCGACGATCTCCGTCATCATGATTGTCTTCGTCATGTTCGCCTCCGTCGT
>Ga0063456_1001893_pt1 | contig 10496 bp, 7 predicted proteins | sample AraplaMF_Cvi_mMF_FD_56228 | JGI IMG/M metagenome (GOLD analysis project Ga0063456, IMG submission 56228) | Arabidopsis root microbial communities from the University of North Carolina, USA - plate scrape MF_Cvi_mMF version 2 (version 2) | ecosystem: Host-associated > Plants > Roots > Endosphere ... | reverse complement strand
GGGTTACCGGATGGTCTACCTCGACGAAGGCCTGCTGGCCGAGCTGTACGGCGGCCCCGCCTGGCGCTTCGACGCCGCGGTCGCGCACGATGCCGCGGCAGCCACGCGCGCGGCCGCGTTGATCGCCGCGCTGTGGCAGGCGCGCGAGCCGCTGGCCTTCGACAGCGCGTTGCTGGAGCTGGTCCAGGGGCTGAGCCGCCACGCGCACCGCGCGCCGGTGCGGCCCGACGGCGCGGCGCCGCGCTTCGCGCCGGTGCTCGACCACATGCGGGCGCACCTGGGCGAGTCGCTGGACACCGGGCGGCTCGCCGCCGTCGCCGGCCTGAGCCCGTTCCACTTCCTGCGCAGCTTCAAGGCGCAGCATCACGCCACGCCGCAGCAGGCGCTGATGGCGCTGCGGCTCAACGAAGCCAAGCGGCAGCTGGCCGCCGGCCAGACGCCGGCCCAGGTGGCTGCGGCCGTCGGACTGACCGACCAGGCCCACCTGACGCGCAGCTTCGCCCGCCGCTACGGCGTGACCCCGGCGCGCTACCAGCAGCAACTCGGTACAAGACGCCGGCCCTGACGCGGCGCGACACTGCGCGCATGCTGTCCGGACTTCTCTTCGCGCTTGCCGCCGGCCTGATGTGGGGCCTGGTCTTCGTCACGCCGCTGCTGCTGCCCGACTACCCCGCCGCCATGCTGATGGCCGGGCGTTATCTCGCGTTCGGGCTGCTCGCGCTACCGCTGGCGATGATCGACTGGCGGGAATTGAAGCGGCTCACGCGCGACGACTGGATCGCCGCGGTCCAGCTCAGCGCCATCGGCAACTTCCTCTACTACCTGACCCTGGCCGCCGCGATCCAGCGCGCCGGCGGGCCGCTGCCGACCATGATCATCGGCACGCTGCCCGTCGTCATCGCGATCTGCGCCAACCATCGCAACGCCGCGCGCGACGGCCACTACCGCTGGCGGGACCTCGCGCCGGCGCTGCTGCTGATCGCGCTGGGCATCGGCTGCGTGAACCAGGTGGAGCAGTCCGCCCTGGCGCCGCAGGACCTGGGCCGCTACCTGCAGGGCGCCGGGCTGGCGCTGATCGCACTGGCCTGCTGGACCTGGTACCCGATCCGCAACGCCGACTGGCTGCGCGCGCATGTCGATCGCAGCCCGCGGGCCTGGGCCACCGCGCAGGGCCTGGTGACGCTGCCGATGGCGGTGCTCGCCTTCCTCGTGCTGGCGCTGGGCGACGCCGCGGGCCTGCCGCTGCTGCCCGCCGGCTTCGACTTCCCGACGGGGCCGCGCGTGTGGCCGTATGCCGGTCTGATGATGGCGGTGGGGCTGTTCGCCTCCTGGCTCGGCACGCTGTGCTGGAACGAAGCCAGCCAACGCCTGCCCACCGCGCTGGTGGGACAACTGATCGTCTTCGAGACGCTGGCCGCGCTGGCCTATGCACAGTGGCACCGCGGCGAATGGCCGCCCCTGCTCGGCGCCGCGGGCGTGGCGCTGCTGGTCGGCGGCGTCTGCTGGGCGCTGCGCCTCAGTCCGGTGCCGCCGGCCCGGGAACGGCATCTGCCCGCCTCGTCGACATGACTTTCCTGCCTCACGATCCCGTCCGCCGCGCCCTCCTGCAGCGCGCTTCCGTCGTGACGACCGCCGCCGCGGCGCTCGGCCTGACCGCCTGTGTCGCCGCGCGTGCGCAGGGCGCGCCGGAGGCCGGCGTCCAGCAGGGGAGCTGGCGCGACCCGTCCCGGCTGCGCGACATCCCCTGGCGCCTGCGCCTGCCCGAGGGTGATCGACCGGTCGCGCTGGTGGTGTTTTCGCACGGCTTGGGCGGCAGCCTCGACGGCGGTACCGAATGGGGCCGGGCCTGGGCCGAGGCGGGCATCGCGACCCTGCATCTGCAGCATGCCGGCAGCGACCGCGCGATCTGGCGCGGCGGGCTGCAGGGCGTGAAGGCCGCCGCGAGCGCGCAGCAACTGATCGAGCGTGGCCACGACGTGCAGTTCGCCGTCGAGCAGCTGCTGAAGCTGCAGAAGGCCGGCGACGGGCCCTGGGCCCGCGTGAAGCCTGCGGCGCTGGGCATGTCCGGCCACTCCTTCGGCGCGCAGACCACGCTGGCGGTCGCCGGACGCGACTTCCAGGCGCGCGGCGCGCCCGACCTGACGGAATCGCACTTCAAGGCCTTCGCCGCCTTCAGCCCGTCGGCCGGGCACCTGCCCGGCGGCCTCAAGGGCATCACGCGGCCGATGCTGTGCCTGACCGGCAGCCTGGACGGCAACCCGCTCGGCCAGGAGCGCGACGGCCAGTACCGCCGTGCCGTCTACGACACGCTGCCGGCCGGCGCGAAGGCGCAGCTCTGGCTGGAGGGCGCCGACCACATGAGCTTCGGCGGCGGGGAACGGGGCGCCGGCTTCGGCCAGCGCCTGCTCGGACGGCAGCGCGAACGCGCGCCGGAACAGCTGGCCGCGCATCACGCGGCGCTGATCCGGTCCATCAGCACCGACTGGTGGCGCTGGCGGCTGCTCGAGGACGAGGACGCGTTCGCGCGGCTGAAGTCACCGAAGGGGCTGGACCCGCAGGACGAATGGCTGCAGGGCTAGGCCCGCGCTCCGGATGGCCGGGGCTCAGGCGGCGAGCTCGTCGTCGTTGGACGGCGCGATCAGCATCGCCCTGGCCAGCGCGCCGATGCGGCGCAGGGCGCGCGGATGCTCCGGTCCCCACTTGCCACCGACGCCGAGCCGGACGCAGTGCCGGAAGCGCGGACTGGCCGAGAACATCATCCCCGGCGCGATCACGATGTGCTCCTCCAGGCAGGCCTCGTACAGCTGCGCCGTGTCCAGGCCCTCGGGCAGCTCCACCCACAGGATGAAGCCGCCGGCCGGGTCCGACACGCGGGTGCCCTTCGGGAAGCTCTCGGCGATCATCTGCCGCGCCTGGTCCACCCGCGCCGCGATCGTCGCCCGCAGCTGCCGCAGCGCGGCGCCGCCGCCGGCCTGGGTCAGCAGGTCCGCCAGCGCCAGCTCCAGCACGCTGGTCTGGCCGCCCGACTGCACCGCCTTGGTCTGGCGCAAGACCCGGCCCCAGCGGCCGGCCTCGACCCAGCCCAGCCGCAACCCGGGCGCGATCGTCTTCGAGAAGGAGCCGCAGATCATCACGTGCCCCGTCGTGTCGAAGGACTTCACCGCGCGGCGCTTGTCCTCCTGCTCGGACAGGTCGTTGTAGAGCACGTCCTCGATCAGCGCCACGTCGTGCCGCGCCAGCATCGCCGCGAGCCGGCGGCGCTCCGGCACCGGCATCGAGGCGCCCAGCGGATTCGACAGCGTCGGCACCGTCAGCACCGCCTTCACCTGCTGGGTCTCGAAGGCCAGCTGCAGCGCGTCCAGCGACATGCCGTGGCGCGGATGGGTCGGGATCTCCAGCGCGCGCAGGTGCAGGCTCTGCAGGATCTCGAGGAAGCCGTAATACGTCGGCGACTCCAGCGCGACCACGTCGCCGGGCTTGCAGACCGTGCGCAGGCACAGGCTGATGGCCTCCATGCAGCTGTTGGTGAGCACGACCTCGTCCGGGTCCAGCACGCAGCCCAGGCCGAGCGCGTGCCGGGCCACCGCCCGGCGCGCTTCCTCCATTCCCGGGCCCAGCGGATAGGTGCACAGCAGGTCGCGGTGGCGCATCACCGCGCGCGCCATCGCGCGGCGCACGCGGTCCTGGTCGAACAGCTCCGGCCCCGGGCAGGCCGCGCCGAAGGACACGAAGGACGGATCCTGCGACAAGGCCATCACCTGCACGCCCAGCTGATCGAGCTGCACCATCCGGGACGAAGTGTCCGGGCGCGAAACCTGTGGCTCGGGCAGCCGCGGCGGGCGCGCCGCGACGAAATAGCCGGAACGCGGCCGCGCCTCGATCAGCCGGGCGTCCTCCAGCCAGCGGTAGGCCTGGACCGCCGTCGACAACGACACCCCGTGCTGTCCCGCCAGTTCCCGCACCGACGGCAGCCGCTCGCCGCGTTTCAGGGTGCCCGCACGGATCGACCGGGCCATCCGGTCGGCGAGTTGCATGTACAGCGGTAACAGCGGCGCGTCCATGCGTCGATTCTGTGTGTTCCGACCCGCCGATGACCGATACAGATCAGCGGCAAGCCGGCCAGCACAGGGCCGGTTCGTGCGCGGGCTGTATGCCCCGCATCGGCCGCCGGCTGTGGATGGAGCGCGACACCGCGAGTTTTTATCGTGACGGCATGCAACCGCTCCGCCTGCTCCCCTCGTCGCTCCGGCCCCGGCTCTCGCCCGCGCCGGCCTTCGTCCGATCGGATCCCGTCCCCGATCCCGCACCGGCTTGCGCTCCCGGCGCTGGCACGGGGCCGGACATCCTGGTGCTGCCCACCGACGGCCGCGCCGTCACGCTGAGGCTGCGCCGCCCCGTGCGGCTGCGGGTCTTCGGCGGGCGGGCCTGGATCACCCGGGCCGGCCATCCCGACGATCATTGGCTGGAACCGGGCCAGACCCTGGATCTGCCGGCGCCGGCAGGCTGGTTCGGATGGCGCATCGTCGTCAGTGGCGAGGGCGCATCACTCGTCACCCTGAAGACGGAAGTGATCGAATAAGTCCAGGGCTCGCGACCGGTTTTTCGCTATAACTCGGCCCCGTAGGTGGTCGGGCGACATCCCACGATGCGCCCCGAGAAACAGAAGACACGGGACGGGAGTCCCATGAGGGAGTAGCGATGAATCGATCCGCGATGTTGCGGGTGGCGCGCCTGGCCGTGGCCGGCGCGGTCGGGGCGATGCTGTTGAGCGCCTGTGGCGGCGGCGGCGGCAGCGCGGGCACGCCGCTGAACGGCAGCAACAGCAGTGGCGGCGGCAGCGTCGTGGGCGGCGGCGGCAACACGGGCGGCAACACAGGTGGCAACGAGCCGATCAAGCCGAGCTCCACCTACGCCCAGCAATGCGCACCCGGCAACACGGAGGCGGCGGCCAACCTGCGCAAGGGCTCGCTGGACACCGAGAAGAGCTGGATCCGCGCCTACTTCGACGAAGCCTACCTGTGGCGCGAGGACGTGCCCTCGATCAACGCCGCGGCGTCCGCCTATAGCGGCAGCGTCGTGGAGACCGCGCTGAACGCCTACTTCGACGACCTGCTGTCGCCGGCGCGCACCGCCAGCGGCAAGCGCAAGGACCAGTTCAGCTTCATGATGAGCACGCGCGAGTGGAACGCCCTGTCGCAGGGCGGCGTGGAGGTCGGCTACGGCATCGAATGGTCGATGAAGTCGCCGACGCCGCCGCGCGGCTTGCGGGTCGCGTTCGTCGAGCCGGGCAGCGTCGCGGACCAGGCCGGCGTGCGCCGCGGCGACACACTGGTGACCGCGGACGGCGCGGCCGCCGATGCCGCCGACGCCACCGGCGTGAACACGCTCAACGGCGCGCTGTTCCCCGACACCGCCGGCGGCCACCGCTTCGTGCTGACCTCGGTGGCCGGCGCGACGCGCGACGTCACGCTCGTGGCGGGCAACGTGACCAAGACCCCGGTGCCGGCCAGCCAGGTGCTGACCGCCGCCGACGGCGCGAAGGTCGGTTACCTGCTCTTCAACGACCACATCCTGACGGCCGAGGCGCAGCTGATCGCGGCGGTGAACAGCTTCCGCGCCGGCGGCGTGAGCGATCTGGTCGTGGATCTGCGCTACAACGGCGGCGGCTACCTGTTCATCGCGAGTGAACTCGCCTACATGATCGCGGGCGACGCGGCCACCTCCGGCAAGACCTTCGAGCAGTTGCGCTACAACAGCAAGCGCTCGGCGGAGACCAACAGCGCGGATTCGAAGACGCCGTTCTTCAGCCAGGCCTGCCTGCTGTCCGGCAACAACTGCACGTCGCAGCAGCCGCTGCCGGCGCTCAATCTCCGGCGCGTCTTCGTGCTGGCGCAGGCGGGCACCTGCTCGGCCAGCGAGGCGCTGATCAACGGCCTGCGCGGCGTCGACGTCGAGGTGGTGCTCATCGGTGGCACCACCTGCGGCAAGCCCTACGGCTTCACCGCCAAGGACAACTGCGGCTACAGCTACTTCCCGATCGAGTTCGTCGGCACCAACAACAAGGGCTTCGGCGACTACGCGGACGGCTTCGTGCCGGCGGGTCCGGGCGCGACCGGCGTCCAGGGTTGCCAGGTGGCGGACGATTTCAACCACCCGCTGGGCGACGTCAACGAAGGCATGCTNGCCGCGGCACTGCAGTACCGCGGCAACGGCACCTGCCCGGCGGCGAGCCCGTCGGAATCGGGATCGGCGCGCGCGATGGGCGTGCGCGCGGCAGGGGCCGACGCGGTCGAGCTCCGCCTCAGGAAGCTCGCGGCGCGCAGCAACCGGATCCTCGGCGGACGGCCCTGAGGGACGAGTGGCGCGGACGAGTGGCGCGGTTGGCGCCTGACAAGGAAAGCCGCTCTCCGGAGCGGCTTTTTGCTGGGCGATCCGCCGGGAGGGGGGCGTTCGCGCGCGACAACGGAACCCCGCCTGACAGCGGCGGACAAAGCTGGCTTCTTCAGAGATGGCCGACGGGGTCGGCAAGTAGCAGCGATGTTCAATGGAAACTGGGTCGAGCGCGCGATGGCGCGGGTGTCGCTCGTCGCGATGTGTGTCACGTGTGCTGGCCTGTTGCAGGCCTGCGAGGGCGGGGGCGAAGAAGAGACCGCCGTGCATGGACGTGACGGCAAGGACGGAGCGGCCGGCAAGGACGGCGAGCAAGGCCCGAGGGGAGAGCGCGGTGAGCAGGGCCTGCGCGGCTTGCCAGGCGAACCAGGGCCGAAGGGAGAGCGCGGGGAACAGGGCCTGCCCGGCGAAACCGGTGAGCCGGGGCCAATGGGAGAAAAGGGAGAAAAGGGAGAAAAGGGAGAACCGGGAGAGCAGGGCTGGCCGGGGATCCAAGGAGAGCGCGGGGAGCAGGGCCTGCCCGGCGCAACCGGCGAGCCGGGGCCAAGGGGAGAAAAGGGAGAACCGGGAGAACCGGGAGAACCGGGAGAACCGGGAGAACCGGGAGAACGGGGAGAACGGGGAGAACAGGGAGAACAGGGAGAACAGGGAGAACAGGGCCTGCCCGGCAGGGACGGCGTGGACGCGAGCCAAGTGCTCAATCGCGCGTTCCAGCACAGCTCGGCTTTCGCCAATCAGTGCGCTCCGGAAAACGAGGCGGCGCCGACGGAACAGCGCATCGGCAGTATCTCGACCGAGCTGCAGTGGATGCGCTCGGTGATGGACGAGAGCTATCTCTGGCGGCAGGACGTGCCGTATGTCGATGCCACCTATAGCCGATATAACGAACCGACAGGTCTCGGCCTGCAGGCGTATTTCGACGCGCTCCGTACCCCCGCGTTCACGTCGAGCGGCAGGCGCTCGGATGAGTACAGCCAAGCCGTCCCGACGGCGGTCTTCAATGCCTTCATGAGCGGCGGAGAAGTGCCGGGGTACGGCATCGAATGGGCAGTGGGATCACACTCGTCGCCGACGACCATCCGTGTCGCCTATGTGCAACCGGGCAGCGCGGCGGAGCAAGCTGGCATCAAGAGGGGCGATGTCTACAAGGTCGACCACATTCGGTTTGACCACGCTGACGAGAAACTCGCACGGTCGCTGTTTCCGCCCAAGGTCGACCACAAGTTGACAGTCACCTGGGATCCCATGGCTGGCGGCGACTCTTCCGCGAAGCGTGCGGAGCTGATTAGCGGTGTCATCAGACAACCCGTGCCCCTAAGCAAAGCGTTCCACGCTGGCGGGATCCATGTCGGATACGTGCTCCTCCAGGAGTACAACGCGGAGGCGCCCTTGGCGCTCTCCCGCGCCCTCGATGGGTTCCTCGGGACGGACGTCGCCAAGTTGGTGATCGACCTGCGTTTCAACCAGGGCGGCGATCTGGCCGTGGCCAGTCAGCTGGCCTACATGCTGGCCGGGCGGGCGAAGACCCACGGAAAGGCATTCGCGAAGCTTCAAGGCAATCAACCGGGCGGCATGAAAGTGATGCCGTTCTACAACTGTGCCGTCGAGGGAGAAGGGTGTCCCCAGGACAGGCTGTTGCCGGCATGGGCGTCGGGCGAGGTGTATGTGCTGACCCAGGCCGGAACCTGCGGCGCCAGCGAAGCCCTGATCAACGCGCTGCGGGGAGTCGACGTGAAGGTGGTGCAGATCGGAACCGCCACGTGCGGCCGTCCCTTTGCGGCCACGGCCTTGCACAACTGCGGACGCACGTTCCTGCCGCTCGACCAGGTGATCAGCAACGAGAAGGGATTCTCGGGCTATGGCGAAGGATTCGTTCCCGGTGGCTCAGGACCGAACGGTCTTCCCGGTTGCCGCGTGGTGGACGACCTGAAGCACGAGCTGGGCGAAGAGAACGAAGCGCTGCTGGCCGCGGCACTGCGCCATATGTCGACTGGAGAATGCCCGGTGTCGTCCGACAAGGATGTGCCCGGCGTCGCGCCGCAGGCGCCCTGGCGCGATCCGCTGCGCGGTGGCGCCATCATCACGAAGCCGCTTTGATCGCCGCCTTCTGATCGGGCCGCTCCTCGGAGCGGCTTTTTCCTTTGCGGAAGCCCTTTGCGGAAACCCATCGCACCTCTTGCCGGACCAAGGGTGTCCGTCACAGCAAGCCGTGCAGGCTGGTGGAGTTTCCAGATGAATTGCCGCGAATTTGTACAAGTGTTCCGTCGCTTGTCGACAGTGTCCTCGGTTGCCGCCTGCGCGCTCGCACTTCAGGCCTGCGACGAGGGGTCGTCCCTGCCAGCGCACCCCGCCGCGAAGTCGGATCAGGCCTCGCCTGTCGCCGTCGGGGGTGTGCAGGCCATCGACGGCGGACAGGGGCCGCAGGGCGCCAAGGATGACCAGGTGAAGACCATCGACAGGTCGCTCGAGGACGATAGGCGCGCGAGGGACGGGCGTGATGGCAGGGACGGCCGCGATGGCCGCAGCGGTCGGGACGGACGAGATGGACGAGATGGACGAGACGGCCGCGATGGACGAGACGGCCGCGATGGCCGGGATGGCCGCGACGGTCGGGATGGCACTGGCGGAGGAAACGCCGACGCCGGTCGCAGCGGCGGAAGAAGCCCCGAGCTCAGTGGCAGCGACTCCGCGGTGGCCGACAAGAGCGCCTTCGCCGGCCAATGCAGTCCGCAAAACCCCGAGGCTGCCATCGAGCAGCGCACCGGCAGCCTCACGGCCGAGAAGCGTTGGATCCGCGCCCTGCTCAATGAGGTGTACCTCTTTCGAAGCGATATCTCTCACATCGATCCCCAGTCGCCGAAGTACAGCGACGGGCCGGTGGAAGAGGCGCTCGAACGCTACTTCATGGAGTCGTTGTCTCAGGCCCTCACATCCAGCGGCAAGAAGAAGCAGGATTCATACAGCTACATGACCAGCTCGACGCTGTCGCGCGCCATCTCCACCGGCAAGGGGATGCCCGGCGATGGCATCGAGTGGCTGGTTGAATCCAACTCGCCGCCACGACAGCTGCGGGTCGCGTTCGTCGAGCCTGGCAGTCCGGCTCATCAGGCGGGCGTGGAGCGTGGCGACCGCTTGACCGAAGTGGATGGGCGTCTCATTGACACCCTGGACTTCTTGAAGCAAGCCGTGGTTCCGTCGGCCGAAGGCCAACAGCGGGAGTTCACCTTCAAGAGGCTTAACGGAGAGTCGTATCGCGCCACCTTGACCTCCACGCTGGTCGACAAGCTCGCGGTGCCACTGCATCGGGTCCTGACCGCTTCGGACGACGGCGCTCCCGTCGGGTATCTGCAGTTCAACGCCCATGTCCCGGCTGCCGAGCAGGCTCTGATCAAGGCGGTGGAGGACTTTCGCAAGGCAGGGATCCGCGAACTCGTGCTGGACCTGCGATACAACGGCGGAGGACTGGGCATGATCGCCAACCAGTTGGCGTACATGATTGCCGGTCCGACGCGCACGACCGGCAAGGCCTTCAAGTTCGACGGTACCCATCGCGATGACAGGGCTGAACGGGACCCATTCAGGGACACGAGTTGCGACTTTGCGGACAACCAATGCACCACCTCGAGGCCCCTGCCGACACTGGAGTTGCAGCGGGTGTTCATCCTCACGGGTCCGGAGACCTGCTCATCCAGCGAGTTGGTGATCAACGGACTGAACGGCATCGACATGCCGCTTGTGATGATTGGCGCCACCACCTGCGGCAAGCCCTTCGGTTTCACCGGCTATAGCAACTGTGGGTATGAGTACTACCCCATCAGGGTGAGGGCGTCGAACGATCGCGGATTCTCGGACTACACGGACGGACTGGTGCCGGGTGGGACGGGGCCGAACGGCATTCGCGGGTGCCCGGTGAAGGAGGACCTCGCCCACCCGCTGGGGGATAAGAACGAGCGGCTGCTGGCCGCGGCGCTGAGTTATCGCAGCAGCGGCAGCTGCCCTGCGGCCGAGCCGGGCGACCTGGCGGCGCAGCGACCGGCCTTCCTCCGAGGGTGGAAGCACTTCTCGCAGGAGAACGCGATCTTCAACGTGCCGCGTTGAGGATCCAC